>Ga0126306_10002282_pt1 | contig 10740 bp, 8 predicted proteins | sample Plot27_FD_92592 | JGI IMG/M metagenome (GOLD analysis project Ga0126306, IMG submission 92592) | Serpentine soil microbial communities from UC McLaughlin Reserve, CA, USA - Plot27 | ecosystem: Environmental > Terrestrial > Soil > Grasslands | place: USA: UC McLaughlin Reserve, Lake County... | reverse complement strand
GATCGCGACCGCGCCGCCGTTGACGTTGACGCGCTCCTCGTCGATCCCGAGCATCCGGATCGAGTTCAGCGTGACCGAGGCGAACGCCTCGTTGATCTCCCACAGGTCGATGTCGCCCGGCTGGAGACCGGCCTTCTCGAGCGCCTTGATCGCCGCGTTCGCCGGCGTGCGGGCGAGGTACGGGAAGTCGTCGGCGACCTGCGCCTGGGCGACGATCTCGGCGAGCGCCTCCTTGCCCTCGCGCTCGGCCCATTCCTCGGAGGCGAGCACCAGCGCGCCCGCGCCGTCGTTGACGCCGGGCGAGTTGCCGGCCGTGTGCGAGCCCTCCTTGTGGGCCAGGCCGGGCAGCTTCGCGAGCGACTCGAGGCTGGTGTCGCGGCGCGGTCCCTCGTCGACCTCGACGACCGTGTCGCCCTTGCGACCCTTGACGGTCACGGTGACCATCTCCTCGGGCAGCCGGCCGTCGTCGGTCGCGGCGATCACGCGCTCGTGCGAGCGCAGCGCCCAGCGGTCCATGTCGGCGCGCGTCATCTCCAGCTCCTCGCCGACCTCGGTCGCCTCGACGAACATCTGCTTGCCGCTGAACGGGTTCGTGAGCCCGTCGTGGACCATCGCGTCGAGCGCCTTCATGTCGCCCATCCGCGCGCCGAAGCGCGCCTGCGGGAGCACGTACGGCGCCTGCGACATCGACTCCATCCCGCCCGCGACGGCGACGTCCACGTCGCCGGCTCGGATCGCCGCGTCGAGCAGGCCGGCGGCGCGCACGCCGGAGGCGCAGACCTTGTTGATCGTCTCGGAGGACACCTCCTTCGGGATGCCGGCGTTGATCTGCGCCTGGCGCGACGGGATCTGGCCGACGCCCGCCTGCAGCACCTGCCCCATCACGACGTGCTGGACCTGCTCGGGCTCGACGGCCGCGCGCTCGAGCGCCGCCTGGATGGCGATGCCACCCAGCTCGGTGGCCTTCATGGAGGAGAGTCCGCCGCCGAGCTTGCCCACGGGGGTGCGGGCGGCGCCGAGGATCACGGTCTTGGGCATGGGACGGACGATAGCTTTCGGCGATGGAGATCCGGGCCACCACGCAGGACCCGCCCGACACCGGCGCGGACACGATCGTCGTCGGCGTGTTCGAAGCGAGCGAAGCGGTGACGAGCGCGAAGCGCGAAGCAGGAGGCATCCCACACGACGTGCCCGACGGCGCGCTCGGCGCGCTCGTGGAGTCGGGCGAGGCGCGGTCGGAGTTCCGCAAACTGACTCACACGCACGCAGCCGGGCGGCGCTGGATCCTGGTCGGGCTCGGCGCGCGCGACGACTTCGACGCCGAGCGCGCGCGGATCGCCGCCGCGGTCGCGCTCGGCCGCGCGCGCGAGCTGGGCGCGCGGCAGCTGTGCTGGGAGCTTCCGCACAAGGTCCCGGACGCGGTCGCGGGCGCGCTCGTCGAGGGCACGCTGCTGGCCGGCTACCGCTACACGGAGTTCAAGTCCGATCCGGGCGAGGAGCGCGAGCCCGCTGCGCTGGTCGTCTCCGCGCATCACGACGTCGCCGCGGCGGTCGAGGCGGGACGCGCCGGCGCCGCGGCAGCCAACCGCGCGCGCGACCTCGGCAACGCGCCCGCGAATGCGCTCACGCCGGAAGCGCTCGCGGCGCGGGCGCGGGGGCTCGAGGGCGTCCGCGTCGAGGTGATGGGTCGCGCGGAGATCGAGGCGGCCGGGATGGGCGCGTTCGCCGCGATCGCGGCGGGCGCCGGGCACGAGCCGCAGCTGATCACGATCCGCCACGAGCCCGCCGGCGCCGGCGGCCCGCTGCTCGGGCTCGTCGGCAAGGCGGTCACCTTCGACACCGGCGGCTACTCGATCAAGCCGGCCGCGCGGATGCACGAGATGAAGTTCGACATGTGCGGCGGCGCCGCCGTCCTGGAGGCGACCGGCGCGATCGCGCAGCTCGGCCTTCCGGTGCGGCTCGTCTCCGTGATCGGCGCCACCGAGAACATGGTCTCGTCGCGCGCGTCGCGGCCGGGCGACATCGTGCGCTCGAAGGCGGGGATCACGATCGAGCTCAACAACACCGACGCCGAGGGCCGGCTGGTGCTGGCCGACTGCCTGACGCACGCGCGCGACCAAGGCGCCGAGCGGCTGCTCGACATCGCGACGCTGACCGGCGGGATCGTGGCGACGTTCGGCTCGGTCCACGCCGGCCTGATGGGCAGCGACGACGAGTGGTGCGCCGCGGTCGCGGCAGCCGGCGAGGCGACGGGCGAGCGCGTCTGGCGGCTCCCGCTCGACCCGCTCTACGACGAGGCGATCAAGGGCCGCTATGCGGACATCCAGAACGTCGGCGAGGCCCGCAAGGCGCTGTCGATCACGGCCGCCCAGTTCCTGGCGCGCTTCACCGGCCACGTGCCGTGGGCACACCTCGACATCGCGGGCGTCGCCGACGGGCTCGGCCGCCCGTACGCGCAGAAGGGCGCCTCGGGCTGGGGCGTGCGGCTATTGGTCGAACTCGCCCGCTCGGTCTCGACGCACTAGGATCCGGCCGAACCGTTCTCTCGAGGGGGGAGCCAGATGAAGCGGATGAGCTTGCTCGCGGCACTGCTGGTCGGGGCCGTACTCGCGGCGATGTGCGCGGTGGTCGCCTCTGGGGCGACGAAGACCACGAGACCGCCGCAGCTGGTGCCGACGGCGCCCGGCGTGATCGTCGACCCGATCCTGTCCACGGGCGACATCGTCCCCGAGGGGCAGACGCCGCCGTACCAGATGTCGGGCATCCCGGACGGGCTTGGCGCGTACTCCAACAACAGGCGCTATCGCGGCCACGACCGCGGGCGCAAGCAGAAGGGCCGCAAGGGCACGTTCACCGCGGTGATGAACCACGAGCTGGGGACGGCGTTCCAGGGCACGCCGCCGACGCCGGGAGTGAACGCACGCATCTCGAAGCTGACGATCGACAAGCAGACGCGCAGCGTGCTGTCGGCGAAGTACCTCTTCACCGGCAACGAGGGCTTCGAGCGCTTCTGCTCCTCGACGCTCGAGGTCATCCATGGCACGCCGTGGTACTTCACCGGCGAGGAGGAGCTCAACGGGCCGCATAACGGCAGCTCGATCGCGATGAATGCGGAGACCGGCGAGTGGTTCGAGACCGAGCACTTCGGCCACCTCCAGCACGAGAACATCGTCCCCACCAAGCTGTCGAAGTGGTTCTTCCTGACCACGGACGACGACTTCCGCGCCGGCCAGGACGCGTACCTGTACGCGTACATCGCGAAGTCGTTCAAGGCCGCCATCTCCGGCAACCCCGCGAAGGGCAGCCTGCACGTCTGGAAGGCCGACGGCGCGATCGACTCGACCCAGATCCAAAAGGGCCAGACGCTCTCGGGCCGGTTCGTCCCGATCAGCCAGGCCGAGAACGCCACCGACGTCACGCTCAAGGCCGCCGCCGCGGCGCGCGGCGCGTTCAAGTTCGACCGGCTCGAGGACGCGGCGCTCTACGACCAGGTGAAGGGCCGGTACTACTTCACCGACACCGGCAAGGCTCCGCGGACCGTGCGCGGCCGCCTCTACCAGTTCGACGTCAATCCGAGCGACCCGACGCAGGCGTCGCTCAAGGTGGTGGTCGACGGGGACAAGGGCGACGACATCTACAACCCGGACAACATCGACACGTCCGCCCGCTCGGTCGTGATCCAGGAGGACCGCGAGTCGCCGTTCCGCGGTGGCCCCGTCCCGCCCAACCCGCCGGTCGCCGACAGCGGTCACAACCGCGTGATGGTGTACGACATCGCGACCGGGACCCTCCAGTCGGTGGCGCGCGTCGACACGACGCCGCCGCTGCGGCCCGGGCAGTGGGAGTCGTCCGGCGTGGTCAACGTCTTCGACATCCTCGGGCCCGGCTGGTGGCTGACCGACGTCCAGGGGCACAACACCCCCGCCCCGCAGCCCGGGCCGACGCTCGTTCCCAACAGCAGCTCGGGCGAGGACGGGCAACTGCAGGCAGTGTTCATCCCGCAGACGATCGCCGGAGGCGGCGATGACGACGACGAAGACGAGCGGGGCCGCGGCCGCGGCCACGGCCGCGGGCACGGCCACGGCGGTGACGGCTGAGCGATCCGCCCGGGGAGGGCCGCCCACGCTGCGGCCCTCCTCGATCGGCTGACGGTTCACCGCCGGTTCACTGCCCGAGGGCGCGCGTCGCATACTGGCCATGAAGGTCGGCGACTGGGATGACGTCTACGGCGACTGAAGCACGCGCATCGTCCCGTCCGCCTTCGAGGGCGCCCCGTCCCGGGGCGCCCTCGGTGCTTTGATGGCCGGATGGACTTCGACCTCTCGCCCGACCACGAGCTGATCCGCCGCACCGTCCGCGAGTTCGCCGAGGGCGAGATCGCGCCGGTCGCGGAGGAGCTCGACCGCACGAAGGCGTTCCCGTACGAGATCGTGGCCCAGCTGGGCGAGCTCGGGCTGATGGGGATCCCGTTCCCGGAGGAGGTCGGCGGCGCCGGTGGCGACTCGCTCGCCTACGCGATCGCGGTCGAGGAGCTGGCGCGGGTGGACTCCTCCGTCGCGATCACGATGTGCGCGCACACGTCGCTGGGCACCCAGCCGATCTACCTGTTCGGCAGCGCGGCGCAGCAGTCCGAGTGGCTCCCGGAGCTGACGTCGGGGCGGAAGCTCGGCGCGTTCGGTCTGACCGAGCCCGAGGCCGGCTCCGACGCCGGCAACGTGCGCACGCGGGCGCGGCTCGACGGCGGCGAGTGGGTGATCGACGGTGCGAAGCAGTTCATCACCAACGCGGGCACGGACATCTCGGGCGTCGTCTCCATCACGGCCCGCACGGGCGACGATGAGATCTCGAGCTTCATCGTCCCGAACGGCACGCCCGGCTACGTGCAGGGCGATCCGTACCGCAAGATGGGCTGGAACGCGTCCGACACGCGGCCGCTGTCATTCGAGGGCTGCCGCGTGCCGGAGGAGAACCTGCTCGGTCCGCGCGGCGCCGGCTTCCGCCAGTTCCTGACGATCCTCGACATCGGTCGCATCGGGGTCGCGGCGATGGGCGTCGGGCTTGCCCAGGGCGCGCTCGACCAGGCGCTCGCGTACGCGAAGGAGCGGCGCGCGTTCGGCAGGCCGATCTCGAAGTTCCAGGCGATCCAGGGCAAGCTGGCCGACATGGCGACCGAGATCGAGGCGGCGCGGCTGCTGACGTACAAGGCGGCGCAGCTGAAGGATGCTGGTCGGTCGTTCACGCTGACCGCCGCACAGGCGAAGCTCAAGACCGGGCGGCTCGCGGTGCGGTGCTCCGAGGAGGCCGTGCAGATCCATGGCGGCTACGGCTACATGGAGGAGTACCCGGTGTGCCGCTTCTACCGCGACGCGAAGATCCTCACGATCGGCGAGGGGACCGACGAGGTCCAGCAGATGGTCATCGCGCGGGCGCTGGGGGCGTAGCCGCTGCGCTCCCTTGCGCTGTGGGCGGCGCTGTTCGCCGCCTACGCGGCGACGCTGGGGGTCGATGCAGGCGGCGGCGGCTTGCGCTACGCGGGCGACGAGCCGCACTTCCTGATCGCGACCGAGTCGCTGGCGGACGGCGGCGATCTGGATCTCGCCGACGAGTACGCGGCGGGGGCGGCGGGATCGGAACAGCCCTCTGAGGAAGCGCCCGAACCGGGAGGGCGTGACGACCCGTCCACCGGCGCCGGGCCGGCCGGCCCGAACGACCCGTCCACCGGCGCCGAGCCGGCCGACGGGGCCGAACCTGCCGGCGGCTCGTTTCCGCTGCGCACCGACGGCCGGGTCGTCGCCGGGCGGCTCGTCGGGCCGCACGGCATCGGCTTCCCGCTGCTGATCGCGCCGGCGTACGCGCTCGGCGGCGACACGCTCGTCGTCGTGCTGCTCGCCGCGGTCGCAGCGCTCGCGTTCGTGCTCGGAGCCGCGCTCGCTCGCCGGGTCGTCCCGGACCCGTGGGCGACGTGGGCGGCGTTGCTGACGGGCCTGTCTCCGCCTGCGCTCGCGCACTCCACCGCGGTGCTGCCGGCGCTCACCGCGGGCGCGCTGCTCGCCGGCGCGGCGCTGTGCGCGCTCGCCGTGCGCGAGCGGCCGCTGATGCGCAGCGCGTATGGCGGCGCGGCGCTGCTGGCGGTGCTCCCCTGGCTCGATCCGTGGCTGCTCGTGCCGGCGGCGCCCGTGACCGTGCTGCTCGCACGCTGGACCGCGCGGCGCGGCCGCGGGCTGGTGGCGCTCGGGACGGTCGAGGTACAGCTCGCGTCGCTCGTCTTCTACGTCTCGCTCAACGATCGGCTCTATGACGGCTTCACGCCGCTCGCGGTGAGCGACGGGCCGGCCACCGGCGCGACGTCGGCGGCCGACTACGCCGAGCGGCTCCCGCGCCTGGCCGAGCTCTGGGTCGACCGCGACGTCGGGCTGCTGCGCTGGGCGCCCGTCCTCGCGCTGGCGTTGTTCGGGGCGTGGCTGCTCTGGCGCTCGCGCCGCGAGCGGCTCGCGCGGCTCGTCGCCGCGCAGCGCGACGCCGAGCACGCGGCGTTCCTGGCGTTCGCCGTCTGCGCGGGACAGGTCGCCGTGGCGGCGTTCGCGTCGGTCTCGCTCGGCGGGCCGTGGTTCCCGGGCACGCAGCTCGTCGCCGCGCTGCCCTGCGCGGTGCCGCTCGTCGCGTGGGGGCTGCGGCGCGCCCCGCGGATCGGGGTCGCGCTCGGGGCGTTGACAGTGGCGACGAGCGCGTGGCTGGCGCTGACCGCGACTTGGGCGCCGCCGGACTCGGACGCGCCGTGGGGGCCGCTGGTCGCGGCGTGGCCGAGCACGGCGTGGGCGTGCGTGACCGCTCTGGCGATCGCTTTGGGCGCGTTGATCGCCGTCGACTGGCAGCGCCGGCGCCGTGAACTGCGGCTCTGAAGGAGTCGATCCGGGTCGGACGTGAACGCGTCAACGCTGCACGCGGGCGGCGAGACGAGACTCGAGCGGCGTTGACCGGCGATGGACGCGTCAACGCTGCACGCGGGCGGCGAAACGAGACTCGAGCGGCGTTGACCGGCGCAGCGCCGCGTCCCGCCGCCTACCCGCGCCGAGCCGCGTCCGAGGCATCCACGGCACCCCGCTCCAGCACCGCGCTCGCCGCGCTCGCGGGGTCGAGCCGCCGCGCGACGACCTCGTCGAGCAGCTCCTGCACCTGCGGATCCTCGCGGACCGACGCCTCCAGCGCCCGCCGCAGCCGCACGGTCGCAAGCCCGAGCACCTCGTTCATCAGGTTGCGCCGCCGCCGCTCCGACAGCAGCCCCTCGGACTCGACGAACGCGCGGTGCTCGGCCAGTCGCGCGGCGAGCTCCTCCACACCGCGCCCGTGCACGGCCTCGGCCTTGACGATCGGCACGTCCCAGCCGCCCTCGACCGGCGCCAGCGAGAGCACGCCGCGGATCTCGCGCACCATCGTGTCGGTCAGAGGATGGTCGGCCTTGTTGACGACGATGATGTCGGGGATCTCCATCACGCCGGCCTTCAGCGCCTGGATCGAGTCGCCCGACCCGGGCATCAGCACGAGCACGATCGAGTCGGCGTGGTCGATCACGTCGACCTCGGCCTGCCCGACCCCGACCGTCTCGAGGAAAACGTCGTCCCTGCCGGCTGCGTCCATCAGCAGCGCCGTCTGGAGCGCGGCCTCGGCGAGCCCGCCGAGCGCTCCGCGCGTCGCCATCGAGCGGATGAAAACGCCGGGGTCGAGGAAGTGCTCGGACAGGCGGATCCGGTCGCCGAGCAGCGCGCCGCCGCGGAACGGCGAACTGGGGTCGATCGACAGTACGGCGACGGTGCGGTCGAGCGCGCGCTGGTGCTTCACCAGCGCGCCGATCAGCGTCGACTTGCCCGCTCCCGGCGGCCCCGTGAAGCCGACGACGGCGGCGTCGCCCGTGCGGGGGTAGACCTCGCGGACGAGCGCCCAGCCGTCGGGATCGTCGTCCTCCACGAGCGAGATCCCGCGCGCCAGCGCGCGCTTGTCACCGGCCAGGAGCCGCGCCGCAAGGTTCCGGTCGTCCGCCATCAGGGTCGTGGATCATGGCAGGCGCCTAGTGGTTCCTCCTCGCAGGTCGTGGCGTCCTCGGGCGGTCGCTGGCGCCGGCTGGCAAGGACGCAGACCCGCAGGAATCCCTCTGGGATTTCAAGTGGTCGAGGACACCGGCAGCCGGTGATCGACGGCCGATCCGAGGGCGTCAGGGCCTGCAGGAGGGACCACTAGGATCGTCCCGGACAGATGGTCGCCGTGACAGAGCCACCCGAGGCCGCAGTCGTTCGCGGGGCGCCGATGCCTCCGCACGGCGGCCCGGTCGCCTTCTGGCGTTTCGCCCGCCGCAACGGGATGCTGACGCCGAAGTACGCGCGGCTGGCGCTGCGCTGGGCGTGGCTGAAACTGCGCTGGCGCGGCCGGCTCAAGACCGACGGACTGTGCTTCGTCGGACCGGGGGTCAAGTTCGAGATCGGCCGCGGCGCGAAGCTGCGGCTCGGCCGCTGGTGCTGGATCGGCCACGGCAGCAAGCTGCGCGTGCACGAGGGCGAGACGTCGATCGGCGCCAAGACCGTGCTCGGTCAGGAGTGCACGATCTCCGCGTTCCAGCGCGTCTCGATCGGGCGCGAGTGCATCGTCGCCGACCGCGTGATGCTGATCGACTTCGACCACGGCGTCGTCGAGGTCGAGCGGCCGATCCGGCTGCAGGGGATCTACAAGCGCGACGTCAGCGTCGGCCACAACTGCTGGATCGGCTACGGCGCCTGCATCCTGCGCGGTGTCACGATCGGCGACAACTGCATCGTCGGAACCAACACCGTGGTGACGAAGGACGTCCCGTCCAACGCCGTGGTCGCCGGCGCCCCCGCACGCGTGCTGCGCATGCGCGAGGCGCCGGCGGACCTGCGCTGGTCCTAAGCCTAGGCGCAGTTGGGCCAGGGCGACGTGCCGCGCGCCGCGAGCAGATTCGCCGCCAGCGCGTCCTGCACCGACTCCGGCGCGGCGGCTGGGTCGCCCGTGCCGCCCATCGCGCGCCAGGTCGCGCGCGAGAACTGGTACTTGCCGCGATAGCGGCCGTCGGCCGAGACGGCGGTCGGGTTGCCGCCCGACTCGCACTGCGCGATGCGCTCGAGCAGCGAGCCGGCGCTGGTCGACCGCCGCGCGGTCGACGTCGCGCTCAGCCCGAGCGCGCGCAGCGTCTGCGGCCCGGCGACGCCGTCGACGACGAGCCCGTGCGAGCGCTGGAACCGCTTCACGGCGCGGCGCGTCTGCGGCCCGTAGACGCCGTCGGCGGGGATCCCGAGCGCGCGCTGGAGCGCCGCGACGTCGGAGCCGCGCACGGACGACGCCGCCGCGGCGCCGCCGGTGCTCGACGACTGCGCCATCGCCCCGCCGGCGAGCGCGAGCGACGCGCCGAGCACGGCGACCGCGCTGCGCCGGCAGCGCAGTCGGCGCATGACGCGCGCGGCCTCGGCTCTGCGGGAGCGCGAGCGCCGCGTGGACGCGAGCCAGGGATCGGAACTGGAGAGATCGGTAGTCGGCACGAATGAACCTCGCTGGTCATCACGCCTACGGGGTTAGCTGTCGGGCTCGCGCTGTTGACCTGCGCTACGCCGCGCTCAGGCGGCGATTCGCCCCACGGAGCATTCGGCTCCATTGGGTCCCCCGCTCCCCTCCGCCGTTGCGGTGGGGACTCGGCTGGTTCTCAACTGCAGCGGGACAGCATACGGCTATCCCAGACGGAATGATCGGCCGGCGCGCCGAAAGCTTGAGTCGAGCTCAGGGACGCAACACGGCCAGCAGGTCGAGCGCGCCGTCGAGCGCTCGGCGGCGCAGGCGGAAGTCGCGCACCGAGATCGCCGGCGTGAAGCGGTCGTAGAACGGCTTGGTGATGCCCAGCCGCGCGTGGATCGCGTCCCAACCCGCGCGCTCGAGCGCGAGCTGGTGCAGGCGCAGCTTGCGCGCGTGGAACAGGCCGAGCAGTTCCACGTGCGCGAAGTGCCGCTCGCACAGCGCACGGTACTCCAGCGGGCGGTACTCGCGCACGTGCCACGGGTTGCCCGAGCGCTCCGCACCCTTCGGCGCCAGCGTCAGCACGTTCGGGGTCGAGACGTATGCGACGCCGCGCGGCCCGATCAGCTCACGCAGCCGCTCGAGCACCGCGCCGGGATCGCGGACGTGCTCGATCGTCTGCAGGAACACGACGCAGTCGACGTCCCCGGTCCAGGTCTCGATCATGTCGCGCTCGAACGACACGTTCCCGGCCGTGTACTTCAGCCGCGCGTGCTCGAACGCGTCCGGGTTGGCGTCGACCCCGACGACCCACGCGGCGGTACGGCCGAGCACGGCGCTACCGTAGCCCTCGCCGCACGCGAGGTCGACGACGCGCCGGCCGTGCACGCGCGCGGCGATCCACTCGTAGACGGCGAGGTGGCGGCGGTACCAGTAGTTCTCCTCGGGCACGTCGGGGAGCGTGCGCTCACCGGTGAGCTGCAGCGGCGGCACGCCTGGCGGCTGGTCGCGCTGGACGTAAAGGCCCATGCGGGCGGGAACGGTACCGCTGCGGCGGTAGGCTCTGATCGTGCCGCTGGTACGCGACTTCCCGCTGTTCCCGCTCGGCCTCGTCGCGCTGCCGAGCGAGCTGATCCCGCTGCACATCTTCGAGGAGCGCTACAAGACGATGATGGCGCGCGTGCTCGAGGAGGAGGGCGAGTTCGGGATCGTCTGGGTGTCCGACGACGG
>Ga0126306_10002280_pt1 | contig 10744 bp, 12 predicted proteins | sample Plot27_FD_92592 | JGI IMG/M metagenome (GOLD analysis project Ga0126306, IMG submission 92592) | Serpentine soil microbial communities from UC McLaughlin Reserve, CA, USA - Plot27 | ecosystem: Environmental > Terrestrial > Soil > Grasslands | place: USA: UC McLaughlin Reserve, Lake County... | reverse complement strand
GGCCACGCCCGCCGCTTGCGCCCTACACGAAACGCTGCGCAGCGGGCCACGCCCGCCGCTTGCGCCCTACACGAAACGCTGCGCAGCGGGCCACGCCCGCCGCTTGCGCCCTACAGCGTGCCGATCTTGCCAGGCGGCCAGTACGTGGCGAATGCCTGCCCGATCACCCACTTCTTCGGGATCGGGCCCCACTCGCGACTGTCGGCGCTCGCGCCGCGGTTGTCGCCCATCATGAAGTAGTAGCCCTTGGGGATCTCGATCTCCTGGGGCAGGTTGCAGATCCCACAGCTGCTGTCGAGCCGGGCGAACGGCTCGTCCTGTCGCCGGCCATTCACGTACACGGCTCCGCCGACCACCTTCACGCGGTCACCGCCGACCGCGACGACACGCTTGATGAAGTTCGTGTCCGAGCGGTCGTCCGTCGGCCTGGGGCACGCCATGCGGCTCGAGTGCTGCACGCCGCAGCTGTTCGTGTCGGCGCCCTCGGGCGGCTTGAAGACGAGGATGTCGTCGCGGTCGTAGTCGCTGAAGTTCTTGCTGATCCGGTCGACCAGCACGCGCTGGCCGATCTCCAGCGTGGGCACCATCGACTCGCTCGGTATGCGGAAGGGCTTGACGAGGAACGCCTGGATTCCGAGCGCGAGGCCGAGCGCCACCGCGACGATCATCACCAGCTCGATCAGCGAGCCGCGGGTGCTCTTCTCCTTGGTGGCGCGTGGCCTGCGGGAGAGAAGCCGGGGAGACACTTAGCCTTCGGGCTTCTCGGCCGCCTCAGCCGCCTGGGCCGGCTCGGCCCCCTCGGCCGGCTCGGCCACCTCGCCCTCGACGGCTTCCTCGACCTCCTCCTCCACGGTCGCCTCGGCGAGCTCCTCCTCGCCGGGACGCGGCGCGTCGTCGGGCGGCATGGCGCCCTCGAGGAACTCCGGCTCCTGGGCGGCGCCGGTCCAGCGGCGCTCGCGCACCCGGGCACTGCGACCCACCCGTTCGCGCAGGTAGTACAGCTTGGCGCGCCGGACGTCGCCGCGGGCGGCCACCTCGATCCTCTCGATCTTGGGCGAATGCAGCGGGAACGTGCGCTCCACGCCGACGCCGAAGGACTGCTTGCGGACGGTGAACGTCTCGCGCACGCCGGTGCCCTGGCGCTTTATCACGACTCCCTCGAACACCTGGGTGCGGCGGCGGTTGCCCTCCACGACCTGGAAGTGCACACGCACGCGATCGCCCGCCTGGAAGACGGGCACGCGCCGCAGCTGGGCACGCTCGATGCTTTCGATGACTCCGGACATAGAAGAGGCGCGACCTCCGGGTTGGCGGTCGCGCGTCGCGCGAATGGTAGCGAAGGCTACCCAGCCCGCTCGCGGCTGCGAGCGAGCCGCCACTCCTTGATGCGGGCGTGGTCTCCGGTCAGCAGGACCTCGGGGACGGTATGCCCGCGCCAGTCGAACGGCCGGGTGTACTGCGGGTACTCGGGCGCACCCTCGAGCGCCGGGCTGAACGACTCCTCCACCGCGCTCTCCTCGTGGCCGAGCGCGCCCGGCAGCTTGCGCAGCACCGCGTCGCAGACCACCATCGCGGCCAGCTCGCCGCCCGAGAGCACGTACGGGCCGATCGAGACGACGTCGGTGGCCAGGTGCTCGTGCACGCGCTCGTCGAAGCCCTCGTACCGACCGCACAGCAGGGTGAGAGCCTCCTCGCCGGCGAGCTCGCTGGCGAGCGCGTCGTCGAACTGCCGCCCGCCCGCGGCGAGCGCGATCACGCGCCGTCCGCCGCCTGGTCGCAAGCGCTCGGCTCGGCCGAGTGCGCGCGGATCCATCTCGCGACCGCCGTAGCGCGCCGCGAGCGCCGCCTCCACCACGTCCACCCGGATCACCATCCCCGCACCGCCGCCGTAGGGCGTGTCGTCCACCTGGCCCGCCTTGAGCGGCGTGCTCGCGCGCAGGTCGACGAGGTCGAGCGAGTGCCCCAGCTCCAGGGCATTGCGCACGTGCCGCTGGCTCGTGAACCAGTCGAACCAGGTCGGGAAGAGCGTCAAGACGTCGATGTTCATGGCGGAAGCGCCCGGCTCGCCCTCAGCCGCAAGCACTCGGCTCGGCCGAGTGCGCGCGGATAGGCACGCACCGATGGTCTCATCCGAGAAACTCGTCGTTCACCACGATCTCGCCTTCTCCCACCGAACGGATCGCGTCGGAGATGAAGGGCACAAGCGTGCCGTCCTCCAGCTCGAGGACGGAGCAGGACGGCCCGTCGAGCACCCGCAGCACTCGGCCATGGCCGGGCACCGCGCAGCCCACGAGATCCGCGGCGAGCCACTCGTCCTCGGCCAGCTCCACGTCCACGAGCAGCACATCGCCCCGCGCGGCGCGCGGATCCTCGAGCCCTGCCAGCCGGAGGAGGGGGCGCTCGTCGGTACCGGCTCGCCGGTCGACGGTGTGGGTGCCGCCGGCGACCGTGACGGGCGTCCCCTCGCGGAGCGGATGCGACGCCCCGTCGACGTAGAAGCTGCCATCCCGGCCGTGAGGCTTGCCCACCCTGCCGGCGGTCACGAGCGTCAATCGACGACGTCGACCAGCACGCGTTGCCCGTCGCGGGCCGCGGCGGCCTTCATGACCGTGCGCAGGGCGGCGGCGGTGCGCCCGCCGCGGCCGATCACCTTGCCGGCGTCCTCCTCGGCCACGTGCAGCTCGAGCACGATCGTGCCGTCGTCCTCGTCGAAGCCTTCGACCGATACCTCGTCAGGGCTGTCGACGAGCGCTCGGGCGAGGTACTCGAGGAGATCCTCCACGAGCCACTCCCCCAGCTAACCCTCGGCGCGCTCGGCCGGCGCGGCCTCGGGGTCCGCCTCGACCTGCTCCACGCCGGGCGCGAGTTCGCCGGGCGCCGCGGACTCGGGTGGCCCCTCGCCCGCGTCGGGGGGCAGCTGCGCGGCGGGCGCCTCGTCTACGGTGGGCGCGGCGCCGCCGCTCTTCGCGTGCGCCTTCACGAGCTGCTTGACGGTCCCGGTGGGCTGCGCGCCACGAGCCAGCCAGTGCTGGAGGCGGTCCTCGTCGATCTGGATCGTCGAGGGCTCGGTCTGCGGGTTGTAGTGCCCGATCGTCTCGATGAAGCGGCCGTCGCGCGGTGAGCGCTGGTCGGCCACCACGATGCGCCAGATCGGGTTCTTCTTGCTGCCCACTCGCGTGAGCCGGACTCGGACGGACATGAGGCGGAGAGGTTAGCGATCCGCGCCCACCAGGCCGAGCCTGGTGCTTTGCGGCTTAGCGACCGCCGGCCAACTGCTGCAGCGAGGGCATCTTCCCGCTCGCCACCTGCTTCATGAGCTTCTTCATCTGGGCGAATTGCTTGACGAGCTGCGAGACGGCCTGGACGTTGGTGCCGGACCCGCGCGCGATCCGCCGTCGCCGCGACCCGTCGATGATCTTCGGGTTGGCCCGCTCCTCCGGCGTCATCGAGAGGATGATCGCCTCGAGGCGGTCCAGCTCGCGCTCGTCCACGTTGAGCGAGCCGAGCTGCTGACCCACCCCCGGCATCATCCGCAGCAGGTTGCCGATCGGGCCCATGTTGCGCACCTGCTTCATCTGGGCGAGGAAGTCGTCGAGCGTGAACTGCTCCTTGCGGATCTTGCGCTCGAGCTCCTGCGCCTCGTGCTCGTCGATCTGGCGCTCGGCCTTCTCCACGAGCGTCATCACGTCGCCCATGCCGAGGATCCGCTGGGCCATCCGGTCGGGATGGAAGCGCTCGAAGTCGCCGAGCTTCTCGCCCGTCGACGCGTAGAGGATCGGCTTGCCGGTCACGGCCTTGACCGACAGCGCCGCGCCGCCCCGGGCGTCGCCGTCGAGCTTGGAGAGGATCACGCCGTCGAAGTTCGCGGTCTCCGCGAACTGCTCCGCCACGTTCACGGCGTCTTGACCGGTCATGGCGTCGACCACGAGCAGCACGTCGTGGGGCTTGGTCCGCTTCTTGATCTCGGCGAGCTCCCTCATGAGCGCCTCGTCCACGTGCAGCCGCCCGCTCGTGTCGACGATCAGCGCGTCGCGACGGTCGCCCTTGGCCTGGTCGAGGGCCCACTCGGCGATGTCGACGGGGTCGCGGCCGGTGCCCTGCTCGTACACGTGCGCGCCCGCCTGGGACCCGACCTTCACAAGCTGGTCGACCGCGGCGGGACGGTAGACGTCGCAGGCCGCCAGCGCCACGTCCATGCCGTGCTCCTCGCGCAGGTGGCGGGCGAGCTTGCCGCACGCGGTGGTCTTGCCGGAGCCCTGGAGACCCGCCATCAGGATCACGGTGGGACCCGGCTTGGCGAACGCCAGGTCGCGCCCGGCGCCGCCCATCAACTCGGTCAACTCGTCGGAGACGATCTTGACCACCTGCTGGCCAGGGTTGAGCGACTGGAGGACGTCCTGCCCGAGCGCCCGCTCCTTGACCGCGCCTGTGAACTGCTTGACGACCTTGAAGTTGACGTCCGCCTCGAGCAACGCCAGGCGCACCTGGCGCATCGCCTTGTTCACGTCGTCCTCGGTCAGCGTGCCGCGCGAGCGCACGTCGCCGAGGGCGTCCTGAAGGCGGTCGGAGAGGGCGTCGAACATGTCCTCGGGAGGCTAGTGCAACTCACCCGGTACGTTGGGCGCATGAGCTACGACATCCACCTCGACGAGAAGTACGCCGGCCTGGAGCTGATCGACGTCGACGCCGAGGCCGCTGCGCACGAGCCCTGGTTCAACCAGACCCTCACCAAGGTGAACGACTCGGTCGTGCGGCTCGGCGTGCTGGACGGCGACTTCCACTGGCACAAGCACGCCGACGAGGACGAGTTCTTCCTCGTACTCGACGGCGAGCTGCTCATCGACGTGGAGGACCGCGGCACCGTGACCCTGCGTCCCCACCAGGCCTACACGGTCCCGCGCGGGGTGGTCCACCGCACCCGCGCCCCCGTGCGCACCGTGATCCTCATGGTCGAGGGCGCCGGCGTCGTCCCCACCGGCGACGAGGAGTGATCGGACCGAGGACCTCCTGCCGGGGCTGGCTACCGCGGCGCCAACGCCATGACGCGGGCCGAGCGCCTGCTGTCACGCTACGAGCGGCGCGTGGGCCACTACGAGATCGTCATGGAGCCCGGCAGCGGCGCCCGAGCGGATCGAGTGTCGCCTCCGTCGGGCTGATGCCGACGGAGCCGACACTCGATGTGGTTCAGGGCGCTGGCGGCGGCGGCGCCGGGGGCTCCCGGTCGCCCTGCTTCGGGATCACAGAGCCGAGCTGCCCCAGCGCCTGCGTGAACTCGCTCGGGATGATCCACAGCTTGTTCGACTCGCCCTGGGCGATCTGCGGGAGCATCTGGAGGTACTGATAGGCGAGCAGCTTGGGGTCGGCGTCGCCTCGATGGATCGCATCGAAGACGGTCTCGATCGCCTTCGACTGGCCCTCCGCCTGGAGGATCTGTGCCTCGCGCTGCCCCTCGGCTCGCAGGATCGAGCTCTGCTTCTCCCCCTCCGCGGTCAGGATCTGGGACTGCTTGACGCCCTCGGCGGTGAGGATCGTCGCGCGCCGGTCGCGCTCGGCGCGCATCTGCTTCTCCATCGCCTCCTGAATCGTGCCCGGCGGGTCGATCGCCTTCAGCTCCACGCGGTTCACGCGGATGCCCCACTTGCCGGTGGCCTCGTCGAGCACGTGGCGCAGCGCCGCGTTGATGGTGTCGCGCGAGGTGAGCGTGTCCTCGAGCGTCATGCCGCCGGCGACGTTGCGCAGCGTCGTGACCGTGAGCTGCTCGATGGCGATGATGTAGTCGGCGATCTCGTAGGTGGCCGCCTTCGGATCCGTCACCTGGAAGTAGATGACGGTGTCGATCGACACGGTCAGGTTGTCCTCGGTGATCACCGCCTGCGGCGGGAACGACACCACCTGCTCGCGCAGGTCGATCAGCGGCTTCACGCGGTCCACGTAGGGCACGATCAGGGCCAGGCCCGCGTCGAGCGTGCGGTGGAAGCGGCCGAGCCGCTCGACGATGCCCGCGCGCGCCTGCGGCACGATCCGGATGCTCTGGGCCAACGTGATGAGCACGACGGCCGCGATGACGATGAGCACGATCAGGGCTGCCAAGGGAGTCCTCTCTCTATTCCGCGACGAGCGCGGTCGCGCCGTCGATCTTCAGCACCTCTACCCGGGCGCCGGGCTCGAAGGCATGGTCCTCGTCGTACGCGCGGGCACTCCAGACCTCGCCGCCGATCTTGACCTGGCCGCCGTCGCCGTCCACCCGCTCGAGCACGACCGCCCGCGAGCCCACGAGCGCCGCGGCGCCGGTGCGCAGGCGCGCCGGCGTGCGCAGGTGACGCCGGGCGATCGGCCGGAGCACCGGCAGCGACGCCACGGACACGGCGATGAACACGCCCCACTGGATCGCGCCCCCGGCCCCCGCAAGGGCCACGACGGCTGCCGCCAGCGCGGCGATCGCCACCGGGCCCAGGAAGAAGCCCAGCGTGAGGATCTCGCCCACCGCGAGCACCCCCGCCGCGATCATCCACCAAACCCACTCCTCCATCGTCTCGATCCTACGCTCCGTCGAGCGCTCGCTCGACGTCGGCCACGAGGTCGGCGGTCTCCTCGCACCCGGCGGAGAGGCGGATGAAGCCCTCGGGCACGTCGTCGCCGCCCCAGCGCAGGCGGCGCTCCGCGCTCGTCTGCACGCCCCCGAAGCTCGACGCCTGGGTGACGAGCGTGGCGCCGTCCAGGAAGCGCTCGGCTCGCTCGCGGCTGCCCAGGTCGAAGACGACGATCGTGCCGAAGCCTGACATCTGGCGGCGCGCGACCTCGTGGCCCAGGTCGCCTGGCAGGCCCGGATAGCGCACTCCCGCCACGTCGTCGCGGCCGGAGAGAAGCTCGGCCAGTGCGAGGGCGTTCGCGCTTCCTCGCTCGAGCCGCAGCGCCAGCGTGGCAAGCGAGCGGTGCGCGAGCCAGGCCTCGAAGGGGCCCGGTATCGCCCCAGCGTCCCGGCGCCAGTCCCGCAGCGCCTGCGCGTGGTCGGGATTACGGGTCGCCACGTAGCCCAGCACGAGGTCGGCGTGGCCCGACAGGTGCTTCGTGGCGCTCGTCAGGGCGAAGTCCGCGCCCAGGTCGAGCGCCTTCTGGTAGATCGGCCCGGCGGTGGTGTTGTCGACGACCGTGAGCGCCCCGGCGGCGCGCGCGGATTCCGCGACGGCGGCGATGTCGTACACCTCGAGCTTGGGGTTGGAGGGGGTCTCGAGCCAGACCATCGCCGCGCCCTGCAGAGCGCTCGCGAGCTCGGCGTGCGGCGCAAGCCGCACCTCCACCCCACGCGGCTCGAGGTGCGTCTGGGCGAGCCGACGGACGTTGAGGTAGCAGTCGCGGTCGATCGCCACCGCCATGCCTGGGCGCAGGCACGTCAGGAGCAGCGCGGCCGCGGCGGCCATGCCCGAGGAGAAGAGCACCACCTCGCCGCCCTCCAGCTCCGACAGCGCCGCCTCGTAGCGGGCCCAGGTGGGGTTGCCGTAGCGGGTGTAGACCCAGTCGGCCTCGGTGACCTCGCCGCGCAGGTGGAAGGGCCCAGCGAAGACCGGGCCGGGGAGGAACGCCGCGCCCTGCTCGGCCTGGGGCAGGCCGGCGCGCACCACTCGTGTGCCGTCCCGAGGGTTCCTCATGGCTCGAGGATCGCTCTTGCGAAGTCGTCGGGGTCGAACGGACGCAGGTCCTCGAGGGCCTCGCCGATCCCGATCAGCTTGACCGGCACGCCGAGCTCCTGGGCGATGGCGAGGGCGATCCCGCCCTTGGCGGTGCCGTCGAGCTTCGTGAGCGCGATGCCGGTCACATCCACAGCCTCGCGGAACAGCAGCGCCTGGCGCAGCCCGTTCTGGCCGGTGGTGGCGTCGATCGTGAGCAGCGTCTCGTGTGGCGCCCCCGGCGCCTGACGGGCGATCACGTTGCGCACCTTCCGCAGCTCGTCCATCAGGTGCTGCTGGGTGTGGAGCCGGCCCGCGGTGTCCACGATCACCACGTCGTGTCCGCGCCCTCGCGCGGCCGCGATGGCGTCGAAAGCCACGGCGCCGGGGTCGGAGCCCGACTCGCCGCGGACGATGTCGCAGCCGGCGCGCTCCGCCCAGAGCGTGAGCTGCTCGGCGGCCGCGGCGCGGAACGTGTCGGCGGCGGCGAGCAAGACCGAGCGGCCCAGCTCCTTCTGGAGGTGCCAGGCGATCTTGCCGATCGTCGTGGTCTTGCCGCTGCCGTTCACGCCCACCACGAGGATCACGGTCGGGTGCTCGGTGAGCGGGATCGTGTCGCCGTCGACCCGGGCCGTGTCCGCAAGCAGCTCGCGGAGGCGGCGGGAGAGGTCCTCCCCGCCCGTGAGCTCACCGGCGTCGGTCTCGCGCTCGAGCCGCTCAACGATCGCCGCCGTGGTGGGTGCCCCCACGTCGGCATAGATCAGCGTCTCCTCCAGGTGCTCGAACGCCTCGTCGTCAAGCGACTGGAACACGGTGGCCTGGAGCTCCGCCCCGAGCGCCTGCCGGGTCTTCGACATGTTCTCGCGCAGGCGGCGGAAGAACCCGCGGCGCTCCGGCTCCGCCTCCTCGTCGGGAGGCGGCGGGGCGTCCTCGCCCGTGATAAATAGCTCCTGCCAGCTCCGCGCCACGCAGCCTAGGCTGCCACGTCGTCGATCCCGGTGCCCCCGAGGCGGCGCGAGACCACCCTCGAGATCCCGTCGCCGCCCATGCTCACCCCGTAGAGGGTGTCGGCGGCGTCCATCGTCCGCTTCTGGTGGGTCACGACAATGAACTGGGCCCGGTCCGAATAGCGCCGCACGAGCTGGAGGAAGCGGTCGATGTTGATGTCGTCGAGCGCCGCCTCGACCTCGTCGAGGATGTAGAAGGGGCATGGCCGCGCGAGGAAGACCGCGAACATGAAGGCGAGCGCGACGAGCGACTTCTCGCCACCCGATAGGAGCGACAGCCGCTTCGTCGACTTGCCCGGCGGCGTGACCTCGATCTCCACCCCAGCCTCGGGCTGCTCGTCCTCGTCGGGCTCTGCCTCGGGCGCCGCGGCGTCGGGTGCCTCCTCGCCGGCGATCACCGGGCGTGGCGTCTGCTCGGCCTGTACGAGGCGGAGCCGGCCGCGGCCACCCGGGAAGAGGTGCTGGATCACGTCCTCGAAATTCTGGGCCGCCGCCTCGAACGTCTGCTCGAAGCTCTCGCGGATCCGCCTGTCGGTCTCCTTGATCAGCCCCTCGAGCTCGGCCAGCGCGGACTCGAGATCGGCCCGCTGCCCCTCGAGCTCCTCGACGTGCGCGACCGCCTCCTCGTACTCCTGCTTGGCGAGCGGGTTGACAGGGCCGAGCTGCTCGCGCCGGCGCTCGAGGCTGGCCACGCGGGTCTGGAGAGCCTCCCGCTCCTCGTGGGCCAGCGACTCCTCCGAGGCCTCGGCGGCGAGCCCGAGCCGACCGGCGATCGAGCCGAGCTCACGCTCGACCTCGGCCGCGGCGTCGCGCACCTGCTGAGCGGCCACCTCGGCGTCCGTGACCGCCTCGCTCGCGGCCTTCAGCCGGGCCTGGAGCTCGGCCTCCTCGTGCGCGCAGGCGCGCAGGGCGGCGGCGGTCTCCTCCCCGCTCGCGGCATGGCGCTCGAGCTCGCCGGCGAGATGGTCACGGCAGGCGGCGACGGCGGCCTCGGCGCGGTCGAGCGCCGTGGCCGCACGCTGGCCGTCGCGCGTGATGTCGGCGTCGCGTTCGGTGCCGGTACGCAGGCGCTCCAGGGCTCCGCGGCGTTGCTCGCGCTCCCGCTCGATCGCCTCGGCCATGCGCCGCTCGGCGCGCACGTCGGCGAGCAGCTCGGCCCGTCGCACGGCGCCCGGGCCCTCGTCAGGCGCCTCGCGGCGCCGGGCGATCACCCACTCGGCGCGGCTGACCCCCTCCGCCGCCTCCGCCACCTCACGGGAGGCGCGGCGCAACGCCACCTCGGCCTCCTCGCGGGCCGCGTCGGCAGCGCGCACCGCCTCGGCGGCCCGTTCGGCCGCGCGGCGCGCCTCGGCCTCCTCGCCGGCCGCTCGCTCGGACAGGCCGACCAGCTCGTCGCGCCGCCGGCGCTCCTCGAGCACGCGCTCGGCCCCGCCCGCCGGTGCCTGCGAGAGCTCGCCGGTGGCGCCGGCGAGCAGGCGCCCACCGGGCGTCACGGCGATGCCGCCGAAGGAGGGCGGGAGGCCGGCGAGCGAGTCCACGACCCAGACGCCCGCGAGCAGACGCTCGGCGAGCGCCGCGACGTGCGGAGCGGGCCGGACGAGGTCGAGCAGCGGGCGCGCTCCAGCGACGGGCGGCGCCGCCGTCGCCGCGCTCTCCGCCGCGCGATCCGCCAGCAGCGCCATGCCGCCCTTGTCCCCGGCGCGTTCCAGCAGCCGCTCGCCGTCGGCGAGCTGGTCGACCACGGCGGCCGACAGGCGCGGGCCGAGCGCCGCGGCGAGCGCCATCTCGTAGCCGACTTCCACGTCGAGTGCCTGGGCGAGGGTGGCGGCGCCGTCCGGGGCGGACGACGCCGTGCGCAGGTACTGGTTCACCGCGGCAAGGTCGGCTCCGGCCTGCGCCGCGCTGGCCCGAGCCGACTCGACCGACCGCTCGGCCTCGCGGCGCTGCGCGCGGGTGCGCTCCACCTCCGCCTCGGCTGTCTCCAGCTTCGAGCGCTCACCGGCGGCGATCCGCTCGAGCCGCTCCACCTCGGCGACGGCTCGTGCGCGCTCCGCCTCCAGCGCCTCGACCTCG
>Ga0126306_10002277_pt1 | contig 10757 bp, 11 predicted proteins | sample Plot27_FD_92592 | JGI IMG/M metagenome (GOLD analysis project Ga0126306, IMG submission 92592) | Serpentine soil microbial communities from UC McLaughlin Reserve, CA, USA - Plot27 | ecosystem: Environmental > Terrestrial > Soil > Grasslands | place: USA: UC McLaughlin Reserve, Lake County... | reverse complement strand
GAGTACGTCCGAGGAGGTCCCATCAGCGTCGAGCTGCGTGTGAACGACCAGATCCGAGCTCGTGAGGTGCGCCTCGTGGGGCCGGAGGGCGAGCAGGTCGGCATCGTGCCGATCGGCGAGGCGCTCCGCCTTGCGCAGGACACCGACCTCGACCTGGTCGAGGTCGCGCCGACCGCGCGACCGCCGGTCTGCAAGCTCATGGACTACGGCAAGTTCAAGTACGAGAGCGCGCAGAAGGCGCGGGAGGCCCGGCGTAACCAGAGCCTCACCGTGATCAAGGAAATGAAGCTCCGGCCGAAGATCGACCCGCATGACTACGCGACCAAGAGGGGTCACGTCGTGCGCTTCCTCAAGGCCGGCGACAAGGTCAAGGTCACGATCATGTTCCGTGGCCGCGAGCAGAGCCGTCCCGAACTCGGGTTCCGGCTGCTCAAGCGGCTCGCAGAGGACGTGCAGGAGCTCGGTTTCGTCGAGTCCTCGCCGAAGCAGGACGGTCGGAACATGATCATGGTCATGGCACCGCACCGGGTCGTGAAGCCCGCGACGCCCAAGCCCGCCGCCGAGGCCGGGCCGGAGAGCGCCGAGACATAGCGCGGCCGGGCAGCTGCCCGGTCCACAACATCGCGACGCCGGCCGATCAGGCCGGCGTCACCAGGAGAAGGACACATGCCGAAGAACAAGACGCACAAGGGGACCGCCAAGCGGGTCAAGGTGAGCGGTGGCGGCAAGTTGCTCCGGCAGAAGGCCAACCGGCGCCACATGCTGGAGCACAAGCCCTCCACGCGCACCCGCCGGCTCGACGGCACCACCGAGTTCGCCCCGGCCGAGACCAAGCGCATCAAGCGCCTGCTCGGGCTCTGACGGCGCCCCCGCGCCCGCGTTCGACCAGCTAGTCCCAGACCACATCGCCGGCTGGCCCCCATCAGCGGCGACCGTATGAGAGAACAGGTGTACCCGTGGCACGCGTGAAGCGGGCAGTCAACGCCCAGAAGAAGCGCCGGACCACTCTCGAGGCCGCGAGCGGCTACCGCGGCCAGCGTTCGCGGCTCTACCGCAAGGCCAAGGAGCAGCTCCTCCACTCCGCGACCTACGCCTACCGCGACCGCAAGGCGCGCAAGGGCGACTTCCGCCAGCTGTGGATCACCCGCATCAACGCCGGCGCCCGCCTCAACGGCATGACCTACAACCGCTTCATCCAGGGCCTGCGCCTGGCCGGTGTCGAGGTCGACCGGAAGGTCCTCGCCGACCTGGCCGTGACCGACGCCGCCGCGTTCGCCGCGCTCGTCTCGGTGGCCAAGAACGCACTGCCCGAGTCCGAGTCGCAGGGCGCGGCCTGATCGGCTGCCCCCCAGAACAGAGGCGACCCGGGGTGCCGCTCTACACGGAGCGAACGCCCCGGGTCGCCGCTGCGAGGCGCCTGACCCGCCGGTCGCGGCGCGACGGCGAACGTCGGTTCCTCGCCGAGGGGCCGCAGGCCGTCCGCGAGGCGCTTGCCGTCCCGCCCGGTGAGCCCGGCGCGGTCGAGGCGCTGCTCGGCACGCCGGCCGCGCTGGAGCGCCACGCCGACCTGGCTCAGCGCGCCGTTCACCACAGTGTTCCGGTCTCCCTGGTCGACGAGCACGGCATGGCCGGGCTGAGCGAGACCGTGACACCGCAGGGCATCGTCGCGGTCTGCTCGTTCCTCGACGTGACGCTCGACGCGGTGCTCGTGTCGCCGCCGCGGCTGGTCGCGGTGCTCGCCGAGGTCCAGGATCCGGGCAACGCCGGCACCGTGCTGCGCACCGCCGACGCGGCGGGTGCCGCCGCGGTCGTCTTCACCGACGGCAGCGTCGATCCGTACAACGGAAAGTGCGTCCGCTCGTCGGCCGGCAGCCTGTTCCACCCGGCCGTCGTGCGCGGCGGTTCGGCTGCCGAGGTGGTCGGCGCGCTGCGCGAGGCGGGCCTGCGGGTGCTCGCGGCCGACAGCGCGGGGGAGCAGAACCTCGACGACCTCGCCGACTCCGGTGGCCTCGCAGTCCCGACCGCCTGGCTGTTCGGCAACGAGGCGCGCGGTCTCCCCGCCGGGTTGGCGGCGCTGGCCGACGCCCGGGTCGCGATCCCGATCCACGGCCGCGCCGAGAGCCTCAACCTGGCCGCGGCCGCCGCCGTCTGCCTCTACTCCAGCGCCCGCGCCCAGCGCTAGCCTCACCTGTGGACAACTCGGGGCACGAGGAGCCTCCCATGGGAGAATCGGCTTCATCGGAAGGATGTGACGCCATGAGCGCCGAGTCGATCGAGAAGGTGGCCTACGCGCAGGGCTGGACGGTGGCCGACCTCGACCGGATCCCTGAGGACAACCATCGGTACGAGCTGATCGACGGAGTGGTGCACGTGACGCCGTCCCCCTCGGACGAGCACCAGGAGGCGGGCAACGTGCTATGGGCGCTGCTGCGTGCGGCGGTGCCGTCGGGTCTGCGCGTCACCACGGCCGTCGGCGTCGTGATCGCGCCCGATACGTTCCTGATTCCCGACGTGCTGGTTGTGCATGGAGACAAGCCGAGCAAGCGCGGCGACTTCCCGGCCGAGGAGGTACTCCTTGCCGTGGAGGTGGTCTCCCGCTCCACGGGCTCGATGGACCGGTGGCACAAGCCGCACCTTCTACGCGCAGGCCGGCATCCGGTCCTACTGGCGGCTCGAGTTGGAGCCGCTGCACCTGGTGGCCTATCGGCTCGATGCCAGCGGCGGCGAGTCCGGTGAGCGGGAGTACGTCCAGCTGGCGCGGGTAGAGGCAGGCCAACGGTTCGTGGCGACGGAGCCGGTCCCGGTAGAGTTCGACCCGGCGGCGTTGCTGCCATGACGCGACCGGGTGGGAGGAGGGCGACCGTGCGGTTCCGCCACGAGTTTCGCCAGCCCGCCGGAGCGCCCCGTCACGTTCGGGGCTGAGACCGGCGGGCTGCGGCGCAGCCGCGCGGCCGGACTTCTCTAGACTGCGGCGTCGAGCACCGCGTGTTCTCGATGCCGCCTCTCCGCAGGACGGAACGCATACTCATGTCTGGACCGAACGACCCGTACGACCCCAAGCAGGTCGCGCTGCTCTCCCCGGAGGCCCTCGCCGAGGCCGTGGCCACCGCCGAGAAGGCGTTCGCCGAGGCGCCCGATCTCGCCGCGCTCACCGCCGTCAAGCACGCCCACCTGGGCGACCGCGCCCCGGTGCTGCTCGCCCGCCGCGAGCTGGGCGCGCTGCCGCCGCAGGCCCGCGCGGACGCCGGTCGCCGCGTCAACGAGGCCCGCGCGGCCGTCCAGTCCGCGTACGAGGAGCGCCTGGCCACCCTCAGCGCCGAGCGCGACGCCCGGGTCCTCCGCGAGGAGACGGTCGACGTCACGCTGCCGTGGGACCGCCGGCCGCGCGGCGCCCGGCACCCGCTCTCGGCGATCCAGGAGCGGGTCTCCGACCTGTTCATCGGGATGGGGTACGAGGTCGCCGAGGGCCCCGAGGTCGAGGCCGAGTGGCTCAACTTCGACGCCCTGAACATCGCACCGGACCACCCGGCGCGGACGATGATGGACACGTTCTTCGTCGACCCGCCCGAGGCCGGCCGGGTGCTCCGGACGCACACCTCACCGGTCCAGGCGAGGGTGATGCTGGAGCGCAAGCCGCCGATCTACGTGGTCGTCCCGGGCCGGGTGTTCCGCACCGACGAGCTCGACGCCACACACACCCCGGTCTTCACCCAGGTCGAGGGCCTGGTCGTCGACAAGGGCATCACGATGGCCCATCTCAAGGGCACGCTCGATCATTTCTCCAGGGCGATGTTCGGCGAGGGTGCGCGGACCCGCTGGCGTCCGTCCTACTTCCCGTTCACCGAGCCGTCGGCGGAGTTCGACGTCTGGTTCCCGGGCGCCAAGGGCGGCCCGCGGTGGATCGAGTGGGGGGGCTGCGGCATGGTCAACCCCCGCGTGCTCACCGCCTGCGGGATCGACCCGGACGAGTACACCGGCTTCGCGTTCGGCATGGGGCTCGAGCGGGCGCTGCAGTTCCGGCACGACGTGGCCGACATGCGGGACATAGTCGAGGGCGACGTGCGGTTCAGCACGGCGTTCGGGATGGAGATCTGATGCGCGTCCCGGTGTCGTGGCTGCGCGAGTACGTCGACCTGAGCGGTGCCAGCATCGAGGAGATCGATGCCGCGCTGGTGCGGGTCGGCCTGGAGGTCGAGGCCGTCCACCGGCTCGGCGAAGGCGTCCAGGGTCCGATCGTGGTCGGCGAGGTGCGCGAGATCACCGAGCTGACCGGCTTCAAGAAGCCGATCCGGCACTGCCTGGTCGACGTGGGCGAGCCCGAGCTGGCCAGCATCGTCTGCGGGGCCACGAACTTCGCAGTCGGCGACTGGGTGGTCGTCGTGCGCCCCGGCGCGGTGCTGCCCGGCGGGTTCCAGATCGGCGCCCGTCAGACCTACGGCCACCTGTCCGAGGGCATGATCTGCTCGCTGCGGGAGCTGGGGCTCGGCGACGAGCACAGCGGCATCCTGGTGCTGCCGCGCACCGGCCTGCCGGCGGGCACGAAGCCGGGCAGCGACGCGATCGCGCTGCTGGAGCTGGACGACGTCGTCATCGAGCTGGCGATCACGCCGGACCGCGGCTACTGCCTCTCGATCCGCGGCGTCGCCCGCGAGCTGGCGCACGGCCTGGGCGTGGCGTTCCGCGACCCGGGTGCGGTGCCCACCCCGGCGCCGACGGCCGAGCCACCGCACCTGATCCGGGTCGCCGACACCGAGGGCTGCGACCGTTTCGTCGCCCGCGCGGTCAGCGGAGTCGACCCGACCGCGCCGACTCCGCTGTGGATGCGGCGACGGTTGCTGCTGGCCGGGGTCCGGTCGATCTCGCTCACCGTCGACGTCACCAACTACCTCATGCTCGAGCTGGGCCAGCCGATGCACGCCTTCGACAGGGCGCGGCTCACGGGTCCGATCGTGGTCCGCCGCGGCGAGCCGGGCGAGCGGGTCCGCACCCTCGACGGCACCGACCGCGCCGTCGACCCTGAGGACCTGCTGATCACCGACGACTCCGGTCCGATCGGGATCGCGGCGGTGATGGGCGGCGCCACCACCGAGGTCTCCGGAGCCACCACCGACGTGCTGATCGAGGCGGCGCACTGGGATCCGGTGTCGGTGGCCCGCACCGCGCGCCGGCACAAGCTGCCGAGCGAGGCGTCGAAGCGGTTCGAGCGGGGCGTGGATCCGGAGATGGCCCCGGTAGCGGCCGAGCGGGCGGTCCAGCTCCTCACCGAACTGGGCGGCGGCACCCCCGACCCGCGCGTCCTCGACCTCGACCACCGCCGCCCGATCACTCCGATCCGGCTGGACGCCGGGCTGCCGAGCCGGGTGATCGGCGTCGATTACGACCGATCCACTGTGGAGCAGCGGCTCCAGGAGATCGGCGCGGGGGTGGCCGGGAACGGGGTCCTGGAAGTGACCCCGCCGAGCTGGCGGCCGGACCTCACCGACCCGTACGACCTGGTCGAGGAGGTGGTGCGGATCTCCGGGTACGACCAGGTGCCGTCCGTGCTGCCGCCAGCGCCGGCCAGCCCGGGCCTCAAGCCGGATCAGCGCCGCCGGCGCAGCGTCGCCCGGACCTTGGCCGAGGCCGGCTACGTCGAGGTGCTCAGCTATCCGTTCGTCTCGCCGGCCGTGCACGACGCGTTCGGGCTCGACGACGACGACCCTCGCCGGATCGCCGCCCGGCTCGCCAACCCCATCTCGGAGGAGGAGCCGGAGCTGCGCACCTCGCTGCTGCCCGGCCTGCTCAAGACGCTCTCCCGCAACCTCGGCCGCGGTCAGCGCGATCTGGCCCTCTTCGAGTTGGGCGTCGTCTTCCATCCTGATCCGGACGCCGGGCCGGCGCCCCGTCTCGCGGTCGACCGCCGGCCGACCGAGGACGAGTTGGCCGCGCTCTACGGCGCCGTGCCGGCCCAGCCCCGCCATGTCGGCGTGGTCCTCGCCGGTGAGCGCGACCCGAGCGGTTGGTGGGCCGCGGGCCGCCCGGCGAGCTGGGCGGACGCGGTCGAGGCGGCCCGCGTGGTCGCCGACGCGGCCGGCGTCGAGCTGCGGGTCCGGCAGGGGCAGTTCGCCCCGTGGCACCCCGGCCGTACGGCCGAGCTGGTGGTCCAGGTCGACGGCGCCGAGCGGGTCGTCGGGCACGCCGGTGAGCTGCACCCCGGGGTGCTCGCCAAGCTCGATCTGCCGCGCCGGACGTCGGCGATGGAGCTCGACCTGGAGGCACTACCGGCTGCCCGGGTGGCGGCCGCGCCGGCGCTGTCCGCGTTCCCGCCCGCGCTGATCGACGTCGCGCTGGTGGTGCCGGCGGAGACGCCGGCCGTCGAGGTGCGGTCCGCGCTGGTCGCGGGCGCGGGGGAGCTGCTGGAGTCGTTGCGGCTCTTCGACGTGTTCACCGGCCCGCAGCTCGGCGAGGGGCGCAAGTCGCTCGCCTACGCGCTGACGTTCCGGGCGGCCGACCGCACGCTGACCGTCGAGGAGGCCACCGCCGCAAGGGACGCCGCCGTCGCCGAGGCGGCCCGCCGCACCGGCGCCGTCCTGCGCGGCTGACCCGTCGGGTCCGTGGTGCGGTCGTGCAGCCTCCGGCTTCGCCGCGGCCGCCCATGTCCTGAGCCTCGCTCCGGCTAGGGTCGGCGGATGTCCTGTGTGTTCTGCGAGATCGTGGCCGGCCGCTCGCCGGCGAGCGTGGTCTACGCCGACGAGGAGATCCTCGCGTTCCTCGACGTCCGCCCGATGAACCCCGGTCACACGCTGGTGATCCCGCGCGTGCACGCCGCCGGGCTCGGCGACCTCGACCCGCGCCTCGGCGGCCGTACCTTCCAGGTCGCCCAGCAGGTCGCGGGCGCGTTGCGGGCCTCGGACCTGCGCTGCGACGGCGTCAACCTCTTCCTCGCCGACGGGGAGGTCGCGTTCCAGGAGGTGTTCCACGCCCACCTGCACGTGGTGCCGCGCTTCACCGGCGACGGGTTGCGGATCGCCATCGACTGGTCGGCCAGGCCGGACCGCGCCGAGCTCGACCGGATCGCCGCGGGCCTTCGCAGCGCCACCGCGGGCGGTCCAACCCCCTGAAAGTTCCCACCAGTGGGCGCGCACGCACTGATGAGAGCTTTCAGGGGGTTCGGACGTCCGCCCACGAATCCCCTCGAGTGTCGGAATTTTGCGCGAATCGGATCGATTCAGCCGCGCAAAATTCCGACACTCGGCAGGGCCGCACCTGCCCTGCCAAGCGTGCTACACCAGCGCGCGCAGCCCGGCGGCGGTCGCCGCGGCCGCGATCACGACCACCAGGAACGGCGCCCGGGCGAGCACCAGCAGCGCGGCGACCGCCAGGCCCGCCGCCCTGGCGTCCACCGCAAGCCGCTGCGCGGTGGTGAACGTGCCCACCGCGATCAGCGCGGCCAGCAGCGCTACTGGCGCCAGCTCCACCGCGCCGCGCACGGACGGGTGGTCCACCACCCGCCGCGGCAGCGCGAACCCGGCCAGCTTGAGCGCGTAGCACCCCGCCGCCGTGATCACCACGGCGATCCACAGCATCGTCATCGCACGACCCTCCGTTGCCACAGCGCCACGACGAGTGCCGGTACCACCGCGAGCAGCACCGGCAGCCCGGGCGGCAGCAGTGGCGTCGCCAGCAACGCCACCGCCGCACCCGCCACCGCGGCCAGTAGCGCCGGCCGCTCCCGCAGCTTCGGCGCCAGCAGCGCGAGGAACGCGGCCGGGAACGCGGCGTCCAGCCCCAGCGCGGCCGGGTCGGCGATCAGATCCCCGGCCAGCGCGCCGATCAGTGTCGCGACGTTCCAGCAGACGAAGACCGCGGCACCCGTGAGCCAGAACGCCCGCCGCCCCTGGTCCCGATCCTCCTGGGCCACCGCCATGGCCGTCGTCTCGTCGATGACGAATTGCGCTCCCAGCGCACGCCGGCCGAAGCCGCGCAGCTGGAGCAGCTCGGCCAGCCGTACCGCGTACAGCGTGTTCCGCGCGCCCAGCAGCAGCGCCGCCACCACGGCGGCGACCGCGCTGCCGCCGGCACCGACGACCCCGACCAGGGCGAACTGCGACGCGCCGGTGAACGCGAACAGGGACAGGAATGAGGCCTGCGCGACCGACAGCCCGCTGGCCACCGCGATCGCGCCGTACGACAGCCCGTAGGCGCCGGTGGCCAGCCCGATCGCGACGGCGTCGCGGGCGACGCGCCGGTCCGCTCTGACAGCGGTGGTGTTCACGCCCGGAACGGTAGGGGCGGCGCGGCGGTCAGTTCTTGAACGTTCTTGCGGCCCGCGCGTAGACGCCCGGGGTGACGCCGATGATCCGGGTGAAGTGCCGGTGCAGGTGGCTCTGGTCGGCGAAGCCCGCGCCGGCGGCCGCCGCCGCGGGGCTGACCCCGGCGTCGAGCAGCCGGCGCGCCCGCCGCACCCGGACGTGTACCAGGTAGGCGTGCGGCGGCAGCCCGGTGTGCGCCCGGAACGCACGGCTCAGCTGGTACGGCGAGAGCCCGCCGGCCAGCGCGCCCAGCTCCTCGAGCGTCGGGTTGGCGAGCGGATCGTCCGCGAGCGCCGACCGGACCAGCGCGATCCCGGCCGGAATCCGCGGCACCGGCTCGTCGGGCACTCCGCGGCGGGCGTGCCGGCCGACCAGCCCGCGCAGTACCCCGCCGAGCGCCGCCTGGCGCTCCAGCGCCGAGCTGCCGTTCTCCAGCAGCTCGTGCGCCGACGCCAGCCCGCGGGCGAGCGCCGGGTCGTTCAGCACCGCCTCGCCGAAGCGCGGCGGCCCATCCGCCCCGGTGAGTTCGGTCACCAGCTCGGCGGGCGGGTAGAGCATCCGGTACGCCCAGCCGTCCTGGATGCCGGGCCCGCCGGTGTGGATCTGCTCCGGCTCCACCACGACCACGGCGCCGGCCGGCGCGCGATGCTGCTCGCCACGATAGGAGAACGACTCCACACCGGCCAGCACGACGCCGATCGCGTACCCCTCGTGGGCATGCCGGCTGAACGTGTGGTCGACGTACTCGGCGCGCAGGAGGTCGGTCCCGGGCAGCTCCCGCACCCGCCACAGCGCCGCCCGATCCCGCTTCGCCATGACACCCAGTGTGCCCGCCCCGTGCCCCCGACGGGACCCTCCCGGTTGCATGACTATGCAATACCCTGAATACTCACTCCCAGCGTTGACCCTGCCGGGAGCGGTCTCGGACGGGCGCCATCCGAGCTGTGGAGACGGAGAAGGTTCATGGGCGTGCGGGTAGCGGTTGCCGGGGCGAGCGGGTATGCCGGCGGCGAGCTGCTGCGCCTGCTGCTCGGCCACCCCGGCGTCGAGATCGGCGCGCTCACGGCCGGCGGCAACGCCGGCACCCCGCTCGGGTCGCACCACCCGCAGCTGACGCCGCTCGCCGGCCAGCTCCTGGGTGACACGGCGCCCGAGGCGTTCGACGGCCACGACGTGGTGTTCCTGGCGCTTCCCCACGGTCACTCGGCGGCCCTTGCGAGCGCGCTGCCGACCGACGTCCTGGTCATCGACTGTGGTGCCGACCACCGGCTCACCGACGCCGCGGCATGGCAGCGCTGGTACGGCGGCGAGCACGCCGGAGCCTGGCCGTACGGCCTGCCCGAGCTACCGGGCGCCCGGGCGGCGCTGTCCGCGGCGCGGCGGATCGCGGTGCCCGGCTGCTACCCGACCGCCGCCACCCTCGCGCTCGCCCCGGCGCTCGTTGCCGGCCTGGTCGAGCCGGACGTGGTGGTCGTCGCGGCCTCCGGCGCCTCGGGTGCGGGCAGGGCGCCGAAGCCGAACCTGCTCGGCTCGGAGGTGATGGGCGCGCTCGCCGCCTACGGGGTCGGCGGCGCGCACCGGCACACTCCGGAGATCGTCCAGAACCTCACCGGCGTGGCCGGCGAAACGGTCACGGTCTCGTTCACCCCCGTCCTGGCGCCGCTGCCCCGCGGCATCCTGGCCACCTGCTCCGCGCCGGCCCGGGACGGCGTGACCGCGGCGACCCTGCGCGACGCGTACGACGCCGCGTACTTCGACGAGCCGTTCGTCTACCTGCTCCCCGAGGGCAGCTGGCCGACCACGGCCGCGACGCTCGGCGCCAACACCGCGCACCTGCAGGTGGCGCTCGACCCCGACGCCGGCCGGGTGGTCGTCGTCGCGGCGATCGACAACCTCACCAAGGGCACCGCGGGCGGCGCGATCCAGTCCATGAACATCGCGCTCGGCCTGCCCGAGATCACAGGCCTGCCGACGGTCGGGGTGGCACCGTGAGTGTCACCGCGCCGAAGGGGTTCCGCGCCGCCGGTATCGCGGCCGGCCTCAAGGCCAGCGGCAACCCGGACCTCGCGCTCGTGGTGAACGACGGACCGGCCGACGCGGCAGCCGGCGTCTTCACCGCCAACCGGATCAAGGCCGCGCCGGTGCTCTGGAGCGAGCAGGTGCTGAAGATCGGCCGGCTCACCGCGGTGATCCTCAACTCCGGTGGCGCCAACGCCTGCACCGGCCCGCAGGGCTTCGCGGACACCCACGCCACCGCCGAGCGGGTCGCCGAGCGGCTCGGCATCGGCGCCGGCGAGGTCGCGGTCTGCTCCACCGGCCTGATCGGTGAGCGGCTGCCGATGCCGAAGCTGCTGCCCGGCGTGCGCAGCGCCATCCGGGGGCTCGGCCGCGACGGCGGCACGGCGGCCGCCGAGGCGATCATGACCACCGACACCCGCCCCAAGACCACGGTCGCCCGGGGCAGCG
>Ga0126306_10002275_pt1 | contig 10760 bp, 10 predicted proteins | sample Plot27_FD_92592 | JGI IMG/M metagenome (GOLD analysis project Ga0126306, IMG submission 92592) | Serpentine soil microbial communities from UC McLaughlin Reserve, CA, USA - Plot27 | ecosystem: Environmental > Terrestrial > Soil > Grasslands | place: USA: UC McLaughlin Reserve, Lake County... | reverse complement strand
GCTCAGCAGGTGGCCGACGACCTCGTCCAGGCGGGGGTGAAGATCATCTTCAATTACTCGGAAGCACTGCTGCAGGTTCCGCCTGAGGTGACGGTGCACACCTCGAGTCCCGCCGTGGACCTTCTCTACGCGCTCTACTTCTACCTCACCTGAGCACCTCAACCATGCTGGACATGCGGAGGGTCAGGGAGGTCTTCGAGGCCTCGACAGACTTCACGGTTGGGCTCGAGGAGGAGTTCGCGATTCTCGATCCACGGACGCTCTCGCTCGACCAGCGCTTCGAGGCGCTGCGCTCGGCGGCGCAGGACGACCCGGTCCTGGCCGAGTCCGTGGCCGGCGAGCTGATCAAGTCCGAGATCGAGATCCGCTCGGGCCGCGGGGAGAACTTTGCCGACGCGGTGGCCAAGCAGCGCGAGGCGCGCTCGCGCCTGTTCGCGCTCGCCGCGCGCCAGGACGCCCTGCTCGGGGCCACGGGCACGCACCCGTGGAGCCCCTGGCAGAAGCAGGAGATCATCGACACGGAGCACTACCGGCGCGTGCAGGAGTCGCTCCAGTACGTGGCGTGGCGCAACAACACGTTCAGCCTGCACGTGCACGTGGGGGTGAACGGAGCCGAGCGGGCGGTTCGCGTATGCGACCGGCTGCGCGTCGTGATGCCCGAGCTGCTCGCGATCTCGGCCAACTCGCCGTTCCTCGACGGGCGCCACTCGGGCCTGCACTCGGCGCGCACCCAGATCTTCACCAAGAGCTTTCCGCGCTGCGGGATCCCGGACGCGTTCGGCGCCTGGCAGGCCTACGCCGACTACGTCGACTTCCTCGTCCGGACCAACTCGATCATCGAGTTCACGCAGGTGTGGTGGAGCGTGCGCCCGCACCACTCCTACGGGACGGTCGAGATGCGCATCTGCGACGCGCAGACGAGCGGGGACGACTCGACCGCGCTGGCCGCGCTGATCACGTCCTGCATCGCCCAGGCCGCGCTCGACCACGACGAGGGCGTGCCGTTCGACGACCCGCCCGGTCGCCTGATCGAGGAGAACCTCTGGCGGGCGATTCGGTACGGGCTCGAGGGCAGGCTGATCGACCTGGATCGCGGCGAGGAGTACCCGGCGACCGCCGCCCTCGACCGGCTGCTGGCCTGGACCGCGCCGGCGCGGGGTGGTCTCGGCATCGAGCCCGGCCTACCTGACGAGAACGGCGCCCAGCGCCAGAAGCGTGCCCTGGCGGAAGGGGCCACTATGGAAGACATCTATGCCGCCGAGGTGGCGCTCACCCAGCGCACATATGCGGCCGAGGAGGTGCAGGCGTGAACGAGCCCCAGCAGCCGACCGAGGAGGAGCTGCTCCAGGCCCTGAGGCAAATCAAGACCGAGGACGTGGTGCTCCAGACGGTGGCGACCCTGGTGAACCTCGCGGGACAGAAGCTCTCGGTGGAGGGCGCCAAGGACCCGGCCGAGGCGCAGAAGGCGATCGATGCTGCGAAACGGATGCTGCCGCTGGTGCCGGATGAGGCCGTCGGCCCGATCCAGAACGCGCTCGACCAGGTCCAGATGCTGTACGCGAAGGAGAGCCAGGGGGCGCCGACGGAGCAGCAGCCGCCGCGCGAGGAGCCGCCGCCCAAATCGAAGATCTGGACGCCCGGCTCGTGATAGGGATCTTCGGAGGCTCCGGCTTCTACAGGTTCCTCGACGACATGACCGAGGTGCCGGTGGCCACGCCGTACGGCCCGCCGTCCGCACCCGTCCGAGTGGGAACCATCGAGGGCACCGACGTGGCCTTCATGCCCCGCCACGGCGACGAGCACACGCTGCCCCCCCATCGCATCAACTACCGCGCGAACATCTGGGCGATGAAGGAGGTCGGCGTGCGGCGCATCATCGGCCCGTCCGCCTGCGGCTCCCTGAAGCCCGAGCTGGAGCCAGGGACCTTCATGCTCTGCGACCAGTTCGTGGATCGCACGGCCGCGCGCGAGAGCACCTTCTACGACGGGCCGCAGACAACGCACGTCTCCGCGGCCGACCCCTACTGCCCCGACCTGCGCGGCACGCTCGCCGCGGCAGCACGGGACGAGGGGATCCCCGTGGTGGAGGGCGGGACGGTGGTCGTGATCGAGGGTCCGCGCTTCTCCACGCGGGCCGAGTCGCGCTCGTACGCCGAGAGCGGCTTCGACGTGGTCAACATGACCCAGTACCCCGAGTGCTGGCTCGCCCGTGAGCTCGAGCTCTGCTACGCGAACGTCTCGCTCGTCACCGACTACGACGTGGGCCTCGAGGGCAGGCCGGATGTGGCGCCGGTGTCGGCGGACGCGGCGTTCGGCGCGTTCCGGGAGAACCTCGATAGACTGCGCGCCCTTCTGTTCCGGGCGGTGCCGAAAATAGGCCCGCAGCCGGACGACATCTGCGCGACAGCGCTTAACAGCGCAATCGTTCACCACTAGCGGGGACGTCGCGCGCTGACTCTTTTCTGAATCAAGACGGAGGACATACCCCTTGGAATTCCTGACTGACTGGGGCGTGGTAATCGCGCTCGTCTGCGCCGGCTGCGCCCTGATCTACGGCGTGGTCACCTCGCGCTGGCTGCTGGCGCTCTCGCCCGGTAACCAGGAGATGCAGGACATCTCCATGGCCGTGCAGGAGGGGGCGAAGGCCTACCTCCGGCGCCAGTACACGATCATCGCGGGCGTCGCGGTGGTGCTCGCGATCGTGCTGGCGATCGGGCTCGAGGCCCAGGACGCCAACGGCATCCTCGTGGCGATCGGATTCCTGATCGGCGGCACCTTCTCGGGTGCGGCCGGCTTCATCGGGATGAACGTCTCGGTGCGCGCGAACGCGCGGGTCGCCGAGACGGCGCGCTCCGGCGTGTCCAAGGCGCTGGAGGTGGCCTTCAAGGGCGGGGCGATCACCGGCATGCTCGTGGCGGGGCTCGCTCTGCTCGGCGTGGCCGGCTACTACGGGGTCCTGATCCTCGCAGGCACCGAGGAGCGCGACGCCATCGACGCGCTCATCGGCCTCGGCTTCGGCGGCTCGCTGATCTCGGTCTTCGCCCGTCTGGGCGGTGGCATCTTCACCAAGGCGGCCGACGTGGGCGCCGACCTCGTCGGCAAGATCGAGGCCGGCATCCCGGAGGACGACCCGCGCAACCCGGCCGTGATCGCGGACAACGTGGGCGACAACGTCGGCGACTGCGCCGGCATGGCCGCCGACCTGTTCGAGACCTACGCGGTGACCGCGGTCGCCGTGATGCTGCTCGGCGTCCTGACCTTCCAGGAGATCGGGACCGTGGCCACCTACCCGCTCGTGATCGGCGGGGTCTCGCTGATCGCGTCGATCATCGGCACCTACGCGGTCCGGAGCCGTGCCGGCAACGTGGAGCGGGCGCTCTACCAGGGTCTGATCGTGTCCGGCGTTCTGGCCGCGATCGCGTTCCTGCCGATCACGCTGGTCATGCTGGACGACCTCACCTACAAGGAGGGCGTCTCCGATCTCCTGCGCGCCGGCTCCTCGGCGCCCTCGGCGATCACGCTGTGGTTCTGCACGCTAGTCGGCGTTGGTGTCACGGCCGGCCTGTTCGTGATCACGGACTACTACACGTCCACGCGCTTCCGACCGGTCCGCACCACGGCCCGCGCCTCGCAGACGGGCCACGCGACGAACATCATCCAGGGCCTCGCCCAGGGCTTCCAGTCCACCGCCCTCCCGGCGATCCTGCTGGTCGGCGGCATCCTGCTCGCCAACGAGCTCGCCGGCATTTACGGAATCGGCGTCGCGGTGATGGCGCAGCTGTCGCTCACCGGCCTGATCGTGGCTCTGGACGCATTCGGGCCGATCACGGACAACGCCGGCGGCATCGCCGAGATGGCGAACCTGCCTGAGGACGTGCGGAACGTGACCGATCCCTTGGACGCGGTCGGGAACACCACGAAGGCCGTCACGAAGGGATACGCCATCGGATCCGCTGTCCTTGCGGCCCTGGTGCTCTTCGCGGCGTTCGTCGAGGAGCTCCGTGAGGAGGCGGCCAAGGAGGGCTCCCAGGTCGTCAGCTTCGACATCTCGCAGCCCGAGGTGCTCGTCGGGCTCTTGGTCGGCGGCATGATGGTCTACCTGTTCGCCGCGCTGGCGATCGAGGCGGTGGGCCGTGCCGGCGCCGGTGTGGTCGAGGAGGTGCGCCGGCAGTTCAGGGAGAAGCCGGGCATCATGGACCGCACCGAGAAGCCGGACTACGCCCAGGCCGTCGCCATCGTGACCGCGTCGGCGCAGAAGGAGATGATCGTCCCCGCGCTGATCCCGATCGTGGTCACCCTCGTGGTCGGACTGCTCTCGACCCAGGCACTCGGCGGCCTGCTGATCGGCGTGATCGTGGTGGGCTTCTTCATGGCGGTCTCGATGACGGCCGGCGGCGGCGCGTGGGACAACGCGAAGAAGCTGATCGAGGACGGCGAGTACGGAGGAAAGGGCTCGGAGGCCCACGCCGCCTCGGTCACCGGCGACACGGTCGGCGACCCCTACAAGGACACCGCCGGCCCCGCCATCAACCCGATGATCAAGGTCGCGAACATCGTGGCCCTGCTGATCATCCCGTTCCTGGTCTAAGCCCGAACGCAGCTCCGGCGGACGGCCCGGCCGCCATGCGGCAGGGCCGGGCCGACCGCCGGCCACGCGCCAGCGAGCCCAGCATCCACCCGCGCGGCCCAACCCCGGCCGCCCGGCCCAACCCCGGCCGCGCGGCCCAACCCCGGCCGCGCGGCCGGGGCGCGCGCGGCGAGCCCAACGGCCCGCGCGTCCCGGTCGTAGCGCGCTCGTTACACAGGTCACCCACCCGTAACGCCTGGGGCGCCACCCTGGCCAGGTGGGCGACAGATGTGGCGGAATCCGCAACGTTCGGCACCCACCTGCGGGCGGGCAGGAGGTGGCTGCGGTCGCGGGCAGGCAGCACGGGGTCATCTCCCGCGCGCAACTCAGGCAAATGGGGCTCGATCGGTATGCCGTTCAGCGTCGTGTGGCAAGTGGATTCCTTCATCCGCTTCATGCCGGTCGCGTTTACACGGTCGGCCGCACCCCCCTCTCCACGCGCGGCAGGTATCTCGCTGCGGTGATGGCGTGCGGGAACAGAGCCGCGCTGAGCCACCGTTCCGCGGCCGATCTCTGGGCTCTCCGGCCCAACGCAACGCGGCTCGAGGTCACCGTGCCACACGAATGCAAGGGCGCCGAAGGGGTGCAGGTCCACCGGACGCGGATGCTTGCGCCCCAGGACTTCACCGAGAACGACGGGATTCCAGTGACCAGCGTCGCCCGCACGCTGCTCGACCTCAGCGCTGTCGTCAGCGCGCCCGACCTCGCGGTGGCGATCGACCGGGCGGAGCGCAGCCGGATCTTCGACCTCACGTCGGTGGTCGAAGTCCTGGACCGAGCCAACGGGAGGCGGGGAGCTCGCGCTCTGCGACGCGCGATCGCCGCCTACGAGCCGAGCAACCAGAAGAGCGTCCTGGAGCGACGTTTCAAGGCCCTCCTCCGAACCGCACCAGACTTACCGGCCCCACGCTTCAATGCGGCAGTTCAGGGAGAGCAAACCAGACACGAAGTGGATGCGTTTTGGCCCGAGCACCGTCTCGCCATCCAACTCGACGGGTTCGAGTTCCACCGCACGCGCCGAGATCGCGAGCGCGACGCGACCAGCGATGCGGACCTGGAGCTGGTCGGGCACCGCGTGATGCGCCTGACATGGGACGAATGTGGCCGTCCACGGCGAGCGCACGCTGCGGCGGATCAGGCTTGCCGGCGCGGGCGCGTAGGCTGACAGCCGTGCCCCGCGCCGACGACATCCACACGCTCCCGGACGACCTCCCCGTCCCAAACGACGACGGCGCGGCCGACCATCTCCTCGATGCTGTCGTTCCGCGTGTTGCCCTGAAGGCGACGACCGGGGACACCATCAGCCTCGATCAGCTCGACGGCAGCACCGTCCTCTTCTGCTACCCCCGCACCGGCCGCCCCGACGACGAGCTGCCGCCGGGCTGGAACGCGATCCCGGGCGCTCGGGGCTGCACCCCGGAGGCGTGCGGCTTCCGCGACGCGCACCAGCGGTTCGAGGAGCTGGGCGTTCGCATCCTCGCGCTGAGCACGCAGGATCCCGACTACCAGCGCGAGATGGCGGAGCGCCTCCACCTGCCGTTCCCGGTGCTCAGCGACGAGCGGCTCGAGCTCACCAAGGAGCTCGGGCTGCCGACCTTCGAGACCGGCGGCTGGACGCTGCTGAAGCGCCTGACGCTCGTGATCGAGGATGGCAGGATCACGCGGGTCTTCTATCCCGTCTTCCCACCGGACGCGCACGCCGGGGAAGTGCTGGACTGGCTGTGCGGCTGAGGCCGCCTACGGCGGCGGGCAGGTGCCGTCGGCAGAGGTCACATTCACGGAGCTGTTCTAGGTGCGTTATGCGAGGAGCGCAAATCGCCGTCTGAACAGCCTCCCGGACCATTAGCGTTCGACAGTTGATGGCTGAGTACCGCCCCAAGAACCGCGGGCTCGAGCGCGTGCTCGGAACCGGAGCGCTGTTCTCGACGGCCTACGGGAACGTGGGCAGCTCGATCTACTACGCCCTCGGCCTCGTGGCGATCTACGCGGCCGGCATGACGCCGGTGGTGTTCGTGATCGCCGGCCTGATCTTCGCCGCCACCGCCGCCACCTACGCGGAGGCCACCACGATGTTCCCGGAGGCCGGCGGATCGTCCAGCTTCGCCCGCCGCGCCTTCAACGAGTTCTGGTCCTTCTTCGCGGCGTGGGGCCAGATGCTCACCTACATCATCACGATCGCCATCTCGGCGTTCTTCGTGCCGCACTACCTCGGCGTCTTCTGGGATCCGCTCGGAGAATCGCCGGCGGACATCGTGGCCGGCATCGTCCTGGTGGTCCTCCTCGGCACGCTCAACATCGTGGGCGTGAAGGAGTCCGCCGGCGTGAACATCGGCTTTGCGGTCGCCGACTTCATGACCCAGGTGATCCTCGTGGTGGTCGGCATCGTGCTCGTGTTCGACCCGGACCTGCTCGTCCGCCAGGTGGACTTCGGCACCACGCCGACCGTGGGCGACTTCCTGATCGCGATCCCGGTCGCGATGGTGGCCTACACGGGCATCGAGACGATCTCGAACATGGCCGAGGAGGCGCGCGACTACGGCAAGACGATTCCGCGCGGCATCGGTCTGGTGGTGGGTGCGGTGGCTGTGATCTACACGTTCCTGCCTGCGGTCGCGCTGTCGGCCATGCCGGTGAAGAACGGCGAGACGGTCCTCGCGCTCCCGAAGGAGGAGGGGGGCTATGCCGACGACCCGGTGCTCGGCGTGGTCGAGAACATGGACCTCGGCTCGCTCCAGCATCCGGCGGAGATCTACGTGGGCATCCTCGCGGCCACGATCCTGTTCATCGCCACGAACGCCGGCATCCTCGGCGTCTCGCGGCTCAGCTACTCGATGGGCCAGCACCGCCAGCTCCCCGAGCTGCTGCGGCTGCTGCACCCGCGCTTCCGCACGCCCTACATAGCGATCGCGGTGTTCAGCGCGGTCGCCTGCGTCGCGATCCTGCCCGGCCAGGCCGACTTCCTCGGTGTGATCTACGCCTTCGGCGCGATGCTCTCGTTCACCATCGCGCATGTCTCGGTGGCCACCCTCCGCGTCAAGCGCCCTGACGTGGAGCGACCCTGGAAGGGGCCCGGCAACATCCGGATCCGGGGCCACGAGCTGCCGCTGTACTCGATCCTCGGCGGCGCCGGCACGGGCATCGCGCTGATCGTCGCGACGGTGCTCGACCTGCGCGTGCTGCTCTCGGGCGTGGCTGGATGGCGCTCGGGATCACGCTGTACGTGATCTACCGCCGCCGCCAGGGCCTCTCGCTCACAGAGACCCACAAGGTCGTGGTGCCCAAGCCGGCGGTGGAGCACGAGGTGGAGTACGAGTCGGTGCTGGTGGCCTTCGAGGACGACCACTACTCCCCCGAGGCGGTCTCGACGGCCGTGCGGCTCGCCGCGCGCCGCCGCCGGGGCATCCACGTGCTCGTGACGATCACAGTGCCGCCGAACTCGCCGATCAACGCGGCCATGCCGGAGCAGGAGGCCAAGGCCTCGTCGATCATCGACTCTGCGCGCGTGCGCGGCGGCCGGCGCGTGACCGGCCACTGGGAGAAGGTGCGCCCGGGGCAGGCGGGACGTCGGGTGGTCGAGGAGGCGAAGGAGATCCGGGCGCGCGCCGTGGTGATGCCGCTGCCGCCGCGACGCGCCGGGGCGTCGCTCTTCGGGCGTACGCTGGAGACCGTGCTCAACGAGCGGCCCTGCCGCGTGATCATCGACTCCTCAGCCAAGGTGGCCCGGTGAGGACCGCATACCTCACCTCGACCCGCGTGATGAGCGCGCTGCTGCTCCTCGTCGGCGTGGCGATGGTGGTCTCGGCGCTGGCACGCGGCGCCGGAGCCCTTGCGCTCGGAGTGGTCCTGGGCACCATGCTCGCCCTGCTCGGCGCCGGCAGGCTCTGGCTCGCGAGCGCCCGCGGCGGCGGCGCCGACGAGCGGTGAGCCGCTCCGGCGAGGAGGGCGGGGCCGGGGACGAGCGCCACGGTGGCGACGAGCGCCCCGGCGGCGACGACCGCCGCGCCGGCCCGATGTCGGATCGCGCCCGCGAGGGCCTGAAGCGACGCTCCGAGCGCGCGCGGGTCCTGATTTCCCGGTCCCTCGGCGAGCCGGCGCTGTTCGCGATCACGCTCAGCGCCGTCGCCTCGGCGATCTTCTTCTCGCTCGGCGTGGTGGCCAACCGCGCGCTCGGGCTCACGCCGGTCGTCTTCCTGCTCGCCGGCGTGTTCTTCGCGGTGACGATGGCCACCTACGTCGAGGGCAGCTCGCTGCACGTCGAGCGCGGCGGCGCCTCGACCTTCGCGCGCTACGCCTTCGACGAGTTCTGGAGCTTCGTGGCCGGCTGGGCCATCCTGCTCGACTACCTGATCGTCATGGCGATCGGGGCGGTCGTCATCTCGGAGTATCTCTCCGTCTTCTGGACCGAGCTCGACGAGGGGGCCCTGCCGCTCGTGATCGCCGGCGGCGCACTCCTGCTCGTGACGATGCAGAACATCCGCGGCCTGTCGGCGGAGCGGCTCGGCACCGTCCTGCGGCTGTCGCTGTTCAGCATCGCCGTGCTCGTGGGTGTCTCCGTGATCGGTTTCGCCCAGTACTGGGACCCGGGCGCCATCACCTCCTCGATCGACCTCGGGGTGGCACCGCGCTGGGAGGACCTGATCTTCGCGACCGGCATCGCCACCGTGGCCGTGATCGGGGTGGAGGCGGCATCCGGCCTCGCGGGGGAGATCCGCGTGGGCCGCCGCGGCCTGAAGCGGGTGGTGCTCGCCTCGATCGCCGCGGTGATGGTGCTGTTCCTGTGCGTGTCGGTGGCCGGTCTGATGGCGGCGCCCGTGGTGGGCGACCGCACGGCGCTCGGCGAGGGCTTCATCGAGGCACCCGTGCTGGCGATCGTGTCCGCGTACGAGCCGGGCGTGGTGCTCGACATCGCCCGCTATCTGGTGGGCGCCACAGCGGCGGCGATGCTGCTGGCGGCGATGAACGGGCAGATGCTCGGCCTGGCCAGGCTCGCCTATTCACTCGCCACGAACCGCCAGATACCGAGCGCGGTCGGCCGTCTGCACCGGCGCCGCGGCACGCCGTACGTGACGATCCTGATGGCAGCGCTGATCGCATTCGCGCTCGCCCTCCCGCACGACGTGGAGTTCCTCGCCGGCCTGTTCGCCTACGGCGCGATGATCGCCTTCGCGCTGGCCCATCTGTCTGTGATCGCGCTGCGCTTCCGCGAGGCCGACCGCCCCAGCGCCTTCCGCGTGCCGCTCTCGATCCCGATCCGCGGCGCGCGGGTGCCGCTCCCGGCGGTCTTCGGGGCGCTGTTCGCGATCTCGGTGTGGATCAGCGTGGTTGCGCTCCACGAGGGCGCGCGCGTGATCGGCACGATCTGGATGGCGGCGGGCATGACGATCTACGTCGTCTACCGGCGCAGCCAGGGCAAGTCGCTCACACGCCGCTTCACGATCCCTGCCGAGGCGCTCCAGGAGGGGGGCGGCGCGCAGTACGGGAGCATCCTCGTGCCGGTGTTCGGTGAGGAGCTCGACGACGACATCGTCGGCACGGCCGGCCGGCTCGCGGCCTCCGCGAGCCAGGAGGAGGAGGGCGGAGCGGTGCTCGAGGCGCTCTACGTGTTCGAGATCCCGATGTCCCTGCCGATCGACGCGCGCGTGGCGGATGAGCGCGTGCAGGAGGCCAAGCGCGTCCTCGCCCGGGCCAAGGAGGTGGGGGAGGAGTACGCCGGCGTGGAGGTGGCCACCGCCATGGTGCGCGGCCGCTCGGCCGGCCAGGCAATCGTCTCGGAAGCGCGCCGGCGCGGGGTCGAGGCGATCGTCCTCGGAGCCGAGGAGCCCAGCCGGCTGCGCGGCGGGCCGATCCTGGGAGGGCGCGGGCGGGCGCGCGATCGCTTCGTCGGCGACACCACCCGTTACGTGATCGAGAAGGCCCCCTGCAAGGTGATCCTGACCGCTCCGCCCGCGGGCGAGGAGGGCACCCGCGAGGGCGTGCTTCCCTAGCCTGCTGGCGCGGGTTTGCGCTCGGCCGGATGTATTGTGGGATCAATATGTTCGTTCTGATCGTTGGCTGCGGGCGCGTGGGGTCCGCGATCGCCAACTCCATGCTTGAAGAGGGCCACGACGTCTCCGTGCTCGACGAGGACGCCGAG
>Ga0126306_10002274_pt1 | contig 10763 bp, 10 predicted proteins | sample Plot27_FD_92592 | JGI IMG/M metagenome (GOLD analysis project Ga0126306, IMG submission 92592) | Serpentine soil microbial communities from UC McLaughlin Reserve, CA, USA - Plot27 | ecosystem: Environmental > Terrestrial > Soil > Grasslands | place: USA: UC McLaughlin Reserve, Lake County... | reverse complement strand
CTCCACCGTCATGCTGGCACCGTATTGCGGCGCGCGTCCATCGAAGAGGTGGAGCGACTTGCCAGGCAGTACAGTTCGGGACGCGCGCCGCTCTTTGCTGAGCGCATCACCGACGGTCGCATCGTCGACGGACATGCCGATCTTCTTGCCGACGACATCTTCTGCATGCCCGAGGGGCCGGTGCTCCTCGACTGTCTGGAGTTTGACGATCAATTGCGCTACATCGACGGCATCGATGACGCCGCGTTCCTTGCCATGGACCTCGAGTTCCTGGGTCGAGAGGATCTCGGCGACTACTTCCTGGATGAATACAGCCGGCTCGCCGGTGATACCGCTCCGCGGTCGTTGAAGGATTTCTACATCGCCTACCGTGCTGTGGTCCGCGCCAAAGTCGACTGCGTGCGCGTTTCGCAGGGCCATCCGGATGCTGTCGCGGATGCACGGCGGCACATCGACATCGCGATCGAGCACCTACGAACGGGCACAGTGCGCCTCATCCTGATCGGGGGCGGACCCGGAACGGGTAAGACCACGTTGGCCCACGCGTTGGCTAAACAGATGGGGGCGCACGTGATCTCCACCGATGATGTGCGCCAGCAGCTGCGGCAAGTAGGCACAATCGCGGGAACAGCCGGTGTTCTCGACGAAGGCCTCTACACCGCCGAGAACATCGCAGCCGTGTACGACGAGTTGCTGCGGTGCGCACATCTGAACCTGTGTGGCGGCCAGTCGGTGATTCTGGACGCCACCTGGCGCGACACGGACCAGCAACAACGGGCTCGCCAGCTTGCTGACGAAACCGATTCCCGGATGGTCGCGTTCACGTGTTCGGTGCCACTGGACCAGGCAGCGGCCAGAATCCGGGATCGGTGGGCGACGACCTCGGACGCGACGCCGCAGATCGCGGCCGCGCTGGCCGAACACAACGGCGGGTGGTTCGACGCCCATCCCATCGACACCGGCCGTCCGTTGGCAGACTCCGTCGCCGAGGCGATGATATATATCGTCCCACTGCCTAACGCAGGCAATTAGAAACTCGGCCTCCAGATCGTAATTCAAAGCCACACTTCATGTTTAGATCGCATTAGGGCCGTTGGTCCCTTAGGAAAAGGGCCTTCGGCTAGCGAACTTCGCGGCCCACGCTCAGTAACCTTGCGGCCATGACCTATGTGATCAGCAGTGCATGTGTGGACGTGATGCACAAGTCATGTGTGAAGGTGTGCCCAGTGGATTGCATCTACGAAGGCGCGAGAGCTCTCTACATCAACCCCGATGAGTGCGTCGATTGCGGTGCCTGCAAGCTGGAGTGCGAGGTTGGGGCGATCGATTACGAAACCGATCTGCCCGAAGACGAGGCACAGCATCTCGCCGACAACGCCGCGTTCTTCACGGAGGTATTGCCGGGCCGAGCCGCGCCTGTCGGTTCCCCGGGCGGCGCCGGCGAACTTGGCCCGGTGGGCGTCGACACGCCATTGGTCGCCGCCATGCCAGCGCGGGCCACATCGGCGCCGGACGACGCGCCAACGGCGCCGTAGGGTGGGGACCATGACCGCATCCGGTGAGCCGATCACCATCCTTTCGGAGAGTGAAAGCTGGAACCTGCTGGCGAGTGTGGCGCTCGGGCGGCTTGTCACGAGTGTCGACGGCCAGCCCGAGATCTTTCCGGTCAACTTCGTGGTCCAGCGCCGCAGTGTGGTATTCCGCACCGCGGAGGGCACGAAGTTGGTCAGCGCCGTGATCAACAATCGCGTGCTGTTCGAGGCGGACGACCACAACGTTGCCGAAGGCTGGAGCGTGATCGTCAAGGGGTCGGCCCGCGTGCTGCGCACAGACGAGGAGATCGAAGACGCCGAGCGCGCGCAGCTGCTGCCGTGGACCTCGACGGTGAAGCAGCACTATGTTCGTGTGAAGCCGTTAGCGGTCACCGGCCGTCGTTTCCGGTTCGGTTCCGAACCCGATCGCTAATTCATGCTCGGCGGAGATCATCGAGCATCGGCGCCGTCGCCAGCTGCAAGACGTCCCAATCCCTGGACCGTGATCGGCGTCCGTGAGGCACGTCGGCGCACGCACGTCGGCGCAGTTGGCAGGTAACCCATCACCGACCCGTGGGAATCGACACCCGGCCGATCGCTGCTCGCGGCCGCCTCAGGTTGTCTAGGACTGACATACCCATCCCGTAGGTGAACACCATGCCTTCGGGACGGATACGGATGAAGCACAGGTCGCCGCCTTCGGTCACGATGCGGCGTTCCGCGGCGAGAATCCTGCGGAGAAACCATGACGACGAGAATGCTCGGACCGCGCCGGCGTCTTCAGCGTCGACCACCGTGGCCGTGCCCTGGAACTGAATGGCGCGGGGCGGGACTACCGGTACAAGTCGGCGCGGGACGGGTACGACGAAGGCTACATCGCTGTGCGCCCGAATGTTTCGCACCTTGCGGGTGGTCGTCCTCGTTGTGACGTAGAGGACCAACGGCTCATTGCGGTCAGAAACGGCGTAGACCACGCCCGTCGCGTGGGGTGTGCCCTGCTCGGTCAGGGTGGACAGCGTGCCAAATGTCTTGTGGCGCAGCGCCTGCTTGACCTCATCGAAGGTGATCATGCAAGGTGCCGGTCGCTGTCGTACGAGAACATCATCACCGTGTACCTCCGATCGAGCTCGAAAGCCTGTGCTCACAGCCAGAGTCCGTCGTACTTGCCTTTCGACGACGTAAGTCTTTGGTGCTCCCAAGTTTAGACGGTCCAGCGGTGTACTACAGCGTCGCCAGGATCCCCTCCATGGTGGTGATCTCTTTCTGCTGGGTGTCGATGATCGACCGCGCCAGCGCAACCGCGGGAGGATACTGGCCGGTGTCAACTTCGTTCTGCCCCATGGTGATCGCGCCCCGGTGGTGTTCGATCATCTGTGTGAGAAATAGCCTGCTCGCCTCCACGCCCTGAGCATTCTGCAGGGCCGCCATATCCTCAGGCGACATCATCCCGGCCATCCCAGGCATACCCGGCATACTGGGCATGCCGGGCATGCCGGTTTGGCTCGGCGTCGCAGCCGTCGTTGTGGTTGGCGTTGTGGTCGGACTCTCCATTCCTGGCATGCCAGGCATTCCGGTATGTCCGGGCATCTCCATTCCCGGCATCATCGGCATGGTCGGCTGCCCCCACTGCTTCAGCCAACCCTGCATCTGTTCGATCTCCGGCCCCTGGGCCGCCTTGATCTGATTGGCCAGCTCGATCACCCGGGGGTCGATGCCCTGCTTGGCCAAGATCATGTCGCTCATCTCGATGGCCTGCTGGTGATGCGGAATCATGTGCTGCGCGAACGTCACATCCGCTTGGTTGTGCGCCTCGGCCGCCGTCGAAGTGGTAGTTGTGGGACTCGGCGACGCCGTTTCTTGACCGGCCTGATCGCCGGACTCGCCACAGGCCCCCAAGGCCAGAACGGCGGCGAAGGCCACCGCACCGATCGCCACGGATTGCTTCTTCGTCATAGGAATTCCTTTCCTCGGATCATCGATGCGCGTCGAGATAATTTGTCAGGCAGGGGTTAGCAGCTTCAGCCGTTTCAACATCAGCGCGTTGACCGCCACGATCAGGCTGGAACCCGACATCGACAGCGCCGCGATTTCCGGACGCAGCACGAGACCGAATGCGGGCTCGAAGACGCCGGCGGCGATCGGTAACGCGATGACGTTGTAGCCGACCGCCCAGCCCAGGTTCTGCCGCATCTTGCGCAAGGTTCCGCGGCCGATCCGCAGCGCGATCGGCACACCGAGCGGATCCGAGCGCATCAGCACCAGATCGGCGGTTTCGATCGCGACGTCGGTCCCGGCCCCGATGGCCACGCCGAGATCGGCTTGCGCCAACGCCGGTGCGTCGTTGACACCATCACCAACCATCGCGACCTTCTTGCCGCCTCGCTGCAGAGCGGCGACCTCAGCGGCCTTATCACCGGGCAACACCTCGGCGATGACGGTGTCGATTCCCAGTTGCGCGGCAATGCGTTTCGCGGTGGCTTCGTTGTCCCCGCTGAGCATCACCACTTCAACAGCCAGCTCGTGCAGCGCCGCGACAGCGGCCGCCGATGTCTCCCGTGCCGCGTCGGCAAGCGCGATCACTCCGACCCCGCGCCCGTCAACGGCCACCAACACCGCGGTGCGCCCACTGGACGCCAGCTCGTCGCGCCGTTCCATCAGCGCACCGAAGTCGGCGTTCTCCTCGACCATGAGCTTGCGGTTGCCAACAGCGACAGGGCGACCTTGCACCTGTGCAGTGGCGCCGTGGCCGGGCACATTGCGAAACCCGGTCAGCGGCAACGGCGTAAACCCGCGGTCGGCGGCGTACTTCACTATCGCGGCAGCAAGCGGATGTTCGGATTCTGTTTCCACAGCGGCGACCAGGCTCAGCAACTCGTCCTCACCCATGCCGTCCACCACCACGTCGGTGACCTCGGGTTCACCCTTGGTCAGCGTGCCGGTCTTGTCCATGACCACGGTGTCGATGCGGGCCGACGTCTCCAGCGCCGTCGCGTTCTTGAACAACACTCCACGCTTGGCGCCGAGCCCGGTGCCGACCATGATCGCGGTGGGCGTGGCCAGGCCCAACGCGTCGGGGCAGGTGATCACGACCACGGTGATCGCGAACAACAGTGCGATCTGCACCCCGGCACCGACCGCCCACCACACCAGAAAAGTGGCGCTGCCGCCGACAAGCGCGACGAGCACCAACCAGAACGCCGCGCGGTCGGCTAGTCGCTGCCCGGGGGCCTTCGAGTTCTGCGCTTCCTGCACCATCTCCACGATCTGGGCCAGCGCCGTGTCGGAGCCCACCTTGGTCGCCCGCACCCGCAGCGTGCCCGTCGTGTTGATGGACGCGCCGATGACACTTGCGCCTCGGTCCTTGGCCACCGGCAGGCTCTCGCCGGTGACCATGGACTCGTCGACCTCGGAATGTCCCTCCTCGACCGCGCCGTCGACGGGGATCTTTGCACCGGGCCGGATCAGTAGGAGGTCGCCGACAACCACCTCCGCGGTGGGGACCTCCCCGGGTTCACCGTCGCGCAACACCACCGCCATTGGCGGAGCCAGCTCCAGCAGCGTGCGGATGGCGTCGTTCGCACCGCCGCGCGCCCGCATCTCGAACCAATGGCCCAGCAGGACGAAGGTCGCCAGAACCGAGGCGGCTTCGTAGAAGACCTCGCCGCCGCCGGTGAGCGTCACGCCGACGCTGTAGAGCCAGCCAGCGCCGATCGCGACGGCGACCAGAACCATCATGTCCAATGTGCGCGCGCGCAAAGCCCGCCACGCGCCGTCAAAGAAGATCCACGACGAGTAGAAGATCACCGGCAGGCTGAGCAGCAGACCGAACACATCGTCCCGCACGCCGAACGGCGCGGGAACCGTGAACCCGAACATGTCGCGGCCCATCGGCGACCACAGCATGATCGGGACCGACAGCGCCAGCGCCAGCAGAAAGCGGTTGCGCATGTCGCGGACCATGTCGTCCATCGACATTGCCGCGTGCCCGCCGTGTCCCATCATCTCTTGCGGCGTGGGAACGGCCGGTGCAGCGACGGAAGGTTCGGTCATCGCGTCGCAGACATGGTCCGGCACCGAGCGGCCCGCACAGTGAAATCCACAGTCGCGGACCCACTTCGACAACTCCGCGACGGACGTCTCCGCAGGGTCGTACGTGACGGTGGCGGTCTGGCTAACCGCATTCGCCTCAACCGATTCGACGCCTGGGCGGCGCACCAACACGGCCTCAACCGATGCCGTCGAGGTCGCCCAGTGCACCCCGCCCACATGCAGGACGGTGGTGCAACTCGTCGACTGCGACACCTCGACAGCTTCCCGCCTACCGTTATTCTTCAGCTAGCCATTTCATAAAGATTTGGTCAAGGACGCGGCACGCGCGCGCTGGCGGGAGACTCAGCGTTGTCCTTGATCTGATCCACCGTCGCTCGCATGATGTGCCCGACGAACGGCCGGATCTGTCACGGGCGCCCTGAAAGGTGGTCGACGGGCCCGCGGCCACCAAGACGTGCTCGGCGATAACCGCGTCGAAGGTCGGCATCACCGATTCAATGAGCAGGCTTCTGTGCCGGCTGTTGTCATGGCACGATCGTGTCTTACCGCGCGGCTCGGGCCGAGGTCGCTAGGCCCTCTGGTTTGATGACTTCCGGCCCTCGTACCGGGAAAACGCGTGGTGAACAGTGTGGTCATGGAGCAACTGTCAACACTTGACGCAGGATTCCTGGAAGCTGAAGACTCCGACCGGCACGTCAGCCTCGCGATCGGCGCGCTGGCCGTCATCGCCGGACCGATGCCCGACTACGATTCGGTCGTTGCGGGTCTGGCCGAACGCATACTGTCGGTGCCACGGTTCAAACAAGTGCTGCGCACACGGCCGCTCGATCTTGGCGCGCCGCAATGGGTGGATGACGACAACATCGATATCTCCCATCATGTACGCCGTGCCGCACTCCCGCGCCCCGGCGATGATGCTGCCTTGTTCCGGTGGGTCGCCGAGGTCATGGAGCGGCGCCTGGATCGTGACCGTCCGTTGTGGGAATGCTGGATCGTCGACGGTCTGCCGTACAACCGGTGGGCGATTCTGATGAAGATCCACCATTGCATTGCCGATGGGATCGCGGCGACGAACATGCTCGCCCACCTGGGTGACGACATCGAGGGCGGCAGCTTCGCGACGAAGATCCGTGCGGCCAAGGAGGAGCCAACGCGGGGCGGACTGCGCCTGCCGATCGTCCCACTCAATCCAATCGAGTGGATCACCGGGGCGTGGCAGACATCGCTCGGCGTGGCAAACGCCGCCGCACAGATCGCGCAGGGAGCCGTCGAAATTGCTGGGGGACTCCTTCGTCCCGCGGGGTCGTCGTTGACCGGGCCGGTGACCGCCATGCGCCGCTACGCCGGCGTGGAGGTGTCCCTCGCAGATGTAGCACGGGTATGTGAGAAGTTCGACGTAACCGTCAACGATGTTGCGCTGGCGGCGATCACCGACAGTTTCCGCTCCGTGCTGATCAGCCGCGGTGAGGAGCCCAAGCGGAATTCGCTTCCCACGTTGGTGCCGGTATCGGTGAGGTCCAACGACGCCGCTGACAAGACCGACAATCGCGTCTCGGTGATGCTCCCGCATCTTCCCGTCGAAAAGGCCGATCCTGTGGAGCAATTGCGCGCCGTGCACAGGCGATTGACGAAGACGAAGGGGAGTGGACAGCGTCAGGCGGGAAGCGTGTTCGTCTCGGCGGCCAACGTCGTTCCATTCGCCTTGACTGCCTGGGCGGTGCGCGCGTTGACCCGGCTGCCTCAACGCGGCGTGGCGACGTTGGCGACAAACGTACCCGGACCACGACGGCGGATGGGCATCATGGGGCGAGAGGTAATACGGCTGCTGCCGGTTCCGCCGATCGCGCTTCAGCTGCGAACCGCCGTCGCGATCCTGAGCTACGCGGACCACCTGGTCTTCGGCATTACAGCCGACTACGACGGCGCGCCTGACGTCGACGAACTCGCTGGCGGCATCGAGCGGGCAGTCGCGCATTTGGCGCGAATCAGCGCCGTCCCAATGCGTTCCACTCCGATCGGCACGCTCGCACTAGTGGAGGGGGAGGGGAGCAACCATGTCTCAGCGGCAAGAGCTTGAGACCCTCGACCGTGAGCAGTGCCTGCAGCTATTGCAGACGGTGCGGGTCGGTCGTCTTGTGTTCACCGAGGACGCCCTGCCTGCTGTGCAGCCGGTGAACTTCCGGTTGTGTCGGGACAACGTGGTGATCCGGGTCGCCAGCGGGACGAAGCTGGCCGCCGCCGCCCGGAATTTCGTCGTGGCGTTCCAGGCCGATGAGTTGGATTCCGACCTCCGCACGGGCTGGAGTGTGACCGTTGTGGGGCACGCGCAGCAGATTACTGACGTCGATGAGTTGGTGGAGGTGTCCGGAACCTTCTTGCAGCCATGGGTCGAGGGCCAGCGAGATCATTTCGTGCGTATACGGACCGAGAAGGTGACCGGGCGCCGTCTATGCGAACCAGGACGGCCGACTTTCGAATCCTCGGCGCGGGGCCCTGCCGCGTAGCCGGTAGACGCTCGCTGCGCTTTCGCACCTAAGGTCGTGAGTGTGGCATTGATGCACGCCGTGATGAGGTGATTCCTCCTCCGCCAAGCTCGGCTCGGCGCATCCGCGGAGAGTGGGAGGTGCTGAGTTCTTTGCGCGCGTCGGCCGAAGTGTTCGAACCGACCCCGACCGCAAAACTGCCTCTGCCCGTTCGCATGTGGCTGCAACACTCCATCAGGGCAGGGACGCCGCTGGCGCGTACCGCGTGGTTGCGGATGCGCGGCCACATCCGGATCCGCGCCTGGCGACCGTTCGTCGCAACCCAGGTGCTTGCGCCCGGGGTCGGCTTCATTTGGGCCGCGACGGCCAAGGTCGCTGGCACTCCGGTGCTTGGTTACGACAAATATGTGGGCGGCGTCGGTGAAATGCGTTGGGGGATCGGCGGTCTCGTCCCCGTGATGTCAGCCCGGGACACCAACATCAGCATAAGCGCGGCCGGGCGGTTAGCCGCTGAATCTGTGTTCGTGCCAACGGCGTTCGCTGGCCCCGCGTGGAGCAGTGATGACACAGGCGCACACGCAATGTGGTCGATCGACACCATCGGGAGACCGTGGACCTCGACATCGATGACAATGGCAGGTTGGCCGAAGGTGAGTTCTTCCGCGCCACCATCACCGACGCCATCTTTCGCTAACTACTTCGACCTGGCGGCGTTACCGAGTCACAGCACGTGCACCGCCGCTGCGGCAGCGCGAGTTTCAGGTCGACGAACCAGTTCTGAGTCGCAGCACGACAGTGTCCGGTTTGGTATTTCTCCAGCGGTGGGTACTTGGTCCCGTAGGACTGCGTCGAGGCCGGAAGGGAAGGCGGTGTGGCGTGGAGCGATTGACCGCAAACGACCTCGCCATGCTCTGGCCAGATGACATGGGCTGGCCGCAGGACATCGGGGCGCTCACTGTGTTTGACGGGAACAGCGTTGTCGATGGGCAGGGGCATTTTTCGATCGGGGACGCTCGTAGCGTCATTGAGCGACGGTTGGCGCTGATTCCACAGTTCCGGCGGGTTCTTCTGGTGCCGCGCAAAGGGTTGGGCTGGCCGCTGTGGGTTGACGCCACTGGGGTCGACCTGACTTACCACGTGCACATGCTGGAGGTGCCGGCACCGGGTGACGAGCATCAGCTGTTGCTGGCGGTGGAGGGACTGCGCCGTCGCCAGTGGGACCGCGAGCGGCCGCTGTGGCGGATGTGGTTCCTTACCGGATTGACCGACGGCCGGATCGGGCTCTTCATGAGGTTGCACCACACGATTGCCGACGGTGTGTCTGGAATCGCCATGCTGGCTGCGTTCCTCGACACCGATCCCACGGCTTCGGCGCCACCGGTTCCCAGTCCAATTGCGGCACCGAGACCCTCGGCAGGCGAGCTATTCGCCGACAACCTGCGTCGGCGCACGCGTGGGCTGGCCGGGGCGATAGTGGGGGTCACCCGGCTGCGCAGCAAGCTGCGAGATCTGCGCGAATCCTGGCCCGCCTTGCGGGAGGCCTTCGTTGAAGAACGCGCACCCCGGACCAGCCTGAACCGGCCCATCGGAGTCGGCCGCCGACTGGCCCTCGTTCGCTCGAGCCTGGAGGCGGCCAAGCAGATCGCCCACGCTCAGGACGCGACGGTCAACGACGTGCTCATGACGGCAATGGCCGGCGGGCTGCGGGCGTTGCTGCTGGGCCGCGGCGAAGGCGTCGAGGGCATCGCACTGCGGGCCTACGTGCCGATGTCGCTGCACCGCGAGCCGCCGGGCAAAGCGCGGGGGAACCTCGACGGGATGATGGTCGTCCGGCTACCGGTCGGAGTGGCCGACCCCATAGACCGGCTTCGGATGATCGCCGCAGAAACGGCCGGGCGCCGAAAACTGCGGAGGGCCGCCGGTGGTGCCCTCTTCCGGTTCAGCTTGCTGCAGCGGCTGCTCATGCGGTTGATGTCGCGGCAACGGTGGGCCAACACCTACGCCGCCAACGTGCCCGGCCCCCCGATGCCGCTCTACTTCGCCGGGGCCCGGCTGCTCGAACTGTTCCCGCTCGTGCCACTCACCGGCAACATCACCGTGGGAATCGGAGCCCTCTCCTACGCAGGCCAGTTCAACATCACCGTGGTCACCGACGAGGACGCCTGCCCCGACATCGACATGTGCGCCCAAGGGATTCAGGACGCCCTGAACTCACTCGCCACGGCGTTAATCCCAGCAGACCGGAACAACCGTTAGCGGAGCAAGCGCCTCATTCCGCAGTGCAAGGATCCGCCATGAAGGACAAATCCAAGACTCACTTCTTCGCCGATGACGACCGGTCGTGTGTCCTCAGACATTTCGAGGTCTTGTTTGGCGCTGCCTCGCGGGCCGCCCAGCGCACCGCTACGTCCGAATCTGCGGATCCATCGACGGCTACCAGGATCCCTTACTTGGTTGTGGACTCTGACATTTCACATTCCCTGCGTCGGCTATTGCGATCTATTGCTTCTGGTTCAGTGATCGAGTTGAGGCCGCGGTCCTCGTCGCAGCAGGAGCAAGGTCCATCGCGGTGGCCGGCGTCGTCGGGTTGTCGATGCTCGTGCACTCGTGGCTGATCCGTCGCCGTTACATCGCTGGGAACGCGAGTGGCAGGCACGGGTGAGCTATGACTGCCGAACCGGCAGCGAAGCCTAAAGCG
>Ga0126306_10002273_pt1 | contig 10768 bp, 9 predicted proteins | sample Plot27_FD_92592 | JGI IMG/M metagenome (GOLD analysis project Ga0126306, IMG submission 92592) | Serpentine soil microbial communities from UC McLaughlin Reserve, CA, USA - Plot27 | ecosystem: Environmental > Terrestrial > Soil > Grasslands | place: USA: UC McLaughlin Reserve, Lake County... | reverse complement strand
TCGAGAACAAGCTGAAGTTCTATCCCAACATCAAGGAGGCGGTGGCTTTCGGGGCCGGCAAGGACTCGGTTGCCTGCTTCATCAACATCGACCTCGTCGCGGTCGGCAACTGGGCCGAGCGCAACGCCGTCACCTACGGCTCGTACCAGGAGCTCGCCGGTCACCCGCTCGTCTACGACATGATCGAGAAGCATGTCGACGAGGTGAACCGGTCGCTGGCCCAGGAACCACGCATGGGTGGCGCCCAGGTGAGGCGCTTCCTGATCCTGCCGAAGGAGCTCGAAGCCGACGACGGCGAGCTCACCCGCACCCAGAAGGTCCGCCGCGGCTTCATCGGCGAGCGCTACGAAACCCTGGTCAAGGCGCTCTACGACGGCTCGCAGGAGGCCGACATCCGCACCGAGGTGACCTTCGAGGACGGACGCAAAGGCATCATCGCGGCGCGGGTGAAGATTCGCGACATGAAGACCTACCCGGTCGAGGCGCCTGCGCCGGTGCTGGAGCAGGCGGCGTGAGCGTGCCATCGGGTGCCGAGCTCCAGCGTCGTCGACGGAGCGCGGTCTCCCTCCCCTCATGGGAGGGCCGGGGTGGGGTATCGCGCGCCAGCGCGATCCGGCTACGCGGCAGCGTTCGTGGACATGACACAGGAAGCCGCTTCGCGGCTGTCCCCACCCCTGCCCCTCCCCTGCCGGGAGGGAGGTTGGCAGCGACGCCATGAGGGCTCCCGACTCGCCCGTCGTCGCGAAGGGCGACGCGCTGCTCGCGGTCGAGAACGTGTCCCTCGGCTTCGGCGGCGTGAAGGCCTTGAGCGACGTCTCGTTCGACATCCGCAAGGGCGAGATCCGCGCCATCATCGGCCCGAACGGCGCCGGCAAGACCTCGATGCTGAACTGCATCAACGGCTTCTACCACCCGACCGACGGCTGCATCACCTTCAAGGGCCGGCGCCGGGCGAGGATGCGCCCCCACGCCGCCGCCCGCGGCGGCATCGCGCGCACGTTCCAGAACGTCGCCTTGTTCAAGGGCATGACGACGCTCGACAACCTGATGGCCGGCCGCTCGCTCAAGATGCACAAGAGCTTCTTCTGGCAGCTGCTCCGCCACGGGCCGGCGATGGAGGAGGAGATCGCGCATCGCCGCGTCGTCGAGGACATCATCGATTTCCTGGAGATCCAGGCGATCCGCAAGGTCCCGGTCGGCAAGCTTCCCTACGGGCTGCAGAAGCGGGTCGAGCTCGGGCGCGCCCTCGCGATGGAACCGGAGCTGCTCCTCCTCGACGAGCCGATGGCCGGCATGAACCTCGAGGAGAAGGAGGACATGTCGCGCTTCGTCCTCGACGTGAACCAGCAGTTCGGCACCACGATCGCGCTCATCGAGCACGACATGGGCGTGGTGATGGACCTGTCCGATCGCGTCGTAGTGCTCGAGTACGGGCGCAAGATCGCCGACGGCAAGCCGGACGAGGTCAAGCGCGACCAGCGCGTCATCGACGCCTATCTCGGCGTCGCGCACTAAAGGAGCTGAGCGAGATGGCGTCGGAAGCGGCGGTCCGCAGGCCCGGCATCGAGCCCCGGATGGTGGCGTGGCTCTTTGCCGCGCTCGGCGTCGCGGCACTCGTCGTGATCCTCGCCATCGCGGCCCGGACGGGCGCGATCGGCCGCGGCAATCTCGTCTACGACGTCGTGGTCGATCCCTTCGTCCTCATGGCCCAGGCGCCCGACCTCCTGGTGCAGACCTTGTGGGAAGGTCTCGTCTCGGGCGTGCTCTATGCCCTCATCGCGCTCGGCTTCGTGCTCATCTTCAAGGCCTCCGGGGTGTTCAATTTCGCGCAGGGGATCATGGTCGTGTTCGCGGCCCTGACCCTCGTCGGCCTGCACGAGAAGGGCGTGCCGGCGCTCGTCGCGCTCGTGCTCGCGGTCGGCGTGATGCTCGTGCTCGCGATCGCCGTCGAGCGGGTGGTGCTGCGACCGCTCGTGAACCAGCCCGACATCATCCTGTTCATGGCGACCTTCGGCCTGACCTACTTCCTCATCGGCCTCGGCGAGCTGATCTTCGGCGGCAACCCGAAGCAGATGATCGCCAGGCAGCTCTATCTGCCGCAAGGAGCGACCGACGCCGCGATCTTCGGCGGGCGCGTCCGCTTCCAGCACATCGACATCGCCGCCGCGGCGATTGCCTCGCTGATGATCGCGACGCTCGCCGTGTTCTTCTCAAAGACCCGCATCGGCCGGGCGCTCCGCGCCGTCGCCGACAGCCACAAGGCGGCGCTCTCGGTCGGCATCTCGCTGAACCAGATCTGGGTCATCGTCTGGTTCACGGCCGGGATCGTCGCGCTCGTCACCGGGATCATGTGGGGGGCGCGGTCCGACGTGTCGTTCGCGCTGCAGATCATCGCCCTGAAGGCGCTGCCGGTGCTGATCCTCGGCGGCTTCACGTCGATCCCGGGCGCGATCGTCGGCGGCCTCATCATCGGGGTCGGCGAGAAGATCGGCGAGTTCTACTGGGGCCCTCTGCTCGGCGGCGGCATCGAGAGCTGGCTCGCCTACATGATCGCCCTCCTGTTCCTGCTGTACCGGCCGCAGGGCCTGTTCGGCGAGAAGATCATCGAGCGGGTGTGAGGATGGCGAACAGCGAATGGCGAGTGGCGAATAGAGAGCAGGCGAGCGTTCCATTCGCCGTTCGCTATTCGCCATTCGCCCGAGCGCAGCGGGGCTGACGTGTTCTACCGCGAGGCCGGGCAGTTCAAGACGAGCTACGCCGCCGACATGGCGGTGTTCCCGCTGCGCCAGGACCGCATCGGCCTCGCGGCGATCATCGCGGTCGCCTATGCGGTCGCCTTCACCGGGTCGGACTTCCTGCTCCAGGCGGTCCTGATCCCGTTCCTGATCTTCGCGCTTGCGGCGATCGGCCTCAACCTTCTCACCGGCTACGCCGGTCTCCTGTCGCTCGGCACCGGCGCCTTCATGGGCGTCGGCGCCTACGCCTGCTACAAGCTGACGACCGCCTTTCCGGGCGTGAACTTCGTCGTCTGGGTGCTGGTCTCGGGCCTGTTCTCGGCCGGGATCGGGGTCTTCTTCGGCCTGCCGAGCCTGCGCATCAAGGGCTTCTACCTCGCCGTCGCGACGCTCGCGGCGCAGTTCTTCCTGCAGTGGTGCTTCAACCGGGTGCCCTGGCTTTACAATTACAACGTCTCAGGGGCGATCGACGCTCCTCTGCGGACGCTCTTCGGGGTGCCGATCGTCGGCCCGACGGCGACGTCCCAGACGCGCTACCTCGTGGTGCTGACCCTCGTCATCCTCCTGACCTGGGTCGCGTCGAACCTCGTCCATGGCCGCATCGGCCGCATGTGGATGGCGATCCGCGACATGGACATTGCGGCCGAGCTCATGGGCATCAAGCTCCTGCAGTCGAAGCTCCTCGCCTTCGCGGTGTCGTCCTATTATTGCGGCGTCGCCGGGGCCATGATGGTGTTCTTCTGGTATGGCGGCGCCGAATACAACGTCTTCGACATCAACCAGTCTTTCATCGTGCTGTTCATGATCATCATCGGCGGCTTGGGCAGCCTGATCGGCTCGTTCTTCGGGGCGGCCTTGATCTTCATGCTGCCGATCGCGCTCGGCATCATCCTGCCGGCAATCCTCGATCCCTTCGGGCTGTCGATCGGGTCGGATACCATCGAGCACTTGCGCTTTATCATCCTCGGGGCTCTCATCATCTTCTTCCTGATCGTCGAGCCGCACGGCCTTGCGCGGCTCTGGCAGATCGGCAAACAGAAGCTCCGGGTCTGGCCGTTCCCCTACTGAACGGCAGGCCGCCCGCGGCAGAGCGGGTCGAGGAGACGTCGGGTTCGCTGAAAAAGGCCGCTCTTCGGACCGGCTATCCAAGGGAGGAACTGAATGTCGTTCATGAAACTCAAGCTCGGGGCCGCGGCAGCGGTCCTGATCGGGGCCTCGGTCCTGCCTGCCGCCGCGCAGGATTCGATCTATGTCCCCCTTCTCACCTACCGGACCGGCCCCTTCGCCGGCTCCGGCATTCCGATCGCCGACGGCATGCACGATTATCTGCGCATGCTGAACGAGCGCGACGGCGGCATCGGCGGCGTCAAGATCGCGATCGAGGAGTGCGAGACCGGCTACGACACCAAGAAAGGCGTCGAGTGCTACGAATCGATCAAAGGCAAGAACCCGGCGGTCGTGAACCCGTACTCGACCGGCATCACGCTGCAGCTCATCCCCAAGGCCGCCGTCGACAAGATCCCGATGCTGTCCATGGCCTACGGCCTCTCGCCCTCGGCCGACGGCAACATCTTCCCCTGGATCTTCAACCCGCCGGTCACCTATTGGGACGGCGCTTCCGTCTTCATCAAGCACGCCGCCGAGAAGGAAGGCGGCCTGGACAAGCTTAAGGGCAAGAAGATCGGGCTGATCCACCTCGACGCGCCCTACGGCAAGGAGCCGATCCCGCTGCTCGAGGCGCTTGCGAAGGATCTCGGGTTCGAGCTGAAGCTCTATCCGGTCACGGCGCAGGACATGCAGAACCAGGGCTCGCTGTGGCTTTCGATCCGCCGCGACCGGCCCGACTGGCTCTATCTCCAGGGCTGGGGCGCCATGAACCCGACGGCCGTCAAGGAGGCGGTCAAGGCCGGCTTCCCGATGAACAAGATGGTCGGTGTCTGGTGGGCCGGCGGCGACGACGACGCGCGTGGCGGCGGCGCCGAGGCGAAAGGCTATAAATCCCTCGATTTCCACGCCGTCGGCGCCGACTTCGGGGTGATCAAGGACATCCAGAAGCACGTCGTCGACAAGGGCTTGTCGAAATTCCCGAAGGAGAAGCTCGGCGAGAACCTCTACAACCGCGGCGTCTACAACTCGATGCTGATTGCCGAGGCGGTGCGGACCGCGCAGCAGATCACCGGCAAGAAGGCGGTCAACGGCGAGGACGTGCGCAAAGGGCTCGAGGCGCTCAACATCACCGAGGCGCGCCTGAAGGAGCTTGGCATGGAGGGCTTCGCCGCGCCGGTGAAGGTTTCCTGCGAGGACCACAATGGCCATCACAAGGTGTTCGTCGCCGAATGGGACGGCACCAAATGGCAGAAGGCCTCCGACTGGATCGAGCCGCTGAAGGACAAGGTCCGGCCGCTGATCGAGGCCGGCGCCAAGGACTACGCCGAGAAGAACACCGGCTGGCCGAAGCGCTCGGAGAGCTGCGCCAAGCAGTCGTAGAGGCCTGTCATCCCGGATGCGCCGCAGGCGCGATCCGGGATCCATGCCCGCCCTCGGCGGCGGGGCGGTGGATCCCGGCTCTCCGCTGCGCTGCGGCCGGGATGACCTCATCTGCTCTGGTCAAGGGGCTTTGAACCCGCATGTCCGCCGCGCTCGCCTCGACAACCGCTTCCGAGCCGTCAGCCGCCGAGACCATCCTCGCGGTCAACAACATCGAGGTGATCTACGACCACGTGATCCTCGTCCTGAAGGGCGTGTCCCTCTCGGTTCCGCGCGGCGGCATCGTCGCGATCCTCGGCGCCAACGGGGCCGGCAAGACGACGACCCTGAAGGCGATCTCGAACCTCCTGCGGACCGAGCGCGGCGAGGTCACGAAGGGCACGATCGAGTTCGAGGGCGAGCGCGTCGACAAGGCGACGCCGAACGCGCTCGTCCGCCGCGGCTGCATCCAGGTCCTCGAAGGCCGCCACTGCTTCGGGCATCTGACGATCGAGGAGAACCTCCTGACCGGCGCCTTCACGCGCCGCGACGGCAACGCCGCGATCCGCCGCGACGTCGAGATGATCTACGACTACTTCCCGCGCCTGAGGCAGCGCCGCGGCGCCATGGCCGGCTACACCTCGGGCGGCGAGCAGCAGATGTGCGCCATCGGCCGCGCCATGATGTCCCGGCCCAAGATGATCCTCCTCGACGAGCCCTCGATGGGCCTCGCGCCGCAGATCGTCGAGGAAATCTTCGAGATCGTGCGCAAGCTCAACGTCACCGAGAACGTCTCCTTCCTCCTCGCCGAGCAGAACACCAACATGGCGCTGAAATACGCCAATTACGGCTACATCCTCGAGACCGGCCGGGTCGTCATGGACGGGCCGGCGAAATCGCTGCGCGAGAACGAGGACGTGAAGGAGTTCTATCTCGGCATCGCCGAAGGCTCGAAGAAGAGCTTCCGGGAGGTGAAGAGCTACAAGCGCCGCAAGCGCTGGCTCGCGTGACGCGGTCCGGCATCAGCCCTTGAACACCCGCTCGACCGCTTGCTCGATTGCGAAGTGGTCGGCCGTGAGATCGTCGAGTGCGAGCGGGCAGGCCTCCGGAAGGCCGGGCGGAAGTTCGTCGCCGTGCTCGGACAGCTCGCCGTCGACCTTGAGCAGCGCCTGCCGCCATTGATGGTCCAGATCGATGCTGGGCCACATCGAAGGCCGGAGTTCCTTGAGGAGCTCGGCTCGGAACGCCAGGATCTCATTGCGCCACTTCCGCTCCGAACGGGCTTGCGGCGCGGATGCGAGCTTGAGCAGGTGGATCAGGATGAGGCGGATGTAGCTCTCGACCTTGCTCAGCTCCGACTTGCCCACGTCCTCGATTTCCTCCGCTACGTTCTCCAGGTCGAGCTCGTTCGGCAGGTCGCGACCGGTTCGGGCGAGCCGGCGCAGCGCATCGGCCTGCTGCTTCGCCCAGGCGTAGACGTCCTCGTCATAGAGGCTGCGGCGATCCATGGCTCAAGGATAACGCGAAAGCGCCAAGAGAGTCATCGGCGGGCTTGACCCCGGCGTCGGGAGCCGGGAGCCTGCGGCGAGGCCGTATGAGACCGCCGATGCCCGAACCGCATGATGCACGCGAGACCCGCTCCTCTGCCGAGCGCGACGCCGATATCTTCGCCCGCCTTCCCGCCGTCCTCGAAGCGGCGATGCGGGCGCCGGCCTATGCGGAGCGGCTGCGCGGCATCGATCCCCGCACAGTCGCGAGCCGCGAGGCTCTTGCCCGCCTTCCGGTGCTGCGCAAATCCGAGCTGCCGGCGCTGCAGAAGGCCGATCCGCCGTTCGCCGGCTTCGTCCCGGCGCCGCCCTCCGCCTTCGGGCGTCTCTTCACCTCGCCCGGGCCGATCTTCGAGCCTGAAGGCCCGGGTCCCGACCCCTGGGGCGCGGCGCGCGCGCTCCATGCCATGGGCTTCGCCAAGGGCGACGTGGTGCTGAACACGTTCAGCTACCACCTCGTGCCGGGCGGCTTCATGATGGATTCGGGCGCCCGGGCGCTCGGCTGCGTCGTCATCCCGGCCGGTCCCGGCCAGACCGAGCAGCAGCTCGAGGTGATCGCCGCCTTCCGGCCGGTCGCCTATTGCGGCACGCCGGACTTCCTCAAGATCCTCCTTGATGCCGCAGCGAAAGCCGGCCGCGATGCCTCCTGCATCAGGAAGGCGCTGGTCTCCGGCGCCGCCTTCCCGAAGTCCCTCCAGGAGGACATCGCCGCGCGCGGCATCGACGCCTACCAGGCCTACGCCACCGCCGACATCGGCGTCATGGCCTATGAGACCGGGGCACGCGCCGGCATGGTCGTCAACGAGGACCTGATCGTCGAGATCGTGCGGCCGGGCACCGGCGACCCGGTCCCCGAGGGCGATGTCGGCGAGGTCGTGGTCACGAACCTCGATCCGCATCACCCGCAGATCCGCCTCGCGCTCGGCGACCTCACGGCGGCGCTCTCCGGCCCGAGCCCTTGCGGGCGCACCAACCTGCGCATCAAGGGCTGGATGGGCCGCGCCGATCAGACCACGAAGGTCAAGGGCATGTTCGTACGCCCCGAGCAGGTGGCCGAGATCGGGCGGCGCCATCCCGAGCTCAAGCGCCTGCGGCTTATCGTGACCCGCGAGGCCGAAGCCGACGCGATGACGCTCGCGGCCGAGACTGCCGCGGCGACCGACGCCCTCAAGGCGGCGGTCGGGGCGACGCTGCAGGATCTCACCAAGCTCAAGGGCGCCGTCGATTTCGTCGTTCCGGGAAGCCTGCCGAACGACGGCAAGGTCATCGCCGACGAGCGCAAGATCGATTGACCTCGGCGCGCCGCCCTCCGGGGCCGGCCAAAGAGGTGGGATACGGAACCCGTCGCCCGAATCGTGAATTGACCGCTCGGCCCGGGCCCATAGAGTACCCGCATGCGCCCTCATGCTTTTCTGCTCGCCTTGATTCTCGCCTGCGCGCCGGGAGCGGCTCTCGCGCAGGCCAAGGCCGCCGATCCGAAATCCCAGACTGAGCCCGCAAGGCCGCGCAAGCCCGCCACCCTCGACGAGCTTTTCACGCGGCTTGCCGGTGCCAAGGACGAGAGCGAGGCGAACGGCGTCGCCAACCTGATCGAGCGGCGCTGGGCGCGCTCCGGCAGCGACACCGCCGATCTTCTGATGAGCCGCGCCGAGGAGGCGCTGAAGGCGAAGGAGTTTCCGCTCGCCGTCGAGCTCCTCGACCGGGTGCTGACGCTGCGCCCCGAATGGGCCGAGGCTTGGCACCGCCGGGCGACGGCCTTCTTCCTCCTCGACGATCCGGTGAGCGCGATCGCCGACATCCAGCGCGTGCTGACCAGGGAGCCGCGCCATTTCGGCGCCTGGGCCGGGCTCGGCCACATCTACGTGTCCGGCGGCGACAAGAAGCGCGCGCTCGAAGCCTATCGCAAGGCGCTCGCGATCCACCCCTACCTGGCGAAGCTCCGCGAGGCGATCGAGCGCCTGACGCCTGAGATCGACGGCCGCGACATCTGATCCCGCCGGCGTGCGATGAAGCTTCTCGCCGTCGTGCTCGCCGGGACCGTGCTGTTGTTGCTGTGCGGCGCCGTCGCGACCCTGGTCATCGCCCGCGTCATCGAGACGCGCTATCCGCCGGCCGGCCGCCTCATTGAGGTCGCGGGCGGACGCCTGCACGTCGTCGAGATGGCGCCGCAGGGGCGCGAGCCCGAGGCGACCGTGCTTCTCCTGCACGGCGCCTCCGGCTCCTCGGGCGATCCCATGATGGCGCTCGGCGAGCGGCTGGCGCAGCGCTTCCGGGTCGTCGCCGTCGACCGGCCGGGCAGCGGCTGGAGCGACCGCATCGGCGGCGCCGGAGCGGCCTCGCCGGCGACGCAGGCGCGCATCATCCGCGCGGCGCTCCGGGAAATCGGCATCGAGCGCGCCATCGTGGTCGGCCATTCCTGGGCCGGGGCGCTCGCCTTGAACCTCGCGCTCGACCACGCCGATCTCGTTTCGGGGCTGGTGCTGTTGGCGCCGGTGAGCCATCCCTGGCCCGGCGGCGGCATCTCCTGGTACTACCGCCCGGCGACTTGGCCGGTGCTGGGGCGGCTCCTCACCTGGACGCTGACGACCCCGGCTGGGCTCCTGCTGATGAAGCCGACCCTTGGGGTCGTCTTCGCGCCGCAGGCCCCCCGGCCACCTATATCGAGCGGTCCCGCATCCCCCTCGTGCTGCGCCCGCGCGCCTTCCGGGCGAATGCCGAGGACGTGTCCGGCCTCTACCGTTTCGTCGTCCGGCAGAGCCGGCGCTACGGCGCGATCCGCGCCCCGACCGCGATCGTCTCGGGCGACGCCGACACGATCGTCTGGACGAACCTGCACTCGCGCTCGCTCGTGCGCGAGATCCCGGGCGCGAGGCTCGTCATCCTGCCCGGCGTCGGCCACATGCCGCACCACGCCGCGCCGGACATCGTCGCACGCGAGATCGAGGCCGTGGCGGCAAAGCCATAGGCGAACGACGGCCCGGCCCCAGCCGCCGTGGCATCTCTCGAACGGAGCCATGGACAAAGTCCAGCCGCGCCGCTTAACTTTGCTCGTTTTTCAGTTGTTCCGCCTGCTGGTCCGACCTCGGGGGCAGAATGGCAAACGCGATTGGGAACGGTGGCCTCGCCACCGATGTCGTCACTCCGCCGAGCAAGGGCAGCTTGCTTTCCGAACAGCGCCTCCCCGCCCTCGCGGCGCGGCTCGGCGCCTTCGTCGCCGGTCTCGTGGGACCGGTTCGCCTCGGCAGCAGAGTGATCGTCGCCGGTCACGCCGATGTCCGCGAGGTCCTGGCTCGCGACTTGGATTTCCGCATTGCGCCGGTCAACGAGGCCCGGATCGACGCGGTGAATGGCCCCTTCGTCCTCGGTATGGACAGAGGTGCGCAGCTCGTGCGCGAGCGCGGAGCGCTCTACGAGGCTTTGTCGGCCGTCGATCTCGCGCCCATCCGCGAGGCCGTCGCCGAAGAGGCGGCGAAGCGCGTGTCGGCAGCCGCCGGAACGATCGACGTGGTGAACGGGTACGCCCGGCCGATCGCGGCGCAGACGGCCAGAAGCCTGTTCGGCATCTCGGGGCCGGATGAGCGCACCTTCGTGGATGTCGCGCGGGCGATCTTCGCGCATATCTTCCTGAACCTCTCGGGCGACGAGGTCGTCGCCAATCGCGCCTTGCGCGCCTCGACGCTCATGCGCGCCTGGTTCGACGAGGAGATCGGGAAGCGACGGGCATCGGGCGAGCTTGGGACCGACATGATGGGCGCGCTCATGCGGCGCGGCGACCTCGATAACGACGGCGTCAGGCGCATCCTAGGCGGCATGCTCGTCGGCAGCATCGACACGACGGCGAGCTCGGTTGCGAAAATCGCCGCCGTCATCGGCCGCGACAAAGAGCTCGCCGCCCGCGTCGCCGCCGACGTCGAGGACGAGGCTCGGCTCGCCGGCTGGTGCCGGGAAGCGCTGCGGCGCTGGCCGCATAATCCCATCGTGCTTCGTCAGGCGGTCGCGCCGACGCGGCTTGGCGACTGC
>Ga0126306_10002272_pt1 | contig 10774 bp, 7 predicted proteins | sample Plot27_FD_92592 | JGI IMG/M metagenome (GOLD analysis project Ga0126306, IMG submission 92592) | Serpentine soil microbial communities from UC McLaughlin Reserve, CA, USA - Plot27 | ecosystem: Environmental > Terrestrial > Soil > Grasslands | place: USA: UC McLaughlin Reserve, Lake County... | reverse complement strand
GGCATGTAGGTCAGGCCCTTGATGGTCAGCGCCGAGCGCTGGAGGGGGTCGCGCCAGCGGTGGTCGGGCATCCTCGCCCGACCCAGCCAGGCACGCCAGAACCGCGTCGTGGCGTCCAGTCGACGACGCGCCTCCTCGACGTCGGCCGGCGCGGCGAGCTCCTCCGCCCACGAGAGGGCGGTGTAGCACTCGTCACCCGCGGAGAGGACGTGCCGGGCGCGCACCCGGTTGCCCTCCACACCGAGCGCGAGGTCGGTGCGCAGCCTGATCGTCTGGCCGGCCCCGGTGGCGTCCGCGGCGTGCCGGTCGCCGTCGACCATCGTCCACTCGGCCGGTGTCCGTCCGTAGTCGAAGACCGGCTCGCAGACCAGTTCCACCTCGACGTTGCCGTCCAGGCAGCGGACCGTGCGCACCAGCAGGTGGTCGGCGTCGTCGTCCGCCGGCGGCCTCGTGTGCGGGGTGACCTGGTCCTCGCGCTCGCGGGGGCCCATGGTCAGCGCGTCCCGGACCTCGACCCAGCCTGACGGCGTCTTCCACGTCGTCGTCAGGACGTTCGTCCCCGGCTCGTACACCCGCGCCGTCGCGTGGTTGATGCCGAACGGCCCGAGCCGGAAGTAGCCCGCCTGGCGGTCGAGCAGTGTCCCGAAGACGCTGGGCGAGTCGAACCTGGGGACGCATAGCCAGGAGATCGCGCCGTCGGGCGCCACCAGGGCGCCGGTGTGGCAGTCGGAGAGGAAGGCGAAGTCGGCGATCGGTGGGAACGGCGACGGCGCTGCCGCGCTCTGCGGCGCATCGGTGCTCACGACGCCAACCACGGGCCGTGCCAGCCGCCGGAGCCGTCGGTCAGCCGATCGGCCTCGGACGGGCCCCAGCTGCCTGGTGCGTACGCGTGGACCGCGTGTGGCGCGTCGACCAGCGGCTGCATCACCCGCCAGGTCTCCTCGACGCCGTCCTGCTGGGTGAACCGCGTGCTGTCACCGAGCATGGCGGCGTGCAGCAGCACCTCGTACGGCGTCGCGCCCTCTCCGCCCTCGTTCGCGAACTCCATGTCTAGGTCGATCCCGCCGATCGCGGCGATGTCTGCTCGCCGGGCGTCGAGCACCAGCCGCACTCCGGTCGACGGGTCCAGCTTGACCACGAGCTGGTTCGCCTCGGCCCTGCTCATGACGCCGAAACCGAGGTTGGGAGGGCGCTTGAACACGACCCGCAGCTCGGTCTGGGTCGCCGGCAGCCGCTTCCCGGTGCGGATGAAGAACGGGACGCCGGCCCATCGCAAGTTCTCGATGTCGAGGCGAAGGGCGGCATAGGTCTCGGTGGTCGAGTCCGGCGCCACGCCGTCGATGCTGCGGTAGCCGTCGTACTGCCCTCGCACGTAATTGGCCGGGTCGGCCTCGACGACCGCGTGGAACAGAGCCACCTGCGCGTCCTTGATCGTCTTCAGGTCACCGCGGGACGGGGCCTCCATCGCGGCCGCCGAGACGACCTGCATCAGGTGGTTGACCACGACGTCGCGAAGCGCGCCCACCGGGTCGTAGAAATGGCCTCTGTCCTCGACCCCGAAGCTCTCGGCCATGGTGATCTGCACCGACGAGATGTAGTTGCGGTTCCAGACCGGCTCGAGGATCGTGTTGGCGAACCTCAGGTGCAGGATCTCGTCGAGACCCATCTTGCCGAGGTAGTGGTCGATCCGGAACAGCTGCGACTCGTCGATGTACTGGTGGAGCTCGTCGGCCAGCTCGGTGGCCGACGCCTGGTCGTGCCCGAAGGGCTTCTCCACGACGACCCGGGCCGACGTCGTCAGGCCCTTGTCCGCGAGGTTCTTGACCACGGTGCCGAACAGGAACGGTGGGATCTCCAGGTAGTACACCGGCGTCCCGGCGCCCTTGGTCGCCTCGCCGACCCGGTCGTACGTCGCGGGATCGGTGAAGTCGCCGTGCACGTAGGACAGCCGCTCGGCGAACCGGTCGAAGACCACCTTGTCTAGCTGCTCGCCCGTCCCGACGATCGACTCGCGGGCCCGGTCGACCAGCTGCTCCCGCGTCCAGTCGTCGACCGCCACCCCCACGATCGGGCAGTCCAGCAGGCCGCGGGCCTCCAACCGGTACAAAGACCGGAATGTCATCACCTTTGCCAGGTCGCCGGTGATCCCGAAGACCACGAGCACGTCCGCCGGACGTGGGTTCGCGTCCCCGTGCCCTGACAGGCGCTTGCTCTCGTTCGTCGCTGGCACCGCTCACTCCTCGCGTGCACGCTGGTCGTGGCGTCGTCGTGACACATCTGATCGCTCCCAAGCATGGGGCGCGCCGCTGATGGCGCGTCACCCGCAGCGGGGGATGCCGGGTGACTTCCCCGGAGCCACGCTGGCGTTTCCAGCGCCGCGGCCGGAAAGATCACCGGCAGCCGCAGCCGTCGAGGGGTTCGCATGGCAGACGACCAGCGTTACGACGTCATCGTGATCGGCACAGGGGCCGGCGGCGGCACCCTCGGGCACCGCCTGGCGACCGGCGGCGCCAGGGTCCTGTGGCTGGAGCGCGGGTCGTTCCTTCCCAGGGAGCGGGACAACTGGGAGTCCTCCGCGGTGTTCGTGCGGGGCAAGTACCTGGCGCCCGAGAAGTGGTACGACCAGCACGGCAAGGAGTTCCAGCCGGAGACCAACTACTACGTCGGCGGCAACACCAAGTTCTACGGCGCCGCGCTGTTCCGGCTCCGACCGGAGGACTTCGGCGAGCTGCGCCACCACGGCGGCATCTCGCCGGCCTGGCCGATCTCCTACGACGACCTGGAGTCCTACTACACCCAGGCCGAGCACCTGTACGTCGTCCACGGCCGGCACGGCGAGGACCCCACCGAGGGCCCGACGAGCGCCCAGTACGCCTACCCGCCGGTCTCCCACGAGCCGCGGATCCAGCAGCTCAGCGACGACCTGGAGAAGCAGGGGCTGCACCCCTTCCACCTGCCGATCGGGGTGCACCTCGAGGAGGAGGAGCCGGGCGTACCGTCGCGGGCCAGCGTGTGCATCCGCTGCAACCGGGTCGACGGCTTCCCGTGCCTGGTGAACGGCAAGGCCGACTCGCAGGTGATCTGCGTCGACCCGGTGCTCGGTCAGGACAACGTCACGCTGGTGACCGGCGCCAACGTGCGACGGCTGGAGACCGACGCGTCGGGGCGCACGGTCACCGGGGTGGTCACCGAGCTCGACGACGGGTCCGTGACGACGTTCAGCGCCGACGTCGTCGCGGTCGCGTGCGGTGCGGTCAACTCAGCGGCGCTGCTGCTCAGGTCTGCCAACGACCGTCACCCGGAGGGGCTCGGCAACAGCTCCGGCGTCGTCGGCCGGCACTACCTGCGGCACAACAACCTCGCTTTGATGGCGGTCTCGCTGGAGCCCAACCCCACCACGTTCCAGAAGACGCTGGCCCTCAACGACTGGTACCTGGGAGCGGACGACTGGGACTACCCGCTCGGCGGGATCCAGATGCTGGGCAAGTCGGACGACGAGCAGATCCACGCGCAGGCCCCGCGGTGGGCCGGCCGCCTGTCGCCGGACCTCCCGTTCGAGGTCCTGGCGCACCACGCCGTCGACTTCTGGCTGTGCGGTGAGGACCTGCCCGCGGCCGACAACAGGGTCACTCTCGACCGCGACGGGGCAATCCACCTCAGCCTCGACGAGGGGAACAACGTCGAAGGGGTCAAGCGGCTGCGGCACAAGCTCGACGGCATGCTCGAGGAGCTCGGCATGCGCAAGCACCACCTGCTCGACCACAGCCTCTACCTGCACAAGAGCATGCCCATCGGCGCCACGGCGCACCAGGCAGGCACCGTCCGCTTCGGGACCGACCCTGCGGCCAGCGCGCTCGACGTGAACTGCAAGGCGCACGACCTGGACAACCTCTACGTCGTGGACACCAGCTTCTTCCCGAGCATCGGAGCGGTGAACCCGTCGCTGACCGCGATCGCCAACGCCCTCCGGGTTGGTGACCACCTGCTCGAGAGGCTGCGATGAGCTCGAAGCACCAGCTCGACGACCACGTGGCCCCCCGCCGGGTGGTGATCGTCGGCGGCGGGTTCGCCGGGCTCTTCGCGGCGCGTGCCTTCCGGCACAGCCCGGTCGAGGTCACCGTCGTGGACCGTGCCACGCACCACCTGTTCCAGCCGCTGCTCTACCAGTGCGCCACCGGCGTCCTGTCCGAAGGCCAGATCGCGGTGCCTCTGCGCGGCGTCCTGCGCCGCTACCAGAACGTCGAATGCGTGCTCGGTGAGGTCGTCGACTTCGACGTGGAGGAGCGGCGGGTGCTGGCGCTGCGCCCAGCAGGCACGCCGTTGGAGATCCCGTACGACGACCTGATCGTCGCCGCCGGCGTGCAGCAGTCCTACTTCGGCCACGACGAGTACCAGCGGTTCGCTCCGGGGATGAAGACGCTGGCCGACGCCCTCACCGTCCGCCGGCGCGTCTTCGGTGCCTTCGAGATGGCGCAGACGGCCACCGACCCCGCGGAGCGTCGCCGTTGGCTGACGTTCGCGCTGGTCGGGGCCGGCCCGACCGGGGTCGAGCTGGCCGGTCAGATCCACGAGGTGGCCACGCTCACGCTGCGGGACCAGTTCCGTCACATCAACCCGGCTGAGGCCAGGGTGCTGCTCTTCGACGGCGGCACGATGCCGCTGGCGCCGTTCGGCCCGAAGCTGTCGGCCCGTGCGGTGAAGTCGCTGACGGACATGGGCGTCGAGCTGCACATGAGCTCGATCGTCACCTCCATCGACGCCCGCGGCCTCGACGCCAAGGGTGCGGACGGCACCGTCGTCCGGCACGAGGCCGGGACCGTGCTCTGGACCGCGGGGGTCGCGGCGCCGCCGCTGGCGGAGCAGCTCGCCAGGCAGACCGGCGCGCAGCAGGACCGGGCCGGCCGGATCGCCGTGGAGCCGGACCTCACGATCCCCGGGCACCCGGAGATCTCCGTCGTAGGCGACCTGATGAGCCTCGAGCACCTGCCGGGCGTCGCCGAGGTGGCCATGCAGACGGGCTTCTACGCGGCCCACCGGATCAAGCACCAGCTCGAGCAGCGCCACGGCGTCCAGAAGCCGTTCCGCTACCACGACCTCGGCTCGGCCGCGTACATCTCCCGAGGGCGGGCCGTCGTCTCGGTCAAGCGCTTCCACGCCAGCGGGTTCATCGGCTGGCTGGCCTGGCTCGGCATCCACCTCGCGTTCCTCACCAGCTTCCGGAACCGGATCTCCGCCGTGCTCACGTGGGCCATCGCGTTCAGCCGGGAGTCCCGCCGCGAGCGGGCGTTCACGATGATGCAGACCGTCCCCGGCGAGGACGTCTACCAGCCGCAGCCGGATCGCGACCAACGTCCGGAAGGAGTCCGGCCATGATGCTCGGGTCGGTGCTGGCCGACGGCGCGGTGCTCGCCGACGGGCCCTCCCAGCTGCTGCCGGCACGGGAGCAGATGGCGTTCACGCTGATGGTGCACGTGATCCTCGTCCCGTTCGGCGTGGCCCTGCCGTTGATCACGCTGGTGATGAACTACCTCGGCCTGCGTCGCAAGGACCCGGTCGCCATCCAACTGGCCCGGCGCTGGTCCACGGTGATGGCGATCCAGTTCGCCGTCGGGGCGGTCACCGGCACCGTGCTGAGCCTGGAGTTCGGACTGCTCTGGCCCGGCCTGATGGGCAAGTGGGGAGACGTGTTCGGCATCGCCTTCGGCATCGAGGGCTGGGCCTTCTTCCTCGAGGCCATCCTGGTCGCGATCTACATCTACGGCTGGAAGCGGATGAGTCCGCGCGCCCACTTCCTCGTCGGCCTGCCGATCCCGATCGTGGCCCTGGTCGGCGCGTTCTCGATCCTGTCCGTCAACGCGTGGATGAACACCCCGCAGGGCTTCGAGCTGGACTCGGCCGGCAACCCCACCAACGTCGACATCACCCAGGTGCTCTTCACGCCGATCCTGGCGCCGCAGTACCTGCACATGATCGCGGCGGCCTACATGGTGGCCGGCTACCTCGTGGCCAGCGTGTACGCCGTCGGCTGGCTCCGCGGGCGCCGCGACCGCTACCACCGGCTGGGCTTCCTTGTGCCGTTCACCGTGGCGGCCATCGTGACCCCTCTCCAGTTCATGATCGGGGACGCCCTCGCACGCCAGGTCTTCCAGGAGCAGCCGGTCAAGTTCGCGGCGATGGAGATCGTGTGGGAGACCGGACCGGACCAGCCTGAGTACCTCTTCGGCCGGCTCCAGCCGGACGGGTCCATCGACGGAGGGATCCGGATCCCCGGGCTGGACTCCTTCCTCGCGGGCTTCAGCCGGGACACGGTGGTCAAGGGACTGACCGAGGCACCGGCCGCGGACCGGCCCAGCATCCGTGAAGCGAACATCACGCACTTCGCCTTCGACACGATGGTCGGGGTCGGGACGGTGCTGCTCGGGCTCGCGTTCTGGTTCGGCCTCGCCTGGGTGCGCCGACGAGACATGCCACGGTCGCGCTGGTTCTACCGCTGTGCGGCGTTGGCGGGCGTCGTGTCGGTGGTCGGTCTCGAGGCCGGCTGGATCACCGCGGAGGTCGGCCGGCAGCCGTGGGTCGTCTACAACGAGATGAAGGTGGCCGAGGCGGTGACCGACATCGGCGCCGGACCGATCTGGACGTCCTTCGCCGTCGTCGTGGTGATCTACAGCCTGGTCGTCTGGGCCTTCCTCAGCGTCCTGCTCAAGATGAAGCTGCGCTGGCGCCACGCCGACGCCGAGACGGCGAGGGCCGGGCTTCCGCCGGACATCCCCCAGCAGGCGGTCCCCGTCGAACGGGACGAGGTGGCGCGATGAGCTCGACCGATCTCGTCGCCCTGGTGCTCCTACTCCTGCTGGCGGCGTACACCTGCGGTGGCGGCGCTGACTTCGGGGCCGGGATGTGGGACCTGCTCGCAGGGGACAGGGACCGCGGCGCGCGCCCACGCTCGCTGGTCGACTACGCGATGGCTCCGGTGTGGGAGGCGAACAACGTCTGGCTGGTCTTCATCCTCGTCGTCACTTGGACGGGCTTCCCCCCGGTCTTCGAGGCCGTCATGTCGACCGCCTGGGTCGCGCTCACCCTGGTCGCACTCGGCATCGTGGCGCGGGGCGCCGCGTTCGCGATCCGCAAGCCGACCCATCGGGTCGCCCGGCGCCGACATCTCGGGATCGTCTTCGGCCTCGCGTCGGTGCTCACGCCATTCTTCCTGGCCGCCACCCTCGGGGGCATCGCGTCCGGGCGGATCCCTCCGGGCAACAGCAAGGGGGACCCGGTGACCTCCTGGCTCAACCCGACCTCGGTGCTGTTCGGCATCCTCGGCCTGCTGGCCGCTGCGTTCATCGCGGCCGCCTTCCTGGTCTCGGACGCCCGCCGGTTCGAGGCGCCCGACCTGGAGGCGTACTTCCGGACGCGTGCTGTCGTCTCCGGGAGCCTGCTCCTGCTCGTCATGGCGGGTGGCCTCCTCGTCGTGCACGAGGACGCGAAGCCCCTCTACGACGGTCTCACCTCAGGTCCAGGGCTAGGGTTCGCGATCGCCGCAGGCATCTTCGTGCTCGCGACGGCGGCGCTGCTCCGCACCGGCCGGCTCCGGGGGACCCGGCTGACGGCCGTCGGCGCGCTCGCGTCACTCGTGCTCGCGTGGGGCATGGCCCAGCGGCCGTACGCCCTGCCCACGACGCTGACGGTCGACGAGGCCGCCGGCGACCCCAACACCATGCGGTGGCTGATCTTCGTGACGATCGTCGCCGTGGCGCTGATCGGACCGGCGCTCGCGCTGCTCTACCGGCTGGACCTGACCGACCGGCTGGCGGCCGACCATGACGAGGACCTCATCGAGGCGACTGGGGCACCGGGCCGCTGACGACCGCCGCGCTGTCCTCCGCCCGGTAGCTCGCCAGCAGCGCCTCCTCCTCGTCCTTCTTCGGGAAGCACAAGAACACCAGGACCGCGCCGAGGAGGATCGCGACCAGTCCGGCGGTGTACGCCCAGTCGTCGCCCTTAAGGAAGGACTCCCGCGCCGCCGAGGTGATCTGCGCCGAGTACTGCGGGTACTGCCCGGCAGTGGCTTCTGCGCTGGCGAAGGACTTGGTCAGCTCGGAGTGCACGCCGTCGGTGATCTGGTCCTTCTCCGGCGACGCGGCGATGGCCGCCGAGACGGCCGACGCGTAGCCGGCGGTCAGCAGCGCCCCGAAGATCGACTGCATGATCGCGCCGCCCAGGTCACGTTGCAGATCGGCGGTTCCCGAGGCCATCCCCGCCCGGGTGACCGGCACCGACCCGGTCAGCGAGTGTGACGCCGGTGTCCCGGCGAACCCGACACCGATCCCGATTAACAGGTAGCCGAGGCCGACCTGCCAGTAGTCGCTGCCGTCCTCCCACAGCAGCAGCATCGTGGTGAAGCCGAGGACGCAGAAGACGTAGCCGGTGAGAAGGGTGAACCGGGCACCCCGAGCCTCGACCAGCTTGGCCGAGCGGGGGGCGACCACGACCATGCCGGCAACCGCGGGGAGGATCGCCAGGCCCGCGTCGAGCGTCGAATAGCCCAGCACGTTCTGGAGGAACTGCTGCCCCACGAACATGGCGCCCATCAGGGAGCCGAACACGATGATCCCGGCGCAGGCGGCGACCCAGAACGTCCGCCGGCCGGCGACGTGCAGGTCGTACAGCGGGCTGCGCGCCCGGCGCTGCCGAATGAAGAAGGCGGCGCCTGCCGCGAGCGCGACCACGGCCAGGCCGAGCACGAGCGGCGTCTTGCCCGGCACCGGTGCGAAGTTGATGGACAGGATCAGGCAGGCGACGAGCACGACCGACAGGATGCCGCCGAGGTTGTCCACGGGGTCGGTCGCCTCGTTCACGTGAGCCGGCACGAACGCCAGGGCCAGGAGGAGCGCCACGACTGCCAGCGGGAGGGTGATCAGGAAGACCGACCCCCACCAGAAGTGCTCGAGCATCCCGCCCGCGACCACCGGGCCGAGCGCGGAGATGCCGCCTCCCAGCGCCGACCACAGGGCGATCGACCTGGTGCGGCCCGGGCCGGCCCACAGGGCCGTGATCAGCGCGAGGGTGGTCGGGTAGGCCATGCCCGCGGAGAGCCCGCCGAGCACCCGGGCCGCGACCAGGACTGTGTCGTTCGGCGCGTAGGCGGCCAGCAGGCACGCGGGGACCGAGAGGGCCACGCCGGCCAGCAGGAGGACCTTGCGCCCGTAGCGGTCGCCGACCGCCCCGAGGTAGAGCACCGAGGCCGCCAGGCCGAGGGAATAGCCGACCGCCACCAGGTTCAGCGTCGTCTGGGAGGAGTCGAAGGCCTGACCGATCTCCGGCAGCGCCACGTTGGCCACGGCCAGGTTGAGGTTGGCCACCGCCGCCACCAGGATCAGCGAGAGCAGGACCAGCCCGGCGCGGGCCGGGGCGGTCGAGGCCTCGGGAGCGCCCATCGCTCCCTGCCCGTGCGCACCCGTGGCGGGGCCCGCCATCCGCGACCTCCTCGGCTCGGCTGCGACTCGTACCCTGCCGGGCGCGCGCAGGCACGACCTCACCCGAACCGGACGAGTCCGCGGACGCCCGGCGCGGCGCATGATCGAGGCGCCAGACGAAGCCCCTGACCCGAGGAGGGACCGTGTCGACGGATCCAGCCGCCCAGGACCCCATGATGACTTCCACAGGCTTGAGCAGGTACGACGACGAGCCGGTCTCCGGCTGGCTGTTCTTCGCAGGCACCGTCCTGGGGCTGGCCGGCCTCATGCGCCTGCTCGACTCGATCTGGGCCTTCCGCTACAACGGCGCCCTCCCGGACGAGCTGAGCGACGGGCTGCTCGGAGACAAGCTGACGACGTACGCCTGGGTGTGGCTGATCGTCGGCGTGCTGCTCATCGTGTCGAGCTGGCTGCTCCTCTACCGCTCGCAGCTCGCCCGGTGGGTCGGGTTCGTGGCCGCGACCATCGGTGCCCTCTCGGCGATGACCTGGATGCCCTACTACCCGATCTGGTCGCTGACGTACGTCGCGATGTTCGTGCTGACGTTCTACGCCCTCGCGGCGCACGGTGGTCGCGAGTAGGAGTCCGCTCCGGGACCGGCGCGGCGCTGACCCTAGGTTGGTCCCATGCCAGCGGGCGCAGCGAGGTCGCCGGCGGTCGAGGTGGAGGTCGGCGACCGCGACGTGCGGATCACCAACCCCGACCGGGTCTACTTCCCGGCGTCGGGCGCGACCAAGCTCGACCTGGTCCGCTACTACCTTGCCGTCGGCGACGGCATCGTCAACGCCCTGCGAGAGCGGCCCTGCATGCTGCACCGGTTCCCCACCGGGGTCGAGGGAGACAAGGTCCACCAGAAGCGGCTCCCGGCCGGAGCCCCGCCGTGGGTCGAGACGGTGCGGGTCTTCTTCCCGCGGTTCAACCGGACGGCCGACGAGCTGTGCGTGACCGAGCTGGCCAGTGTCATCTGGGCGGTCCAGATGTCGACGGTGGAGTTCCACCCCTGGAACAGCCGTCGGGCAGACACGGAGAAGCCCGACGAGTGGCGCATCGACCTGGACCCGATGCCGCAGTGCCCCTTCGACCGGGTGCGCCGGGTGGCCGGCGTCGCCCGGGAGGTCCTCGACGAGCTCGGCATCACCGGCTATCCGAAGACCTCCGGCGGCCGGGGCCTGCACATCTACGTCCGGATCAAGCCCGAGTACGGCTTCGGTGACGTCCGCCGCGCGGCGCTGGCCTTCGCCCGGGAGGTGGAGCGGCGCTCGCCCGAGGTGACGACCACGTGGTGGCGCAAGGACCGCGATCCG
>Ga0126306_10002271_pt1 | contig 10775 bp, 6 predicted proteins | sample Plot27_FD_92592 | JGI IMG/M metagenome (GOLD analysis project Ga0126306, IMG submission 92592) | Serpentine soil microbial communities from UC McLaughlin Reserve, CA, USA - Plot27 | ecosystem: Environmental > Terrestrial > Soil > Grasslands | place: USA: UC McLaughlin Reserve, Lake County... | reverse complement strand
CGTGACCGCCGCGGAAGCTCCGCATCCGCTCAAGCTCGGCGAAACCGGGTCGGCCAGGATAACCCCATTGGGAAGGTCGTCCTGTAGCGAGGCTTGTGTTAACGGCCGACTTGGGTCATTGTTGGTAATGACAATGGACAACCGGCTGGTTTCTCCCGCCCATATTGTGGCTGAGCTAAAACTCTTGCGCACCGAAGGAGGCAATACTCCACCAACGTTCAGGGTCGCGCTCGCTGAAGAGGTATTGCTGATCGTGGCGCCACCGCCCGTGGAAGTTAATGCATTTTCTGGAATTGTGTTGATCAGGTTTCCCGGAGTGATTGATGTAACATCGATCGCCACGGTGCAGGACCCTGGTATGACGCCGGATTGAGCAGGAACAACACCTCCGTTTAACGACAAGGTTGTCCCCCCGGCGGCCGCAGTCACACTCCCGCCGCAGCTATTGCTTAAATTTACAGGGTTTGCAATCACAAGACCCGGCTGGACGCCTACCAAATTATCAGTCCAGGTTGCATTCGTCAATTGAAAGGCATTGGGGTTAAAGATGGTGACCCTGAGACGAGATATCCCTCCAGCTGCAATGGAGATTGGTGTAAAGCTCTTGTTAATCTCAGCCGGGAAAGATATTACCTGGGCATATACATTCTGCGTTGGAGATACAAGCATAGAAACAATTAGTGCCCCCACGAGGAAAGGTACAATTGATTTTTGCATTTTCTCTTTTCCAAATTGGAAGGTCGATATTAAACGAACAAAACCGACCCAACGCGGTCGGTTTCGCCATTGTGCTCACCACTGCCCTTTCCACTAATTTGGAACGGCGACCAGCTAGGCGGTGGATCGATGCACCCGCAAACAAATTTAATAACAGTTAACCTCAATTTTATGTATGATTATGGATGTGTCAAGTCCAATTCTCATCTTAAGAGAAAGAGTTTGGCTGCCGTCAAAACACCTGTTCCAGAAATTCCACGTCCACCTGATGCTCCTCTCCGGTTTTGAGGCTCCTCAGGGACACAGGTCAGGGAATGAACATACGACGAGATCGATCCTCGTCAGTAGTACCCGTTTCCAGCAGTGATAAAATTACCCTACACTCCATGATGCTCCCGGATTTCCGAGTCAGACAACGCGATTACCTCCTCGAAATATCACGCGCCCTCACGCAGGAACTCGATCTCGAGAAATTGCTCGCCCGTATCCTGACGATCGCGATCGAAATGCTCGCGGGTCAGGCAGGGATTATCGCGCTCAAAGAGGATGGCTGGCACGTCGCGACCGCTCATGGAATTGCAACCGCGTTTCTCAGTTATCTGACCCCGCTGTTAGCCGAAGAAAACGTCCGCGAGTTGAATGTGGGCGAGCTTAACCGGATGTTGAAGGAACTGACCTATACCTCCAGTATGGGGTTGCTCAACGGCACAGCCCTGCCGCTCGCCGCGCATGGACAGGTGATTGGGGTGATCTTTATTTTCAGGAGTTACCCTGATCTCTTTACCCCGAACGACCGCGTTCTGCTTCAATCCTTCGCCGACCAGGCTGCCATCGCAGTCTTTAACGCTCGCCTTTATGGACAGGTTTCCTACGAAAAACAGCGCCTCGATGCCCTGCTCGATTCCGCCGCGGATGGCATTCTCATCCTCAACGCAGACCTTACCATCGAACGCGTCAACGATGCGTTCGAACGGATCTATGGCAAGACCCATGATGAACTTGTGAACCTTCCACATGATGAAATCATCCGCTGGGCAAGCGCGCCGCAAGGTTCCACCTTGAATGAAGCGATTGCCAATGGCTGGCCCCTCACACCCAATGCAACTCTTTATCTGGAAGGCGATCTCGAGAGGCCACTTCCACCTCCCCTGCCTGTGGGGGTGACGTACGCGCCTCTAATTTCCCCGGACGGCAAGCTACGGAATATCATCGTCTCGGTCCGCGACATCACCCACTTCCGTACTGCGGATGAAATCAAAGCAACCTTTATTTCCATTGTCAGCCATGAACTGCGCACGCCAGTCACGCTCATCAAAGGATACGCATCGACCCTGCGGCGCGACGACGCCAAATGGGATAAACACACCATCAGCGACTCTCTGGCCGTCATCGAAGAGGAAGCTGACCGCCTCAGCAAAATGATTGACGATCTGCTGGATGCCTCCCGCTTGCAGGCGGGAGGGTTGAGTTTGAACAGAGGCGATGTTTCGCTTCCCACTCTCGCCAAACGGGTCGCCGAAAAATTTTCGGCGCAATCGAACCAGCATACCATTGTGACAGAGTTCCCCGATTATTTCCCTGTTGTTCTTGCCGATGAAACCCGCATCGAGCAGGTGGTCATCAATCTTGTTTCCAATGCCTTGAAGTACGCGCCAAAAGGGGAGATCAAGATCAGCGGTCTTGTGCGCGCTGAGCAGGTCATTATCTGTGTCAGCGATCAGGGTCCCGGCATCGAAGCCAAGGATCTGCCGCACATCTTCGATCGGTTCTACCGCTCGACAAAAGCAGTCAAACACACAAAAGGCGCAGGACTCGGGCTTTTTCTGGCTCGCGCGATTGTCGAGGCCCATGGCGGCCGCATCTGGGCGGATGCTCCGTCGAACTCAGCCCAACGTCCTCAGTCCGAAACCGGTGCGATGATCTGCTTCTCACTGCCGCGATAAGCGCACACCAGGCCTGACAGATTTTGGAAACCTGTCGGGTCTTAATTATTGGGGTGGTAAAATCGAACGAAGCGGAAACAGCTCCTCATGAGTCTTAAGTCGCTCCGGCGAAGCGTCCGTAAATCCAACGAATGGAAAGAGTTATGCCTACCAAAGTTCCCCTCCGCAATAAACTGGACAAGAAATTCACATGGAATGCAGAAAGCGTTTTCCCAACCGATGAAGCCTGGGAAAAGGGAATCAAGCAGATTGCCGAAGATATTTCGAAAGTGAAGGAATTCCAGGGACGACTGTCGGAAAGTCCAGCTGTTTTGATCAGTGCACTGGAGGCGGCCTACAAATTGATCTCCGCCGCCCAGAAAGCGTTCATGTACGCAGGCTTTTCGTATGCCGTGGATACGACCAACCAGCACACCGCAGGGATGCGCGGAAAAGCGCAGGGTGTGTATGGACAGGTACTCTCTGCCGTGTCCTTCTTGCAGCCGGAAATTCTGGCGATCGGACGAGACAAACTCGACGAATGGATGAGTCAGCCTTCGGGTGAAAAGTTGTCCGTATATAAACATTCCTTCGATGATCTCTTCCGCAAGCAGGCACATGTGCGTTCGGCAGATGTGGAGGAGATATTAGGTCTGGTCAGCGATCCGTTGCAAGGACCGTCAAACTCCACGAGCATGCTCACGAATGCAGATTTCAAATTCAAACCTGCAAAGGACAGCGCGGGCAAAGTGATCGACCTGACGCAGGGAACATATCACAACATGCTGCATAACCCAGACCGCAAAGCACGGCGCACCGCGTATGAAAATTACATGGATAAATACATCGAGCACAAGAACACACTCTCCAGCAATCTGGCGCACTCCATCAAAGCCAATGTGTTCTACATGCGTGCTCGCAGGCATGAATCTTCCCTGGCGGCCTCTCTTTTTGACCTGAACATTCCAACTGATGTTTTCCATAATTTAATTGATACATTCAAGAAAAACCTGCCCGTCTGGCATCGTTACTTTGCGATCCGGCGCAAGGCCCTTGGGCTCAAGAAACTTGCCTATTATGATATGTGGGCTCCCATTGCGAAGCGGAAAGTAAAAGTACCGTTTGAAAAAGCCGTGGAGTTGATCTGTGAAAGCCTCGCGCCGATGGGCAAGGATTACGTGGAAACCGTCCGCAGAGGCTGCCTGCAGGAGCGCTGGGTGGATGTTTATCCAAACCAGGGCAAGGCGGAAGGCGCGTTCTCGTGGGGTTCACAGGGAACGCATCCGTTCATCAACATGAGCTACACCGATGAAGTGACCAGCATGAGCACGCTTGCGCACGAGTTGGGTCACTCGATGCACTCGTACCTCACGTGGAAGAACCAGCCATTTGTGTACACTGATTATTCCCTGTTCGTCGCCGAAGTGGCGTCCAATTTCCATCAAGCCATGATGCGCGGACATTTATTGAAGACTGTCACAGATAAGAATTTCCAACTGGCGTTGATCGAGGAAGCAGTTGGTGGAAATTTCTTCCGGTATTTCTTCCAGATGCCGATCCTGGCGCGTTTTGAACTGGAGACTCACCAGCGTGTGGAACGCGGCGAGGCGCTTACCACTGATTTCATGGTGGACCTGATGGCTGATCTGTTTGCCGAGGATTTGGTCCCAACTTCGACCTGGATCATGAGCGCGTCGGTATGACGTGGTCCACCTTCGGTCATCTTTTCGCAGATTACTATGTCTATGCCTATGCGACGGGCATTTCAGGTGCGCATGCTCTCGCCGGCCGGATCCTGCGCGGCGAACCGAACGCCGTGAAAAAGTATCTTGGCTTCCTGAAGTCGGGAAACTCCGATTATTCGTTGAATGTGCTCCAAGGCGCAGGCGCAGACCTCACCACCCCACAAGCCGTGGAAGAAACGTTCGCGGTCATGGAAGGCTATATCGATCGGTTGGAAACACTGGTCGGATAGTTATTAACAGAAACTCGTAAATCTTAAATTGGAAATGATCTAATGCCTCAAACTCAAATTGCCTGTCCGCGCTGCCGCCAGTTGATCGCGGCGAATGTTGAACAACTCTTCGACGTCACGCAGGATCCGCAAGCCAAGCAGAGATTGCTGGGTGGCGTATCGAATATGGCGCGCTGCCCACACTGCGGATATCAAGGCCGTCTTGCCACGCCCATTGTTTATCACGACAATGACAAGGAATTGCTGCTCACCTTCTTCCCGTCTGAGCTGAGTATGCCCCTGAACGAACAGGAGCGCATGATCGGTCCGCTGATCAAGCAGGTCACTGACCGGCTGCCTCCTGAGAAACGCAAGGGCTATTTGCTTAATCCTATTCCGAATCTGACTTACGAATCCATGATCCAAACCATCCTGGGAAAGGATGGCATCACACCGGAGATGCTCAAGGAACAACAGGACCGGGTACAGTTGGTCGAGCGCCTCCTGCAAGCCAGCGCGAAAGATGTCCGCACAGAGATCATCAAGCAAAATCTCAACCTGTTCGACGAGCAATTCTTTGCTTTGTTCAGCCGCCTCGCGCAGAGCGCGGCGAGCAGCGGCCAGGAGCCTGTTGCCCGCGCCATGGTTGACCTGCAGAGTCAACTTCTGGAGGAGACGGAGTTTGGACGCAGTCTGAAGGAATCCGTGGGAGAGTTGGACGCCGCGACCAAAACCTTGCAGGAAGTGGGACAGGGCCTTACGCGTGAGAAACTCCTGGACATCGTGCTGGAATCTCCCAACGATGCGCGGGTGCGCGCCTATGCCACCATCGCCCGCGGCGGAATGGATTATCAGTTCTTCCAATTGCTTTCAGAGAAAATTGAAAAGGCTTCCGGAGAGGAAAAAGCGCGGCTCGAATCGATCCGTGACAAATTGCTCGATTTCACTAACGAGATCGATAAGCAAATGGAAGCGCGTTACAAGCAGGCCCAGGAGTTTGTCGAATCCCTCCTCGCTCAGGAGGACGTTGTCAAAGCCGTGCGCGACGACCTGAACAACTTTACGCAGGATGCCGTGGATATCGTCAACCAGCTGCTGCGCCAGGCCTCTGAAAAGAACGATTACACCCGCATGGGCAAACTTCAAAAGATGGTCGAGATCTTGCGTGAGGTCTCCACGCCGCCCGAAGTGGCTTTCATTGAACAGCTGCTGGATGCGCCCGACGACGCGACCCTCGACCAGATGCTGGAAGCCAACAAGGACCTGCTCAACGATCAGTTCATGGAGGCGTTGATCGGCCTGGTCGCGCAGGTGGATCAGGCGACCGAACAGGGCAATCCCGAAGCCAAGGCCTTGGGCGAGAAATTAAGCAAGGTCTATAAAACGGCTTTGAAATATTCGATGCAAAAAAATATGGGCGAACAGAAAATTCAATAAAAAAAATGGGTTCCTTGCGGAACCCATTTTTTTTCGGTGCTATGAATTATTTCGGTGTACAGCTAACGCTGGTAAGTGTTGTGATGCAACTGTAGTCCTTCTTGAGTAGCTGAATCGGTGGTGTAGATGTATCGTTTATAGTGATTGTAGCATCCGTCCAGAAGATAAAGTCGATGCGACCGGACCAGTTTGCACCGGGGCAACCTGCTTGATCCCAGGGGATGAATTCAGGGTCATCCGTCTCAACGCCGAATGGGCTCTTGCCATTCTTTCTCACCGGGCTGTCACCGTCCAGGAGCTGATTCCCACTCGCAGATACCCTTGGAGCGCTTTGCCCGGGGACGATATTCCCGCCGTTGTTGATACAGCTGACGAGTGGGGTTCCACTCGCATCGATCACCACAGAAACATCCGTATTCCCCAACCCACTTAAAGTACCATTTGCGATCAGCGAACCCAGGCTGAACGTAACGCCCGACAATTTAACCGCACCGCCAGCCGAGGCAGGCGTTGTCAGAAGAACTATCATTAACAAAACAGACAATAGGGAAAGAAACTTCTTTTTCATCATACTCCTCTCATAACATTAAGCTAACCTAAGAACCTTGCCGAAAACACCATACACCATTTTACAATAAAAGCCTCCATTTCGTGTCAATTTGTAACATACCAGCAATCAACTTCATGATAAAAATGGATAACTGCAGGGAAGTGCAATGCGGCTGATAAGAAGTAGATTTTCCCGTATAGCAGGACTACAGCCTACCCAGAAAGTTACACAGAATAGTTGCGAGATCATTCTTAATTTAATGGAACTTAATGAACCTCACCGATAAGCCGGGTTCTGCAAGAGAACTCGAAGACCTCCAACAGGCCATCGACGCGCTCGAGGCACAACGATCCGTTTTGGGGGATCAAACCGTGGATCTGGCCCAAACGGCGATACGTGAAAAACTGGGGCGTCTGAATACGGGGGCGCGTGTCTCGCATGAACCGCAGGAACGCAAACTGATCACCGTCTTATTTGCAGATGTTTCAGGGTTTACCGCGATGGCTGAGACAATGGATCATGAAATCGTGAATACGGTGATCAATTCCCTTTGGTCCCGTGTCGATAAGGCCATTCATGACCAGGGCGGGCGCATCGACAAGCATATTGGCGATGCAGTGATGGCGCTTTTTGGAACACCCACCGCCCATGAAGATGACCCTGAACGCGCGATCCGCGCAGCCCTGCAGATCCAGACCGAGGTGAAAAATTGGAAATCGGAATTCGGTGATTCTTTGTCCCCCCAGCGCCTTCAGATCCAAAACATTCAATTACGAATCGGGGTCAATACCGGACCTGCACTGCTTGGTACCGTCGGTACGATCGGGGAATATACCGCAATCGGAAATACAGTGAACATTGCCAACCGGCTGGAGCAGGCCGCCCCGCCGGGCGGCATCCTGATTTCGCATGATACATACCAGCATGTGCGTGGAGTGTTTGATGTGGCAATCCTTCAGCCCATCACGGTCAAAGGTAAAAGGGAGCCAATACAGGTCTATACCGTCAATAGCATCCGACCTCGCGCCTTTCGTGTCACAACTCGCGGTGTGGAAGGGATCGAAACGCGCACCATCGGGCGCGAAGAAGAATTGGGGAAGATGCAATCCGCATTCGAACAGGCTGCCGGACAGCGTCAATTGCACTTGATCAACATCGTCGCAGAAGCAGGGACAGGCAAATCACGATTGCTTTATGAGTTTACCAAGTGGCTGGATACGCAAAACCAATCCCTGCACCTTTTTAAGGGAAGAGCCACGCAGGAAATGGCACAAATCCCGTATGCGCTTCTGCGCGATATTTTTGCATCAAGTTTTGGAATCCAGGATCATGACAGCGCGGCAGCGGCCCGCCAGAAGCTCGAAGATGGCATCCTCAACTATATCGGGCGTGAGGAGAACGCCACCCTGTACGCACATTTCATCGGACACCTGATCGGCCTGGACTATTCCACCAGCCCACACTTGAAAGGCATTTTGGGAGATGCGCAGCAGATTCATGACCTGGCCTTCCATTACTTAACACAGTTCCTAAGCGATATTACGAGCGAACAGACAGCGGTCATTTTTCTCGAGGATATCCACTGGGCAGACCGAGGTTCGCTGGACTTTTTTGATTATTTGATGCATATGAAGCCGGACCTGCCTCTCCTCATTATTGGCTTAACCAGATCGACTCTTTTCGAAGAACGACCTGATTGGGGTACAGGAGCCGTTCAAGCCCTGCGCCTTGACCTGTTACCGTTATCAGAAGAGAACTGTCGCCGCCTCGTAGAGGAAATCTTGCAAAAGGTACCGGTCATTCCACCTGCCTTAACAGAACTGATCGTTGCCAAGGCGGAGGGCAGTCCATTCTATGTCGAGGAGTTGATCAAGGTTCTGATCGACAAGGGCGTTATCCTCAGAGGCCTGGATCAATGGCGCGTGGAGATGGAGCGGCTTTCCGAGTTAAAAGTGCCCGCGACGCTGACAGGATTGTTGCAGGCCCGCCTCGACAATCTTAATGCAAACGCAAGAGAGACACTCCAGCAGGCTTCGGTGATCGGTCGTATTTTCTGGACCAATGTCGTTGAGCGGATGCAAAATCCCGAAACGCAGAGTGCAGAAGAGTCCATGCCAGTTGCCGATAGGCTGCGGACATTACGAGCCAAGGAATTGATCTTCCAGTATGGAGACCTGGCTTCTCCTCAAATTCCTGAATTCATCTTCAAAAACGCCATCCTGCATAACGTGACCTATGAAAGCGTATTGTTGAGACTGCGGCCTGTTTATCACCTGCAGGCTGCGGAGGGGCTGATCGGGATCAGCGGTGAACGTGTGAATGAGTATGCCGGACGGGTCGGTGAGCATTACGAACAAGCGGGCGAGCTATCGAAAGCAGCGGACTGGTACACACGGGCCGGCATGCAGGCCCAGGCCACGTATGAGCCGGACGCTGCGGTCCGATATTATCAAAAAGCTTTGCAATTCCTGAGCACAACGGCTGACCCTGCCCAAATCTCACTTCAATTGCAGATCTATTCAAAGCTTGGAGAAGTGCTGAATTGGCAGGCAAACTACACCGACGCAGCTGATGCCTACCAGGCCATGTTGAATATTGCCAGAACGCACCAGGACGCAATCGCTCAATCAAGAGCCTTACAGGGGATGGCCACCTCGCTCAGCTATCAGGGACATCACCGTACCGCGTTGGAAAGCGCCATCGAGGCCGAATCGCTGGCACGAAATGTGGACGCCCGAGTGGAACTTGCCAAGGCAATCTGGACCCAGGGATCTGCACGCTACCGGCTGGGGGAACCGCGCGCGTCCTTATCCCTGGGGGAACAATCGTTGGAGATCGCCACCGAGTTAACCAATCAAAATGAAATGGGGCGGAGCCTCAACCTGCTGGGCGCGGCAAATTATGTATTGGGTCAATATTCACAGGCAGAGAATTATTGGGAAAATGCCCTCAAGCTCTTCCAAGAGCTTGGCAACCGGCAGCAGGAAATGGATCTGTTGAGCAACCTGGGGGTAATCGCCGATGCGCGTGGCGATTATGAGATCGCATTCCAACGGTACCACAGCGCGCTCGAGATCGCTCGTGAGATCGGATACCGGGATGGGGAAATCGTTTTTCTGACCAATCGCGGCAGCGAACAAGTTGCCCTCGGAAACTATGGCGCCGCTGAAAGTGATCTGCGGCAGGCGATCCGCCTGGCAGGGATCACTGGCTCATGGTGCATGCCAATTACCTTCAACTATCACGCCGAAGCATTGATCGGGCTGGAACGTTATGAGGAGGCGCTGTACTCTGCCCAACAGGCCCTTGCTCTTGGCGAGGAAGATAAGACGCCTGAGTATATCGGCCTGGCGTGGAGGACGCTAGGTATCCTGGGCAGCAAGCTCGACAGTCCGATCCGTTTGAAAGATCGGGAAACCCACCACAGTATCGAGTACGATGCAGACGCCTGCTTCGGCAGAAGTGAAAAGATCTTTGCCGAGGCAGAGATCGAAATGGAGCGGGCACGGACCCTGCGTGAATGGGCAAAGCATATCCTTAGGAGAGGCGATCCAGAAAAAGCGGCGGAATTGTGGCAGCAAGCCCGTACCATCTTTACCAAATTGGGAGCAGAGCTGGAAGTGCAGCGTATGAGCAACCCTCCTGGCTAGATGGCGGAAACCAGCCGCTCTTTGCAAGGATCCATGCAGCACTTCATTCAGGCAACCCATAGCTGATCCGATAGATGGCATCATTGATGTAATCGCCTACATACAACGCCTGCTCTGGTCCAAACAACAACGGTAACGGCATGACGCCTGCCGGGAAATGAATGAACCAGCTTGTTTCAGCTGTATACGTTTCGCCCTTGGGTGTCAGCATCACTCTCTGAATCCCTGTTTCCACATTAGGTTTTAGCCACGAACCAAATATTGAGACAAAGATATTCCCGCGATAGTCCGCCGGGAATTGCTCCCCGTTGTACACATCCACGCCGTCGGCAGAGGAATGCGATTCAAAAAATGCAATGGGAGCGATGGATTCCTTGCAACCAGGCTGATCCTGCTCGTTCCAGCAGTTTGGATAACCATAATCTCCGTCCTGAATAATGTGGTTCAATTCCTCGAACGGCGTATCCATTCCCAGATCATCGCGGCCGTTATCCGTGGCGAACAGATCGCCCGTCTCAGGATGGAACGCGATATCAAAGGGATTG
>Ga0126306_10002270_pt1 | contig 10776 bp, 13 predicted proteins | sample Plot27_FD_92592 | JGI IMG/M metagenome (GOLD analysis project Ga0126306, IMG submission 92592) | Serpentine soil microbial communities from UC McLaughlin Reserve, CA, USA - Plot27 | ecosystem: Environmental > Terrestrial > Soil > Grasslands | place: USA: UC McLaughlin Reserve, Lake County... | reverse complement strand
GAGCGTCGCCATCACCAGGGACCCCCAGGGGACGGTCCGGAGGAACTCGCGCGGTCTCGGGAGCTCCGCACCGTGCAGATCGCTGGCGACGACCTTCTCGGATGCGGCGGCGAGGAGCTCCGCGACGAGCAGCTCGAACACCAGGACGATGAAGACGTTGACGAGCACGTCGGCGGTGCGGAAGTGGTCGGTGTCGATCTCGATGCCGTGCGCGACGCCGGTGAGCTCGAGCACCGCCATCGGCAACCACAGGAGCGCCGCGATCAGGGTGAGGTACCAGAAGTGGATCCGCCAGAAGCGCACCGCGGTGCGGAGCACGTTCCCGAGCGCTACCGGTCCAGTGCCGGGCGCGGCTGCGGCCGAGGACGCGGAGGTGGGCGAGGACGACACGGCGACGGCGGCATCCTACGAGGTCGACGGCGAGCGCGAAGTTGGGCCTTGACGGCGGAGGGGGCGCGTCGTACGTTGCCCCCCTTCCCCGAGCACTTCCTCCTGTCGCCGGCGCCCGCGCGCCCCGGGAGGAAGGTCGCCTCCGTTGCTCATCGCCCTCTGGTCCGCCACCGGTGGATCTGGTACTTCCGTGTTCACCGCCGCCTGCGCACTGGTGCTCGCACGCCAGGCGCGCGACGCCGGTCTCGGCAGCGGCGTGCGCGTCGCCGATCTCGCCGGCGACCTGCCCGCCGTCTTCGGGGTCGGCGCCGATCCCGACGTCGGTCTCGCCGACTGGCTCGACGCCGGCGCCGAGGCGCCCACCGAGGCACTCGACCGCCTCCTCACCGAGGTCGCGCCCGGCGTCGCGGTCCTGCCGCGCGGTCACGGCCCGCGCGTGCCCACGGTGCTGCCGGCGCCCGAGAGCGGGGCCGCACTGGCCGTCGCCCTCGCGCAGGGGTCGTCGCCGGTGCTGGTCGACTGCGGGACGGCGCGCGAGCCGGCGGCGCGTGCGGTGATCGAGGTCGCCGACGTCGCGGTCGTGGTGTTGCGCGGCTGCTACCTCGCGCTGCGCCGAGCGGTGCACGCACCCCCGCTCGAGCACACCGCCGGCGTCGTCCTGCTCGACGAACCGGGGCGCTCGCTGGGTGCGCGCGAGATCGGCGAGGTCCTCGACCTGCCGGTCCTCACACGGATCCCGGTGAAGGAGGGGATCGCCCGCGCCGTCGACGCCGGCGTGCTGCCGACGCGACTCCCCGAGGCGCTGGCACGTGCCGCCACCGACGTCGTCCGCCGGCTGGGCGTCCGTGGAGGCGAGCGGGGCGAGGCCGCATGACCGTGGTCGCATCGCCCGTCTCGCCGCCGACCGACCACGGCTTGCTCAAGCAACGCGTCCACCGGCGACTCGTCGCCGAGGGCGTCGACGAACCCTCCGGCGATATCGACGGTCTGCGGCGCGCGCTCGGCGACCTCCTCCGCGACGAGCAGCCGCTCCTCGCAGCTCCGCGGTTCGACGCGCTGCTCGACGAGCTCACCCACGAGGTCAGGGGTCTCGGACCGCTCGAGCCGCTGCTCGCCGATCCGACCGTCACGGAGGTGATGGTCAACGGCCCGGGGCGCGCCTACGTCGAGCGGGCCGGTCGGCTCGAGCCGGTCACGCTCGAGCTCGACGCCGACTCGATCGTCCATCTGGTCGAGCGGGTAGTCGCCCCGCTCGGACTGCGGCTCGACCGATCGTCACCGATGGTCGACGCCCGACTCGCCGACGGCTCGAGGCTCCACGCGGTGATCCCGCCGCTCGCGGTCGACGGGCCGTGCATCACCATCCGTCGCTTCGGTGCGCGCGCGGTGACGCTCGAGGAATTCGGCGTCGACGGTGCCGCGGCGCGGTTCCTGCGCTGGACGGTCGCCGCCGGGTGGAACCTTCTGGTGGCCGGCGCCACGAGCGCAGGTAAGACCACCCTGCTCAACGCGCTGTCACAGTCGATCCCGCACGTCGAGCGCGTGGTCACCATCGAGGAGACCGCCGAGCTGCGTCTCGCCCAGCCTCACGTGGTGCGGCTCGAGGCCCGCCCACCCAACGCCGAGGGCGCCGGTGGCGTCACCGTGCGGGCGCTGGTGCGAGCCGCACTGCGCATGCGTCCCGACCGCCTGGTCGTCGGCGAGGTGCGCGCGGGTGAGGCGCTCGACATGCTCCAGGCGCTCAACACCGGGCACGACGGTTCGATGTCGACCATCCACGCCAACGGCCCCACCGACGCGTTGGCGCGACTCGAGACGCTCGTCCTGCTCGCCGACTCGGGGCTGCCGCTCGCCGCGGTGCGGGCCCAGGTGGCGTCGAGCATCGATGCGATCGTGTTCGTGGCGCGCGGGCGCGGCGGCGACCGACAGGTGGAGGCGATCGCCGAGGTCGACGGCGCACAGCGCGACGGCGCACGGTCGCTGTTCGTGCGGCGCGGCGCGCGCCTGGTGCCGATCGCGCGCGTCACCCGTCGACCGCGGCGGACGTTCGAGTCCGAAGAACGCGACCCGACGTGCTGACCCTCGTGCTCGTGGTCGTCGGGCCACTCACGTGCGCGAAGTTGGTCGCCGCGGGTCGCCGCGCCGCGGTTGCGGACCGGGTTCGGTCCCTCGGTCCGCGATCGCGGTGGCGGGTGCCGGGGCGGGTGCGGGTTCGGTTGATCGGGGCGCTGCGCGACGCCGACCTCGCGTGGTCGCCCGAGGAGGCGGTCGAGTACTGCGGCATCGCCGTGGTCGCGGTTGCACTGGTCGCGGCCGCGCTGTCGCCGGTGTTCGCGATCCCGACGGCGCTCGCGGTGGTGGTCGCCGGACCCGGCGCACTGGTGCTCGCGCGGTCCCGGCGCGAACGTGCCTTCGCCGCCGGGTTGCCGGCCGCGCTCGAGCAGGTGGCCGCCGAGTTGCGGGGAGGGGGCACGGTGGCGGCGGCGGTCGACCGCCTCGCCGCCGCCGACGGCGCGGTGGCGGCCGACCTCCGACGGGTGCACGGGCGCACCCAGCTCGGCCTGCCCCTCGCCGAGGCGCTCGCGAGCTGGCCCGCCGAACACGACGCTCCGGGGGTCCGGGCGGCGGCGGGCGCGCTGGCGGTCGCCACCACCATGGGTGGTCGGGCCGCCGACGCCATCGACGGCCTGGCGTCGTCCCTGCGCCACCGGCTCGACGCGGTGGCGGAGGCCCGGTCGCTCTCCGCCCAGGCGCGCCTCTCGGCGGTCGTGGTGGGTGCGGCGCCGCTCGGCTACCTCGCGTTCGCCGCGCTGGTCGATCCGGGCGCGGTCACCGCGCTGGTCTCCACCGGCGTGGGGCGGGTGTGCCTGGTGGTCGGCCTCGGGCTCGAGGCGCTCGCCGCCCTCTGGATCCGACGCATCCTCCGGTCGGCCGGATGAGCGCGGCCGCGGCGCTGCCGTGGATGCTCGGTGCCGCCTGGGGTGCCGTGCTCGCGCTGCCGATCGCGCGCCACGCCGCGCGCGTCGGGATCAACGAGCGCGCGACCGGTCTGTCGGCGCGCACCCGCCGCTCGAGCCGGAGCCGGATGTCGTCCGCCTCCACCGGATGGTGGCGTCGCCACTCGAACGGCGTCGTCCTCCGGGTGGTGCGCTCGCTCGGGTCGCGTCGCCGCGCCCATGGAGCCGACGTCGCGTTGGCGCGCGACGTGCCGGTCGCACTCGACCTGCTGGGGGTCGCGGTCGGCGCCGGGTGCACGCCCTACCTCGCGGTGGAGGTCGCCGCGCGATGGTCGCCGGCGCCGGTGGCGGCCGCGTTCACCGAGGTGCTCCGCAGCTGCACGCTCGGGCTCGACTTCCGGTCCGCGCTCGACGAAGTCCCGCGCGCCACGCCGAGGCTGCGACCGGTCGCCGACGCGCTGCTCGCCACCGACCGCCTCGGTGTACCGGTCGGTCCCGTGCTGGCCCGACTCGCCGAGGAGGACCGCACGACGCTGCGCCGCGCGGCGGAGACGCACGCGCGGCGCATCCCGGTCCGGTTGCTGTTCCCGCTGGTGTTTCTGGTGCTACCCGCGTTCGTGCTGCTGACCGTCGTGCCCGGGCTCGCCGCCGGGCTCGGTCGCCTCTGAGTGGTCACGCCTTCCCCCTGCTCTTCCCCGGTCGGATCCACGAGAGGAGGTTGTGCCATGTCAGCTCGGTTCCTCGCGCGAACGCGCGCACGGTGGTCGGGGCTCGTCTCGGGAGAGGCGGGTCAGTCGACCGCGGAGTACGCACTGGTGATCCTGGGCGCGGTCGCGATCGCGACGCTCCTGATCACCTGGGCCACGGGCAGCCACGCGATCTCGCAGCTGTTCGACTCCGTGATCGAGAAGATCCTCCCGTCGTGAACGGGCGTCGGTGGTTCCCCCGCGCGTGGCGCGGGGGGACCCGACGCCGCCGGCTCCGTGATGGTCAGCGCGGGCAGGCCACCGTCGAGTTCGCGTTCGTGCTGCCGCTGGTCGTGGTCGCGCTGCTGGCCGTCGTGCAGGTCGGCCTCGTCGTGCGCGACCAGCTCGGCGTCGTGCACGCGGCGCGCGAGGCGGCGCGGGCGGCGAGCGTCGATCCCGATCCCGGTCGCGCCGTCCGTGCCGCCCACCGCACGCTGCCCGGTGCCGACGTCGAGGTCGGGAGCCGTCCGAAGCTCGGCGGTGAGATCAGCGTGACCGTGCACTACACGTCGGTCACCGATCTGCCGCTGGTCGGCGTGCTGTTCCCCGATCCCGACCTGCACGCCACGTCGGTCATGCGGGTGGAGAAGTGAGCGGCCGCGATCGGTGCCGGGGCGAGCCGGGCGGCGTCAGCGTCGTCATGCTCGCGGTGCTCGTGTTCGGGCTCCTGCTCGCCTTGGGCGCAGCCCGGCTCGGTGGCGCGCTGGTGGGTCGGGCGCGGGCGGAGACGGCCGCCGACGCCGCCGCGCTCGCCGCCGCCGACCGGCTGGCGCTGGGCGGGGGTGCGGCCGCGGCCCGCACCGCCGCCGCTCGCACCGCGGCGAGCAACGACGCCCGCCTGGTCTCGTGCGAGTGCGTGGGTGCGAGCGCGGCCGTGGTGGTGGAAATCGACGTCCCCGTGCTGGGTGTGGCCCGCGGGCGGGCCAAGGCCGAGGTCAGGCCCGAGTGCGTGATCGACCTGCCCGGCTGCTGAAACGGGGAGGGCGTCTACTTCGTGACCGTCACCGGGAACTTCGCTGTCTTGGCCGGTGGCGCGCCGGGCTCGAACGAGCGCGAAGAGGCGAGCTCGAGCGTCCACTCACCACTGTGCTCGGCGCGGAACGTGAGCTCTTGGGTACCGCCGGTTCCGGGTTGGCTGCCGCCTTGCACCTGGCGGCTCGACACGAGCATGACGTCGGGGTTGTCGCCCGCGGTCCACGCGTACCCGGTGCTCGGGGTGGCGGCGAGCGCGATGACGAACTCGTCGCCCTGCTGCACCGAGATGTCTTCGCCGTGGTGGTACACGGTCGGTGCCTGCACCGCGGGCGCGTCGTCGCTCCACGGGATCGCCACCACGGCGATCAGCAACCCGATGCCGATGACGACGAGCGTCACCAGCGCGATCGATCGCGTGCGCGTCATGCGCCGGAATCTAGAGGGAGTCGGTGCGACCGGCGGGAATCGCGCCGAGAGCCTCGAGCACCATGATCGCCGCGCCCTTGTCGAGGTACTCGTTCCAGTTCCCGCACTTTGGTGACTGCACGCACGACGGGCAGCCGTCGTCACACGGACATCCGCGCACGAGCTCGTGCGCGGCGCGCACGTGACGCGTCAGCTCGGCGAATGCGAGCTCGGCGATGCCCGCGCCGCCCGGATACCCGTCGTACACGAAGATCGTCGGGTCGCCGGTCTGGGCGTGGAGGGCCATCGACACGCCGCCGACGTCCCAGCGGTCGCAGATGGCGAAGAGCGGCAGCAGGCCGATCAAGGCGTGCTCGGCCGCGTGCACCGCGCCGATCACGCGTGACGGTTCGAGCCCGGCGCGGAGCAGCGTCTCGAGCGGCACTGTGTACCAGCAGGCGCGCGTGGTGAGCTCGCGGGGCGGGAAGTCGAGCGGCACGACCTCGAACACCTCGTTGGTCGAGGTGCGACGGCGCTGGTACGCCACGAGGTCGTGCAGCACGGTGACCGCGCCCAGGTGGGCGGTGCCGGCGCCCGCAGGCACCGACTGCTCGCTGGCGATGATCGAGATGTCGGTCTCCTCGCGGGTCTGCGTGTGCTCGTCGGCGTCGTCGGCCGGGTCGAGCACTGCCACGAGGTGCTCGACGTCGAGGTCGCGCACGCGGTACTGGCGGCCCTGATGCAGGTAGATGGCCCCGGGATGGGCGACGTGGAAGGCGCGGGACGAGTCGACGGTGCCCACGAGACGACCGTCGGCGTCGACCAGCTGGCACTCGACCGACGATCCCGTCCGCAGCCCGACGCGCGCCGCCGGCGGCTCGCGCCCGGCCCAGTACATCGCGCCGTTGCGCGGCTTCAGCTCGTCGTCGAGCACGAGGTCGCGCACGGTGTCGTCGAGGATGTCGCCGAACCAGCGCTCGTCGCCGTGGGTGAGCGGCAGCTCGTGCGCCGCGCACGCGATCTGCGCGCGCGCGACGAACGGGTTGTCGGGATTGACGACCACCGCCTCGGCGGGCCGGTGGAGCAGCTCGGCCGGGTGCCGCGCGTACCACTGGTCGAGCTGGTCGTCGCCCGCGATGAGCACGGCCGCGGCCCGGCGGTGGGTGCGCCCGGCGCGCCCGACCTGCTGGCGCATCGACGCCAGCGTCCCGGGGAAGCCGTTCAGCACCACCGCGTCGAGCGACCCGACGTCGATGCCGAGTTCGAGCGCGCTCGTGGCGACCACGCCGCCGAGCTCACCGCTGGCCAGCTGCGACTCGAGCTGCCGTCGCTCGGTGGCGAGATAGCCGGCGCGGTACGCCGCCACCGCGGGTGCGCCACCCTCGCGTGCGAGCGCGCCGCGCGCGTGCGTGGCGACGAGCTCCGCGCCCTTGCGGCTGCGAGTGAACGCGAGCGTCTGGTGGCCGTCGGCGACGAAGCGCGACATCACCATCGCGGTCTCGACGTTCGCCGACGCGCGTGTGCCGGAGTGCACGTCGACGAGCGGTCGCTGCCACACGGCGAAGCGACGCTCGGCCTGTGGTGAGCCGTCGACGTCGATCGCCTCGACGGGCAGGCCGCACAGCCGCGACGCGAGCTCGGCGGGGTTGCCGATGGTCGCGCTGGTGAAGCAGAACGTCGGTGAGGCGCCGTAGTGCTCGCAGAGCCGCCGCAGGCGCCGCAGCACGTGGGCGACGTGGCTGCCGAACACGCCCCGCAGCGTGTGCAGTTCGTCGACGACGACGTACCGCAGGCGAAGCAGGAACGTGGCCCAGCGATCGTGGCCCGGCAGGATGCCCACGTGCAGCATCTCCGGGTTGGTGAGCACGACGTTGGCGTGCGTGCGGATCCACTTGCGCTCGTCGGCGGGGGTGTCGCCGTCGTAGGTCGCGGCGACGACATCGGGTACCAGCCACTCGCGCAAGGTGCGGAGCTGGTCCTGGGCCAGGGCCTTGGTGGGGAACACGAGCAGCGTGGTGTCGCGACTGCCGGCGACGACGGAGTCGACGATCGGCACCTGGTAGCAGAGCGACTTGCCCGACGCGGTGCCGGTGGCGACGACGACGTTGCGGCGTGCGCGCAGCGCGTCGATCGCCGCCGCCTGGTGCGACCAGAGCGTGTCGACGCCGCGCGTGTGGAGGCGCTCGCTCACCGTCGCGGTGAGCTGCGGTGCCGTGGTCGCCGGGCTCGCGATGCGCTCCGGGAGCGACGTGTTGGCGACGACGCGGTCGAAGTGCTCGTGCGCGAGGTCGTCGAGCGTGTCGCAAGCGTCGGCCCGGTGGCCCGCGGCGGCGCTCGTGACCGTGCTCAATGGCTCTGCAGCACCCCGTCGTCGGCGAAGTCGGCCAGCAGGCCGGTGGCGTCGCCGGTCTTCACCAGGTTGCTGCCGCCCCCGGCACCGACTGGGAGCACCACGTTCTTCACGTTGGCAGGGTCGAACGTGAGCGACAGCGAGCCCATGTGGAACAGGTCGTTGACGCCCACGCCGTCGAGCTTCGTGTGGCGACCGAGCGTCGCGAGCAGGCGCACCGTGTCGCCCGCACTCGGGTGCTTCGCCTGGATCGTCTGCAGCGCGGAGACGATGAGCAGACCCTGGTTGCTCGTGCGGCTGATGTCGCCGTTGCTGAACGAGTGCCGGTCGCGCGAGAACTGCAGCGCCTGCTCGCCGTTGAGATGCGCGGGCCCCACGGGGAAGTGCGCGCCCGAGAAGTCGTCGTCCATCGGTTGCGGGATGTTGACGTCGATGCCGCCGATCTCGTCGACCATCTGCTGGAAGTGCGGGAAGTTGGCCCGGAGCACCCATGTGATCGGCACGCCCACGATCGACGACACCGCGTCGGCCTCGGTGCGCAGTTCGTTGCCCCCCGGGTTGTTCACGATGTACGAGTTGACCTTCGCCCCGCCGGGTCCCTCGGTGTCGCGCGGGATGTCGATGATCGTCGCCGACTTGAGTGCGGGGTTGACGCCGATCACGTGCACCGCGTCGGCGAGGCCGGGATCGTCGGGCGACTCGGCGAGGTTGTCGGAGCGCGCACCGGTGCCGAGGATCAGCGCGAAGAACGGCTGCTGCGGACCGCCCTCGTTCCGCGCGCTGCCGAGCTTGGTGACCTGGAACCACACCGCACCCTGCGCGGGGACGGGCTCTCCGAAGAGCAGCCAGGTTGTGGTGATCCCGCCCGCGAGCAGGAGGCCGCACAGGAGCGGGCCGACGAGGAGGAGCGTCAGCGCGCGACGGCGGGGAGCACGGGTCGGGGCGGTCACTTCGTGGCTCCGGTCGTGGTGGCGGCGGCCGCGGTGGTCGTGGGGGCGAGGTCGATGCCGTCGCGCACGACCGTCACGTTGTAGGCCGTGATCTTCCATGATCCGAACCCGTCCGGCTGCAGGGTGAAGTCGGCCAGGCGGACGACGTGCACCGGCGCGGCGCCCTTCACCTTGGTGGCGCCGCTGGCGTCGACGACGAGCGAGGTCGTGACCAGCGTCAGGTTGCCCGACTGGTCACCGAGGCCCAACAGGTTCACCGGCTGCGTGGTCACCGTGAGGTCGCCGGCCACCTGGGGCAGCCCCTCGTCGAACAGGATGCCGCGGTCGGTGGTGGTGGCCGACGCGAGGGTGTTGCCGTCGAAGATGGCGCCGAAGTCGGCAGTCGCCGGCTTGCCCGAACGCAGCGGCTGGACCGTGGCTCCTTTCACGTAGGTGGTGAGCGCGTCGAGGACCCGGTGTGACTGGTCGCCGGAGATGGTCACCGGCGCGCCGGCGCTGTCGGCCGTCACCTCGCCGAGGGGGATGTCCACGGTGGTCTTCGGAGCCGCGCTCGTCGTGGTCGGCGCGGCCTTCTCGTCGTCGCCGCCCGAGCAGCCGACGAGCAGGAGGGCGGGGACGAGCGCGACCACGAGCACCGCGACGACGGGCACGCCCCGGCGGCGCGTGCGACGAGGGCGCGCGCTCGAGCAGGGGGGAGTGCGGGCTTCCATCGTCGTGTCAGGGTAGGAGACCGACCGTCGCCGCCTCGGGCACCGAAGCTCCAATCCCCGGCCCAATATCATTCGCCCATGGCACTGAAGAAGATGGTCGAGCGCTTCACCAAGCCGGTCGAGGAAATCGACCGCGAGCAGCTCACCGCCTTCTGCGACTCCCGCCAGCTGTCGGCGATGGACACCATCGAGCCCCGCAAACGGGTGAGAGCGGGTGGAGAGGTCCGTTCCGTGCGGATCGTGCCCCGCGCGGGCGCACCCGCGCTCGAGGTCACGGTCAGCGACGGGCGGGGCACGCTCGTCGGCGTGTTCCTCGGCCGGCGCAAGATCGCCGGCTTGTCGCCGGGCCGGAAGGTCGCGTTCGAGGGCGTCGTCGCGCGCGACGGCAAGCGCTACCTCTTGTTCAACCCGGTCTACGAGTTGCTGAGTTGAGCGCGACGGTGGCTAGGCCGCCGCGCCGGTGAGGATGCGGCGCACCTCGTCCTCCGACTCCGGCGTCACCATTGCCAGCACCTCGTCGCCGGCCTCGAAGATCGAGTCACCCCGCGGCATCACCACGTGCTCGTCGCGGACGATGGCGACGACGGTTGCGTTGCGGGGCACGTCGATGTCCTTGAGCGCCCGGTCGATGACCGGAGAGTCGTCGGCGAGGGTGACCTCCACCAGGCGGGCCTGACCGCCTTCGAACTGGAGGATCCGCACGAGCCGGCCCACGGTGACCGCCTCTTCCACCAGTGCGGTGATCAGGTGCGGCGTCGACACCGAGAGGTCGACGCCCCAGTTCTCGTTGAACAGCCACTCGTTCTTGGGATGGTTCACGCGGGCGATGACCCGCGGCACCGCGAACTCCTGCTTGGCCAGCAGCGAGAGCACCAGGTTGTCCTCGTCGTCGCCGGTGGCCGCGACCACGACGTCGCACGAGTCGAGACCAGCCGCACGCAGCGAGTTGACCTCGCAGCAGTCGGCGATGTGCCAGTCGATGCCGTCGCCCGGTTCCTGCGCCCGCTTCACGACCGCAGGCAGCTGCTCGATGATCATCACGTCGTGGTCGGCGGCGCGGAGATCGTTGGCGATGAACAACCCGACGTTTCCGGCACCCGCGATGGCAACCCGCATCAGTGGTGCTCCTCTCCGTGCTCGAGGCGATGGCGCAGCGTGTCCAGCGACGACACGTCGGCAGCGAAGTGCAGGATGTCGCCGTCCTGGCCGATCGCGCTCGGCGTGCTCACCTGCGCGGCACCGAGGCGCGTGATGGCGACGAGCCAGAACACGCCGGGCTCGCTCAACGGCGCG
>Ga0126306_10002268_pt1 | contig 10779 bp, 10 predicted proteins | sample Plot27_FD_92592 | JGI IMG/M metagenome (GOLD analysis project Ga0126306, IMG submission 92592) | Serpentine soil microbial communities from UC McLaughlin Reserve, CA, USA - Plot27 | ecosystem: Environmental > Terrestrial > Soil > Grasslands | place: USA: UC McLaughlin Reserve, Lake County... | reverse complement strand
GGTTGCTGGTAGTGGGTGTTCAGCACGCGCTCGGGGTGCTCGACCTTGCCGATCATCTGGCTGGTGGGGATCGAGGACGAGTTGCTGCACAGGATCGCGTCGGGCTCGGCAAGCCGGTCCAGGTCACCGAAGACCTCGGTCTTGAGGTCGATCCTCTCGGGCACCGCCTCGATCACCATCCAGCCACCGGCGACGGCCTCCTGCAGGTCGTCGGAGACCTCGACCCGCCCGCGCCGGGCTGGGTGTAGCCCGAGCGCCTGCTGCGTCTCGGCGACGTGCTCTTCGACGTAGTCGCGGGCTGCCTCGCGCTGCTCCGCCGAGAGGTCGAAGATGCGCACTACGCTGCCGCCCGCCGCGTACACCGAGGCGATCCGGCGCCCGAGAGTACCCGCGCCGTCGATCACGACCGGGCGCTGATCAACATCAGCAGGAAGGGTGAATACCATGGTCGACTCCTCTATTTCTTTCCGCCCTAAACATAATGCTATCGCAAAACGCTCGATGCATTCCCCGTATGAGTAAACTTCCGAGAACTCCATACTTCCAGGTACTCGGGTGAATAGGGATAAAGGGAGGGACTAAAGGACACCCTAGCGGTCGGGTCGGGCTCTCTAAGGGAGCGCCTCGAAGGCACCGAGAGGAGCCTCCTCCTCGGTGAGCTCTTCCAATCGACCGTCGAGCCGCCGATACTCGCTGCTCCAGCGCGCTCGGAATGCTTCGTAGGCACGACGAGAGGCCCAGCGGTCTAAGGTGATGTACTCTCTGGAGTCATCGGAGCGCCGGAGCAGTTCCGTGCCGAGGTAGCCGTCGCCACGGCGGAACAGCAGTGCCCACTCCCCGGAGGGGCCGTAGGCACGCTCGAACGCGCTCTCCCGACCCATCCGGAGCCGGAACCGCCAGAGTATGACGTACGTGGTCACATGGTCATCTCCCTCGACTGGAGCGTCAAGCCGTGAGGATCTGCTTCGAACCTTGAAAGGCGGCCCCAGCCTACACGTCCTCACGGGCATCATCTATAGCGAACTTTTGCCAGCCTGCGAGGCGCCTCAGAGTCCAGGGCCTTCTACGATCGCAAGAGGGCCGAGGGCAAGAGGCACACTCAAGCCCTCATCGCGCTGGCGCGTCGGAGGGTCAACGTCGTGTGGGCGATGCCACGTGACGGAACCACGTTCGAGACCCGATCTGCGGCTTGACATTTTTATAGAGATTCTTCTTCTAGGCACTTCGGTGAATAAGGTGGGAGGATGCCCGCGTCTCCGCTATGCTGTACGCAGCAACTGGCGAACGAGGAGGCGCCCCCGGATGCACGCTGCCTGGTACGAGCGCTGCGGTCCCGCGAACGAAGTACTGACGGTCGGGGAGATGGAAGCCCCGCGTCCCGGCCCTGCTGAGGTGCTCGTGCGACTGCGCGCCTCGGGTATCAACCCCGGTGATGCCAAGAAGCGCGCCGACTGGATGGGCTTCGGGATCGGCTACGCGCGCGTGATCCCCCACAGCGATGGCGCGGGGACGATCGAGGAGGTCGGCGCAGGGGTGCCCCCCTCCCGCATCGGCGAGCGGGTGTGGGTATGGGCCGCTCAGTCTGGGCGGCCCTTCGGCACAGCCGCCGAGTACGTCGCGTTGCCGGGCGAACAAGCGGTGACCCTGCCAGACGGAGTAGGCTTCGAGGTGGGGGCCTGCCTCGGCATCCCCGCACGCACGGCACATCGGTGCGTCTTCGCCGATGGCCCCGTGGACGGCCTGACGGCGCTGGTCGCAGGCGGGGCGGGGGCGGTGGGAAGCTTCGCCGTCTCGTTCGCCAAGTGGGCAGGGGCGACTGTGATCACCACGGTGGGTTCGGATGACCAGGCACGGACCGCGCGCGAGGCCGGGGCGGACCACGCTCTCAACTACGGCACTGAGGACGTCGCGGCTCGCGTCGGAGAGATCACCGGCGGGTCTGTGGTGGACCTCCATAGTGGAGGTCGCCTTCGGACGCAACCTAACGCTGGATACCGAGGTGATCGCGCTCCACGGTGTGATCGCCTCCTACTCCTCCGACGCCGAGACGGAACCGAAGCTGCCCTTCTGGCCGCTGCTGTTCAAGGACACGACGATCCGCTTGATCGGGTCGGACGACTTGCCCGGGGAGGCGAACCGGCAAGCAGTAGCCGATATCACGACGTGCCTGGAAACCGGGGTGCTGCGCCCGCGCGTCGCGGCCAGCCGTGGCTGAAGACGACGGGCTGTCCTGAACCCCCGTCCTTATAGTAGATCTGCGTGCCGTCCTCAGTCGTGACTGTGCTCATCGTTCTGCCTCCTTTATCATGGGCGGAGTCGTCAACTTGGTCGCCCACTTCACCAATATCCGCTTCCATAGATACTTCGGTTTATTCTTTTCAGTTTGTCTCACCTCCTTAGGGTACAGGTAGCTCACCGCCCAATGTACGGACCGACTCGCGCCGCAGCATCGGGCCTTCGACTCTGATTGCGTCGACGGAGTCATCATCTAGTAGTGCACACCGCCATTTCGCGTATATCACTCGTCGGTGTCGTGTCCTCCCGCGTCCTCGTTGCATTCGATCTGTGGTGGCTCCTCTCCGGGAAAGGCGAGAAAGTCGTACTGCGGAGGGTCGAAGCCGCGCATGTCCATGGCAAGCGCCGGCCGTCGATTGCGGCCACTTGTACCGTAAACGTATCCAGAGTCGCCATCCCGTCTCCCGTACTGGGTGACACCGATTGTGAACATGCACTGGTCGAAGAGGTCGAACTCCTCCACCGGCTCCTGCAGGTCTTCGACGTCCTCCCGCAGAGAAGCCACTTCCTGCTGGAGGTCTTGCAATCGGTCCTTGGTGGAAGGCTCGGATTCGTTGGCCCTCGCTTCGACACCTCCGAACGTCCCCAACACCAGAATCAGCGCCGTAATAGCTGCTAATGGGAGAAGGATCAGGTAGCGCATCGTCAGTCCTTTCTGGTGAGAGGGTCAGTACCCTTCGCCGAGTCGGCGTGGCGACGCCAACCGCGCTGGCCGGTCTCAGTCAACGCTTTCCCCCGGTTCGCCTTCGCACTCGCGGTCGGTGAACGGGCGATCGCGCCCGACGAAGGCGAGGAACTCGTAGTCTGGATCGTCCCATTCGCTGGTGTCGATGGCGATGGCGGGCCTGTAGCCCGGTTCGGCTCCCTTCTCACCGAAGAGGTAGCCGAAGCGCCGATCCGCGTCCCCGTACTCGGTAACGGGCACCCACGAGAGGCAAGACTCCCACTCGTCGAAGCGCTCGGACATTCGTTCCAGGTCTTCGGCCCTTTCCTTAAGCCGTTCCACCTTCCTCTCGAGTGCGCGCAGGTTCGATTCGCGCGAAGATACGAGAGCCATCTGCAGCGTGTCGACTGAGGCGTCTTCGGCGGTTCCTCCCGGCTGGGTCGGCTGGCTATGGCAGTCGTCGCGGCGGGCAAACTTGAGGAACACGTAGGCCGGCCTCTCATCTTCCCGATCTACGGCGAGGGCGGGCATGTATGTTGGCCCGGTTCCATCCCTCTCGTCGTAGCCGTAACCAAACGTGTTGTCCGGGTCCCCAACCTCGTTCACGGGCACCCATTTGACGCACGTCCTCCACTGAGCGTAGCGGTCGGCCGTCCGCTCCATGATCTCTATCTGACCTTCGAGGTTCTTCACGCTCCTCTCGAGCGTGCTGATGCTCGCCGGGGGTGATGGCTCGCGTGCGGCTTCCAGCACGCCGGGTACGACGAACACCGCCACCAAACCCAGCAGGGCTGCGTAGAACGAGGCTGCAATCAGAAGTTGGCGCATGTCGAGCTCCCTTCTGTCTTTTCTGGTGGGTTCGCGGACACGGCTTTCAAGGCTCGACTTCGACGGCGCCGACGTCGCACGCCGGTCCCTGGGGGCGGCTCACGCCGCGCTGGTCCTTGGTCATCAGGGCGAGGCGGTCCTCCACGAGACCCTCGAGATGCTGATCGCCCACATGGAGCACGTCGTCGAAGGGCGCGAGCTTGCAGTCGCCGGCGGGTATGCGGTCGAGCACGGGGCTTCCCGGCTCGGGCAAACGGGTCTCACCGAATCCTCCGTTCTCCTGTAAGGCACCCAGCATCGGGTTCCCCTCGCCCACGGCGTCGGTCGGGTCGTCGAGACCGCACGATACGTCGGTGACGAAGTTGTAGCCGAACGACGTCGAGTCGGAAACCCTACAGTTCACCTCGGTCGGCTGGACTTGGCCTCCAAGGGGGTCAGTTTTTGCTGGCCCGATGATCGAGGCGAAGGATTCGAGCCGCTCCCCCGCGCCGACGTTCGCCGCGACCGGCGCCACGTTGTCGAGCACCGTGGAGTGGTCGAGGCTAACAACGCCGCCACCTAAGATGCCGCCGCCCTCGCCCTCGGCATAGTTGTTGCTGACGGTCGAGTTGGCCACGTACAGGTTGCCGCGGGACCATATCCCTCCGCCGACGTGTGCGACAGCGGCATTGCGGGCGATGGTGGAGTTGATGACGACCACGTCGGCCTCGCCCCCGATGGCGCCTCCCCGGTCGTCCGCACGATTTCCATTCAGGGTCGAGTTCACCACCGTGACGTCTCCGTCGAGGGTCCAGATAGCGCCCCCCGGCCCGTCCGCGTCGTTACCGTCCACGGTCGAGTCGATCACCGTCACGTCGCCGTCCTCGTCGGCGTAGAGGGCGCCGCCGTCTCCATCGGTCGTGTTGCCGTCGCTGTGGGACCGGACAAGCAGGATGTCCCCCGTCGAGCCGATGGCGCCTCCTGAGCCATCTACGAGGTTGCTGCTGACGATGGACTTGAAGACCTGAACGCCGCCGCGCCGTGCGTATACACCACCGCCGTCGTCGTTCGCCAAGTTGTTGGTGATGACCGAGCGGATGATGGTCGCCCTGCGCATCGAGAAGATCCCTCCGCCCGGCTCCTCGGCGAGGTTCTGCTGCACCTTGGAGTCGATCACCTTGATCTCCCCCCTGGTCGTGACGGCGGCGCCCGGACCGTCGCTGCCACCCCGCGTGAGCGTGACGTTCTTGAGGACGAGGAAGCCCGTGCCGTCCTGGCGGAGCAGCCGCTTCTCGAAGCAGGTCTGCCTGATCGTGTGTCCGTTGCCGTCTAACATCATCGGGCGCGCCGACTCGCGGATGGGGTCTCCGGTCCGGCATTGGCGCAGGTAGATATCGCTGCTGAGCTCGATCGAGGTTCGCATCGGGTCCGCCCAGGCTGCCCGCAACTCCGACTCCGTGTCCACCGCCGTAGCCGGTTCGTCTTGGGCGAGCGCCGTGGTCGGCGCGGCCAGTAGCATGCCGAGCATGACGAGAACGACAAGTAGTAGACAGCCGCGAGTGTTCCATCGGGTGGACTTCACCTTAGAATTCGCTCCTAACGCAACTTCGGCTAAACTGGGGGCAAGTTCGTCGGATTTGACGAGCGGATCGGGTTGCCCGGCGACGAAGCTCACCAGCGTGGCGCTGCGGTTGGTTGGGTAGCCTAGCCTCAGGTCGCCGAACGGACTGCCCTGTGCCACAAAGACGCTGAGTTCGTCTATGTACCAGCGAAAAGTCGCGTCGTTCTCGGCAATATGAGAGGTGGTGCAGTACGTCGCTATCTTCCTTTCGGGGTCGTTACTCATGTGGTGGTCTCCTCTCAAGCTGCCTCCTTTCGGCCAGGAACCTCGGTGACGAAGAAAGCCTCGGGTTCTCTAGGAAAGATGAGGCGCACCCTGCAGCCGGGGTTACTTCCCCCTACTAGCTGGGATAGCTTGCGTGTCAGCGTGCTCCCCTGTTCCGATCAGCATGTCTACGGTGTGCACATGATGCCGTTGTGAGGTGCTTCTTGGTTGACTCAGAGATAGCCGTGAGCCTTCCAGAGGCAGACTCTTCTCCTTCTCTAGCTGTTGGTGGCTGGAAGGTAGATCGCCTTTGATTTAGAAGGAGGGCAGGTAGCTGTCCTGCGCCTTCACATGGCGTCAGCTGGCCACGTAACGAATGCAGCCTACTCCTGTTTGAGGGAAGTGTATGTTCGCCAGGGCACTAAGTGTCTCAGAGCACTAAGGAAGCGCCCGAACGTCCGAGAACACCACTACTAGGCAGTACTGCGGATAGTCTTGTGGCACCTACACCAGCGCCAGCTCGATCTTGGCTGCCCCGTGGGCTAGCCAGGCGTGGAATCCTAGGTCACGATGTTTTGTGCTTTGGAACCTACACCTGCGTGTGAGTCTCAGAACACAAAAAAGGTGCTACGATTTCGGGCCTTGTTGAGTGAGCATGACACAGGGTTGTCATTGACCGCAATATTACAATGATGGTATAGCCACAGTCATGACTGACCCTGTTCCGGTGGGCTAGACATCCTGGGTAGGAACCGGAAAGCAATTGGTTACGGTGACATTAGTACAAGTTCTTGGCACGACTAGAATCGGTCAACTTACCGGAAGCACGCGGTTGAGCGACCCAAAGTGGGAAGATTCGGTTGATGCTATGGGTTGGCCCCTCCTCAACGAAACAGGCCGCTGGGTAGTGGCCAGGGAGAAGAGGATGTTTGGGGAAGCCTCGGTTGGCATCCCAACTCCGGCAATCCGGTCGGCCGGGCTTGGCAGAACATGCGGCACGTTTTCGGTGGCGTGACCGATGTTGGAGGATTCGGTCATGTCATCATGGCTGTTGACCAGAATGGCGATCTCTTCTTGTACCGATACAGCGGCCAAGGCGAGGGCGACGTCACCGGCACTCGGGGTTGGCACCCGAACTCTGGGAACAGGATCGGCACACAATGGTGAACCCACCATGCACAAGGGACGAAGGAGTCAGGTCTTGCAAGCTACACGCCGACGACGTGCTTCGAGACGTTCCCATGCCCGCCGGGGAAAGAACCGACGGGCGATTCGCGTATTGACGCTATAGCGGAGACTGCCCGATGCCGTTGCGCCGTATATTGGTGCTATTTTGCCATCTCAACAGCCGGAGGGTGTTGTCGATGGGCCCCTGGTCGCGTGTGACAGAGAGGCCTCGATAACCCGCTTGAGGTTATCGGGTAGAGAGGCTCGGCACATTGGCTTGCAGAGTTATTTTTGAGTTGTCTACTTACTCCCCTGGACGTACGTTCAGAGGATTACGCGGCTACGGGATCGAAAGCTCTTTGCCCGGCTCCGGACGAGGATCCTACGGTGTGCTCTTGGGATAGGGCACAAGCCCCAACTCGAAGGCGCGTACGATGGCCTGGGTGCGATCAGAGACCCCGAGCTTGCGGATTATGTGCTGCACGTGGACCTTGGCGGTAGCCTTGGTGATGGAGAGGCTCTCGGCGATCTCCCAATTCTTCTTCCCCTGGGCCACGAGCCACAGCACATCTTGCTCCCGAGGCGTCAGATCTTCTAGCTGAGGCGGTGAGGCGGCGCTTCTCTGGACTGCGGGAGTTGGCTCTGTCAGAGGCTGCGGGGCTTCACTGGCGAGGTGCTGGATCAGTCGGGTGGCAAGCTCCTGGTTTACCGGTGATTCGCCCTCCAGTGCCCTCCTCATGGCGTTAATCAGCCGCCGATTGGGGGCGTCTTTGAGGACGTAACCGGCCGCCCCCGCTCTTATCGCTTCCAGGAGGTAGTAGGGATCCTCATAGGTGGTGACGATGAGCACACTTATGTCGGGCTGCTGCGCCTTTATCGCGCGGGTCGCCTCCAAGCCATCCATTTGAGGCATGCGCACGTCCATCAGCACCAGGTCCGGTTTCAGGCTTCGGCACAGCTCCACGGCTTCCCTACCGTTGGACGCCTCGCCCACCGCCTCCAGGTCTTGCTCGTAGCCCAGCATGCGCTTAAAGCCGTCCCTAACCACCTCGTGATCGTCGGCTATGAGGACTCGCGCCGGTGTGGTTCGCGCGCCAGGTTCGGTCTCACTCTCCACCGTCAACCTTCTCCTTGCTCGTAGCTACCGGCAAGGGAATCTCCACCACCATGCAGGTGCCGACTCCCGGCTGGCTGCGGATCTCGAGGCTGCCGCCGAACAGCGCGATCCTCTCGCGCATACTCGAAAGCCCCACCCTCTCACCGGGCCTGCCCCCTTGCCTCACCCCTGCCGGTTCGAAGCCGCGTCCCCAGTCCCTGACCTCGAGCCTCACGAAGCCGTCGTGGCATCCGAGCTCAACGCGCACCTGGTCGGTTTGGGCGTGTTTGCGCACATTGGCCAGCGCTTCTTGGGCCACGCGAAGCAGGGTGGTCTCCAGCGTGGCAGGAAGCCTATCCTTCCCGAGCGTCTCTTCGTAGCGTGCATCGAACCCCTCGGAGCAGAGCTCCTCTACCTCCATACGTATGGCGGTGGCCAACCCAAAGTCGTCGAGCGTGGTGGGCCTCAGGTTGGCGATGACGCGCCGGGCTTCGGCGACCGTCCGGTGGACGAGTGCTATAGCATCAACCAGCTCTTGTCGGTCTTGCGCAGCCTCCGGCGCGTGGTGCTCCTCAAAGAGCACCAGACGCCGGTAGGCCGCTGCCGCCATCTGGGTGAACCCGTCGTGGATCTCATAGGCTACCCTACGACGCTCCTCTTCCTGGGTATCTATCATCCGACCTACCAGATCATGCAACTCGCGCTCACGTTCAGTCAGCTTCTCCTGGTGGCTTTGAATTACCAACCTGCTTGCCTCAGTCCGTTGCCTAGCTACATGGAGCTCATAAGCCAGCGAAGTGATCAGCAACCCTTGCAGCACAAATAGAACCATCGGCAAGAACCCCACACCAAATAGCCCCGTGAACGAACCGACCGGTGCCAAGAAGAGATAGTCGGCGGACATGGCACCGAGGACCGTGGCCAGTAGTCCTGGCCCCAGGCCGCCGAACCAAGCAGCGATCATTACGGCCCCCGCCAACAGCAGGAAAGGAGAGGGCTCTGTCATGCGGGGGTCTAGGAGCAGCTTGAGACCTGACGCCAGGGCGATACTCGCCACGGCAACCCCGTAGCGCAGCGGCAAAGAACGTCGTCTGCCCGAGTCCGTCTCGTTCATTGTTCGCACGCTATATTACTTTCGTTCCCGATTTCAAGAGGATGCCCCAGCGAGATACTAACCACATCGTCCAAATGGCACATTTTTTGTGTGCGGCACTATTCACCGAAATGAGTGGAAGAGACGTTCTGCGAAGTTCGCGGGCGCTCTCCCGGGGCGACTTAGGCTCCTTCGCTTGGCACGGCCATAAGCCCTCTTCTGTGGGAGGAGCTAGGTTTCCATACCTGACAGCGCCGTAACCCTGTGGGCTTACACCCCTCGGCCTACGAGGATCCCCCAAAAGATAATTCTGCAGGCTAATGTGCTGAGTCTCCCCATTCGATAACCTGCTTATCTGGAGAACAGGGACAGACAACCTCAAAGGGTAGAGGCGTGGAAGCTCATCCTATAGGTGGGGCACTTGAAGGGATGGGTGGAGCCAATAGTGCAATCGGCTACCTCGGAAAGGTGGCCGGTTTCCCTTTTAGGGTGGCAAGCAGGAAGGAGGTGAGACGCCTGAGATGGTGATAGAGCGGCGGGAGGAAAAAGGAAGCCGGGTATGCGCAAACAGTCCCCGGCTCCCCGAATGCCCCCTCGCGAAAGGGAACGATTTATTTTAGCCCGTTTGGCATACTTTTGTCAGCGGGCAGACAGGGAAGGAGAAGCGTAAATAATGAGGCGAGTAGGGATTATCGCCGTGCTGTCCATGCTGCTGATGGCCTTCTCGGCTTCGGTGGCTCTGGCGCAGGTGGCGAATCCGCACTTCCTGCCGCAGACGGGCACACCCAGCTGTACGATCTCGGGCAGCGGCGCGTCTAAGACCGTCGTCTGTACTGGTACGCTAGCGGGCTTGGGCAACGAGGATGTGCTCATCACGACCACTGTGTCGGGGTTTGCGGTGTACCAGTGCCAGAACCAGGGTGGTAACATCGCGCCGGGTCAGAACAAGGTGCTCGTGGGGCCGTCGGTGACGCCCACGTTGATCTCCGCGGGTGAGATCAGGAACGGCAGGCTCACCTTTACGACCAACGCGAACACGCTGAGCGCACCAACGACAGTCACTGCGGCGCAGGCTGGCTGCCCGAACGCGAACTGGACGGGCGTTAATCCGACGGTGACCGTCACCAGCGTGACGCTGACCGTCGAACAGCCGGTGGGCAATCTGATCTTGACCTGCACCAAGAGCAGCTCAACCGGCTTGAGTAGTTTCAAGTTTGCGGCCTCGGAGTGCACGTTTACGTAGAGCCTTACGCAGCTCTGGCCTACTGAGAGAGGGGCGTTTTGCCGCCCCTCTCTTTCTCGTGGTCCTCAAGCTCCGCGCCGACTCGGACAGAGCCTCGAGCTCGCTTCGGTGTCGTACACCAGCGTGACGCTAACCGATACGACGAACAACGTCAGCATAAGCGTAGGCGACTTCTCCTCAGGCTGCCTCCTCCCTGAGGTGCGCGGAGCCTGCTAACGGGGACAGGCTAGGGACGAGCTAGACCCGTTTCAAGACTGGGGGTAGAAGAGGTCGACGAGTGCGGAGACGTATGGTTCTAAGGAGTCGGTCAGCATTTCAGCCTGTCAACAAAATTGCCGGTCTCGTTGCCTTATAGCGTAATCGGACCTTTGCAGCGGCCGTACTAGGAGCACGTTCTCCGACAGTACCCGGACAGAGGTTGTTCAGTGAGAGATCCAAAGCCGACAAGCTGAAGTGCCGACCAGCTGACCAGCTCTCAAAAGCGCAAGCTTCTAGGAGGCAAAACGACGCCGGGGTTTATCCGGATCCCCTGGTCCAGGACGTTTCCCTCGCCGACGACGCAGCCCGCTCCCAGCACCGAGAGCCCGCG
>Ga0126306_10002267_pt1 | contig 10781 bp, 10 predicted proteins | sample Plot27_FD_92592 | JGI IMG/M metagenome (GOLD analysis project Ga0126306, IMG submission 92592) | Serpentine soil microbial communities from UC McLaughlin Reserve, CA, USA - Plot27 | ecosystem: Environmental > Terrestrial > Soil > Grasslands | place: USA: UC McLaughlin Reserve, Lake County... | reverse complement strand
GCTTGTCGAGCTGGTGCTCTCCCAACTGAGCTAACCGCCCTAGAGCGTTCGATTGTAGCCAGTGATCAGCGGCATCGGATCGACCGGCACTTCGCGGTCGCGCAGCTCGAAGTGGAGATGCGTGCCGGTGCACCAGCCCGTGCAGCCGGCGATGCCCAGACGCTCGCCAGCGGTCACGCGGTGGCCGACGTGCACGGTCGCCGCGGAGAGATGTGCGTAGAGGGTCGAGTAGCGCTCGTTCAGCTGCACCTCGACGATCATTCCGTAGCCCTCGTAGCCCGCCACCCAGCCGACCCGCGTGACGACGCCATCCTCTGCGGCGTGCACGTCGAGCGAGCGCAGCACTCCGATGTCTAGACCCGAGTGCGGTCGGTTGTCATCCCACCCGAACGGTGAGTTCAACCTACCGTCAGCGGGCCAGTCGAGCTCGAGCTGTCGCCCGCTGTCGGTCCACCCGTACGCGGACGGGACCAGCGCAAGCGCGAACACGACGACGATCAGACCCCTCATGCAGTTCGGGAGGGTAGCTCAGAAGATCTCGGGGCACCAGGGCGCGACCCCGGTGCGGCGGAAGATCGAGTCTGCGCGATCGATTGCGCCCTCGCGGAGCTCCTCGACCCGCAGCGCGCGTTGCAGCTCGGCGAACGTGAAGCCGCCGAGGAAGACCGAGCCGAGCGCAGTCACGTCGCAGCGCAGGTCGGGCTCGTTGTTCGTGCGCTCACATGAACCGCCGGCGAGTTTCCAGCGACCCTCGTTCCATGGCGCAAACGCATCGGCCACATCGAACACGACCTCGCGGTCGACGGCGTAGGATCGAGCCGAGAGCGCAGCGGCCACGTCGACGAGTCGCACCCAGATCCCGTCGCCCGTGCGGTACTTCATCCGCCGGGGCTTGGCGAGTAGGAAGAACAGTGGGTGGTCGATCGGCAGCAGGTCCGCGCTGATCGACGCCTGCCAGTCGATGTCGAGCAAGAAGCGCCAGATCTCGGCCGTCCCGCGCGGCGTTGCTCCGATCGCCTCGATCACGCCGAGCTGAGCCGCTGACGAGCCCTCCGCCCACTTCATGTTGTGCCGGTAGATGGCGTACGCCTGCGGCTCGCCGTCGAGCTCGAGCAGTGCGAAGCGCTTCGGGCCGCTGCCCTCGCGGTGCTCGGGCGGATCGTCGACGACGCGGTTCTCCCACCAGGGGCGCTCGCGCCTGAACATCCCGGGCGTCTGCTCGAGCGTCCGCTCCCAGACCACCGGAAGCAGCTCGAGCGCCTCGCTCGGCTCCAGTATGCGCACCCGACCGCGCGGCTCGAGTGGACACGCGAACTCGGCGTGCTCACGTGCGAGCGAGATCTCGCCGGCGAGCGACGCCATCCCGTAGCCGAAGCGGCCGTAGATCGTCTCCTCGGAAGCCCATAGTGCCGCGAGCGGCTCGCCACGCGCGTGGATGTCGTCGATCTGCGCACGCATCATCGCGCGCAGGATGCCGCGACGGCGGTGGGTGGGATAGACGCCGACGACGGTGACTCCCGCGCAGCGAACGATCCCGCCGGGGATCGAGAGCTCGAACGGGAAGACACCGGCGCCGCCGACAATCGCTCCATCCTCGCGAGCGGCGTGCATCCGCTCGAACGGCAGGTTCTGGCTGAACTTCTCCGAGCGCTCCGGCGTCGGCTCGGCGCCGAAGTACTGGCCGATCGCAAGAAAGGCGCGCTGGAAGTCCTCCAGGTTCTCGGTCGGGCGAACCTCGAACATCAGAACACCTCCGGGCAGAACGGCGGGAGCGGTGTGCGGACGAGGTCCGAGGCGCGCTCGAGTGCGCCCGGCGTGAGCTCGCGCACGCGGTCGGCGCGGGCGAGGTGCGCGAAGTCGAACGCCCCGAGGTACACGGCGCCGAGGTCGGCGACGTCAAGCTCGAGCTCGGGCGCTGCACGCGTGCGACCGGGCTCGGGGCCTAGGCGGTAGGCGCCCTCGTTCCACGGGCAGAGCTCGTCACGCACGCCGACGACGACGGACTCACCGCTTCGGTACGAACGCGCGCGAAGCGCGGCGTCCACGTCCACGAGCCGCAGCCAGAGGCCGTCGTGCAGACCCATGTGGAGCGCGCGCGGGTCTTGCACCATGAGGAAGAGCGGCGAGGCGGGGTCGAACGGATAGACGTCGACCGTCGTCGTGAGGTCGATCCCGAAGAGGTATCGCCAGACCTCTCGCTCCGCGGCAGGCGAGATTGCGAACGCCTCCATCACGCGCACGTAGCCCTTCGGGAAACCGCCCTCCCACTCGCTCTTCACGCGGTAGATCGCGTACCCGGCGACGGCGCCGTCGAGCTCGAGCACTGCGTAGAACTTCTCGCTCGCACCTCGGCGCCAGCTCTCGGGGTCGGCGAGGCGGTGGTTTCGCCACCAGTGCTCGTCGCGCGTCCGCATCCCCGGCCGCTCCTGACGGACGTGCTCGTGGACGGGCCGGACCAGGTCGTAGGCAGTTGCGGCGTCGACGAGCCGCCAGGTGCCCTGCCTGCCGGGATCGTCGCGCAGTCCGAAGCGGCCGCTGTCGGCCTTCAGCGTCGAGCTCGGCGCCGCGAGCCCGTAGCCGAAGCGTCCGTAGATCGCCGCCTCGGAAGCCCAGAGGGCCGCGATCGGCTCGCCCCATTCGCGCGCGTCCGCGAGCTGCTGCGTCATCATGCGGCGCAGGATCCCCTGCCGGCGGTGCGTCGGCTGGACGCCGACCCACGTCACTCCGGCGCACGGCAGCTGGCCCCCTGGAGTCGTCAGCTCGAACTCGTACGCGCCCGCGAGGGCCACCGCGCGGCCGTCGTCAAACGCCGCCACCGCGCGTTGCTTTGGAAGCGTGATCCGCTCGCGCTCCCAGTCCTCGTCCGTGATTCCCTCCGTGAAGGCGATCTCCATCGCAGCACGGAGCTCGCGCTCGTCCGCGGGTTGACGGATCTCGATCGCCATTAGCCGATCTTCTCAAGCGGCGCGTAGTCGAGCACGAGGCGCCGCTCGGTACTGTCGTCCGCGAAGCGCACGGTCACGATGCCGCCGGCCTCGATCCGCGTGACCACACCCTCGCCGAGCGTCCCGTGGCGCACCGAGTCGCCCGTCGAGAGCGTCGGGACGTTCGTGCGCGGCGCGATCTCCGGTGCGGGCGACCGCGCGCTCCACCTCGCGGGCGCGAGGCGCTCGCGCTCGACGTGCTCCATGGGGAGCTCGTCGAGGAAGCGCGACGGCAGGTTGTAGTTCCGCCCGCCGTAGAGCGAACGCGACGAAGCGTGCAGCAGCGTCAGCCGCTCCCGCGCACGCGTCAGCCCGACGTACGCGAGGCGCCGCTCCTCCTCCAGCGAGTTCTCCTCGATCGAGCGCGCGTGCGGGAAGATCCCCTCTTCCATCCCGATCATGAACACGGCGCGGAACTCGAGGCCCTTGGCGTTGTGGAGCGTCATCAGCGTAACGAGCGACCCTTCTCCGCGAATCGCGTCCTGGTCGGAATAGAGCGAGATCTCCTGCAGGAACGACGAGAGCGACGGCTCCTCCGCCTGCTCCTGGTACTCGCGAGCGACGCCGACGAGCTCCTGAAGGTTCTCGAGCCGGCCCTGCGACTCAACCGTCCGTTCCGCCTCGAGCGAGTCGATGTAGCCCGAGCGCTCGAGCACGTCCTGGACGATGTCTGCGACCGGGCGGTCGAGCTCGGACATCAGCGACTGGATCATCGTGCGGAAGCTCGTCACCGCCTTCGCCGACTTCGTCGCGAGCCCGGCCGCCTCGGGGAACTCCATCGCCTCCCAGAGCGAGATCTCGCGGCCGCTCGCGTAGTTCTGGAGGCGCGCGAGCGAGGAGTCGCCGATCCCCCGGCGCGGCTTGTTCGCGATCCGGAGCAGGCTGACGGTGTCGAACGGGTTGTCGAGCACTTGCAGGTAGGAGATGAGGTCCTTCACCTCAGCGCGCTCGTAGAAGCGCGGGCCGCCGATCACCTGGTACGCGATCCCCTGGCGCACGAGCACGTCCTCCAGCACGCGCGACTGGGCGTTCGTCCGGTAGAAGACCGCGATCTCGTCGCCGTTGAAGCCCTCCTCGACGAGCCGGGCGATCTCGACCGCCACGAACCGCGCCTCGGCGTGCTCGTCCTCGAGCTCGACGACGCGCACCGGGTCGCCGGTCCCGAGCTCGGACCACAGGTTCTTCGGCTTCCGCTCGCGGTTGTTCGAGATGACCGCGTTCGCCGCCTCGAGGATCGCGTTCGTCGAGCGATAGTTCTGCTCTAGCGCGATCGTCTTCGTGCCGGGGAAGTCGTGCTCAAACTCCATGATGTTGCGGATGTCCGCTCCGCGGAACGCGTAGATGGACTGGTCCGGGTCGCCTACGGCGAAGAGGTTCAGGTGCTTCTGCGCGAGCAGCTGCAGGAGCCGGTACTGGGCGTGGTTCGTGTCCTGGTACTCGTCGACAAGGATGTAGCGGAACGCTCTCTGCCACTTCTCGCGCGCTTCGGGGAAGCGCTCGAGTACCTCAACGGTCAGCATCAGCATGTCGTCGAAGTCGACCGCGTTCGAGGCGTGCAGCCGCCGCTGGTAGAGGTCGTAGACGTCGGCCACCGTCTGGTCGTAGAACGAGGCGACGCGCTCGCGGTAGTCGTCGGGGGTGATCAGCTGGTTCTTCGCGTTCGAGATCTGCGCATGGATGCCGCGCGGGACGAAGCGCTTCGTGTCGCGCTCGAGCTCCTCGAGGACGCTCTTGACCAGGCGGATCTGGTCGGCCTGGTCGTAGATCGTGAAGTTCGTCTTGTAGCCGAGGTGCTGCGCCTCCCGGCGCAGGATCCGCCCGCAGGCGGCGTGGAAGGTGAGGATCCACGTGCCCCGCGCGTCCTCTCCGAGCAGGTCCCACTGGCGCGTGCGCATCTCGTCGGCGGCGCGGTTCGTGAAGGTGATCGCGAGGATCTCGTTCGCCTTCGCGCCGATCGCGCCGATCAGGTGCGCGACGCGGTGCGTCAGCACTCGCGTCTTGCCCGAGCCCGCGCCCGCAACCACGAGCACCGGCCCCTCGGTGTGGAGCACGGCGTCGCGTTGGGCGACGTTCAACCCTGCGAGGTAGGTTTCTGGCGAGACGACCGGCACTCCGGCGATGCTAGCGAGGAGGGAGGAGGCTCATTGATGGCGCACCATTTCGGGTCGCTCGACGAGCTCGGCGACAACTACGGCTTCCGCAAGATCCGGCAGGGCCTCGGCGTGAGTGCGTTCGGCGTGAACGCAATCGTCTACCCGCCCGGTGCGTCGGGCGTCCTCCATTACCACGACGAGCAGGACGAGCTCTACTTCGTGCACAGCGGGACCGCCCGCTTCGAGGTCGACGGCGAGGTGCGCGAGCTCGGGCCCGGCGGCCTCGCGCACGTCGAGGCGGCGACGCCTCGGCTGGTGTCGAACGCCGGCGACGACGACCTCGTGCTGCTGATCGTCGGCGGAAAAGGCGGCTACGTGGGTCGCGACGGGCAACTCGTCGACCCCGCCGACCTGGAGAAGCGCCAGGCGATGAGCCGAGGTGAGTTCAAGAGGTTCAGGTCAACCTAGGCGCTGCTCGACGAACAAGGCGGCGTCGCGAAGCGCCCCTGCGTCGCTCGACTTGAGCACGACGTCCACCTCGGGCCCGCTCGCGGCGAACCGCGGGTAGGAGCCGACGAGGACGTCGGGCCAGCGCTCCGTCGTCTCCGCGAGCAGCCCCGCGATCTCGCTCTCGCGCGTGCGGTACGTGCGACGCCACGAGTCGATCGGCTCGCCGCGACGGAGCTCGTCGGCGATCTCGTCGAACATCGCCTCCATCTCCGACGGGAGGCCGGGCAGGACGTAGACGTTCTCGATCGCGAACCCGGGCGCGCCGCCGCGGGGATTGGCGAGCGGTCGGCTTCCTTCGGGCAGACGGGCCCAGCGGGCTGCGTACTCGGGGTCACGCGTAAAGCGCGCGCGCAGCTCGCCGGCCACGTCGGGGACCTCGCGCTGCGCGACGCCGAAGGCTGCGGCGAGCGCCTCGCGCGTCAGGTCGTCCGGCGTGCCGCCGAGGCCGCCGGTCACGAGCAGGAAGTCAACGGCCGGCGCGCGTTCGCGTACGAACTGGGCGATCTCGTCGATCTCGTCCGGCAGCGCGGCGATCGAGCGAACGCGGACGCCGAGCTGCTCGAGCCGCTGCGCCAGCCACGAGGCGTTCGTGTTCGCGACGTCGCCGGACACGATCTCGTTCCCGATCGTCAGGATCGCGGCCGTCGCCACGCGTCGAAGCCTATGCTCGCGCCGTGATCAGGGAGTACGAGGACGCCGACGCGGAGGCAGCGGCGGCGCTCCTGGCCGACAACAGCCCTTGGCTGTGGACCGCCGCGGGCCTGCGGCACCGCATCGCCGCGCTTCCGCCGCGGGCGAACCGGGCGTCGTGGGTAGCCGAGGACGTCGGTTCAGTCGTCGGCTGGGCCGAGGCCGAGTTCGACTGGGCGGCCGAGCGTGACGACATCGGCACGCTCTACGTGCTCGTGTCTCCACGCGACCGGCGGCGCGGCATCGGCGCAGCGCTCTTCGACCTCGCCGTGGCTCACCTCGAAAGGCACTCGGCGTCCGAGCTCCGGAGCTGGAGCTTTCCGGAGAGCGACGAGTTTCTGGAGCGCCGCGGATTCACGCCTACCCGACGCGAGCGGTTGTCGGCCGTCGACCCGCGCCGCGTCGACACGAGCGCGCTCGACGAGCTGCAGGATGGCCTCCGGATCGTGCCGCTCGGGGCTCTCGAGGATCGCCTGGCGGAAGTGCACGACGTCTACGCCGAGGCCGCCGCGGACATGCCGGCCGACCACCGGGAGACGAAACTGCCGTTCGACGAATGGCTCGCAGAGACCGTCGCCGAGCCCGACCTGAGCCGTGACGGCAGCGTCGTCGTGCTTCTCGACGGCCGACCGGCGGCGCTGTCGTGGCTGAAGGTCGACCGCGAGCGCGGCTTCGCCCAGCAGGAGTTGACCGGAACCGCTCGCGCTCACCGCAGACGCGGCCTCGCGCGACTTGCGAAGCTCGCCGTCCTGCGCTGGGCGGCGAACAACGCGGTCGGTCGAGTTACCACAGGAAACGACGCGGAGAACACGGCGATGCTCGCGCTCAACGACGAGCTCGGCTTCCGACCGTTTGCCGTCGAGACGGAATGGGTCAAGCCGTCGCCATGAGCGAGATCACGCTCTCGTTCCGCGCACCGTCCACCGACGTCAGTGCAGTACGGCTGCGGACGGACGCGTTCAAGCGCGGAGCGCCCCCAGCGTTCCGCAGGCGCGGCCGAACGCGAACCTGGGAGCTCCACGTGCCGCGGCCGGACGGGCTCGCGCGACTCGAGTACGCGCTCGAGGTCGAGCGCGCCGACGGAACGACCGAGACCCTCGTCGACCCCGAGAACCCGCTGCGCGCGAGCGCGCCGTTCGGCGAGCGTTCCGTGCTCGAGCTCGACGGTTACGAGCAACCCGTTTGGATCGACGACGACGAGGCGCCTGCCGGAACCATCGAGCCCTTCTCGATTCGGTCGCGACTCCTGCGATCGGAGGTCGGCGGCCTCGTGTGGTCCGCGAAGGGCGTCGCACGGAAGGCGGTGCTCCCGCTCGTCGTCGTGCACGACGGGCCCGAGTACGCCGAGCACTCCTCGCTCCTGCGGATGTTCGACTCCGCGGTCGCCGAGCTCGAGCTGCGGCCGTTCCGCGCGGCCCTGCTCGCTCCGCCGGGTGACCGCAACGAGACATACTCCGCATCGACACGCTACGCGAACGCGCTCGCGTTGGAGGTCGTGCCCGCGCTTCACGAGCTCGCTCCAACGCCGGACCTTCCCGCGGCCCGCGTCGGGATGGGCGCGAGCCTCGGGGGGCTCGCCGCCTTTCACGCGCACCGCGTCCACCGGCACCTCTTCGGCGGCCTCTTCCTGCAGTCCGGGAGCTACTTCCGTCGCTCCACCGACCCCCAAGAGCTGGGCTTCCCGCGCTTCGAGCGAATCTCGCGCTTCGTCGGCGGCGCGCTTCGTGCCGAATCCGCCCCCGCTCCGATCCCGATCGTCATGACGTGCGGCCGCACCGAGGAGAACGTAGGGAACAACCGCGCACTCCGCGATGCGCTCGCGCGGCAGCGCTATGACGTGCGGCTCCACGAGCATCCCGACCTGCACAACTGGGTGTCCTGGCGGGACACCTTCCACCCCCACCTGAGTGCCCTCCTCGAGCGGCTCTGGGGATGACTCGTCGCGAAATCTCCCTGGCCGGCGGCACAGTGCTCGCGTACGGGCACTGGGGACGGCCGGTGCTCGCATTCCCCTCAGAGCAGGGACCGTCCTGGCAGTACGAGGAGCGAGGCATGGTCGAAGCCGTCGCGCCGCTGATCGACGCCGGGCGGATGAAGCTCTACTGCGTCGACTCCTACGACTCGCAGAGCTGGCAGGCGCAAGACCTCCCGCTTGAGGAGCGAGCCCGGCGGCACGGGTTCTACGAGGGGTGGATCCTGGAGCACGTCGTCCCATGGATCAGGGCCGATTCGGTCCACGGGGGCGAGATCGTCGTGACAGGCGTCAGCTTCGGCGCCTACCACGCAGCCAACTTTGCGCTCAAACGGGCCGATGTGTTCCCGCTTGCGATCTGTCAGAGCGGCGTCTACGACGTCTCGGTCGTAGGCTGGGGCGATCGCGGTGACAGTGTGTACTTCAACAACCCCGTCGACTACGTGGGCCACCTGAACGGCGACCACCTGCACTGGCTGCGCGAGCGCGTGTCGCTCCTACTGGTTTGCGGGAGCGGCCAGTGGGAGGACACGACCGGCGCGCTCGAGAGCACGCGGCTTTTCGGCGGGCTGCTCGGCGAGAAGGGCATCGGCTGCGAGGTCGATGTCTGGGGAAGCGAGTACCCGCACGACTGGTCGTCCTGGCGCGAGCAGTTCGCGCACCATCTGCCGAGGTTCGTCTGATGCCGTCGCACGTGATCGGGCTGCTGCTCGGGACGGAGGACGACTGGCCCTCCGCCTTCGAGTCCCTCGTCACGAAGCTAGGGCCGATCCGCTGGCGAGGCGAGAATCACGAGCTCACGACCGAGCGGATCGTCAACGAGCCGTTCGACCTCCGCTCACGGTCGCGGTACTCGCTCGTGATCGACCGGCTCGCCTGGTGGTACGACCTCCCGCGCGCGTGGCTGAAGAAGGTCGCGCTGATGGACGACGTCTACCTGCTGAACAACCCGTTCACTTTCCAGTCGATGGAGAAGCACTCCGCCTACTGCGCGATGATGCGCCTCGGCCTGAAGGTCCCGGACACGTGGCTGATCCCACACAAGGTCCCGCCGAACAACCCGCGGTTTGTCGAGACCGCAGAGCGCTACAACCTGCCCTTCGAGCTGACGGAGATCGCAGAGCGCGTCGGCTATCCACTCTTCATGAAGCCGTTCGACGGGGGCCAGTGGATCGGCGTGTCGCGCGTCGGGTCTCCGGAGGAGCTCCGCAGGAACTACGACGAGTCCGGCGAGCGAATGATGCACGTGCAGAGCGCACTCGAGGGCTTCGACGTCTTCGCGCGCTCGCTCTCGATCGGTGCCGAGACGATGGTCATGCGCTTCGAGCCCGACCGTCCAATGCACGACCGCTACCAGGTCGAGCACGCGTTCCTCTCACCGGAGCTCGGCTGGGAGGTCGTGACGGTCTCGCGGCTCGTGAACGCGTTCTTCCGTTGGGAGTTCAACTCGTGCGAGACGATCGTCAAGGACGGCGAGGCCTCGCCGATTGACTACGCGAACGCCTCGCCGGACGTCGCGATCACCTCACTGCACTACTACTTCCCGTGGGCGATGCGCGCGCTGCTGCGCTGGTCGGCCTTCTGTCTGGTGACCGGTCGACCGATGCGCATCGACCTCGACACACGCGACTACTTCGCGGTCAGTGACCGCACGGATCTTTCCTACGACGAGAAGCTTCGCGAGTACCGGCGGCTCGCGGACGAGTACTTCGAAACGGCGCGCTACGAAGAGTTCGTCGCCGAGTCGCTCGCGCGGCTGGACGGGCTGACGATCGAGTACTTCGAGAGCCCGTCGTTCGACGAGCTGCTCGTTCAGACCGTCCGCGCGACCTTCCCCGTGCAGGAGCAGGAACACTTCGTCGAGCACTACCGCGGGCTGATCGCGTCCTGGGCCGACGACCAGCGCGCGGACGCCTGATCCGCTAGGCTCCGCGCGCCGGACACATATCTCCGGCCGGTGTGTCGCAGCGAAGTCCGGTGCAAGCCCGGCGCTGTCCCGCAACTGTCAAGCCCCTTCGGGGGACGAGCCAGGACGCCTGCTCCACGCCGACGAACACAGCCCTCGGAGGAAGGGACGTTCGGGCGGGTCGCCCGCCCAGCCAACCTCCTCCGCTCGACGCGGAGGTTTTTCATGGTCAAGAAGCTGCTCGCCGCCTGTCTCGCAGGGGCGGCCGTGCTCGCACTGTCGCCCGGCGCCGTCGCCGACGTCTCCTCGACGCCCAAGCCGTTCCCGGTCGTGCTCACCACGCCGACCGGCAAGGTCACGATCCCCAAGCAGCCGAGACGAATCGTCTCGCTTTCCGCCACCGCGACCGAAAGCCTGTTCGCGATCGGTGCCGGCAGGCGGGTCGTCGCGGTCGACGATCTCTCGAACTACCCTGCCCGGGCACCCAGGACGAAGCTCTCCGGCTACACGCCGAACGCCGAGGCGATCGCCGGCTACCGGCCCGACCTGGTGGTCGTACGGACGGACTCGGGCCTGACGACGGCGCTGGGGAAGCTGAAGATCCCGGTGCTCGTCCAGCCCGAGGC
>Ga0126306_10002266_pt1 | contig 10782 bp, 10 predicted proteins | sample Plot27_FD_92592 | JGI IMG/M metagenome (GOLD analysis project Ga0126306, IMG submission 92592) | Serpentine soil microbial communities from UC McLaughlin Reserve, CA, USA - Plot27 | ecosystem: Environmental > Terrestrial > Soil > Grasslands | place: USA: UC McLaughlin Reserve, Lake County... | reverse complement strand
GTCGACGGGGGGACGTTCGAGAAGCTCGACGAGGCCAAGCGCCCGAACAGCTACCTCGCACTGTCCGACCCGGGTGACGTCGCCCGGGTCGAGGACCGGACGTTCATCTGCTCCGAGACGCAGGAGGACGCCGGTCCGACCAACAACTGGCGCGACCCGGGCGAGATGCGCGACGAGATGGTGGCGCTCTACTCCGGTGCCATGCGGGGACGCACGATGTACGTGGTCCCCTTCTCGATGGGCCCGCTGGGGTCGCCCATCGCCCACATCGGCGTCCAGTTGACCGACTCGCCGTACGTGGCGGTCAGCATGCGGATCATGACCCGCATGGGTCAGGGCCCCCTCGACGTGCTGGGGGCCGACGGCGAGTTCGTGCCCTGCCTGCACTCGGTCGGCTACCCGCTCGTCGACATGGACGGCAACCGCCGCGACGACGTGCCCTGGCCGTGCGACGCCGACAACAAGTACATCGTCCACTTCCCGGAGACCCGGGAGATCTGGTCGTACGGGTCCGGCTACGGCGGCAACGCCCTGCTCGGCAAGAAGTGCTTCGCCCTCCGCATCGCCTCCACCATGGCCCGCGACGACGGGTGGATGGCCGAGCACATGCTCATCCTCGGCATCACCCCGCCGAACGGCGAGAAGCGTTACATCGCCGCCGCCTTCCCGTCGGCCTGCGGCAAGACCAACATGGCGATGCTCATCCCGACGCTGCCGGGGTGGTCCGTCGAGACGGTCGGCGACGACATCGCGTGGATGAAGTTCGACGACGAGGGGCGCCTCCGGGCCATCAACCCCGAGTACGGCTTCTTCGGCGTGGCGCCCGGCACGGGCGTGGAGACCAACCCCAACGCCATCGCGACCCTGTGGGGCAACTCGATCTTCACCAACGTGGCGAAGACCGACGACGGCGACGTGTGGTGGGAGGGCCTGTCCAAGCCGCCCGCTCACGTCACCGACTGGAAACGCCAGGACTGGACGCCGGAGTCCGACGCGCCGGCCGCCCACCCCAACGCCCGCTTCACCACGCCGGCGTCGCAGTGCCCGTCGATCTCCCCGGAGTGGGAGGACCCGGCCGGCGTGCCGATCTCGGCGATCCTCTTCGGCGGGCGCCGGGCCACGAACGTGCCGCTCGTGACCGAGTCGTTCGACTGGGACCACGGCGTCTTCCTCGGCTCGATCATGAGCTCCGAGACGACCGCGGCCCAGGCCGGCGCCGTCGGCAAGCTGCGCTTCGACCCCTTCGCCATGCTGCCGTTCTGTGGCTACAACATGGGCGACTACTTCGCCCACTGGCTGCAGATCGGCCGGGCGACCGACGCCGACAAGCTGCCCAAGCTGTTCTGGGTGAACTGGTTCCGTCGGGGTGACGACGGCTCGTTCCTGTGGCCCGGCTTCGGCGAGAACAGCCGGGTGCTCAAGTGGGTCGTCGAGCGGGTCGAGGGCGGCAGCGAGGCGGTCGACACGCCGATCGGCCGTGTCCCCACTACCTCGGCGCTCGACACCGAGGGCCTCGAGGTCGAGGAGGGCACGTTGGAGCGGCTGCTCTCGGTCGAACCCGAGTCGTGGCGCCAGGAGCTGCCCCAGCTCGAGGAGCACTACCGCACGCTGGGCGACCACGTGCCGGCCGCCCTCAAGGAGCAGCTCGAGTCGCTCGAGAAGCGCCTGGCCGGCCACTAGCGCCGGCGACAACCTCCGGGCTCGGACCACGGTGCCGCCTTCCTGCGGGGAGGCGGCACCGTCGCGTCCGGCGACAGTGTCACACCGGCCGGATCTCAGACTTGAGTGTTGACGACTCAAGTCTCCTGGCTGCGACGAGGTCCTCGCCGGCGAGCGGCCCCAGGGCACCTTCACCCGCCGGGTGCTCCTCGGCCAGAGCCTCGACACCGGCCGACTCGAGGCCGCCTACGACCACGGCGTCCTGACCGTCACCATCCCGGTGGCCGAGCAGGCCCAGCCCCGCAAGGTCAGCATCGGCGGGACGCACCGCCCGACCGCCATCGAGGCCGACTCCAGCCCGGCCGACGCCCCCGACGCTCCGGCCGAGAACTCGACGAACTGACCGCGGTCCGACCGCCTCCCGCTCCCCCGCCAGGGCGCACCTCCGAGGTGCGCCCTCGGCGCGTCTCGGCCCTGTTCCTTCTCTGAACGGGCGTCCGAGGGTCGGTAGAGTGCCGCCCGGAGAGGGGAGGCCCGGTGACCGTCAGCGCCTACATCTTGATCCAGACCGAGGTCGGCAAAGCCGCACAGGTGGCCGAGCAGATCGGGACCATCGAGGGCATCGTGTCCGCCGAGGACGTCACAGGCCCCTACGACGTGATCGCCCGGTCCGAGGCGAACAGCGTCGACGAACTGGGGAAGATGGTGGTGAGCCGGGTGCAGATGGTCTCCGGCATCACCCGCACCCTCACCTGCCCCGTCGTCCACCTCTGATCGCCGGGGCCCGGCGGGCCGCCGGCCCGCTCCCGGGCGCGCGGCCGGCGTCGTCCGCGAAGCCCGGCAGGGCACGCAGCGCCCACCGGTAGGCCGGGCCGTTGACGACCACGACCGAGGCGCCGGACCCGCCCACGACGAGCGTCTCGTCGTGCGGCCGGCCCGTCAGGAGGGCGTCGTGGCCGACCCAGGCGCCGGGGCCGAGGATCGAGCCGTCGTCCTCGCCGTGCAGCTCGCCGGCGAGGACGACGACCGCCTCACGCGCCCGGGCGCCGCGGCGCGCCACGACGGTGCCCGGGCGCAGGTCCAGGCGGTCGGCCTGGGCCTCGAGAACGGCCACGAGCTCGGGGTCGTGGCGGTCGAAGGGGGCGAGCCCGGCCAGGAGCGAGGTGGGGGGCCGGGAGATGCGCGTGGTGGGGGTTCGTGTCTGCATGCCTCCATCTAACTAGACCAGTCGTCATATTCCAACTGGTATCGGTACCCGTCGCGTAAACCGGGGGCCGGGCAGCAGCGTGTGGAGGACATGAGGAGCATCGGCAGCGCGGGGCACCAGGCGGTCGGGCCGCCACCTGGCACGGGAGGCGGCGCAGGCGCCGGTCCCCACGCCACCTTCGAGGCGTTCGCGGCCCGGGAGCGATCCGCCCTGGTGGCGTTCGCCTGGAGCCTGACGGGCGACCGCGGGGCGTCCGAGGACATCGTCCAGGAGACGCTGGCGACCGCCTGGCGCGACTGGTCCCGCGTCGGCGGCTACGACAAGCCCGGCGCCTGGGCCCGGCGCGTCGTGGCCAACCGGGCCACCGATCGGGGGCGGCGCCGGGGGCGGGAGTCCCGGGCGCTGCGGCGCTTCCACCTCCGGGCGGCGGGCGCGGTGGCGCTGGAGCCGGCGGACGCCGAGTTCTGGGGCGCCCTCCGGGGCCTGCCGGAACGCCAGGCCCAGGCGCTCGCCCTCCACTACCTGGAGGACCGGCCCGTGGCCGAGATCGCCACGATCCTGGAGTTGGCCGAGGGGACCGTGAAGTCGCACATGCACCGGGGCCGGCTAGCCCTGGCACGCCAGCTGGGGCTGACGCACGAGGAGGACGCCCGATGACCGATCCCACCACCGCCGCCGCCCTGGCCGAGCTCGACCGCCGCGGCCGCCAGGCCGCCCGCTCCCTGCGCACGGCCCTCGGCGTCGCCGAGCCGGGGGCGCCCGACGCCCCCGCTCCCCCCACTCCCGTTCCGCCCGCGCTCCCCCGCCCCGTGGACGGCGACGGCCGGCCCGGTGGCGACCTGTTCACCCTCGAGCGGACCACGGCACCGCCACGCCGGTACCGGGCCCTGGCGGCGGCCGCGGCCGTGGTCCTCGTCGCCGGCGGGGTCGCCCTCGCCCTCGGGCGGGACGGCCGGACCACGGTCGAGTCCGAGACGCCGGCCGCCCCGACGGCCGATCTCGACGGCGACGGCACCGGCATCCGCCCGCCCGAGGGGGACTGGGGCGGGCTGACGATCGCCGGCGAGGGGCCCACCGTCGACTGGCAGTGGACGGGCCTCGTCCCCGCCCTCGGCACCGACCTGGTGTTCAGCCTGAGCGACGAGAGGACCCGGACGACCTACGTCATGGAGGACATCGGCGACGCCCCGCTCCGGGTGGCGACCACGGACCTCGGTGGCCGGCTCCCCGGCGGGCAGGTCGCCGTGTACGGCGTCGTGGCCGACGAGGTCGGCGCCACGGACGGGTCCGTCACGGTCGAGTGGCCCGGCGCCGCCCCCGTCGAGCTCGACGTCGTCGAGGTCGGCGACACCCCCACGTCGGCGGGCGGGCCCACGCACGACCTCCTGGTCGGGTGGCTGCCGGCCGACGTGGGACGGGACGCCGAGGTCGTGGCCCGCCACGGTGACGGCACCGAGGTCGCCCGCGTGCCCCTCGGGTGGACGGGCGAGACCGCCGAGCCCGACCGCACCGGGTCGGTCTACCCGGACGGCGCCGACGCCCCGACGGCCGGCGTCGCCAGCGAGGAGGTCGACGGCGCCGCCTGGAGCGCCGCGGTCACCGAGGGCGGCCGCAACGTCGTGCTGTCGGCATGGGGCCACGAGGACTCGGCGGACACCGTGCTCACCGGTCCCGGCACCGAGCCCCTGCAGGCGCTCGCGACGTACCTCGACGGCGAGGAGCCGGCGGCGGTGGCCGTCTACGGCCTCGTCGACGCGGCTGCGGCCTCCGTGCGGCTGGAGCCGGCCGACGGCGATCCGGTGGAGTTGTCGATCTCGTCGATCGCCGGCGCCACCCACGAGGCGTTCGGCGGGCTGGTCGCCCGAGAGGGGCTGGACGAGGCCGCGGTCGTCTCCTACGACGCCGACGGCAACGAGCTGGCCCGCACGGCGCTGGGCTGGACCCGCCACGACGTGGTCGTCCGGCCCGACACGCTGCCCACCGACTGACCCGACGCACGAGGCCGGTTCCCGGTGCCGGTCGTCCACTCCTTCGGGGGCGGGCGGCCGGCACCGACGCGCCCCGGGCCGGTGCGTCAGCTGCGGCGGAAGCGGTCGAGCTGGCGGCGGTCGCGCTTGGTGGGGCGCCCGGCGCCGCTGTCCCGGACGAAGATGGCGGCGTCCCGCTCGTCGCGCGACGGCGGGGGCGGGCTGTGGTCGACGACGCACTCGGCGGCGATCGGCGCGCCCACGCGCTTGTCGATCACGCGGGCCACCTCCAGCACCCGGGGACGGCCGTGGGCGTTGGCCTCGACCCTGTCGCCCACCCGCACCGGCGAGGCGGGCTTGGCGGACGCCCCGTTGACCTTCACGTGGCCGCCCCGGCACGCCTCGGTGGCGTCGCCCCGGGTCTTGTAGACCCGGACGGACCAGAGCCAGCGATCGACGCGGGTGACCTCCACCCCGCCATCGTGCCAGGCGGGTTGCCGGGGCCCGACCCGCGATTCAGCCGCTCGGCGAGCGGACCTCGTGCGGACCGGCAACGTTTGAGGGGCGCGTCCACCGTTGGGCTGGTGGGGTCGCGCAGACTCTGGCGTGTGGCTATCGCGGTCGAGCACAAGCTCCAGCTCGACCGACATCGGAGAGCTGGTCAATCGAATTCGGTGTCGCTGGACTGGCATCCGAAGTCGTCGCCGTCGGTGAGGCCGTCGCCGTCGTCGTCGACGCCGTTCTCGCACTCCGGCAGCGGCGTGTCGAATTCGGTGTCGCCGGACTGGCACCCAAAGTCGTCGCCGTCGGTGAGGCCGTCGCCGTCGTCGTCGGCCCCGTTCTCACACTCAGCCACCGGGAACTCGGTCTCCAGGCCAAGCTGGCACTCCTCGTCGTCGCCGTCGGTGAGGCCGTCGCCGTCGTCGTCGGCCCCGTTCTCGCACAGCGGCCAGTCGGCGGACTCCTCCAGGTCGCGGCCGTCGAGGCACCCCGGGTCGTCGCTGTCCGTGAACCCGTCGGCGTCGTCGTCCTCGGCGTTCTCGCACTCCGTCAGGGGGAGCAGCGTGGCCGGGCGGTCCGCGACCAGGCTCCGACCGATCGCCACCTCGGGGATCGTGAAGCCGGCCACCGTGACGGCGAACGCCGCGGCGCTGAGCGCCAAGACGGCCACCAGGCGCAGGAGGCCGCCGGCGCGCCGGGTCGTGAACAGGGCGGCGACGACCGGCGGAACGGCGGCGCCAGCCACGGTCCCGGCCAGGTCGGTGCCAAGCCGAGCCGTGAACAGCGTGCCGACGATCGATGCCGACACGGCCGTCACCAGCCCGCCGAGGCTCAGCGCCTCGGCCCCGTGGTGCCGCTCGGCCCCGCCGGGCGTGCCGGGGCCGTTGGGCTCGTAGTTCCTTCCGGGTGCCTCGACCATCGCCTCGTCTCCCGCTCGCACAAGACGTCTGACAGAGCGGCGCGGAGCCGGGCTGATACCAAGGTCCGACGCCCGGGGGGCGGCGAGCGGCCCCGGGCGTCGGCGGGCGGTGCGGTCGCCGCCCGCTACGCCACTCTCGGCTACCGGGGCCACCCCATCACCGAGGCGCGGCGCTACTCCACCTCGTCACGGTCCTCCGCCGCGCCCGCGCCCTGTGCCGGGCCCGGCGCAGCACCGACCCCACCGACGACGCCTACACCGTCCGCGAGGCCCTTCGCGAGGCCAACCCCGACGACCCAGCGCGAGCTACGCACCGGTGACGACCCAGGGGGACGCCGCCAGCTCAAGGCGATCATCGGAGGCTGGGGTCCGCGACGAACGGTGTCGATCATCGCCGTGCGCTCACGGACACCTTGCTCCGCTCGGCCCGCTTGGGTTCCGCGCCGGAGGTACGGATCGACGCCTGACTCGCGGCAACCCCCGCTGGCCGCAAGCCGGTTGGAGCGACTGGCACCGGAGATCGAGCGGGGCGGGACGATCGACATGAACCCCTGACGGTGGCGCTGAGCGAGCTTCGAACAGGTCCGCTGGGCGTGGCGGCGGCCACGATGAGCAGGGTGTGCTGGGGTGAGGTCAACGATTCATACGACGTCGTCGGCCGAAGGCAGGGTCTGTCCTCCCGCGGCCAGGACCTCGTGGAAGCCGGCCTCGATGCACCGGCGGAGGTCGTCGCAGTCGCCGACCGCCACGGGGTCGACGTGAAGGCCCATGTCGAAGCTGCCGTCGTACGACAATGCGGTGAGGTTGAAGGCGGCGCCGGCGACTGGGCCGAGTGTCCCGGTCCACACGATCCTGGCGCCGGACACGTACGTCGGGACGGGCGCACCCCGGATGTTGCTCGTGACGAAGTCCATGCGGGAGGTCTGCGACCGGGCCAGGCCAGTGACCAGTGAGGTCGGTAGCAGGTTTGCCAACCCCGCCACACTCGCCATGGCGCCGCCGCCACGGGCACCTTCGCGGCCGGCGGCCATGACGGCGCGGATGGCGGCGAACCGCTCGTCGACGGGCATCGGGCCTGCGGGAACCTGGACCCGCGTGGGTACGAACGCGTTGGTGTCGTCACCGCCGGAGCCTCTCGTGCTCACGACGAAGCTGATGTTCAGCGCGTCGAGCGGGGTCTCCCGGCGCTGGTGGAAGCGAACGGCGCCGAGGACGGCACCGGTGACGAACACGTCGTTGACGGTGCCGCCGAGCGCCTTGGCCGCCGCACGGATGGGGTCGAGCGGCACCCGGATCACATCGAAGCGGCGGTGCCGGCTCCGCGCTCGCCACAGCGGTGACCCTCCCGGGACGCCGCTGCTGGAACCCAATTGGCTCCGCACCTGCCCAATCGTCGCCACCGCTCGTGCCGCCAGGTCCATCGGACGCCGAGGATGGGCTCCCCAGAGGATGATCTCGCCGCCGGCACGCCGGGCACGTCCAAGTTGCCGGCGCCAGACATGACCCGCGGTCTCGACGGCCGACGCACCGAGCTCCCCGAGGCCGCCGCCGCTCCGTGCGGCGGCGGGGGCCTCGTCGACCGACTCGCGTACGACACGTTCGAGGTCGACGTCCGGTGGTGGCGGCGCGTCCCGTTCGAGGGTGAGGTAGAGCTCGGCCAGGCGGAGAGCGGCGTAACCGTCGGCGATCGTGTGGTGGAGCTTGGCGAACATGGCCCCCCGGCCGCCCTCGAGCCCGTCGACGATCACGAACTGCCACAGCGCGCGCGTGCGATCGAAGGGGTCCTGCATGAGGCGGGCGGCGAGGTCGTACAGCTGGCGCAACGTGCCCGGGGCAGGCAACTGGACATGGCGGAGGTGATTGTCGAGCTCGAACTCCGGATCGGGCGCCCAGCGCGGTGGGGCCAAACGCCCCACGGAGGGCACCACCCGTTCCCGCAGGCGCGGGATCTCGACGACCGCGCGGGCGATTCGGCGTCGGAAGTCCTCGACATCAAGGGGCCGATCGCAGACGACGATCATGCCGCCGCTGGGGTTCAGCCACGGGTCCTTCTCGACGTTCCACATGAGCGCCTCGAAGTCCGACATCCGGCGCGCGAAGGCGACTCCCTGGACCGCTGCGTCGGCCATCGGGCCACCGTAGCGCCGCCGGTCGAGGCCAGGCCGTCCGCCGTGGAGTGGAAGGACCACCGCAGTTACTTCGACCCAGCCGTCGCCACTGTCGTGGCTGCCCGCGCGGGACGCGCGGTCCGGGCCCTCGGTAAAAGGACGTGCTCCGCCGGGGGCATGCCGGTTACTGCGGCCCACCGCCAGAGCCACCCTCCTCCTCGACCGGGAGGCCGATCGGGGCGACGACGGTGGTGAAGCCGGTGCTCCAGTCGCCCTGGAGCTCGAGGTCGGCGCGGCTGGTCTCGGCACCCTCGGAGTCGTAGCCGACGAGGACGCTGCCGTCGGAACCCTCACCGAGCACCCACAGTGTCGAGCCGTCGGGCGCCCAGGTCATCGAGGTCGGTTCGTAGTCGAGGTCGTCGGCCTCCAGGCGCCACGCCTCGGTGAACCCGTTGAGCTGGTAGGTGACGACGGCTCCGAAGCCCTGCGACCGCGAGGCGTCGCTCGGCAACGCTCCGCTCGAGTAGCGCAGCGCCAGCAACGACGCGTCGTTCGTGATGGCGTGGCCCGAGTAGTCGAGCGCCAGGCCGTCCTGCAGGACGTCGTGTGCCGGCGGCGACCGGTCGGGGAGCCCCCGGGAGAAGTCGAGGATGTAGGCCTCCTCCAGGGTGGTGAGCACGACGGCCCGGTCGGCCTCGCGGGCGACCGGGACCTCGTGGGTGATCGGCACGTCCTCGGGCAGCACGGCCACCCGCCCGACCTCGCGGACGCCGTCGCTGTCGACGGCCATCTCCACCACCTCGCCGGTGGGCCAGCACACGGTGGCGAACGCGGCCTCGCGCACGGGCAGCACGGCCGGCCCGCACCCCTGCAGCTCGAGCGTCCCCGCCTGCGACCGGTCGGCCACGTCGACGAGCCGCAGGCCCTGCAGCAGGCTGTCCCACACCCCGAACCACGCCCCGTCGTCGGTCACGCTGGCCGACATGGGGAGGGAATAGGGCCGCGCCTCCTCCGGGAAGCGGACCTCGGGCACCCGGCGCAGGTCACCGCCGTAGTAGCTGAGCGTGAACTCGACGGGGCCGCGCGGCCCCCGCGACCACCAGCTCTCGAAGGCGAGCACGTCCGGCCCCTCCTCCGGCGGCGCCAGGAGCGGGTAGACGAACGGGGAGAAGACGTTCACCGCCGAGTCGATCGTGGCCCGCCGGGCCCCCGTCTCCGGGTCGACGATCGCCAACCCGACCAGGGTGTTGCCGTGGTCCTCGACCACGACGACCTCGTCCATCGCCAGCGGCGCCATCGACGTGGCGTGGACCTGCTCGGGGATGTCGTCGGGGATGCCCGGGTCGTCGCCGCCCCGCGGCGCCTCGGGATCGTCGGTCGCGAAGTCGACCGTCGACGGGGTGAACTCCGGCTCCTCCTCCCGCTCGGCGTCGCCGGGGTCGTCGTCGCTGCACGCGACCGCCAGCGTCACCAGGGCGGCGACCGCCACCAGATGCCGGGCCCGGGGACGGTTCCCCGGACGCGCCCGGGAGCGGGTCATCGGCCCCTCCCGGCGACGTGCCCGGCGACGCGACCGGCGACCCGCCCGGTGCCGGCGGTGCCCCGGGCGGCGCCCCGCCTCACGGCGTCACCAGGGCGAACGCCACGGCCGCTGCCCCGAGCGCCGCCAGCGACGCCCCGCAGGCCAGGCGGGCGGCGTTGTCCGCCAGCACGCAAGCGTCCAGGTAACCGGCGAGCGTGCCGCGCCGGGTGCGCCACGCCTCGCCCAGGGCCGGCGACGCCAGCCGCCCCGCCGCCACCAGGCCGAACGCCGCCGCCCCCAACCCCGGCGACCCTACGGCCAGCACGCCGAGCACGACGAAGTAGAAGGCCGCCGTGCGGACGAACACGAGCACGCCCGGCCCCAGCAGCACGCCGTAGGCGAACGCCACGACCCGGGGCGAGTACCGCCGCCGCCACCGCTCCGGGACCTGCCGGGCGCGCTGCGGGTGCGGCAGCGTCCACAGGCGCACCTCGTGGGCAGCGTAGAGCAGGGCGCCCGTCCCCCAGGCGACCAGTGCCGGCGCGGCCGGGACATCCCACCGGCCGCCGAGCGCGCCGAGCACTGCGCCCACCGGTAGGGACCCGATCGCCAGGCCCAGCCCGTGGAACGCGATGCGCCGTCTCGGGGTCGAGCGCCCGCCCCCGGCGGGCTTCGGCGCCACCAGGGTGGCGACGAGCGAATACCCTCACGGCGACCAGCTGGCCCCGAGCCCGGCCAGCAGGGCGACGGCCAGCACGAACCCGCCCAGGGCGGCCGAACCGGCGGACAGGGGCAGCCCCGCGAGCGCGCCGGCGACCGTCCCGCCGGCGGCGGCGAGGGCCAGCATCCGGACGCGCCGGCCGGCGCTCACCACCTCGCCCAGCGGGCGCTTCTCGCCG
>Ga0126306_10002265_pt1 | contig 10784 bp, 8 predicted proteins | sample Plot27_FD_92592 | JGI IMG/M metagenome (GOLD analysis project Ga0126306, IMG submission 92592) | Serpentine soil microbial communities from UC McLaughlin Reserve, CA, USA - Plot27 | ecosystem: Environmental > Terrestrial > Soil > Grasslands | place: USA: UC McLaughlin Reserve, Lake County... | reverse complement strand
CACGGTCGAGCTCCGCGGCGGCGGGGACGACCCGGTCGTCCTGCAGGTCCACGACGACGGCCAGGGGACGGCCACCCTCGGTTCCCGGGGGACGGCGGAGGGTGGGCTCGGGCTGCGGCTGGTCACGGCGCTGGTCGAGGAGGAGCTGAGCGGCCAGTTCACGCTGTCCCATCCGGCCGGGCGGGGCAGCATCGCCACCGCCATCATCCCTCCGTCGAACGGGAGGCCCGAGCCGCCATGACCCGGACCCAGGTGCTGATCGCCTCACCGCTGGAGGCCGAGCTGGCGGCCCGGATCCAGGACGCCGACCCGCGGGCCGAGGTGCTCTACCAGCCAGATCTGCTCCCGCCGGCCCGCTGGGCGGCCGACCACCGCGGTGATCCGGCCTTCGAACGGGACGCCGAGGGCGAGGCCCGATGGCGGGCCCTGCTGGACCGGGCCGAGGTGCTGCTCGGCATCCCCGGCGACTCCGCCGAGGGCCTGGCCGAGGCGGTCAACGCCCTGCCCAGGCTGCGCTGGGTCCACGCCACCAGCGCCGGCGCCGGCGAGCAGGTGCACAAGGCCGGGCTGCCGCCCGAGGCCCTGGAGCGGGTCGCCATCACCACCTCCAGCGGCGTCCACGCCAAGCCCCTGGCCGAGTTCGCCGTCCTCGGGCTCCTGGTCGTGGCCAAGGAGCTGCCCCGGCTGGTCGAGCAGCAGCGGGCCAGGGCCTGGCCCGAGGTCCACACTCCGCTGCGGGAGCTGTCCGGCCAGACCCTGTTCCTGGTCGGGCTGGGCGAGATCGGGCGCGAGGTGGCCCGGCTGGGCAAGGCCCTCGGCATGCGCACGGTCGGGTTCCGGCGCACCGAGGGCCCGCCGCCCGACGGCGTCGACGAGGTCCACGGCCCCCAGCGCCTGACCGAGCTGGCCGGCCAGGCCGACGCCATGGTGGTGAGCCTGCCCATGACCGAGCAGACGGCCGGCCTGATCGACCGGGCCACCATCGAGCGCCTGCCGGCGAGCTGCATCTTCGTCAACGTCGGCCGGGGCGCGGTGGTCGACGAGCCGGCCCTGGTCGACGCCCTCCGCGACCGGCGCATCGCCGGCGCGGTCCTGGACGTGTTCGCCACCGAGCCCCTGCCCGCCGACTCGCCCCTGTGGACGCTGCCCAACGTGCTCGTCACCCCCCACGCGGCCGCCCTCTCGGCCAGGGAGAACGAGCGCATCACCGAGCTGTTCAGCGACAACCTGCGCCGCTACCTCGACGGCCGGCCCCTGCGCAACGTGGTCGAGCCCGGGGTGTACTACTAGCCGATGCGCGTGCTCACCCAGAACCTCTGGGGCCTCTACTACCCCCTGCCCGGCCCGGGCATCGGCAAGGCCCGGCTCGGCGCCGACCCGCCGGCCGCCCTGCGGGACCGGCTGGCGGTGCTGGCCGACGGCCTCCGCGCCCTCGACCCCGACCTGGCCGCCTTCCAGGAGGCCATCCACCACGACGACTACGACCAGCTCCCCGACCTGCTCGGGCCCGGGTACCACCTGGCCCACCAGACCCGCCGGGAGGCCGACGGCTCAGGGGTCTCGCTGGCCAGCCGCTGGCCGCTGGGCGAGGTCCACGAGGTCGACCTCCAGCTGACGCCCCGCACGAAGGGCTTCCTGTCGGTCGCGCTGGTGGCCGAGGTCCAGGCCCCGCCGCCGATCGGGCCGCTGCTGTTCGTCAACCACAAGCCCAACTTCGAGCTCCACCTGGAGCACGAGCGCGGCCTCCAGGCCGTGGCCACGGCCAGCTTGGTCGAGCGGCTGGTCGCCCGGCGGGAGCGGCACGTGGTCGTGGCCGGCGACTTCGACGCCACCCCCGACTCGGCCAGCCTGCGGTTCTGGCGCGGCCGCCAGGGCCTGGGCGACACCAGCGTCTGCTACCGCGACGCCTGGGAGCACACCCACGGCGACGACCCCGGCCATACCTTCACTCCCGAGAACCCGCTCGTCGCCGAGGGCACCTGGCCGCTGGAGCGGGGCCGCCGGATCGACCACGTGCTGGTCCGGTACGCCGACCACGGGCCGTCGCTCGACATCACCGCCTGCGTCCGCACCTTCGACCAGCCCGTCGACGGCGTCTGGGGCAGCGACCACTTCGGCGTGGTGGCCGACCTGACCGTGGCCCCGCCGGAGCCGCTGGTCAGCGACTGAGGTGGATCAGGCCTCGGGCTCGGCGCCGCCGGGGACGTGCTCTGCGCCAAACCGCAGGAGCACCTCCATCTGGCGGATGCGCTCGTTGACGACCAGGGCGCCGTGGCCGGCGTCGAAGCGGTCGAGCTCGAACGGCTTGCCCAGCTCGGTCAGGCGCTCGGCGTAGTTGAGCACCTGCTGGAGGGGGCAGCGGGTGTCGTTGTCGCCCACCATCAGCAGCACCGGGGTGGCGACCCGGTCGACGTAGGTGATGGGCGAGCGCTCGACGTAGAGGTCGTGCTTGTCCTCGGGGCCGCCGCCGAACAGGCTGCGGTCGAAGGCCTGCAGGGCCTCGGACTCGTCCGCGTAGGCCGACAGGTAGTCGGCCACCGGGACCACGGCCATGGCCGCCCGCCAGCCCTCGGGGACGGTGCCGATCGCCTGCAGGGTCACGTACCCGCCCCAGGAGGCGCCGGCGATGACCATCTGGGCGGGGTCGGCCAGGCCGCGGGCGACCAGGTCGTCGCGGCCGGCGACCACGTCCTCGATCTCGGGGCGGCCGGGGTCGCCCTCGAGCACGTCCTGCCAGGCCTTGCCGTAGCCGGTGGAGCCGCGGTAGTTGACCAGCCCGACCGCGTAGCCGTGGTCCACGAACGCCTGGACCTCGGGGTCCCAGCTGTCGGCGTCGTGGTGGTGGGGGCCGCCGTGGACGATCAGCACCGTCGGGTGCGGCCCCGCCCCCGGGGGCACGGCCAGGAACCCGTGCACCTGGTCGCCCTGGGGGTTGGGGAAGGTCCAGCTCTCGTAGGCGACGCCGGAGGGGGCGCGCGGCCCGGGCGGGCGCAGCACGGCCTCCCCGGTCCCGACGGCCCGGACCTCGGGGGCGGCCGCCCCCGAGGAGAGCCGGTACCAGACGGCCCCGTCGGGCCGCACCCCGGCCCGCTGGATCGACCCGGCCGGGTGGTCGAGCCGCTCCAGGGCGCCGCTGGACAGGTCGAGGCGGTAGAGCTCGTCGCGGCCCATGTAGGTGTGGACGACCAGCAGGGCGGAGGCCTCGGGCCACCAGTCGGCCACGTCGACCTCGCCGGGCAGGTCGAGCTCGAGGTCGACCCGCTCGCCGGCCACCGGGTCCCAGATGGCCGGGCGGAGCTGCCCGGTCCGGTCCCCGAGCACGGCCAGGCGCCCGTCCCCGGCCAGCGGCGAGAAGCCGGCCGAGGCCACGAACAGGGCGAAGCCCTCGCCGTCCCACAGGTCGGCCACCGCGCCCATGCTGTCGAGGTCGAAGGCGCGCAGGGCCGGGTGCAGGTTGTCGCCGTGCTCGGCGTGGTGGACGACCAGCAGGCGGCCGTCGCGGCTGAGGCCGCCGACGTCGACCATCTCGTCGTGGCGGTACAGCTCCTCGCTGCCCCCGCCGACCTCGCCCACCCGGACCGAGAAGCCGTCCCGGCTGGCCAGCCCGACCGCCACCCGGCCCTTGGGCCCGAGAGCAAGCCCGGCGCTCCAGGCCGGCTCGGCGTCGGTCACCAGCGGGGTCGCCTCGCCGCCCTCGAACGGCTGCTGGAGCCAGCGGCCGACCTCGTCGCCCTTGGAGTCCTCGAACCAGACGACCCGGCTGCCGTCCGGGGTCAGGCCGGTCGCGACCACGCCCGTCGGGTGGTCCGACACCTGACGGTGGCGGTCGGCCGCCCGGTCCCAGGCGTGGACCTGCCAGGAGCCGGAGAGGTTGGAGACGTAGACAAGGCGGTCCGGGTCGTCAGGGGCCCACCTCGGGAGGGTCAGCGAGGGGGCGCGGTAACGCTGCTTCCAGCGAGGCTCGCTCATGACAGCATCCTACTTATGCCGCCTGGACAGAGCATCCTGATCACCGGGGCCACCTCGGGCATCGGCCGGGACGCGGCCCTGCGCCTGGCCAGGGCCGGGCACCTGGTCCTGGCCGGCGGCCGCCGCCCCGACGCCCTGGCCGCCCTGGCCCGCGAGGGCCGGGACCGGGTGGAGCCGGTGGTGCTGGACGTGACCGATCCGGCCTCGGTCGAGGCCGCCCGCGAGCTGGTCGAGCGCCGCACCGGCGGGCACGGCCTGGACGTGCTGGTCAACAACGCCGGCTACGCCCTCCCGGGCCCGCTGGAGGCGCTCGCCGAGGAGGATCTGCGCCGGCTGTTCGACACCAACGTGTTCGGGCTGCTGGCGGTGACCAGGGCGTTCGTCCCGGCGATGCGGCGGCGGGGCCGGGGCCGGGTGGTCAACGTCGGCAGCATCATGGGCCGGGTCGCCATGCCCCTGCTCGGCGCCTACAACGCCACCAAGCACGCCGTCGCCGCCATGACCGAGGCCCTCCGCATGGAGCTGGCCCCCTTCGGCATCACCGTGGTCCTGGTCGAGCCCGGCGCGGTCCGGACCGGCTTCGCGTCCCGGGCCCTGGCCGGCCTGGCCCCCTACCGCGACCCGGCCTCCCCGTACGCGACCGCCCTCGCCAGCACCGACGCCGCCTGGTCCCGCGTCTACCGCTTCGCCCCCGGCCCCGCCCCGGCGGGCCGCGCGATCGTCCGCGCCGCCACCACCCCCCGCCCGGCCCCCCGCTACATCGTCCCCGCCCGCAACCGCCTGGTCGTGGCGACCCTGGCCGCGCTCCCGACCCCCGCCGCCGACGCCACCAAACGCCGGATCATGGGCCTCCCGCCCCTACGGGGTCGCCCCGGCCACGCCGGAACCCCACCTCCCGGTGCCAGGCCCCCCGGAGGGGGAGAGTAGCCCAACCGCGGAAGCGGCGGCGCCCGTTATCCACACCCCGCTACACGGAAGCGGCGGCGCCCGTTATCCACACCCCCCGTTACACGGAAGCGGCGGCGCCGGGCTGTCACACCCCCATACGCGGGAGCGGCGGCGCCGGCCGTCACATCCCCACCCCGACCCAGCCCACGGTCCCGACCCCGCGACCCCGACCCACCCCCCCGCGGCCCCCGCGACCCCGACCCCGCGGTCCATCAGGTGTCGAGGGGGGTGACCTCGATGGCGAACTCGATCGTCCAGGGGCCGTCGCCGGCGTCGGGGCCGGGGCGGCCGGGGAGCGGGGCGTCGGGGGCGGTGGGGAGGGGGGTCGGCTGGTTGGGGCGGCTGCGGTAGGTGTGGTCGCCGGTGCCCCAGTCGTCGAGGCCGAGGTAGGGCTCGCGGACCATCCCGGCCGGCGAGCCGTCGCCGTCCTCGCCGGTGGCGGCGACCGACAGGACGGAGCTGGGGTTGAGGACCAGGTCGAACCGCTGGTCGAGCTCGAACCGCTTGCCGTCCTGGACGTCGGCGGTTCCCTCCTCGGGCCAGCGGGCCGCCTGGTCGCCCACGGTCAGGTGCAGGGCCAGGCGGCCGTCGACGGCGTCGGCATCCTCGACGGTGACGGCGGTGAAGGTGACCGTGACCCGGGAACGGCGGGGCGGGGGGATCACGGTGACGCCGACCTCGTCGACCGCGCCCGGCTCGCCCGGGGGGATGCCGAGCCAACAGCCCTGCTCGGAGAGGTAGCCGGCGGCGATGGCGTAGCTCCCGGCGACCGTGCCGAAGCCGTCGCTGGCCTTGAACACCGCCCGTTCCTCGCCCGGCTCCAGCGGGGTCGGGTCGCCGTCGCCGCCCAGGAAGCGGTCGAGATTCTCGCCGGCCGGGCCGCGCACGGCCAGCCGCAGCTCGGACAGGTGGGCCCGGTAGTCGCCGTAGTTGCGGGCGGTGAACTGGGCGACGAAGGTCCCGCCCAGGGTGGGCGTCCAGGAGTTGACCCAGATGCCCTTGGCCGCCCCGAGGTCGATGTAGGGCGGGCGCTCGCGGGCGTAGTCCTGGAGGAACAGCCCGCGCCAGGGCCCGCCTCCCAGTGCCGGCCGCCCGGGTCGAACCCGAGCACGACCTCGTCGTCGGGGTGGTGGCTGTCGTAGACGAACAGCCGGATCGGCGGCCCGGCGCCCGGCCCGGGGCCGTCGTCGTCGTAGCCGTAGGCGACGACCTGGCGGTTGCCGCCCACCTCCTCCAGGGAGCGGGCGCCGACCAGGCCGAGCACCACCGGGCGGCCGGCGTCGATGCTGCGCCGCACCCGGGGCAGCTCGTCGGCGGTCAGCCGGACCACCCCCGGGGATGACCAGGTCGGGTGGTCCTCGGCCAGCGACCAGGTCAGGAACTGGCGGGCGCTCCAGGTGGCGAAGCTGTCGAACAGGCGCTTGTGGATGAAGTCGGCCAGGCGGGTGCCGTCGTCGGGGACGGCCCGGTCGGGGAAGTCCTCGGGGCGGTGCGAGGGCACCGGCAGGCCCGCGAACCAGTAGTCGAGCGCCGCGAACGCCATGCCACCGGAACGACCGTCGGTGGCCACCTCGCCATAGCCCGGGATGGTCACGACCTTGTCCACGAAGTCGTTGGCGAAGTGGAATCCGTGCGCGCGTGGATCGAAGCCGGTTCTCGGCACAGGCCCCCTGAAGATCTTGTACCGGACGAATGTCGCGATCCTCGCCCCCGGTCCCCCTTCAAGGCAATAGTCCGAAGGCATCTAGTCAGATGACGTAGGCCGGTCGGCCGGGGGCGGCTCCTGGGTGGACAGGGAGACCAGGTGCGGCTTGGGGCGGTCGTCGACCGTCAGCCGGAACACGTCGGGGCGGTTGTAGTGGCCCACCGGGTCGAACAGGCGCCGGCGGGCCCGGGCGGCGTCCAGGTCGAGCTCGGCGTAGAGGATGCCTTCCTCCCGGACCAGCGGCCCGGCGAGCACGGTGCTGTCGGGGCCGACGATCACCGAGTAGCCGTCCAGCATCCAGTCGCCGTGCGGCTCGGCCCCGCGCCACAGCCGCTCGCGGTCGGGCACGCTGTCGGGCACGTCGGAGAACCGGGCCGCCGGGCCGACCCCGATGACGTGGCAGACGCCTTCCCGGGCGATGTGGCGCATGCTGGCCACCCAGGGCTCGTGGGTGGCCAGGGTCGGCGCCACCCAGATGTCGACCCCCTGGGCGTACATGGCGAAGCGGGCCAGGGGCATGAAGTTCTCCCAGCAGATCAGGCCGCCGACCCGGCCCACCGCGGTCTGGTGGACCTTCAGGTCCGAGCCGTCCCCCATGCCCCAGACCAGCCGCTCGGCGTGGGTCGGGACCAGCTTGCGGTGCCGGCCCAGGAGCCGGCCGTCGGCGTCGAAGTACAGCATGGCGTTGTAGACGGTGCCGCCGTGCTCCTCGCGCTCGTTGACCCCCATGACCAGGTGCACGCCGGCGTCGCGGGCGGCCGCGCCGAGGCGCTCGGTCACCGGCCCTGGGACCATCACCGACTGCTCCAGCAGCCGCAGGTGCCAGGCCGCGTCCTCGCCCGCCAGGACCTCGTCGACCCAGGCCGGCCAGGCGGGCAGGAAGGCCTCGGGGAAGACCAGCAGGCGGGCACCGTTGGCGGCCGCCTTCTCGATCAGGCCCAGCGCCTTCTGGAGGCTGGCCTCCAGGTCCAGGAACACCGGGGCGGCCTGGATGGCGGCCACCTTGACCTTCGGCTCCGTCACAGGACCCTCCCCCGATCGTCGTCAGGGCTGGTGGCGCCGGCGGTAGGCCCGGGCCTTGCGCCGGTTGCCACACACCGACATGGTGCACCAGGTGCCGGACCGGTTGGTGGAGTGGTCGTAGAACAGCCAGCGGCAGCCGTGGTTGCGGCAGGGCTTGAGCCGGGACCAGGTGCCGTCGTCCATGGCGTCGACCACGACCGCGGCCAGCCGGGCCAGGGCGCCGTCGACCCCGCCGGCGCCGGGGTCGAGGTGCCAGCCGCCGGCCGGGTCGAAGCGGGGCTGGAGCAGGGCCGGCCCGAGGGCCCGGTTGAGGCGGCGGACGGCGGCCCGGTCGACGGCCAGGCCGGCGTTGGCCATGGCCAGCTCGCGAAGGCCGCCGCGGACGGCCAGGGCCCGCTCCAGCTCGGCCGGGCCGACCGCTGCGCCCGGGCCGAGCAGGCCGTGCCCGGTCAGCCAGTCCCGCAGCTCGCCCGGCCCGGCCAGCAGCTCGACCTCGCCCTCCAGGTCGACGGTGTTGCAGAAGTCCTGCACCAGGGCGAACGGCTCCGGGGCCGGGTCGCGGCCTCCGGGCTGCTCCTGACGGGTCGGCCTGGCCATGCCCCAAGGCTACCCACCGTCACCGGCCGGAACCCCTCGACCGGTTAGCGTCACCGGTCGTAGGGTAGTGACCGGTTATGTCGAGCACAGGCGACGGGGGCAAGGGCGGGCTCTGGCGCCACCGCGACTTCCGCAAGCTGTGGGCGGGCGAGACCGTCTCGCTGTTCGGCTCGGAGGTCACCGAGCTGGCCCTGCCGCTGGTGGCGGTGCTGGCCCTCGACGCCGGGGCCGGCCAGATGGGCCTGCTGGCGGCGGCCCGCTTCGCCCCGTTCCTGCTCGTCACCCTGCCGGCCGGCGTCTGGGTCGACCGCCGTCGGCGCCGCCCGGTGCTGATCGGGGCCAACCTGGGCCGCTGCCTGCTGGTCGCGCTGGTGCCCCTGCTGGCCGGCCTCGGCGTGCTCCGCATCCAGCACCTGTACGGCATCGCCTTCGCCGTCGGGGTGCTGACCGTGCTGTTCGACGTCGCCTACCAGTCCTATCTGCCGTCGCTGGTCGACCGTGGGCAGCTGGTCGAGGGCAACAGCAGGCTCCAGGCCAGCGCCTCGGTGGCCCGGGTGGGCGGGCCCGGGCTGGGCGGGCTGCTGGTGCAGATGGCCGGGGCGCCGCGGGCCCTGCTGCTGGACGCGGCCTCGTTCGCGGTCTCGGCGGCCACCCTGCTGGCCATCCGCCAGCCGGAGCCGGCACCGCCCGGGCCCGCCGCCGGTGCGCCGAGGGCCGGGCTCCGGCGGGAGATCGGCGAGGGCCTGGCCGTGACCTACCGCAACCCGGTGCTGCGCTCGATGGCCGGCCTTGCCGCCACCTACAACCTGTTCGCGCAGGTCATCGAGGCCCTGCTGGTCCTGTACGCGACCACCGAGCTGGGCATGGCGGCCGGGCTGATCGGCCTGGTGGTCGCCGCCGGCAGCGTCGGCGCCCTGGCCGGGGCCGCCCTCACCGGCCGCCTCCAGGGCCGCCTCGGGGTCGGGCCGGCCCTGATCCTGGCCGTGGTCGTGGAGTGCGCCTCGCTCCTCCTGGTCCCGCTCGCCGGCGGGCCGACGGCGCTGGCCGCCGCCGTCCTCGGCCTGGCCTTCGTCGGCAACGGGTTCGGGCTCGGCCTGTCCAACGTGCTCGCGGTCAGCCTGCGCCAGGCCGTCACCCCGGACCGGCTGCTCGGGCGCATGAACGCCAGCTACCGGTTCCTCACCTACGGCGCCGTCCCCATCGGGGCGCTGCTCGGCGGCGCCCTGGGCGAGCTGCTCGGGCTGCGGGCGGCGGTGGCCTTCGGGGCCGTCGGGTCGCTGCTCACGGTGCCCTGGGTGCTGGCCAGGCCCCTGCCCGGCCTGCGGCGGATGCCGGCCCAGCCGGCGCCCCGCTAGGCCCGCTGCCCCCCGTCCAGGGGACAACCAAGAGTATTCATCCGGCCTATTGGTGCGGGCGCCTCGAAGCGTCAGCATGTCGCCTCCATGCTGCCATCCGCACCGATCCGTGTCCTGATCGCCGACGACATCCCGGAGCTGCGAACGCTGCTCAGGACGACCCTCCAGGGACGGGGCTTCGAGCTGGTCGGGGAGGCGGGGGACGGTCGCGAGACCCTCACCCTGGCCGTCGACCGGGAGCCCGACGTGGTCGTGCTCGACCTCGGCATGCCCGGGGTCGACGGCCCCGACCTGGTCGCCGAGCTGCGCCGCCGCGCCCCGGCGGTCCGGGTCGTGGCCCTGTCCGCCTTCCCCGCCTCCGAGACGCGGCGCCGGGCCCTCGACCTGGGCGCCCACGCCTGCCTGGACAAAGACGTCGACCCCGACCAGCTGGTGGCGACTCTGCGCGAGGTCTGCGGTCGGGCCTTCGGCCCGGTGGCCCTGCCCCCGCCCCGGGGGCTGGAGGGGCTGGCCGCCGACGAGCTGGAGCGGCTCTGGAGCACCCTGGCCGCCGCTCCCGTGGCCACCGCCGTGGTCGGCCCCGACGGCCGCTTCCTCAGGGTCAACGCCGCCCTGAGCGCGCTCGTCGGCCACCCCGAGGCGGCCCTGCTGGCGGCCGGCTACCAGGCCGTGGTCCATCCCGAGGACCGCGACACCGACATCGAGCAGCTCCAGCGCCTGCTCACCGGAGAGGCGACCGGCTTCCAGCTCCAGCAGCGCTGCCGGCGGGTCGACGGGGAGGCGATCTCGGTGCTCTGCAACACCTGGCTGGCCACCACCCAGCGCGGCGACCCGCTGCACCTCGACGGCCAGGGACGGCCCCGCTTCGTGGTCCGCCAGCTGGTCGACCTGCGCGAGGGCCGCCGTCCCGAGGACCAGCTGGCCTGGCGGGCCACCCACGACGCCCTCACCGGGCTGCCCAACCGCAGCCTGTTCCTCGACCGGCTGGAGATGACCCTGGCCCGTCTGGGCCGCGACCCCGCCCTGGCCGCCGTGCTGGTGGTCGACCTCGACCGCTTCAAGGAGGTGGCCGAGCGCTTCGGCGACGACGCCGTCGACCGGCTGCTGGTCGCGGTGGCCGGCCGGCTGCGCAGCATCCTGCGCCCCAGCGACACCGTGTCCCGCTTCGGCAGCGACGAGTTCGCCGT
>Ga0126306_10002264_pt1 | contig 10785 bp, 8 predicted proteins | sample Plot27_FD_92592 | JGI IMG/M metagenome (GOLD analysis project Ga0126306, IMG submission 92592) | Serpentine soil microbial communities from UC McLaughlin Reserve, CA, USA - Plot27 | ecosystem: Environmental > Terrestrial > Soil > Grasslands | place: USA: UC McLaughlin Reserve, Lake County... | reverse complement strand
GACCGCCGAGTAGTAGCGCTCGCGGAGCGCCAACCATGTCACAACGAGCAAGACGATCGTGGTGACCGCGCATACCAGCCACGTCCAGCCGAGCAGTCCGTCGAACCCGTCGTCGATCGTCCCGTCGAGCACCTGCGCCATCCCGACCGGCCAGAGGTAGGCGGCGATCTCGAAGGGCCACACGATCGCCGCCAGCAGGACGATCTCCTTGATCGGACCGCGCGCGAGCCCGGGCTGCACGAGGTACCAGTGGCCCAGCAGCATCGCGTCGGTCAACGCGCCGAAGAACAGCGCGCCGACGACGAGGCGGAACGCGCTCAACGCGTACGGGCCGCCGATCGCCGCCGCCTCGCCGAACAGCGCGACGAGACCGGCAGTGACGGCGACGAGATCGAGCGCGGGCGGGAACTCAGCCACGTCGTCGCCGGGCGCGTGGTCGGCGGTGGGCGCGGCGCGGCCGGCCATGGCCGCGACCTGCTCGGCGCGCTCGGCGCGGCGGGCCCGCTGGCCGCGCACGCCGGCCCGACGCCGCGCGATCGAGACCGCCAGCGCACCTGCGGCCACGAGCGACGCGGCGACGGCGGCGACGGTGCTGACTGCGGTGCCGGCGCCGCCGCGGTCGCCGGCGGCGAGGACGCCGGCCGACGCTGCCGCCATCACGAGGAACAAGCCGCGCAGCAGCCATCCGTACCCGAGGCCAACCTCGCGGCGCCGCGCCGTCACCCATAGGAAGAACAGGCCGCCCGTCGCCCACTGGAGCAGCACCGTCGCCACGTCGAGCCGCATGCCCGCGGCTCCCTACTCGACGACGGCGAGGTCGCGCGGCGCCTGGTTGAGCCGTTCCGGTCCGTCGGGGGTGGCGACCACGATGTCCTCGAGCCGGAGGCCGAAGCGGCCGGGGAGGTAGATGCCGGGCTCGATGCTGAACGCGTTCCCGGCTGCCAGCGGAGTCGTGTTGCCGGCGACGATGTAGGGCTCTTCGTGCGTCTCGACGCCGATGCCGTGACCGGTGCGGTGGATGAACCGGTTGCCGAAGCCGGCGTCGGCGATGACGCGCCGCGCCCTCGCGTCGACCCCCTCGCACGGCGTGCCGATCTGCGCCGCGTGCACCGCCTGCTCTTGCGCACTGGTGAGCACGGCGTAGGTGTCGCGCACCTCGCTCGACGGCTCGCCGACGACGAATAGCCGCGTGATGTCGGAACAGTAGTGATGCATGCTGCCGCCGAAGTCGCACACCACGACGTCACCTGGCTCGATGACGCGGCTCCCTGCTTCGTGGTGCGGGCTCGCACCGTTGGGCCCGGAGCCGACGATGGCGAAGTTGGCCCGCTCGTGGCCCGCGTCGAGCATGCGTTGCACGAGCTCGCGGTGGACGTCGGTCTCGGTGCGGCCGGCGAACGGCCGGGCGCGCATCTCGGCCACGATGCCGTCGACGGCGTGGGCGGCGGCACGAAGCGCATCCACCTCCGCCGCCTCCTTCACCATGCGCAGCGGGGTGGTGACGTCACTCCCTTTCCGGAACGAAGTGCTGGGGAGCGCGCGTTGGAGATCGAGCAGGAACCGCGCCCACGTGTGATCACCGATGGCGGCGCTGGAGGGCGAGCCGACCAGCTTGACGACGACGTCGACGGGGTCGTCGGTCTCGTCCCAGGCCATGATCGAGAACGCCTCCGGCCGCTCGCGTACCCGCGCGGCTTCCAGGCGGGGGACGACGAGCGCGGCGTCGCCATCCCGCGGGAGGACGAGCATCGTGAGCCGCTCCGTCTCGAGGGCGTCGTAGCCCGTGAGCCAGGGCAGGTCGGCGCCGACCGACAGCAGCAGCACGTCGACATCGAGGTCGTCCATGCGGCGCCGCACTCGCGCCATGCGCTGGGAGTGCATCACGCGTCCGTGGCGCGCAGCCCGGGCAGGCCGTCGATGCTGGCCGCGTTCCTCTGTTCCCGGTACTCGACGAGACCGTCGGGCCCGCGGCGATCGGCCCACGACGTCAGCTGGTCACGCTCTCCTTCGTAGCGGAGGAGCGGGACGCCGTAGCCGCACGACGTCGATACGCGGTCGAGGTGAACTCGGATCACCGACCGGGCGCCGGGGTGGCTGGCGAAGCGCGGCAGCAGCTCGTCGGCCTCGGGGTGTCCGGTCGGCAGAACCTCGCCCCGCCCGTAGAGACGGACGATGTTCGGCTTCCCGTCGAAGGCGCAGAACATGATCGTGATGCGGCCGTTCTCGCGCAGGTGTGCGATGGTCTCGACGCCGCTGCCGGTGAGGTCGAGGTAGGCGACGGTGGTGTCGTCGAGCACGGTGAACGTGTCGAGCCCCTTGGGCGACAGATTGATGTGGCCGCCGTCGGACGGCGCGGTGGCGACGAAGAACACGCGCTGGTCCCCGATGAACGCGGCGAGCTCGTCGGAGATCGCGTCGAGGACACGCCCCATTACGAGAAGCCGGATGCGGCCGGCATGCGCTCGGCCGACGCCGCCGCGCTGCGGGCGTGGTAGCTCGAGCGCACGAGCGGGCCCGCCTCGACGTGGGCGAAGCCGAGACCCCGCGCGTAGTCGCCGAGGGCGTCGAACTCGGCCGGTGTCCACCACCGGACGACGGGAAGGTGACGATCCGTCGGACGCAGGTATTGACCCAGCGTGAGGATGTCGACACCGACGTTGCGGAGATCGGCGATCGCGCCTCGCAGCTCGTCCTCGGTCTCGCCCATGCCGAGGATGATCCCCGACTTGGTCGTGAGCCCGGCATCCTTGGCGCGGGCAAGCAACGCGAGCGAACGGAAGTACGCCGCCGACGGCCGCGCCGCGCGCTGGAGCCGAGCGACCGTCTCGAGGTTGTGGTTCAGGACGTCGGGCCGGGCGTCGAAGATCACGCCGAGCGCCTCAGGGTCGCCCTTGCAGTCCGGGATGAGCACCTCGACCGCGGTGCCCGGCGTCCGGGCGCGCACCGCGCGGATCGTCGCCGCGAAGATGCCCGCGCCTCCGTCGGGCACGTCGTCGCGAGCCACGCTGGTGACGACGGCATGGGCGAGGCCGAGCCGGGCGACGGCGTCGGCCACGCGCTCGGGCTCGTTCTCGTCGAGCGGCAGCGGATGGCGCGTGTCGACGAGACAGAACCCGCACGCGCGGGTGCACCGCTCGCCGAGGATCATGAACGTGGCCGTCTTGTCGGCCCAGCATTCGTAGATGTTGGGGCAGCCGGCCTCCTCGCACACCGTGTGGAGATCGAGGGTGCGCATGACGCGCTTCGTCTCGCGGTAGTTCGGCCCCAGGTCGGCCTTGACCTTCATCCACTCCGGACGACGGAACGCCGGATCCTCCGCCGGCGCCTCCACCCCCGCCTCCGCCAGCCGCCCCAGCAGGCGCACGGGCGCGCGACCGGGTGGCGCCGGGGCCGGATCGCTTCCGGACGGCGATGGGGCCCGGGCCGAGCCCCTGCTCGCCTTACTCGCTTCGCTCGCTCGGCTCGGGTCTCCGACCCGGGTCTCGGCCTGCCCATCGCAATCGTCCGGGAAGCGCCCGTCCCGTGCGCCACCCTCCTTCGCAGTGCGGGAGAAGACCGACAAGTCCGAGGGGCGCTCGCGCCAGACGATGTCCTGGCGGTCGACGTGGGCGTAAGGGAAGTGCTCGGTGAAGCGGGCGGCGATGGTGTCGACGACGTGTTGCATCGGGGGTGCGGCGCCGAGCTGGGCGGCGAGGGACGTGACGCCCCGGTCGGCGATGCCGCACGGCACGATGTGGCCGAACATCGCCATGTCGGGGTCGACGTTGAGGGCGAAGCCGTGGCGCGTCCGCCCGCGTGACACGCGTACTCCGATGGCGGCGATCTTCTCGCCTCCCACCCACACGCCCGTGTATCCGTCGTCGCGGCTGGCGTCGACGCCGAGGTCGGCGAGCACCGCGATCAGCACGGCCTCGAGCCGGCGCACGTACGCGACGACGTCCCGCTGGCCGGCGCGCCAGTCGGGCAGCGTCACGATCGGGTAGCCGACGAGCTGGCCCGGCCCGTGGTACGTGACGTCGCCGCCGCGGTCGGCGCGCACGAGGTCGGCGCCGACCGACGCCGGCGGCACGAGCACATGGGCGGGATCGGCTGACTTGCCGAGCGTGTAGACGTGCGGATGCTCGAGCAGGAGGAGGTAGTCGTCGGCGGCGCGCTCGAGCAGGGCCCGCTGGAGCTCGTCGGCCTCCCCGTAGGGGACCCGCCCGAGCCAGCGGACGCGTAGCGCACTCACGCGAGCTCGGCCTCCCAATCCCGCCCCTGGATCTCGTCCTTCATGGCCTGGAGGAACGCGGCTGCGTACGCGCCGTCGAAGGCGCGGTGGTCCCACGTGAGCGCCAGGATGCCGACGTGCCGGATGGCGATCGAGTCCTCGCCGTCGGCATCGGTCACCACCCAGGGCCGCTTGCGGATGCCGTCGGTTGACAGGATCGCGACCTGGGGCTGGTTGATGATCGGCAGCGTCATGTACGTGCCCCACGGGCCCGGGTTCGTGATCGTGAACGACCCGCCCGCGATCTCGTCCGGCATGAGCTGCTTGCTCCTGGCGCGCGTCGCAAGGTCGTGGATCTCGCGGGCGATGAGCCGCAGCCGCTTGCCGTCCGCGTTGCGGATCACCGGCGCGATGAGCCCCTTGAAGTCGAGGTCGACGGCGATGCCGATGTGGACGTCGTGGTGCACGATCAGGTTCTCGCCGTCGACGCTCGCGTTCACGTTCGGGTAGTCGTCGACCGTGTCGCAGAAGGCGCGCACGATGAACGGGAGATACGTGAGGGGGAAGCCCTCGCGGATCCGCCAGTCCTCCTGCGCGGCGCGCCGGGCCCGGTCGACGCGCTCGTAGTCGACCTCGATCGACGTGTACACGTGCGGGCTCGTCGCCTTCGAGCGCACCATGTGCTCGGCCGTCCGCCGCCGGATGTTGTCGAACGGGACGATCTCGTCGCCCGTCCGTGCGGCCGCCGACGGCGGCGCCGCGGGTTCGGCCGGCGCTTGCGGCGGCGCCGCGGGCTCGGCGGGCGCTTGCGGCGGAGCCGCCGAGGTGGTCGGCGCGGTCTCGTCCGGCGCCGGGCGCGCCGGCGCTTGGGGCGGAGCCGGCCAGGCGGTCGGCGCGGTCGCGGCCGGCGGCGGCGTTGCCGCACGGGCGGGCGCTTGCGGCGGGGTCGCCGCGGTGGGCGTGGCGGCGGGCGCGGCCGGCGCCTGGCGCCGGACAGCGGCGTCGAGGACGTCGTTGCGGGTGATGCGCCCTCCTTCGCCGGTCCCCTGCACCTCGGCGGCGTCGAGGCTGTACTCGTTGAGCAGCCGGCGCACGACCGGCGACATGAGATGTCCGCCCGTCGACGCTTGCGGCGGAGCCGCCGAGGTGGTCGGCGGAGGCCCCGAGGGTGCTTGCGGCGGAGCCGCCTGAGTGCGTTGCGCGGCCGGCGGCGACACCGGCTCCCGCGGCGGCTCCGGTGACGGCTGCGGCGGCTCCTGCTGCTGCGGCGGCTCTTGCTGCGGTGGCGGTTCCTGCGGCTGTGCCTGTTGCTGCGGCGGCGGAGCCTGCTGCGGTGGGGCCGCCGCGGTGGTCGCACCGGCGCCGGCGCCGTCGGAGAGCACCGCGAGGCGGGTGCCGACCTCGGCCGTCTCCCCTTCTTGCACGAGGATCTCGCTCAGCGTCCCCGCAGCGGGCGCGGGGACCTCCGAGTCGACCTTGTCGGTGGACACCTCGAACAGCGGCTCGTCCGCCTCGACGTGATCGCCGACGCTCTTCAGCCAGCGCGTGATCGTCCCCTCGGTGACGGTCTCGCCAAGCTGCGGCATCTGAATGTCCACCGGCAATCCTCCGTCGTCAGGCGTGCAGGCTTCGACCGGTGAGCGCGAGGGCCGACTCGCCGAACAGCTCGCTGAGCGTCGGATGAGGATGGATGAACGCCCCGACCTCCGCCGGGCTCGCCTCCCAGTTGACGGCCAGGTAGCCCTCCTGGAGCAGCTCCGTCGCCCACGGTCCGGCGATGTGCACGCCGAGGATCGCGCCATCGCGATCGGCGACGATCTTCACCAGGCCGTCGGTCTCGCCGATGATGAGCGCCCGGCTGTTCCCCCCGAAGCGCTGCAGCTGGGTCACGACGTCGTACCCGAGCTCGCGCGCGTGCTCCTCGGTGTACCCGGCGAACGCGACTTCGGGGTGGCAGTAGATGCCCCACGGGACCTTCTCGTAGTCGACGGGCGTCGCCTCCTCGCCGAGGATCGTCTTGATGGCGACGATCGCCTCGGCGAAGCCGACGTGCGCGAGCTGCGGCGCGTCGACGACGTCGCCCACCGCGTAGACGCCCGGCACCGTCGTCCGCATGAGCCCGTCGACGCGGATGAAGCCGCGTTCGTCGACCTCGACTCCCGAGCCTTCGAGGTTGATCCCTTCGGAGCGCGGCTGGCGGCCGATGCTCACCACGACCTTGTCGACGACGACCTGCTGCGAGCCTTCCGGTGTGTCGTAGCTCACGGTCAGCTCGCGGGCGCCGTCGATGCCGGTGACGCGCACGCTCGTGTGCAAGCTGACGCCGCGCTTCCGGAACGACCGGGCAACGACGTCGGCCGCTTCGACGTCGACGCCGGGAAGGATGCGCGGCAACGCCTCGACCAGCGTCACGTCGCTGCCGATGTCGCTCAGCAACGACGCGAACTCGCAGCCGATGGCGCCGGCGCCGATGATCAGCACTCGGCCCGGCACTTCGTCGAGAGTGAGCACGTGGTCGGAGTTGAGGATGCGTTCCCCGTCGAACTCGAGCCCGGGCAGCGGCCGCGGGAGTGAGCCGGTCGCGAGGATGAGCCCCGCGCCCTGGAGCTCGGAACCGTCCGACACGCGCACATGACGCGCGCCGGGGTCGATGAGCGACCCGGTGCCCGGCACGACGGTCACGTTCCGATTCTTCAGCAGGCCTTCGAGCCCGCGGGTGAGACGGTCGACGACCTGCTGCTTGCGGGTCTGGCTGGTGCGCAGGTCGAGGGTCGGCTGCTGACCGGCGTCGACGCCGAACTCCTTGGCGTTCGAGACCGTGCGGAGCACCTCCGCGGTCTGGAGGAGCTCCTTGGCCGGGATGCAGCCCCGGTGGAGGCAGGTGCCCCCGATGCGTTGATCCTCGATCAGCGCGACGCGCAGGTCGGCCGACGCGCCGTACAGCGCGGCCGCGTACCCGCCTGGTCCTCCTCCGAGGACGACGACGTCGAACTGCTCGGCCAGGATGGCCACCCCCTTCGCTCACCGATCTGCGGTGTAGCGGTCATTCTTTCAGGTCTGGCGCATTTCTCGACGCCCGGCGGCGTGTGCGCCTCAGCGGGCGAGGAGGATCTGGATCGCGCCGGCGGCGAGGATCGCCAGACCCGTGATCGCGGCGAGCAGGATGAGGGTACGGGTACTCACACGGTTCTCCCCAGTCGTTGCGATCCTCGCGCTGGCCGATCGACCCCGGGGAACCGGCTCTCCCGAGGGGAAGGGGATACGCTGTCCCGTCGATCCCGGGACCGCTCCGCCCGGCAGGTCGATCCAAGCCGGCAGCAGGAACCGATGGCACAACGCGCACAGCGGTCGATCGAAGCGGCCAAGAAAGCCGTCCCCGAGGGGACGTTCGCGGTCGGGTTCGGGCTCGCGGTCACGGGGCTGACCACCTACGGGTTCTTCGTCGCCTGCGCCCGCGGACTCAGCGCTCGCGACTACGCCGCCGTGATCGGCGGGCTCTGGCCGCTCGTGTTCGTGGTCGCGCCGGGGTGCTTCCTCCCGCTCGAGCAGGAGGTAGGGCGCGCGCTCGCCCACCGTCGTGCGCTCGGTATCGGCGGGGCACCGGTCGTGCGCCGGGCCGCCATCGCAGCGGCGTGGGGTACGGGCGGGTTGGTGGTCATCTCGTTCGCGCTCGCCGGCGTGCTCGACGACACCCTCTTCAAGGGCAACTCCGGTCTCGTGCTGTGCTTCGCGATCGCGCTCGTCACGTATTCGGTGCAACACCTGACCCGCGGGACCCTGTCGGGTAACGGACGCTTCGGACCGTACGGCGTCATCCTCGGCGCCGAAGGCTGCATCCGATTCCTCCCGGCACTGGTCCTCTGGTTGGCGGGCGTCACAAGCCCGTTCGCGTACGGCCTCTGCCTGGCAGTGCCGCCCATTCTCGCCAGCCTCTTCGCGGTGCGCGGCGAGCGGGGGCTGCTCAAGCCGGGCCCGCAGGCGCCGTGGTCGGAGCTCTCCACGAACCTTGCCTTTCTCCTCACGGGATCGGTGCTCGCCCAGGGCCTCGGGTACGCGCCGACGCTGGTCGCGACCGTCCTCGCCACCGACGCGCAGGACAACGCGGTGGCGGCGTTCGTCTCCGGCTTCCTGCTCGCGCGCGTGCCGATCATCCTGTTCCAGGCCGTGCAAGCCGCGCTGCTCCCGAAGCTGGCGCGCCTCGCGGGCGCCGGCCAGCACGAGGACTTCCGCAGCGGCCTGCGCAAGCTCGTGCTCATCGTGGTCGGCGTCGGCGTGATCGGCGTGGTCGGCGGATTGACCCTCGGGCCGTGGGCGTGCGAGCTGTTCTTCAACAAGGTGATCGAGCGCCAGGACCTGGCGTTGCTGGCGGCCGGCAGCGGCATGTTCATCCTTGCCTTGACGCTCGCCCAGGCGCTCATCGCCCTCATGGGCCATGCCAAGGCGACGTTCTCGTGGGGCGTCGGCATCGCTGTCGGCGCGATCGCGCTCGTAGCCATGTCCGCGGCCGACGTCGAGCTGTTCCTGCGGGTCGAGCTCGCCTACCTCTTCGCATCGGCCGGGTGCGCAGTCGTGATGGCGGTGCTGCTCGCCCGGCAGATCCACGCCGGCGTGCCCGCCGAGAGCGTCGAGCGCCTGTTCGACGCGATCGAGCACGAACCGCTCGAGATCTGACTCTCCCTTGAGCACAACCCTGCGGCTCGCCGTCGACGGCACGCCGCTGCTGGGGCAGGCGACCGGGGTCGGGGAGGTCGCCCACGGGCTCCTCGAGACCCTTGGGCCACGGCCCGACATCGACGTCGTCGCGTACGCGCTCACGTTTCGGGGCCGGGAGCACCTGGCCGACCGCATCCCGGCCGGCGTTCGTCCCGCCATCCGCCCCATCCCGGCCCGTCTGGTGCGCGCGCTGTGGCTACGCACCGACGTCCCGCGCGTCGAGCGGTGGACGGGCCGTGTCGACGTCGTCCACGCCACGTTCATCGGCCCCCCGGCGCGCTGCCCGGTCGTCGTCACCATCCACGACCTGACGTTCGTCCGCTTCCCGGAGCTGTGCACAGCCGACACCCTGCAGTACGGCCGGCTGGTCCGGCGGGCGCTCGATCGCGGCGCGGTTGTGCACGCGACCAGCGAGTTCGTCGCCGGCGAGGTGCGCGAGCACTTCGGGATCGAGGACGCGCGGATCGCGCAGATCCCGCTCGGTGTCCGGCCCAGCGCCGGCGGCGACGCGGAACGCGGCCGCGTGATCGCCGGCGCGACGCGGTATGTGCTCGCGCTCGGCACCGTCGAGCCGCGCAAGAACCTGCCCGTGCTCGTGCGCGCGTTCGACCAGGTGGCGCCGAGCGACCCGGCGTTGCGGCTCGTGATCGCCGGCGCCGATGGTTGGGGTGCGGAGGAGTTCAACGCCGCGTGGAAGGCGTCTAAGCACGCGGATCGCGTCGTGCGACTCGGCTACGTGACCGACACGGAGCGGCGCGACCTGCTCCGCGGGGCACGCACGCTCGCGTACCCCTCGATCTACGAGGGGTTCGGGCTCTCGCCGCTCGAGGCGATGGGCGCGGGTGTGCCGGTGGTCGCGGCGCGCGCCGGTGCCCTGCCCGAGACGCTCGGTGACGCCGCCGTGCTCGTCGACGCAGCCGACGTCGACGGCCTGGCCGGCGCGCTCGAGCGCGTCGTGCACGACGACGACCTGCGCGACGACCTCGTCGCCCGCGGCTGCCGGCGCGTCGAGCGGTACAGCTGGCCGGAGATAGCGCCCAGGTTCGTCGACCTGTACCGGTCATTGGCATGAAGGCCGCGGTCACAGGGAGCAGCGGCTTCGTCGGGAGCCACCTGGTCCCCTACCTGCGTAGCCGGGGCGACGACGTCGTCACGATCGACCGCAGCGGCACGCCACCGGTCGACGTCACCGACGCCGTCGAGGTCCGCGAGGTGCTGCGGGCGGCGCGCCCGGACGCCGTGTACCACCTGGCCGCCTTGAGCCACGTCGGCGAGTCGTGGGACGCGCCCGAGGCCGTCTTCCGGGTCAACGCCGTGGGCGCGCTCAACGTGCTGCGCGCGTGCGCCGACGCCGGCGTCGAGCGTGTGCTGGTCGCGGGAAGCGCCGACGTGTACGGCGTCGTCGGCGCCGAGGACCTGCCGCTGACGGAGGAGGCGCCGATCCGGCCTGTCACGCCGTACGGCGCGAGCAAGGCGGCCGCCGACGTCCTGGCGTTGCAGGCGTTCCTCGGCGACGGATTGGGAACGCTCCGTGTCCGGGCGTTCAACCACACCGGCCCCGGGCAGAGCACGTCGATGCTCGTGCCCGGCCTCGCGCACCGAATCGCGGACGCCGAACGCGCCGCGGAGTCGAAGGTCGTGGTGGGCCGGCTCGACGTCGTGCGCGACCTCTCCGACGTGCGCGACGTGGTGCGCGCGTACCGCCTGCTCGTCGAGCACGGGATGCCGGGCAACGCGTACAACGTCTGCTCGGGCCGGGGCGTGACCGTGCGCGACATCGCCGACGCGCTGCTGTCGATGAGCGACGCGCCGCTCAAGCTCGCCCTCAATCCCGAGCTCGTCCGACAGGTCGATGTCACCCG
>Ga0126306_10002263_pt1 | contig 10786 bp, 8 predicted proteins | sample Plot27_FD_92592 | JGI IMG/M metagenome (GOLD analysis project Ga0126306, IMG submission 92592) | Serpentine soil microbial communities from UC McLaughlin Reserve, CA, USA - Plot27 | ecosystem: Environmental > Terrestrial > Soil > Grasslands | place: USA: UC McLaughlin Reserve, Lake County... | reverse complement strand
TGATCTCGCCGATGTATTCACATTCGAAATCATCCTTGACCAGCTCATAGGTGTCGCGGGTGATCTGGATTTTCCCACTTTCCCCATGGCTTTGCATGCGACTCGCGACGTTGACCATATCGCCCCACAAGGCATAAAAGTATTTTTTGCGACCAATGACCCCGCCGATTAGCGAACCGGAATTCAGCCCAATGCGGAGGTCGATGGGATGCTTGCCGCCAAGGAATTCCTCACGCTCGACGAGATCCAGCATGTCCAGCGCCAGTTGGGCAAGGACGGTGGCATGGTCGGGTCTGGCGATTGGGACACCGGCCGCCACCATGTAGGCATCGCCAGCCACCTGGATCTTTTCGACACGATACTTATCCACAAGCTCATCGAAGCGGGAAAATAATTCGTTGAGCATATCCACAACTTCATAGGGCGCGAAGCGCGCGGAGATCGGTGTGAAATTCACAATGTCAGCAAACAGAACACTGGTGGAATGGAATTCCTCTGCGATGGTTTCATTGCTCTGCTTGAGTTTTTCGGCGATCCGTTCAGGCAGAATATTATAAAGAAGTTTATCGGCCTGGTCACGTTGCGCCTGGATAGTGTACTTTTGCAGGAAGTCTGTGCGCGTGTATCGTTCGAGGGCATAGCTGGCAAACATGCCGATCACATTTGCACCGAGAAAGAAAAAGTTGTGCATGGTAAAAATAACAATGCCCGTTTCAGAGCTGAGCAATTGTTTCACACCGATACTGGCGATTTCATAACCGATCATGATGACGAGATTTGCCAGGACGGCATGCCAGAAGCGCAAGCGCGAGAGGCTGTAGCCCCACATGGAGATCAGGATCAAACCGGTAAAATAAAACCTGTTCCCGAATTCGGCCTCATGGGTAATCGAAATCATAGCGACGATTCCCAAACCAGAGACCGCGACCACCAGTCCCATCAATGCCTGAATATGTTTCTGAAAATTGATACTGAAGGTGGCTATGAGCGCAATCACAAAGATGGGAGCGACAATCCCAAAGCGGATGATCCAGACGATATTCTTGGAGATGGGGATGGCATAAATATCCAGAATTCCAAAAAGGGAATACAGGATCAGTCCCAGAACGAGTGCCAGGCGCGTCGTAGCGACCGTGTTGACCTGGTAGTCCTCAAGGAATTGTGTTTCGACCTCGGGAGGAAACCGAAGTTTATCTGCAAAGGGATAAAGCCAATCAAACATTGATCACAGGATTAAACACGCGGTAGATCCAACAATAAAACTTCAGCCAGCAATCTTGCGTTTACGTTTCGTTCCATTTTTTCCAGGACAGCTTCGAGACCACGTACGACGTGCCATGCTGAAGATAAATCCAGCCGTCCTGCCAGGTCTTCGATCTCTACATTGCGGTCCACATTGACGAGCGGGGTTCCGGCTTGGGCGGTGCGCAGCATCACGTCGCGCCAGTAAGAGAGCCAGATCAGGATCGCCTGCCGCATCGACTCTTTGTCACGTGAGAGTTTATCGGCATAGGCAAACTTTTCCACGCGGGAGGCAGAGATCAAACTTTGCAGGTCATTCAAACGTTCTTCGCGTCGCTCCAACAGAGACTCATTTTCGAGCAGGCGAAGCGCGTATCCAAACCTGCCTCCTGAGATGTGGGCAATGAGCTTTGCCTTACCCATCTCCAGCCCGCGGGTCTCCAGTTCCCTTTGAACGTCCTCGACCCGCAGCGGTCTCAACCGTAAGATCTCACATCTCGAAACGATCGTTGGCAACAACTGCTCGGGGTTATCCGCGGTGAGGATCAAAACGGCATAGGAGGGCGCTTCTTCGAGCGTTTTCAACAGGGCATTTGCGGCGTTATCGTTGGACTCCTGGAAACGCAGGAACAGGGCAACGCGATATTTTACCTGATAGGGTTTGAAGGTCAATGTGCGGCGCGCCTCGCGGATCTGGTCCACTTTCAACGTACCGCCTTCCGAGTCAGCCTGGATGACCGTCAGATCTGCGTGCTGCATGGCTTCGATCTGTTTGCAGTCGCGGCACTGACCACAGGGGATCCCCGCGTCAACTGGGGTCTGGCAGTTCAAGGCCTGGGCGAAGCGTATTGCCAGGGTGCGGCGGCCCAAACCAGGAGGTCCCGCGAAGAGATAGGCGTGGCGCGTTGTCTCGTTGACAACATGTTTTTTCAACATATCCACAGCCCATTCGTGACCAACCAGGTTCCAGTTGCTATTCATCCGCGATTACTCTTGACCTGAACGAAGTCGTAAATAGGATTCATATCGTTCCCGATGGATTTTACCTTCTTCCAGCGCGCGTCGCACCGCACAGCCCGGTTCATGGCTGTGTGAGCAATCGCTGAACTGGCAATGCTGGACGAGTTCACGCAGCTCAGGGAAGTATCCGTCGAGCTCTTCAGGCTCCGTGTCCCACAAGGCAAGCGACTTCCAACCCGGTGTATCAGCGATATAGCCACCGCCTTCAAGCGGAAATAATTGACGGGTCACGGTTGTATGTTTCCCTTTATCCATCACCCTGCTGATTTCATTCACCGCCAGACCCAACCCCGGTTGCATTGCGTTCAACAGGCTGGATTTGCCGGCGCCGCTGGGTCCGGCAAATGCGCTGATCTGGCCTGCGAGCGTTGATCTGAGGTCTTCGATTCCTGCTTCCGTCTTCGTTGACGTGTAAAGCACTTGATAACCGATCGTTTCATACAAGCCAAAAATTTCCTTTGGGTCATCAACAAGATCAATTTTATTGGCAATGATGACCACCGGTATTTTTTGCTTTTCGGCGATGACCAGAAAACGATCCAGCATTCTTAAACGCGGACTCGGATGCGCGCACGCAAAGACGAAGACTGCCTGATCTGCATTTGCCAGCAGCACCTGCTGATAATCACCCTGCGGCCGTGGGTCCAGCCGGATGATGGCGCGCTTCCGTTTTTCGACCTCTTCGATTACTCCGCTGCCATCCGTCAGAACTGTGATGCGTACATTATCCCCAATGGCCGCGATGTCGCCTGTGGCTCTCCCCATTTTCAATTTGCCGCGCAGCTGACAAACGACAAAGCCCTGCCCAGTTTCCACTGTGAAGAAACCAGACTGGGCTTTGATGATCAGACCTTGTAGAGACTGCTCGATTGCCAAATAGTTCCTGCTGTATCTACACTAATCGAAACCGATTATGGTTCCGGTGTTTCGGTGGGAATGCCGCCCAATGGCGTGGGCGTTTCGGTCACGCCAAAGTTGGACTCAAACCAGTAGATCGTCCGCGGGGTGCCGTAGTAATACGTTTCCACAATGCGCTTGAATACTGGCGCCGCCCAGTCGGACCCTTCGCCTTGATTTTCGAGGATGACTGAAATCGCAATATCGGGCTTGCCGGTGGATTCACCTGCCATGGTGTACCCGGCAAACCAGGCATGCGGATCGCCGCTGCCTGATTCAGCAGTACCCGTCTTGCCGGCGACCGGGATGCCCAAACCGCGCAGCCGGAAGTTGGCTGTGCCGCGTTCGTTCGCAACGACATCGATCATCGCCTTCTGGATTACTTCCATGCGGAATGGCTGGATCGGCAGTGTCCCCATCGCCTCCGGTTCAAAGACCATGACCGGGTCACCACCTTCCACAGGCTCGATCTTTTCCACCAGCTGCGGGCGATAGAGCGTGCCGCCATTCCCGAGCGCGGCAATGAAGCGCGCTACCTGCAGCGGCGTGACCTGCACTTCCCCCTGACCGATCGCCTGGTTCACCACGTCGATCGCGCTGGGTGGGTCAACGATGCGCCCGGATTCTTCCGCGATATGTTCGATGCCGGTGGCGCTGCCCAGCCCAAAGGCGCGCGCCATGTTGGCAATATCATTCGCGCGGTTATTCTCGAACAAGGTCAACCCGATCTGCCAGAAAAACGGATTGCAGGAACGCACCAATCCTTCCGGCAAGGTCAATTGCCCGGAGGGCTGACTGTCAGAGGTATTGCATTCCAGTCCACGTAGTTTCCGATCCTCACAGTGCTGCCAGGTCCAGTCGTGACGGACGACGTCTGACAACCCCGTCCAGTCATATTGGCAATCGAGCGTGCTGGCCGGCTCAAATAATCCGCTTTCCATGCCGGCTGCCATGGTGATGAGTTTGAACACCGAGCCGAGCGGATACTGTCCCTGCGCGGCGCGGTTGAGAAGCGGCTGGTCCGACCTTGAAAAAATTTCTGTAATTTGGGCAGTCTGATTTGGATTGGTCGGTTGAAACGCGTTTGAATCAAAATCGGGCGAAGACGCCATGGCAAGCACACGACCTGTATCCCGTTCGAGGACCACCACTGCACCAGTAAACCCTTTGATGGCCTGCTCCGAATAGTATTGCAGGTTGCGGTCTATTGTGAGGTAAACGGAATCGGCAGCCTTGGGCTGGCTTTCACCCACTTTGGTAATGATATCCCCTGTGGCTGGATTGATAACATAGAGGGTGCCGCCGTGCTGTCCTGAGAGATGATCCTCTGCCCAACGTTCGATCCCCTGCTGCCCGACGAGCTCATCACCGGCATAACCGAGGCGGCGATAAGTGTCGATGGCTTCCGCGGAAATAGGCTGTGTGTAGCCAACGATATTGGACCCCACGCCCTGCTCGAAATAATAGCGTGAGTTGTATTCCGTCCACTGCAGTCCGCTTGGGGAAATAGAGCGGATGCGCTCGGATTCCTGCTCGGAAGCCTGACACAACGGAATGGCAAATTCTGCCGGAGTTGTTGCAATCTCTTCTGCCAAAGATTCCATGCTGATGCCGCATAGATTCCAGACTTCTGAGAGAAGTGTTCCCAGCCCATCCTCCGTGACGTTACCTGGGAAGACCTGGAACGCATAGGCAGTCGCCTGGGCGGCGAGCACATCTCCATCACTGTCATAAATATTGCCGCGTGAGGGAACGTTATAGTCCATGCGCAGGGCGTTGCCGCCCGCCAGGTCAGGGAGGATGAGCCCATCCTCCCAGCTCAGTTTCCATTCATTGTTCTCCAGAGCAAAGCGCGCCACCATATCGCGCTGGATATCTCCCACCAGTGCCGTGTGATAGGTGACCCGGAAGGCAACTTCTGAGGAGTAGGGTCCGACCAGCGAAGACAGGATTTCGTAATCAAATGATCCTGCGCTCATCACGTTTAAGGTATCGCGGTTGCGAACGGCAAAATCCTCCAGCGTGTTGGCATCCTGGCTGACCTTGCTGAGCAGGGAGTACATCTGGTTGTAATCATCGGCTTTGAACGCGTCGAGGTATGCCTGGAGCGCGGTGTCCACACTGGGTGCCGAGCTCACCGTCACAATTGGCTGCGGCAGGGCCGTCTCGGTGGGAAAGATCGAACCGCCGATCCCGCCGGAGCCACACGCGCTAAGAAACGTGAGGATCGCAATCATGTATAACCAACGAAGAAATTTCATGCTTTGCCTTTCAACTCTCCAGTATGCTCTGCCGCCGCGCGGAGCAGTAGATTACAGTTCACCATTCATTAATGCGTTCGAGACCGGGCACTGATATTCCAAAAGCGTTTCACAACTGAGAAAAAAGTCCGAGTTTGGCTGGATGTCCATTTTCCTCATCATGCGGATGACATGACAGACAGGCAGGCCCATCACGCTGGCGAAACAGCCCTCCAGGCTGGCCACGGGATGGAACTCAGGATGCTGGATCGCATACGCGCCGGCCTTGTCGAGTGGATCGCCTGTTTGTACGTACGCGTTAATTTCCTCGTTGGAATAATCCCGCATGGGAACATGTGTGACGCAGAGATCGGTGAGGAGGAGTCCATCGCTCAGGCGCAGCAGGGCAACCCCGGTGTAGACCTCGTGCGTATGTCCGCGGAGACGTTTGAGCATCGTGGTCGCCTCGACACCATCTTTTGGTTTGCCCAGGATGTCCGATCCATCTACAACGGTGGTATCTGCGGCGAGGGTGAGCTGGTCCGGATCCGCCCCGGCTGCAGCCGTAGCGCGCGCCTTTGTTTCGGCAAGCCTTAAGACGTAATCGGCAGGATTTTCGTTCGGGGTTTGACTTTCATCCACATCTGCGGCAGAAACAATGAACTTCCAGCCTGTGAGAGCCAGCAATTGGCGTCGTCTTGGTGAATTGGATGCCAGGATAAGTTGTGTTTTTTCGGTCACGGAAAAGGATTCTAACACAGCCAATCCCCGCCCTTTCCTGCCCTTGCGCAGCATCCTGCAAAGGTATATTCGACAGGATGCGTTTCTATAGAAACAAAATTCCTGTATCGGATTTGGGAAAGTGTCACATCGTGACGGAAGGGGTAGGGTGGTACAATGCGAGAAAATTGTCTGGTCAAGGAGGTGCGCGTGGACGAACTGAAGGAACGGATTCTGCGGGACGGGAAAAATCTGGGAGGCGGGATTTTGAAAGTGGATAGCTTCGTCAATCATCAAGTGGACCCTCTTTTAATGGATGCCTGTGGGCGGGAATTTGCGCGGCGTTTCGCCTCGGTCCACGCGACGAAAGTACTGACTGCCGAGATCTCGGGCATCGCTCCCGCCCTGACGACCGCCATCCATCTCGGGCTACCGGTGGTCTATGCCCGCAAGCATAAGCCCATCACCATGCCGGACCAGGTCTATCTCACGCTTGCCCCTTCTCACACAAAGGGACGCATGGTGGAGTTGATCGTCTCGCCGGAATATCTGGCGAACGGAGAGAGGGTGCTGATCATCGACGACTTCCTTGCCAGTGGACAGACGATCCTGGGTCTGGCGCGGCTGGCTGAAGCTTCAGGGTCGAAGATCGTTGGCATCGGGGCCTTGATCGAAAAGATCTTCGAGGGCGGACGCGAGGTCTTGAAGCCGTTGAACGTGCCCATCGAGTCCCTGGCATGCATTACTTCGATGGATGATGAACAGATTGTTTTTGGTGAGCCGCGGTAACGAAAGCATTGGTCATTATGTCATGCGCAGGCTGCTTTGGCTCTTTGCCCCGTGGATCGGCTGGATCTTTGCCCATATGAACTTTGCCATCCCTGTAAAACGACTGCGCGAGACAGAAACGTTAATGGCGTTTTATCATCCCAGGCCATCGTACCGGTTCCATGTTTTGCTTGTGCCAAAGAAGGCAGTCGCTTCCCTGAGAGATTTTGACCCAACGGATACAACGTTTCTCACAGATCTATATTCCACCGTGCAAAACCTTGTCGATGAATTTCAACTCGCCGAAGGCGCCTATCGTTTGATCGTCAACGGTGGAGACTATCAGGATTTTCCACAACTGCATTTTCATCTTGTTTCAGATGTTGCGCGTCAAAGGTTAACTCCTACTCTTTGATGTTCAACCTTTGACATGGAATATATTTATGGATTCTATTGCCATTCTCGACTTCGGTTCCCAGTATGCCCAGATCATTGCGCGGCGCGTGCGTGAAGCGCAGGTCTATTGTGAGTTGTTCCCGTGGGACGCGCCCATCGAAAAGATCCTCGCGCTCCAGCCGAAGGGCTTTATCCTCTCCGGCGGACCGAAGTCCGTTTACGAAGAGGGCGCGCCCCATATTCAGGACTTCATCTTCAAAACAGGTTTGCCCATTCTGGGGATCTGCTATGGAATGCAAGCCTTAACTCACGCGCTCGGCGGGCAGGTGGATTCATCGGCACAGCGCGAATATGGTCCTGCAGAAATTGAAGCGCTGCTCCCCGATTCCCTAGTCTCCAATCTTTCCAGGGTCTGGATGTCGCATGGCGACCGCATCACGAAACTTCCCGATGGGTTCATCGCGCTGGCGGCGAGCGGCAACAGTCCCTTCGCGGCAATGGGCGATATGAAACGCAAATATTTCGGCGTGCAGTTCCACCCGGAAGTGCATCACACGCCGAACGGAGAGAAGCTGCTCAAGCATTTCGTCCTCGAGATTTGTGGGGTCAGGCCAACCTGGACTCCGGCATCCATTATTGAAGAATCGGTCGAGCGTATCCGCAAACAGGTTGGGGATGAACGGGTGCTTGCCGCAGTCTCTGGCGGCGTGGATTCATCGGTCGCGGCGGCGCTTGTGCATAAAGCCATTGGCGATCAACTCGTGGCGGTGTTCGTGGATACGGGACTCCTGCGGAAGAATGAAGGCGAGCAGGTGGCTTCGGCATTTCGGCGGCACCTGGGCGCGGAACTATTGAGTGTGGAGGCCTCTGACGATTTTCTCTCCGCCCTTAAGGGAGTGACGGAGCCCGAAGAAAAAAGAAGGATCGTCGGCGAGAAGTTCATCCGTGTGTTCGAAGCGCAGGCCAAGCAATTGGGACAGCCAAGGTTTTTGGTACAGGGGACGATCTACCCGGATGTTGTCGAGTCCTCGGCACCAGACCGCAACAAGGCGGAAAAGATCAAGACGCATCATAACGTCGGCGGGCTCCCGGAGGATATGCAGTTTGAATTGGTCGAGCCGCTGCGCTATCTGTTCAAGGACGAGGTCCGCGCGGTGGGTGAGGCGCTTGGGCTGCCGGAAGCGCTGGTCTGGCGGCAGCCGTTCCCGGGTCCGGGACTGACCGTGCGCTGTCTCGGGGAAGTAACGCCCGAGCGTGCCGCCCGTCTGCGGGCCGCGGACGCGATCTTGCTGGAGGAGTTATCCAGAGCAGGTTTTCTGGGTAAAAGATCAACGGTGATCCGTCAAACGGGCTCCCTGAGCCCTGTCCAACAAATGGTTTCGCAGGCGTTTGTCGTTTTGCTGCCTGTCCGCTCGGTGGGAGTGATGGGGGACCAGCGAACATACCAGGAAGCCGCGGCGATCCGCGCCGTGACCACCGAGGACTTTATGACTGCCGATTGGGCGCGCCTGCCGCAGGACCTGCTGGCGAAAGTATCGAACCGCATTGTCAATGAAGTGGACGGAATAAATCGGGTGGTGTATGATATTACCAGCAAGCCGCCTGCCACCATTGAATGGGAATAGATCAAAATGTTGACTACCCTGCACTAGAGTGCGGGTCAAAATCGCAGCCGCTTCCCGGGGACCGGGGAGGCAACATCATAAAGGAGTCACAATGAATTTTGATTTTGGGGATATCCTCGCTGGCGCATGGAAAATTACATGGAAAAATAAGGTGTTTTGGGCAATTAGTATGCTGCCATTCCTCACTGTGTTTTTGCTCTTGCCCATTTGGCTTGTTTTCGTGTTTCAGGAAAATGTGGATTTCGACACAATATCTACCTGGATGCAAAATCCGACCTATGCGAGTATTGTCGTGATTGTTTATCTGGTCATTTTCGTTGCCAGTATCGTTTTACAGATCGCCTCCCGGTCTTCTTTAACCCTGGGCGTTTACAGGGCGGAAGCCGTTGTTCAACCACTTACGTTTTTGGATCTGTTGCGGAGTGGGCTGCACTACTTCTGGCGTATTCTGGGGTCCGCTTTCCTGATCGGCGCAGGAATGATGGTGCTTTTCATGGCCTTCTTTGCCATTGTGGGGGCGTTGTCTGCTGTGACGATGGGATTCGCAATGTTGTGTATCCAGCCCTTGTTCATTCTGGTGATTCCTCTGTTCCTGCTGGTGATGGCAATCATGGAACAATCAGAATCAGCCATCGTTGCGGATGAAATGAAGGTCATGGATGCCATTAAGCAAGCCTTTGAATTGATCACCACCCATATCTGGAAATATGTGCTGATCACCCTCATTGTTTATTTCGGCATGAACATCCTGACCAGCTTGGTTAGCTTCCCGCTGATGCTCCCGCTGTTCTTTTTCATGATGCGCAACCTGGAAGCTGGCCCGGATTTCAATAACATGATAAGAATGCAGGCTGTTTTCGGAGTTGTTATACTGCCCATCATGGCGATCATCCAGGGCTTTTCCCTGACATATATGAAATCTGCCATGATGCTCACCTATTTACGGCTCACACGTCACAAACAACCGCAACCTGTTTTACAGGCAGCGACGACCTAAAAGGAGTCACAATGAATTTCAATTTTGGGGACGTGCTCACACGGGCATGGCAGATCGTTTGGAAACACAAAGTGCTGTGGATCTTTGGAATTTTCGCCGGATGTTCACGAGGGGGTGGCGGGGGCAGCGGTGGAGGAGGCGGTAGTGGCGGAGGGGGAACCGGACCTGGTGACCAGCCGTTCTCACAGTTCGAGCGTGTTTTTGAGCAGATTGGCCAGTGGATCAGCGAAAACCCGTGGATCGTGGTCGTGGGTGTCGTGCTGGTTCTCGCGCTGGTGGTGCTCACCGTCCTGCTGGGGACGATTGGCCGGATTGGCTTGATCAAGGGCACCTACCAGGCGGAGCAGGGCGCGGAACGGCTTGTCTTTGTCGAACTGTTCTCCGGGAGCATGCCGTATTTCTGGCGGGTCTTCGGATTGTCGCTTTTGATCGGCTTGATCGGACTCCTGATCTTCATCCCATTTGTGCTGTTCGGTGTGCTCACCGCAGGTATTGGCTTTGTCTGCCTGCTTCCCTTGCTATGCATCCTGATCCCGATCCTCTGGGCTATTTCAGTTGTAATCGAGCAGGCCAATGCCGCCATCGTGCTCGACGATCTGGGCATCGGGGATGGCCTTCGGAAGGGCTGGGAAGTAGTCCGTTCCAACGCCGGTCCCATGATCCTGCTGGCGCTGATCCTTTTCATCGGTTCGGGTGTGATTGGATTCATCATCGCCATTCCCATCATTGCGGCGGTGTTCCCGTTGATTCTGGGGGCGGCCAGCAATAACACCAATCCAGTCTGGATTACAGCTGTTTGCTGCGCGGTCTATTTCCCGATCCTGCTGGTCTTAAGTGGCATCTTAAATGCATATGTGCAATCTGTCTGGACTCTGACCTAT
>Ga0126306_10002262_pt1 | contig 10789 bp, 11 predicted proteins | sample Plot27_FD_92592 | JGI IMG/M metagenome (GOLD analysis project Ga0126306, IMG submission 92592) | Serpentine soil microbial communities from UC McLaughlin Reserve, CA, USA - Plot27 | ecosystem: Environmental > Terrestrial > Soil > Grasslands | place: USA: UC McLaughlin Reserve, Lake County... | reverse complement strand
TCCCACGTGTCCGGGCCGGCGAGCACGTCGAGGCCGAGCTCCAGGTCGGCGGCGGACCGGCCCATCGGCCCGACGACGCCCACGTCGGGCGTGCCGAGCGTCCCGGGCGGACCGGGGATGTGGCCGCGCACCGGGATGATGCCGAACGTCGGCTTGTGGCCGAACACCCCGCAGAAGTGGGACGGGTTCCGGATCGACCCGCCGATGTCGCTGCCCAGCTCGAAGCCCGTGAGCCCGGCGGCGAGGGCGGCGGCCGCCCCGCCGGACGAGCCCCCGGTCGTGCGGTCGAGCGCCCACGGGTTGTTGGTCCGGCCGTAGACCTCGTTGGCGGTCTGCACGTCGCCGGCGTAGAGCGGGAGGTTGGTCTTGCCGAATACGACGGCTCCGGCCGCCTTGAGCCGGGCCACGGCGACGGCGTCGGCCCCCGGCACGTGGTCGCGCAGCTCCGGGGCGCCGGACGTCGTCACCAGTCCCTCGGTCTCGAAGGCGTCCTTGACCGTCATGGGCAGGCCGTGGAGCGGCCCCCAGCGCTCGCCGCGGGCGAGGGCGGCGTCGGCCTCGGCCGCCCGGGCCCGGGCGCGTTCGGCGTCGAGGGCCACCACGGCATTGAGCGGGCCGTTCAGCCGCTCGACGCGCGCCAGGTAGAGGTCGAGCAGCTCGACGCTGCCCACCTTGCCGCCCGCCAGCAGCTCGCACAGTTCGGTCGCAGGGCGCAGCGCCAGGTCGTCGTCAGCCACCGTCGCATGCTGGCACGCCCGGGGGCCGCTCGGCCGGGCGATCCGGCCCGCCGGCAGCTCCCTCGGCTCAGTTGGGGGACGGCTGCTCGCCGGTGAGGGGGAGGTCCGGCCAGGGCTTGGGCGGGCCACCCGTCCACAGGCCGCCGCCGGCGGCGGCGATGCGCGCGGCCACGTTGCCGAGCACGCTGTCGAGGGCGGCCAGGCCGGTCGCCTGGCGTAGGTCGTCGTAGGGCCAGCCGACGTCGGTACCGGCGGCCGCCACCAGCTCGCACTCGAGGAGTTGCTGCTCGCGCACCAGCGTCTCGGCCTCGGCCAGCAGCCGGAGGGACCGGTGGTACGCCTCGGCGGCCCGCAGCCGCGTCGCCAGCGTCGTGTCGTCAGCGCCCCAGCGCGCCCGGCGGGTCGGGCCCGCCGCTGTCTCGTCGTCGCCCAGCCTCATCGTCGAGTCTCTCCTGTCGTCGTCGCCGGTATCGGCGGACTGCCCGCCTGACGCTCTTCCCCATGGAGGAGGGAAAAGAACAAGTGGTATGACGGCTTTCGCCGCGAACGGGACGATGCCCCTGGTAGGAGGCTTGTCAGCAGGATGCGAAAGCCTGTTGGAACTCCGCCTCGGCGCCCGGGGGCGCCACCACGTCGGTCACGAAGGACCGGATCGACTCGTAGCCCACGGCGTCGATCACGCACTCGCCGTACCCGAAGGCGTCGCGGCTGCCATAGCCCATGTCGTGAAGGGCGACGCGCATCGCCTCGGCGCGCATCGCCGGCAGGGTGAGCGCCTCGAGCGGGTCGAATCGGTTGTCGCCCTTGTCCAGGCCGCAGGCGGTGAGCACCACGGAGCCGTCCGGCCGGGCCGCCACCGACGCCTCGTCCGCCACCCCGCTGCCGGCGAAGGCGCCGAGGGCGTCGGACAGCTGGCTCGTCTCCTCCGGCGAGTCGCCGACGGCGGCGTAGTCGAGGCACTCCCGGCCGCCGGCGTCGTCGTAGGACACCACGAACTCGCCGCCCCACCCGGTGACGGCGTCGAGTGCCTGGGACGGGTCGATCCCGGCCGCCAGGAGGACGTAGAGGTTGATCGCCCCGACCGACCGGACCCGGACGTCCTCCCCGCCGGCGGCGCCGGCCGGCACGGGCCGGGCCACGGCGTCGGCCGGGTCGCGGTCGAGGTAGGTGCGGGGGTCGAGGACCTGCTCCGTCGTGACGGGCGGGTCGCCGAAGGCGGCGTCGACGGCGGGGTTGCCGCCCGCGGCCAGCAGCATGTCGACCAGCTGCTCACCCACGTAGTAGGGCGCCATGTCGAGGGCGTCGACCAGCGAAGCCACGTCGGACCCGGCCGCCCCGCCCAGCACACCCTCGCGCGCCCGCGCCGGGGCGGTGTGCGACCCGAGCGTCGGCGGCGGGGTGCGGGAATCGGGGCCGGTGCCCCCGGTCCCCGGGTCGGGCCCGGTCAGGCCGGGGGCCTCGCCCGGGGATGGCGCCTCGCCGGGCTCGGACGGCGGCGAGTCCATGACCTCCTCCGGCGGTACGCCGCCCGCCACGAGCATCTCGTCGTAGGCCCGCTCGACCCGGGTGGCGTCGCCCTCGACCAGGCCGGAGTAGGCGAGCTGGGTCTCGGGGGTGGCGTCGGGGTCGGCGTCGATGGCGAACAGGTCGAAGTGCTGGTCGTCGAGGACGTGGGTCAGCTCGTGCACCAGCGTGCCCTGCAGGACCGGGTTCAGGTCGGTGCCCCGGGCCACGATGCGGTCGCCGTCGTAGTAGCCGAGGCTGCCCGCCCCGACCGAGGCGTCGTAGTCCGTCGGCGACAGGAAGTCGACGGGCACCGGCTGCTGGTACGCCAGCTCGCGCTCCTGCTCGACGAAGGCGACGAGGTCGGCGACGCGGGGGTCCCACTCAGTGGGCGCCGTGGTCGGCGGCGGGGCCGTCGTGGGCGGGACCGTGGTGGTCGGTGCGACCGTGGTGGTGGTCGTGGCGGCGTCGGGCGTCCCGGCGGCGCGCTCGGGGGCGGACGCGCCCAGGGCGACCGCGCTCACGGCCAGCGTGCAGGCCACGGCGACGCCGGCGACGAGCCCCCAGCGGACGGGCCCGGGCCCCAGGCCCGAGCGGCCGCCGGCGCCCGGCGGCGGGGCCTCGACGCGGCGCGCTCCCTGCGGCGGTGGCACGTAGGTCAGCGGGACCGGCCCCCGGTGCAGCATGGGGCCGCCCGGCGGGGGCAGGGCGAGGGGCGGCGACAGCGGTCGGTCGCGCGGCGGCGCCGGCAGCGGCGGGGCCAACGACGCCGGGGTGCCGATCCGCTCGCCTGTCCTGGTCAACCAGCTGCCCACGCCCACCCCGCGCCCTCGCGTCCGGAGCCACGTTAGCGACGCCCCGGACGAGTACCTTCGGCGCCGATGGCCGCCCGGGGTCAGCGCAGGCGGGTGGTGACGAGGGCGAGCAGGGCGAACTCGGCCACGATCGCCGCCACGATCCCGGCGACGGTCGGCAGGGCGGCAACGGCGAGGGCCATGAGCGCGGTCCGGGCCCACACGGCGACCACCAGCGTCCGGTCGACGCCCGGCGTGCGCCGGCGGCGGTCCCCGCCCTCCTCCCCGTCCTCGTCGGCCTCGTCCTCGGGCACCCCGATCAGCTCGGACACGTCCTCGGGCGGGTGCGCCCGCACCAGGTCCCGCCGGCGGCGGTAGACGGTGATGCCGGCCTCGGCGCAGGCGGCGGCGACGCGGCGGCTGCGGGTCACGACGGCCACGACCCGAGCCTTCTCCGCCCGGAACCCACGCTCCCCCATCAGAACCAGGCCCGACGCCTCGACGACGCCGAAGACGCGGGCGTGCATCATCCGGGTGTCGTCGGGGGCGTACCAGGCGTAGATGCCGCAGTCGCAGCCCGGCTCGGGGGCGCGGTGCGAGTCGGGCGGCAGGTCGTCCGGCACCTCGCTGCCGGGCCGCCGGGGCAGCTCGAGCGGGAGGCAACGGGCCGAGAGCAGCGCCGGCCACAGGACCTTGCGGCGCGACACGGCGGCGAGGGGCAGCATCCCCGCCGGGACCGTCTCGCCGCGGCGGGTCGGCCGCCAGGTGCGGTAGCCGCGCAGGGTCCCCGGCACGAGCGAGCGGTCGGCGTCGCCGCCGCCGCACAGCCGGGAGATCTCGCTCACGGCGCGGCCGGGACCGGCTCCGCGGGTTGCTCGGGGCGTGTCTCGGGTGTGGCCGGGGACGGCTCGACCGGCACCGGCGCCGGCCGTTCGTGGACCGGCTCGAAGATGATCTCCCGCCGGACGGGCCCGATCTCGCCGGCCCGCGGCTCGGCGGCCAGGTCGGTCTCTGCGGGCACGTCCCCCACCGCCGGTTTCGTCGGCTCGGCCGGCGTACCCGGCTCGGTAGGGGGCTCACCGGTACGGCGCCGGACCATCGGCTTCCGTTCGGCCCAGCGGTTCCCGGCTGAGGACGAGCTGGCAAGCGGCATCGGGACCCCCGATCGCGACACTTTTCCTGCCGATGAGCGTGCCGGTCCGCATGCCGAATCGCAAGCCCGTCGGGAAAAGCCACACACCGGACACACGCGACGAGGCGAGCAGCCGGGTGGCTGCTCGCCTCGGGCGCCGGGGGGACGGCCGGGCGCGAACGGGACCGGGCGACGCCCGGGAGGGTCAGGCGCGGGGCATCCTGCGGCGGAACAGCAGCTGGAGAGCGCAGAAGCCGGCCACGCCGAGGCCCATGACGGCGGCGACGGCGACGCCGGTCCCGCCGAAGGCGCCGGCGGCGATCAGGGCCACCGTGGCCGCCACCCAGGTTGCGTCGGCCGCCGAGACCAGGGCGGCGCCCGTGCGGAGCCGGACCGGCGCCGCCCGGGCCACCAGCAGGACGTCGGCGGCGAACACGAGGAGGGCGGCGCCGACCAGGCGGACGAGGCCCACCGTGCTCACGTCCATCAGGTCGGCCACCCAACCGCCGGCGGCCAGGGCGACCGCAGCGGCGGCGGCGGACGTGACGGCGTTGGCGGCGAGCACGGCCCGCAGGCGGCCCTCGGCCGTGGTGCTGCGGGCCGTGGTGCCGGCGGTCGTGCCGGCCCGGTCGGCGGCGATGTCGTTGGCGAGGAGCGTCGTCGAGGTCATGCCCCGACTATCCGCCCGGTCGGGGACGCCGGGCGATTACGTGGGAGGTAACGGGTCCCGGACGACCACGTCGGCCCGGAAGCCCGGCGCCAGGAAGCCGGCCAGCGCCGCCGCCTCGGCCCCGACCGCCTCCTCGTCGTCCCCGGCCAGCGGCACCAGCGGGAGCACCTCGACGGTCGTCCTCCCCGCCCGGGCGTCGGTGGTGGCCGACCAGGCCCCGGCCACGAACCCGTCGAGGAGGAACGAGCCGCGGTGCCCCATCACGTGGCCGAGCGCGCCGCGCCGCTCCGGCGGGACCACCCGGGCCCGGTCGGCGTGGGACAGCAGCACGTTGTCGTACTCGGGGAGGAACCGGACAGGCGCCGGCGTGTCCGGGCCCGGCCGCGGCGCGTCGGGCAGGTCGACGAGCGCCCGGCCCCGCTCGTCGGCGAACGTCCGCAGCCGGGACCCCAGCCGGTCGAGCACTGCCCGCATGCCCGGCAGTCCCGACCAGGCGGACACGTCCGCCGCCGTGGCCGGCCCGAAGGCGGCCAGGTAGCGCAGGACGACGTCTTCGACGGAAGGCGCCGCCTCGAGCGGCCGGCCCAACCACCGCTCGACGTCCACCTGCGTGACCTGCCCCTTCCGTCCCCATACGCCCCGGGGCGGCGGCTGCGCCAGCGGCAGGAGGTTCCGGCACAGGAAGGCGAGGGCGCCGGGTGGCCGGCCCGGGAACCGCTCGGCGAGCAGGGCTTTCAGCTGGGTGCCCGACCGGGGCTCCGCGAGCAGGGGCCGGGCCTCCGCCGCCGTGGCGGCCGTGTCGATCGTGCGGAGGAAGGCACCGTGCTCGCTGTGGGTCAGCAGCTCCTTGTCGAGCGCCGCCTGGGTGAGCGGCCGCAGCCGGAGGGCGTCGTCGGCCGTGACCAGGTGGATCGTCCCCCGCATGACGAGGATGCGCACCATCGTGCGGTCCTCGAGCGCCCGGCCGACCTCGCCGGGGTCGAACCCGTCGAGCCGCGACCACAGCGCCGGGTAGGGGTCGAGCGGGTTCTGCGCCTGCATCCCGACGAGGTGCTCGACAGCGGCCCCCGCCGTCGCCGGTCGGCGGGCCAGCAGCCACTGCCGGGCCAGCAGGGCCCGGTTCAGGCTCCGGTTGTCGAGGACGTCCGTCGTCACGGCCGCCGAGTCTGCCCCGGGTCAGCCACCCGTCCCGTCCACCACGACGGTCACCGGCTGGCCGAGGAACCCGGCCATGTCCGCCGCCTCGGCCTCGAGGGCGGTGAGGACGGCGGCCGGCAGTCCTCGGTCGGAGAACGGCGTGACGAGGATGTCCATGCGGGCCCCCGACCGGCGGGTGCGCCACGTGGCGACGACCCGCCCGTCCACGACCAGCGTGGCCCGGATCACTCCGCCGCCGGGGTGGGCGCGCGTGGCGTGGGCCTCCGCCAGGACCGGCGCCCGCGACCGCCAGCCCAGCAGCAGCTCGTCGTAGCCCGGCAGCAGGCGGACCACGTCCGCCGGGGCCTCCAGGCGCCGCGACCGCAACCGCCACCCCTCGGGCGCGTGGGGGGCGCCGGTCAGGGCGTCGGCGATGGCGGTCCACGCCGCCCGCACGTCCCGCAGGGGGAGGCCGGACCAGGTCGCCAGGTCCTCGGGGACGGCCGGGGCGTGGGCGGCGACGTAGCGCCGGGCCAGCTCGCGGAGCGCCCGCGGGCGGTCGACGCCCATCGCGACCGGGGCGCCCAGCCAGTCGCCGGCGTGGACGTAGGTGGGCTTGCCGCCGCGCTCGGGCCCGAGCACGAGGCGCCCGGCGAACGCCGCGAGGGCGGCCAGGTGGAGGATCCCCTGGCCCTCCGCCGGCACGCCGGCCGAGCGCAGCCGCTCCCCAAGCTCCTCCTTGGTCAGGGGGCCGGCACCGTCGAGGATTCGATCGACGACCGGCGCGGCGGCGTCGGGGTCGGCGATTCCTTCCTGCACGGCCCGGCGCCGCGAGCCCGCCATCCGGGGCGGGCCGAACAGGGGCACGAGCCAGGGCAGGTCCTCGGCCGCCACGAGGTGCAACGTGCCCCGCGGCCCCCAGGCCCGCACGACCGAGCGGTCATCCCGGGCCTCGGTGAGCGCCGCGGCGGTGAGGCCGGCGGCGCGCGCCCGGAGGGCCAGCGGGAAGGCGGTGACGTCCTGGGCCTGGACCGCCAGCAACCGGCCGACGAGGCCCGCGACCCCGCCCGCGCACGCTGGGCGGTGCAGGAGCTGGGACCCGGCCCGCGCCCGCGCGACGGCTACCTCGGCGTCCCCGGCCACGCCCGAGCCCCTCTCCCGTCCCGTCAGTTCATGGACGGGTGCGCCGGGAAGTTCGCCAGCATCGACACCCTGCCGCCCTGGCGGCGCAGGACCGAGCGCCACATGGCCTCGGGGTCGGCGGCGAACACGTCGTCGGCGTGGGCGTCGACGACCAGCCAGGCGCCCTCGTCGAGCTCGCCCTCGAGCTGGCCCGGGCCCCAGCCCGAGTAGCCGGCGAAGAAGCGCACGCCCGCCAGCTCGGGGGCGAGGCGGCCCGGCTCGAGCTGCAGGTCGATCGTCCCGACGTCGCCGACGACCTGCGACCAGCCGGCCAGCGGGTTGCCGGTCGGCCGCCGGGCCAGCGCCAGCACGCCGTTCTGCTCCACCGGGCCGCCCAGGTACAGGACGCCGGGGCGGGCAGCCAGGTCGCCCCAGGCGCCCAGCAGGTCCTCGACCGAGAGGTCGGTGGGCCGGTTGAGCACGACACCGAGCGCCCCCTCGGTGGTGTGGTCGACCATCAGGACGACGGACCGGTCGAAGTTCGGGTCGCCCAGCATCGGCTCGGCGATCAACAGCTTCCCGACGGTGCGACCGTGGCTCCTCATCGCCCCCAGCATGGCGCGCCGGCGCGCCCGCCCGCGCACACACCGGGGGGGCCGACCCACGCTGCGCGCGGTTCGTGAGTGCGAGACTGCGCCCGTGCTCGACGACGGGACCTACGACGCCATCGTGGTGGACGCCGGCGCCGTCGACCCGGCCGCCGACGCGGCTGGCGACACCGCCGGGACCGGCGCCGGCGAACGGGCCGGCGCGGCGCCCGGCGCCGTGAGCATCGAGCTGACGATCGTGGCCGGGCCGGCCAAGGGCGAGATGGTCACCGTCATCGGCCACAACCTGGGCGGCGACCCGCTCGACCTGCTCGGCGTGCCCGCCACGCTGACCGTGACCGACGGCGCACCCGCCCTCCGCCTCGAGCGATGACCGGCGATGTCGGCAGCCACGCGTCCGATCGGGGACGCCCACGGGCGGGCCCGGTCGCGGGCGCAGACGGGTGCAAGACGGGCTGGGTCGTCGTCACCCTGGACGACGCCGGCGGGCCGGACGGCGACCGCCGCTACCCACCGCTCACCGTGGTGCCCGCGCTCGACGAATTGGTCGCCGACGTGGCGTCCGGCCGGCTGGCGGCGCTCGCCGTCGACATGCCGATCGGCCTGTCGTCCCGCGCACCGCGAGCATGCGACCAGCAGGCCCGCCGCATGCTCGGCCCCCGGCGGGCGTCGGTCTTCCCCGCGCCGGTGCGGGCCGTGCTGGGCGCCCGGACCTATGCCGAGGCGCTCGCCCGGTCCCGCGCCGCCAGCGGGCGGGGCCTGCCGGCGCAGGCCTGGAACCTCGTCCCCAAGGTCACCGAGCTGGACCGCCTCGTGCGGCCCGAGCTGCAGGACCGGCTGGTGGAGGCGCACCCCGAGCTGGCCTTCGCCCGCCTGGCGGGCTCCCCGGCGGTCCACCCCAAACGCACGCCGGAGGGCCGGGCCGAGCGCCAGATGCTCCTGGCGAGAGAGGGGCTGGGCGACGTGGCCCAGGTCCGGGCGCTGGGCGCCGCCTCGGACGACGTGCTCGACGCCGCCGTGCTTGCCCTCACCGCCCGCCGGCTGCGCGACGGCGTGGCGGTCCGCCTGGGCGATGGCACCCGCGACGCCCGCGGCCTGCGCATGGAGGTCGCCTACTAGGACGACGGTAGGGGGAGGGCGACCGCGTCGTAGGCGGCGCGCACCCGCTCGGCGGTTGCCGCCGCCTCGGCGTCGTCGGCATACCGCGTGCGGGGCCAGAAGAACCCCCGCAGGCCGTCCTTGCGGTTGCGGGGCACCACGTGGACGTGCATGTGGGCGACGCTCTGGCTGACCCGGTTGTTCAGAGCCACGAACGAGCCCGCCGCCCCGAAGCCGCCCTCCATGGCCAGCGCCAGCCGCTGCGCCCGCAGGAACAACGGCCCGACCAGGGACGCCGGCAGGTCCCCGAGCGTCACGTGGTGCTCGCGCGGCACGAGCAGCGTGTGGCCCGGGAACAGCGGGCGCCCGTCGAGGAAGCCCACCGCCACCTCGTCCTCGAGCACCCGGAACGCCGGCTCGTCGCCGGCGACGATGGCGCAGAAGGGGCAGGCGGCGGCCATACGGCCGGGGATCCTACGGGGCGAAGGGGACTGTGTCGGCATGGTGAACAGTCAGAACCACCCTCCCTTCCGGGCGCCCCGACGTTTATCGTCTGGTCCGTGATGCGTTGCCACGGACGCCGGTGGTGGTCATCGGCACCTGTCGCAGGCGAAATCATCGGCCGGTCCGTCCGGCGCGTCACCACCGGTACCCACGGTCCTGCCGCCTCGCTGTCGGTGTCGCCGACCTGATGCCGCCACCAGCAACCCCCGCCGTCACGGCATCCACGTGCGGTCCATCGGGGTGCGGTTCACTGACCGACGGAGACCTGTCCGCCACGCAGACCCGTGGGCGTCCGGCTCCCTGCCGGCCCGTCACACGGTGTGCTGCCCGACCATCCAGGGAGTCCCACCGTGACCGACTTCGTTCAGCGCCCGCTCGCTCCGGACGACACGGCCCCGGCCACAACGGCCGCCCGGTTCCTCGAGTCCCGGCTCCCTGACGGTGGTCGCACCTACGTCCTCGACACGTCGGTCCTGCTGGCCGACCCCTGGGCGCTCCGGCGATTCGCCGAGCACGAGGTGGTCATCCCGCTCGTCGTGATCACCGAGCTGGAGGGCAAGCGCCACCACCCCGAGCTGGGGTGGGCGGCCCGACAGACGCTGCGGATGCTCGAGTCGCTGCGCCTCGAGCACGGCTCGCTGCTGCGGCCCATGCCGGCCAACGAACAGGGCGGCACGCTGCACGTCGAGGTGAACCACACCGAGACGGCCGGCTTCCCCATGGCCCTCAGCCAGGACACGAACGACCACCGGATCTTGGCGGTGGCCCGCAACCTGGCCAACGAGGGACGCGACGTGGTCCTCGTGTCGAAGGACCTGCCGCTGCGGCTCAAAGCGTCGATCGTGGGCCTCGCGGCCGACGAGTACCGCAACGAGCTGGTGGCCGACACCAGCTGGAACGGCGTGGTCGAGATGGACGTCGACGGCGGGGTCATCGACGGGCTGTTCGCCGAGCACACCGTACCCCTCCCGGACGGGCGCGACCTGCCGGCGAACAGCGGCGTCGTGCTCCACGCCGGCACCCAGTCCGCCCTCGGGCGGGTGCGGGAGGACAAGCAGGTCCACCTGATCCGGCCCGACCGCACGCTGTTCGACGTGCGGGGGCGCTCGGCCGAGCAGCGCATCGCCATAGACCTGCTGGCCGACCACGACGTCGGCATCGTCAGCCTCGGCGGCCCGGCCGGGACCGGCAAGTCGGTGCTCGCCCTCGCGGCGGGCCTCGACGCCGTCCTCGAGCAGCGCACCCACAAGCGGGTCATCGTCTTCCGGCCGATCTTCCCGGTCGGTGGCCAGGACCTGGGCTACCTGCCGGGGTCCGAGGCCGAGAAGATGCTCCCGTGGGGCGCGGCGGTGACCGACGCCCTCGAGGCCATCGCCGGCCGGGAGGTCATCGACGAGGTCATCGACCGCGGGCTGCTCGACGTCCTGCCGCTCACCCACATCCGGGGGCGCAGCCTGACCGACAGCTTCGTCGTGATCGACGAG
>Ga0126306_10002259_pt1 | contig 10792 bp, 12 predicted proteins | sample Plot27_FD_92592 | JGI IMG/M metagenome (GOLD analysis project Ga0126306, IMG submission 92592) | Serpentine soil microbial communities from UC McLaughlin Reserve, CA, USA - Plot27 | ecosystem: Environmental > Terrestrial > Soil > Grasslands | place: USA: UC McLaughlin Reserve, Lake County... | reverse complement strand
TGGCAGGCAGATACTCATAAGCAGGAACAGGCGCTGGCGGAACTGCAACAGGCGCTGAGTTTACCGGAACCGCCCAACCGGATCGAGTGCTACGACATTTCCAACACCCAGGGCACAGCCATTGTCGGTGCAATGGTCGTTTTTACCCAGGGCGTGCCGGATAAAAAGCTTTATCGTAAATTCAATATTGAAAGCGTGGTCGGCGCGCCGGACGATTTCGCCTCGATGGAGGAAATGTTAACACGCCGATTCCGGCGGTGGCGCGGCGGCAAGGAAACGGAAGCCAGTCCCGGTGCCAAACAGGACGCGTCATTCTCCTTCCTGCCAGATCTCATCATCATTGACGGTGGAAAAGGTCAATTAAGTCGGGCCGTGAGCGTCCTGGAAAAATTTGACCTGATGGAAATGGTACCGATCGTGGGACTTGCCAAGCAGCGTGAGGAAATATTTTTCCCGAACAAATCAGAGGCGTTGATGCTGCCGAGGCATTCACAGGCATTGTATCTGGTACAGCGTATTCGTGATGAAGCGCACCGATACGGGATCACGGCGCACCGCAAGAAACGCCAAAAGCTTGGCATGGCTTCACAGCTGGATGCTGTTCCCGGGATTGGGCCCACGCGGCGCAAAGCCCTGTTGAAACATTTCGGCTCCGTGGAGAAGATCAGGGAGGCGTCGGTCGAAGAGTTGAGAAGTATTTTGCCAGAAGATGTGGCACACTCCATTAAGGCACACCTGGAATGAAGCAGGTTTGGATCGTGGATGATGACGAGGAAATGAGCCGTGCAATTGGGCTCATGTTGAACATGCTCGATTGCGAGGTGGTGGCATTTCACCATGCCCGTTCTGCTACGCAGACCTTTCTAACCGGTAAACGCCCTGCAGTACTCATTCTGGATATCAACATGCCGGAAGTGTCGGGCCTGGACTTGGTGGAATTCCTGCGGCGACGCCCGGAGTGGCAGGACCTACCGATTGTCATGCTTTCCTCAGAAGCGTCGGACCATATTGTGGATAAATCGCTCGAAATGGGTGCAGATGCATACGTGATGAAGCCTGTGACCATTGAAGAGCTTGAAAAAGCAATGGCGACTGCCATTGATAAACATGCAAGTATGAAGTGAGATATGGCTAACAAAAAGTCAAATAAAAGACAGATCAAAACAAGCGACAACCGTAATGCCCGGCGGACAAGAATGCTGCAGATCATCTTCATTCTGTTTTCCATTATGCTAATCCTGTCCATGGTGCTTTCGCTGACAAGTAATTAAGATCTTCACTGGTATAATTTTATGCCGCGCGGCGGAAAGACGCCGCGCGTTATTTCGCTAGGTGATCAGGCGGGATCGACATCCTGCCACACGAAAAGGGATGTATGCTCGACAAACTAAAAGGCATTGAAGAACGCTATGAACAGCTTGGGAATGAATTGCTCGAGGTGGGCAGCAACTACCAGCGCGCGGCTGAGATCAACAAGGAGCGAGTCGACCTGGAGCACATCGTCGAAAAGGCGCGGGAATATCGTCAGGCACGAAAAAGCCTGGACGAAGCGCAGATGATGCTCGAATCCGAAAGGGATCCGGAGATGATCGCTTTGGCAGAGGCGGATGTGATGGAGTTGAATCCCAGGATCGAAGCCCTCGAGAAAGAGATCAAGGGTCTTCTCGTTCCCAAAGACCCCCGCGATGATAGGAATGTCATCGTGGAAATCCGCGCGGGGGCAGGCGGCGATGAAGCCGCCATTTTTGCAGCCGACCTGTTCCGCATGTATATGCGCTATGCGGAGAATAAACGTTGGAAACCCGAGATCCTGTCTGAGAACGCGATCGGCGTGGGCGGCTATAAGGAAGTGATCTTTGAAGTGAAAGGTAAGGGTGCCTACTCGAAGATGAAATATGAATCGGGTGTGCATCGCGTGCAGCGCGTGCCCGCCACCGAAGCGCAAGGACGGATCCATACCTCCACTGCGACGGTCGCAGTCATGGCGGAAGTGGACGAAGTGGAAATTAATATTCCAGAAAGCGACATTGAGGTCGAGGTTTATCGTTCCTCCGGCGCGGGTGGGCAGAACGTGCAAAAGAACTCCACAGCCGTGCGGCTGTATCACAAACCCACAGGAATGATCGTGACCTGTCAGGATGAACGCTCGCAGCTGCAGAATAAACTGCGCGCCCTCAGCATTTTGCGGGCACGCCTCTATGAGCTGGAAGAGGCCAAACGCAACGCGGAGATCGAATCGGACCGCCGTTCCCAGGTTGGAACGGGCGAACGCTCTGAAAAGATCCGCACGTACAACTATCCGCAGAATCGTGTTACCGACCATCGCATTGGGATCTCAAGCTACAACCTGCCGGCTGTGATGGATGGCGGCATCGATGAGTTCATCGAGGAACTCTCCACCCGCGATGAAGCAGACCGTCTCGCTACTAGCGGCGTCGAGGAGTAATTTTGCTCGAGGCTTTTACGTGATGTTTCCCGGGATGAACACGTCATTGCTCTCAAACATTACCAACGATCTCGCTTCGATCAGCGATACTCCTGCCCTTGATGCATCCGTGCTTGTCGCTCACATCCTCAACAAGCCGCGCACCTGGGTACTGGCTCACCCTGAAGTGACCCTTACAACCGAACAGCAACAACAATTGGATGACTCGCTGACGCGCCTGGCGCGCGGCGAGTCATTTCCTTATGTGCTTGGTCACTGGGAATTCTTTGGCCTGGATTTTGACCTTACACCGGAGGTGTTGATCCCCCGCCCTGAGACAGAATTATTGGTGGAGAAGGCCATTGCATGGCTGCAACAATCCTCTTCACCAAAAATCATTGCGGATGTAGGCACAGGTTCGGGCGCCATCGCCGTATCTGTCGCAGTCAATGTTCCCAGTGGGCAGGTGCTCGCGACCGATATTTCCAGCAAAGCACTTGATGTGGCGCGCAGGAATGCACACAAATTCGGCGTGGAAGAGCGGATTGAATTCATCCAGTGTGATTTGCTTCCGGACAAGTCGTCAATGCCAAACCCTGATGCGTCCATTGACTTGCTCTGCGCCAACCTGCCCTATATTCCCAGTGGCGCGCTGCGTGATCTGCCGATCTTTGGGCGCGAACCAACCCTCGCGCTGGATGGGGGCCCGGATGGGCTCGACCTTTATCGAAAGCTTTTCTCACTCGCGCCCAAATGGTTAACGTCAAACGGGAAAATGCTGATCGAAATAGAAGCGACCCAGGGTACAAGCATCTTGGGTATGGCAAATGCGACGTTTGGCGGGGCTGGAATTCATTTACACACTGATCTGGCAGGGCAAGACCGCCTGTTGGAAATAGCGCTTTAAGACATGAAAACAGCAATTGTTTCTGCAGATTCTTTGGAAGCACTCCCGCAGGCGCTGGAGATCTTGAAATCTGGCGGGCTGGTCGCGTTCCCCACCGACACCGTCTATGGGGTTGGCGCGCTGGCATTTGACGGCCGGGCGGTCGAGTCGATCTATGCGGCAAAAGATAGGCCTGTGGAAAAAGCCATCCCCGTTTTGATCGGCGACCTGGCTGATTTGGATAAGGTGGGGATCAACATACCAGACGCCGCCCACAAGCTGGCCGCGCGCTTCTGGCCCGGACCCCTGACGATCCTGGTCCCAAAGCGCGGGGACCTCCCCGAAGCTGTTTCTTCCACAGCCACTGTGGGCGTGCGCGTGCCCGACCACGAAGTCGCGCGCGCCCTGTTGCGCGCCACAGGACCGCTGGCGGTCACCTCCGCGAACATTTCGGGCAGGCAGAGTCCGGTCACCGCGCAGGAGCTCTACGGACAGTTGGCAGGAAGGATTGCTTTGATTATCGATGGGGGAAAAACGCCCGGCGGGGTGCCCTCGACCCTTGTAGATTGCACAACAGCTGAGTTGCGGGTCTTACGGGATGGACCAATTGCCCTGGGTGAGCTGCTTTCCTCCCTGTAACTAATTTCCAAAACAAAAACCGAGGAAAACGAAACTCTTAGTTTGCTTTCAGGTTTTGCTCAGGTTCCCTTAAAGTCCGTGGCTATAATGAAGGATGCATTCTCCTTTACAAACCGCCTACGGCTCGGGCAAGCCAAAGGCGGTTTGGGTTTTTAAAAGGAAGTTCTCATGTAAAAACGCAACTAGGTACACAACGTCTCCACAGACTTGTATACCTGGTTTTTTGTGTGCCTGATCGCCTCAAGACAACGGCCACGTCGGCTGGACGTCTATATCCAGCGCCGAAACATGACCGAACGCATACCTGTAATATCCGGCCGCGGCGATCATCGCGGCGTTATCTGTGCACAGCGAAAACGCGGGGATATGGACCTTGAATTCATCCTGTGATTGGAAGGCCGCTCGAAGCGCTTGGTTCGCAGAGACACCGCCCGCCACCAAAACTTCCTTTGCGTTGTGATCACGCGCGGCCTGGATCGTTTTCTTGAACAACACATCCACCACGGCGGCCTGGAACGACGCCGCCAGATCTTCAACAGGCAGTGTTGTCTGCTTTTTCTTCAGATCATTGACTTCGTAAAGGACAGCAGTTTTGAGCCCGCTGAACGAGAAATCGTATGCATTCTCGAGTTTCGCCCGTGGAAATTTGAAACGGGTGGGGTCGCCGGTTTCCGCTGCCCGCTGGATCGAGGGTCCACCCGGATAGGGAAGCCCCAGCAGCCGGGCGACCTTATCGAAGGCCTCCCCGGCTGCATCGTCCCGCGTGGCACCAAGGCGGGTATAGGTCAAATGATCGGTCATGAGGTTCAGCTCGGTATGTCCACCCGATACAAGCAACGCCATCAAAGGGAATTGCGGTTCTGCCGGAGCCGTATCACCCGCGTTGTAGATCCACGAGGAATAGATATGTCCTTCGAGATGGTTGACGCCGATCAGAGGCATACTCCTCCCAAGGGCAATGCCTTTAGCCATATTCATGCCAACGACCAGGGAACCAGCCAGCCCGGGACCGCGCGTGACGGCAACCGCGTCGATATCCTTTAGTGTGAGGTGGGATTGGCCCAACGTTTGTTCCACCACAGGGATGATGCTCAGCACATGCTGGCGCGAGGCAACTTCGGGGAAAACGCCGCCATAACGTGCATGGATGTCCATCTGTGAGGCGACCGTGGATGCCAACAGTGTCCGTCCATTTTCAAGAATGGCACAGGCGGTCTCATCGCAGGAGGTTTCAATCGCCAGGATCCGGGCAGGTTTCAATTCACTCATAAGAATCGGATGTCACACCTGCCTGATAGTGCATGTGTGACATGCTACTCCTTCTTCCACTTCTTCATCGGCAAAACAAAGTCATAGGGATATTCAGCGAGCAATTCGATTTTGCCATCGGGTCGCACCCAATACGTATCTTCGATGCGGCATCCCATGTCTTTATCAGGATAGTACAGGCCGGGTTCAATCGTGATAACGACCCCGGGTTTGAGAATATTATCATGATCGTTCTCGACCAATCGGGCGGATGGACGTTCATGGATGTTCAAGCCCACGCCATGTCCCAGGGAATGGACATATCCATCCAGCGGCGCGTTTGTACTCAGCTGCGTCTTGTGCCCCTTCGACGCGAAGTATTCGCACGTCATGCGCTGGTAATCGACAAAGGAGGCGTTCAGGTCAAGGTTTTCGATCACTGTGTTGTAAATCTCATGGACTTGATCGTAGAGAGCCTGCGCCGCAGGCGTTGCATAACCGAGACTCCACGTACGCGTGAAGTCATAAAAATATCCGCCGCCCTGCTCGGCGGGGAAGATATCAAAAACGATCGTTTTGCCGAGCGTCAGCAAATCCGTTGAGTCACCCACAGAATGCGGCACGCCCGCATCGCGCCCGATGGCAAAGATCAGGCCTTCCACATTTACTGCGCCGCGTTCGGCCAGCCAGAGCGCGATCTTGCCCTTTACATCGCCAATGGTCAGCGGACTCTTATCCTCCTTCAACAACACTTCATCTTCGCGCACCTCGCGGGAGGTCAGATAATCATGGACCATTTTCACGACGGTTGTCGTCACTGCACCCATCTGGCGGATACGGGCCACTTCCACGTCATCCTTTGTTTCCATGGCACGCAAAAGCGTGGAATCGCCACCGGGTTCGCCGATAAACTCGACCTCGGGCATGACGCTCACCAGGCTCATCATCACGCCGAACAGGTGTGAAAATTCCACTTTTCCAAATACCGCAACCCGGCCGCCCGACAAACCATACTCAGAAAGGATCTTCTTGTACCGCAAGGCGTTCGCCAGCTTGCGGCTTCCGTTCGCCTCCTGCTCAAAATCGGACACAGGGAACTCGCTGAAGGAAACGATTTTCAACCCGCTCTTCGCCGCTTCATCGCGTTCCATGTCGTTGTAGAACAGGACAGGTTCCTTCCCAGCTTTTTTGATGAGAAGCGCGCCGCTCACATGCCCGCCACCGACAAAATAATACATGGGCGGGTTATGTTCCGCATCACCAAAGACCAGGATGGCATCCAGGTCGCGGGCTTTCATCAATGCATCAAGATCTGATTTCATAAATTCTCCGAAAAAATAGATTTGAGAGCAGCGATAAGCATTTCATCATTCAGAACGGTGCGAGGGTCGAAAAGTATTGTATCATTTTCCACGCGTGCAATAATGGGCGGCTGACTCGCCCGAAGCCTCTTTAGGAATCGATCGGGGGATTTTACATGCAACGCCAGTACATACGTGGAAATACATTCATCGGGCAGACTTCCCCCACCCACGGTGGATTCAGAGAGAATGACTTCCCCCTGCCCCAATGCGTCCCGCCAGGCCTGCGCACGGACCCGGGTCTGCGCCAGCGGTAGAGACATCATCTGCCAGATGGGAATTTCCCTCTCCGCCTCGTCTTTGAGATAGTGGATCAGAGTCGCGGTAATTCCCGCAAGGCAGGTCTTATCTGCGCGGACGGCACGCGCCAGCGGATGCTTTTTAATTTTGTCGATCAAATCCTTTTTGCCGATGATGATCCCCGCCTGCGGGCCGCCAAGCAATTTATCCCCTGAAAAGCAGACTAGATCCACTCCAGCAGCCAGAGATTCCTGCACCGTTGGCTCATGGGCAAACCCATACCTGGCAGTGTCAAGCAGTGCACCCGAGCCAAGATCATCCACGACGAAGACATTTGCCTGATGAGCAACCTCCACGATTTCCTTCAATTGAGGTTCTTCCGTAAATCCGACAATTTTAAAGTTGCTGCGGTGGGCGCGCATGACGAGCGCCGTCGGTTCTTCGAGTGCTTCCTCGTAATCTGATAATCGAACCTTGTTGGTTGCCCCCACTTCGACCAGTTTCGCACCGGATTGTTTCATCACATCGGGTACACGGAATCCGCCGCCGATCTCGACGAGCTGTGTCCGCGAAATGACGACGCGCTTTTTATGAGCAAGTGCTGAGAGAACAAGTAGCACAGCCGAGGCATTGTTATTGACGACCACGGCAGCCTCCGCGCTGGTCAACGTTTGCAAAATGGATTCAGCATGGATCAACCGCGAGCCGCGCTGACCTTTCAGGAGGTCATATTCAAGCGTGGAATAGTTCTCGGCAGATTCTTTCATTGCCGCCAGGGTTGCTTTTGATAGAGGTGCACGACCCAGATTGGTATGGAGAATGACGCCTGTCGCGTTGATCACGGGGAGCAGGGTGGATGCTGTCCATGCAGTAAGCTGGGATTCGGCTTGAGCCAGGATCATGTCAGTTGAGGGCAGACCGGCCTCAGGCTTCGTTTTGAATCGCGCCCGGATTTCGTCCAAAACCAGACGAAGCGCATTAAGCGTTAACGGGCGGCCATACTCACGGGTGAGATGATCCGCAGGTGGAGTGTGTAATAGTTGTTCCACAGAGGGAAGGTCACGAAGGCTGGTCATCAGAGGTGACGGGAGGTTTCCAATGCGATTTCTCGCGCAGACGCGTGAAGTATTCGATGGCGGCCAATCCACCAGCAAGACCGAGGATCACGTAGATAGTGACCAGCCGCCCCAGTTGCAGCCAGGCGAGAGTTGCGCCATAAACACCGAACCATAATGCCTGGCGAACAATCACATTTGCTTCAGCAGGTGTTTCCCCAGGGAAACGGCGGTGGAAAAAGTAGATGATGGGCAGGACCGTGCCAGTCAGCGCCAGCAGCACAAGGATAAAAAATCCCCAGCGCGGCCAGACGTATGGAAGTGTTTGATTGATGAGGAGATATAATCCGCCCCAGCCGATAACCATCAGTGCAAAAGCTGAGAAGCCGAATGGTTTGAAATTCAGTTGTTCATCCATTGAGGGAATTATACTCCGTCAGGTACCAAGGAAATACATACACAGATAAACAGGCTGAATTGACTATTATCCCTCTCTGCCAGTTCCAGGAGGACTGTCCATTTTATGGAGATATAATCGTAAAAAAAAGAAGTGAAAGTAAAGGGCTGGTTCGACAACTTATTTGCTTGAGTGTTCATTCTAAAACACCCAGAAAAGGTCACTGATGAAAATTAGCATAACGACGAATAGGCTATGGCTTTGTTTGCCAATAATCATCTCAGATGTGCTAGATGTAACTGTAACTATGTTGGGACAACCCACAGGATACTGGAAAGGTTCCTATGAACTCGTCAGAGAATTCAATCCATTTGCCCGCTGGTTTATGGTAATACATCCGCTGGGAGCTATAGTTTACATACTCCTGGATATTGCAATGATTTCATTTCTGATCATTATGTTGCCATTAATACTTTCAAAAGTTTTATCTGCTTTTTGGACAATCGGCTCTGCAAAGGCAATTTACAACTGGTTGGTAGGGCCACTTAATATGGGCTGGTGGATATCTAATTTGGTAATATTGCTTCCCACTATCATTCTGGTTTATGCTTTTGATAAAGCATCTCTCAACCAAACCGGCTCGAACGTACAGTCTTCAATCCCTTCCCACGAAACGAGGTAGATCATGGATGTATCCGAAGCCATTCGCACGAAACGCGCGATCCGCAAGTTCCAGGAGAAGCCACTGCCCGACGAGGTGATCCACATCATCCTCAACGCAGGACGCCGGTCACAGTCCTCCAAGAATGAACAGGCCTGGCAGTTCATCGCCATTCGCGACAAATCCATTCTCAAGGCTCTGTCCGAATGCGGCACGTGGGCAGGACATCTCGCCGGCGCGGCGCTGGGCGTCGCCATTCTCACGCCTGACCCCGAAGGGAAATTTCAGATCATGTTCGACGCGGGCCAGGCCGCGGCGTTCATGCAGCTCGCCGCATGGGAGCTGGGAGTGGGATCAGTCCCCGCCTCGATCTATGAGCATGAAAAGGCGCGCGAAATTTTAGGACTCCCTCCTGAATGGCATTTGCGGATCGCGCTTTCGTTTGGATATCCGGTTGACGAGGAGAAATTATCCGCTGCCCCCAAGAAGGGCGGACGCAGATCCCTCGAAGAAATCGTGCATTGGGACAGATGGTAAATAAGTTGAACAGAGAGGAAATACAAAATGGATGAAATGAAATATGCCAAGCTCACGGAAGTATTGGGTCAGTGGAAAGCCGAAATCCTGGAAAGCTTTCTAAAGAGCGAGGGAATTAATGTGGTGCTCATTCAAGATTCTCTTTCTAATTCCGCTTACTCGAATCCATTTGCTCCCGTTCAGGTTTTTGTGCCCAAAGAAGGAATGCAGCAGGCACGCAAGCTGCTGAAAACATTTGAAGACTCCCTGGAAAATGAAGGGGACAATGATGCGAATGAAAGTTGACCGCATCCAAACAGTAAAGCCAATCACCGAATTTGACACACCAACTCTCAGTAAGAAAGGAGAAATCATCGCCCGGACACGTCACGCAGCGAAGCAGTTCACTGTGAGTCTTGGCAGTGATATTGACCTGGATATGTGTCTTGTCCCCTCCGGCATGTTCCAGATGGGATCTTCTGGTCATCTTGGGAACGCTGACGAACAGCCCCAGCACCCTGTCACGATCAAATCATTCATGATGGGCAAATTCCTCATCACACAGGGGCAATGGAAAGCAATCATGGGCAAGCTGCCTCCGTGTAGGTTTAGGGGAGATACTCTGCCCGTTGAGCGAGTTTCATGGAAGGATGCACAAAGATTTTGTCAACGACTTTCATCTCAAACAGGACGAAATTTTTACCTGCCAAGCGAAACGCAATGGGAGTATGCCTGCCGCGCCGGAACCAGTACAGCGTTTAGCTTTGGTGAAACATTAACCATCGAGGTAGCAAACTTTAACGGCGAACATACTTTCCTGAATGAGCCGCGAGGATTCTACCGTCACGTCACCACCGGGGGCGGAACCTTCCCGCCCAACGCCTTTGGACTATATGACATGCATGGCAACCTCTGGGAATGGTGTGCGGACAATTGGCTGGATGATTACTCTTCCTCTCCCCGAGATGACAGTTCTTATCAAAACAGAGATAATCTCGATCGCGTCGCACGCGGCGGATCGTGGCATGAACCGCCTGGGCTTTGTCGCAGCGCGTCGCGACTTCGAGTCTTGCAATCAGAAGGAGATGAGTTTACCGGGTTTCGCGTTGGTTGCGATGTGATCTAAAACTCTCAGCCCTGCTTTCAGCGCCGCCGCAGACGACGGCCTGAGCGTCCGTTGCTTAAGGCGGGCTGTAGGCAGAAAGTTCCAGCTTATCCAAAAAATATGGAAGCATCTTGTGCCACCACGGCCAATCGTGATTGACGTCACTGCCCCAGATGTCGACCCAGTGGGGAATATTCTTTTGCTCAAGGATGTGCTTAAGCGCGAGGTTATCATCCAGCATTTCTTCCTCCCAGGCGCC
>Ga0126306_10002258_pt1 | contig 10795 bp, 11 predicted proteins | sample Plot27_FD_92592 | JGI IMG/M metagenome (GOLD analysis project Ga0126306, IMG submission 92592) | Serpentine soil microbial communities from UC McLaughlin Reserve, CA, USA - Plot27 | ecosystem: Environmental > Terrestrial > Soil > Grasslands | place: USA: UC McLaughlin Reserve, Lake County... | reverse complement strand
CGCGTGGTGGGCGGCCCGGCGCTTGGCCAGGCGGCCCTCGGGCCGGGGCTCGGCCGGGAGGGTGTCCGGGTCGAGGTGGGCGTTGAGCCCGTCCCGGAGCAGGATCAGGGCCTCGGCCCGGAGCTGGGAGACGCGCGACTCGGTGACCCCAGCTCGCCGGCGATCTCCAGCATGGGCCGCTCCTCGTAGAAGTAGCCGATGACCACGGCCCGGAGCCGCTCGGGCAGGGCGAGCACGGCGTCGGACGGGTACGCCCGCCGCTCCCGGTCGACCAGCACGTGGTCTGGGGCCCGGTCGGCGCTGGGCAGCAGGTCGTCGGCCTCGCCATCGGCCACGGTCGACTCGTAGTTCAGCACCGTGGCCCGGTGGACGTCGCCGACCAGCTTGTGGACGGCCTGGGCGTCGGTGCCCAGCTCGGCGGCCACTTCGGCCTGGGTCGGGGCCCGGCCGAGCCGCCCGGTCAGCTCCTCACCGGCCTGCTGGAGCCGCCGGGCCCGCGAGCGGACCGAGCGGCTGGCCCAGTCCGAGTCGCGCAGCTCGTCGAGCAGGGCGCCACGGATCCGGGTGGCGGCGTGGCGCTCGAAGCTGGCCCCCCGGTCGGGGTCCCAGCTCCTGGCCGCCTGGGCCAGGCCGAGCATGGCCGCCGACGAGAGGTCGTCGCGGTTGACATGGGACGGCAGCCGGCGGGCCAGCTCGTTGACCGCCTGGTTGGCCAGCTGGAGATGGGTACGGACCAGCTGGTCCTCGCTGGTGGAGCGCTCGGGCGTCATAGCTGAGGTCTCGACCACTCTCCGTGGCTGCCTCATCACCCGATTGGACGGTTACGCCCGGCCCCTGCGGACTAGTCACCCCGGCCTAGCCGCGGTTCCGGTGTAGCCTCACCCTGCAAGCGAGCACGGGAGGTGGGTCGGGATGCCGCGGGTGGCGGTGGACGTGATGCTGAAGCGGGAGATCCTCGACCCGCAGGGCCAGGCGGTCGAGCGGGCCCTGCCGTCGCTCGGCTTCGCCGGGGTCTCCGACGTCCGCATCGGCAAGCACGTCGAGCTCACCGTCAGTGACGGCGACGGCGAGCAGGCGGCCCGCCAGGTGGCCGAGGCGCTGCTGGCCAACCCGGTGATCGAGGAGTTCTCCGTGCGCCTCCTGCCCGACTGAGCGGCCCGAGGTGGCCCGTCAGCTGATCGGCCGTCCCCGCCGGCTCACCCCGGACGAGGTGGCGGCCATCAAGGCCCGTCCCTGGCCGCGGCTGCCCTGGTGGCTGTGGCTGGCCGTGGCCGTCACCACCGTCACCATGGTGGTGGTGGCGGCCGGCATCTTCGGGTCGGTCCCCGACCAGCTCCCGGTGGCGGCCAGGCGCTCCCCACCGGCCGCTGGCCAGAGTCACGGCGTCGGCGACCTCCGCGTCCCCGTCCTGCAGCCGGAGAACCGTGACCGGCTGGTCCGCCGCCAGGCCGGCTGCGCCCGGCTCGACCAGGTCACCCTGGTCGGGACGGCCGGCGAGGTGATGCTGCTGGACGCGGCCGCGGCCAGGCTGTGCGCCCTGCGCTCGACCCCGCCGATCGAGCGGGCCCGGGCCGGGCTCCAGGAGGCGAGGGCGGAGGTCGCCTTCGCCAGGTTCGAGCTGACCATCAACGAGTCGACCACCGTCTTCGGGTCCGGGCCGCCGCAGGTCCTGGTCCACGCCAAGTTCCAGGAGGGCGAGGCCGCGGCCGACCGGGTCGCGGTCGTGCTGGCCCACGAGGGCGCCCACGTCGCCGAGGGGGGCCCGCCGGACGCGGCCGGCGAGCTGGCCGCCCGCACGGCCGAGTTGGAGGCCTGCACCCGCCTGTTCACCGGCGAGGCCCAGCCGAGCCGGGGCTGCGCCGACGCCGCCGCCCTGCTCTCGTCCGACGACGCCACCGCGACCCGGAAGCTGAAGGAGGCCGGGTACCGATGATTCCGGAGCTGGACTGGCCGGTCGGGCGGGCCGGGGTGGCGGTGGTCTCGCCGTCGGAGGTGGAGACGGCCTTCCTCGGTGGGGTCGACGGCGGCGATCAGTTCGAGGTGGCCTCGGTCACCAAGCTGATGACCTCGCTGGCCGCCCTGGCCGCGGTCGGGTCGGGCCGGATCGAGCTCGACCAGCCGGTCGCCGACGCCGGCGAGGGCGCCACCCTGCGCCACCTGCTGGCCCACGCCGCCGGCTTCCCCTTCGAGCCCCCCGGCCGCCAGCGGCCCCCGGAGCAGCGCCGCATCTACTCCAACATCGGCTTCCGGGTGCTGGCCGAGGCGGTCGCCGACGCCGTCGGCACGACCTTCGCCAGCTGGCTGTCGACCAGCGTGCTCGACCCCCTGGAGATGTCCGCGACCCGGCTCGTCCACCGCCGCGGCATCGACGGCGACCCGGCCGCCGGGGCCGCCTCGTCCCTCGACGACCTGGTCCGCCTGGCCCGCTGCCTGCTCGACCAGGGCGCCCCGGTCGTCGGCCCCGAGCTGTTCGCCGAGGCCACCGCGGTCCAGTTCCCCGGCCTGGCCGGCCTGGTACCCGGGGTCGGCCGCTTCGACCCCTGCGACTGGGGCCTCGGCTTCGAGCTCCACGACGGCAAGCGCCCCCACTGGATGGGCGACCGCCGCTCCCCGTCGGCCTTCGGGCACTTCGGGGCCACCGGCTGCTTCCTCTGGGTCGACCCCGAGGCCGGCCTGGCCGCCGCCGCCGTCACCGACCGCGCCTTCGACGACGGCAAGTGGGCGATGGCCATCTGGCCGTCCTGGTCCGACCGCCTGCCGGCGGGGTGACCTGGTAGCCTCCGGGCCAGGTGGACGGCCGAGGCGAGGAGCCGAATTGCGGATCGGGGTGGTGACCTTCCCGGGGTCCTGCGATGACCGGGACGCCCGGGCGGCCGTGGCCTCGATGGGCGGCGACCCGGTGGCCCTGTGGCACGGCGAGGGCGACCTCCGGGGCGTCGACGCGGTGGTCCTCCCGGGTGGCTTCTCCTACGGCGACTACCTGCGCTGCGGAGCCATCGCCCGGTTCTCCCCGGTGATGGGCGCCGTCGCCGGCTTCGCCCGCGACGGCGGGCCGGTCCTCGGCATCTGCAACGGCTTCCAGGTCCTCTGCGAGGCCGGCCTCCTCCCCGGGGCCCTGCTGCGCAACGCCGGCCTCCGCTTCGTCTGCCGCGAGGTCGAGGTCACCGTCGAGTCCACCGCCACCGCCTGGACCTCGGCCTGCCCCCCCGCGGCCTCGCTCACCATCCCGGTCAAGCACGGCGAGGGCCGCTACGTCCACGACGACCCCGCCGCCCTGGCCGCCGCCGGCCAGGTCGTCTTCCGCTACGCCCCCGGCCACAACCCCAACGGCTCCCTGGCCGACATCGCCGGCGTCCGCAACCCCGCCGGCAACGTCGTCGGCCTCATGCCCCACCCCGAGCACGCCGTCGACCCTCTCCTTGGCCCCACCGGCGGCCGCGGGCTGTTCGAGTCGGTCCTGACGGCCCGTGTCTAGCCTGGTCCCTGTGTCATCGGGGCACCCCCCTGGGGTTCCCCGAACCCCTCCGGGCCTGCACCGGCAGCTCGGGCTGACCGACGAGGAGTTCGAGCGGATCCTCGGGGTGCTGGGGCGGGAGCCGGGCCGGGCCGAGCTGGCGATGTTCTCGCTGATGTGGAGCGAGCACTGCTCCTACAAGTCGTCCAAGGTGCACCTGCGGCGGCTGCCCAGCGCCGGGGAACGGGTGCTGCAGGGGCCGGGGGAGAACGCCGGGGTGGTCGACCTGGGGGACGGGGTGGCGGCGGTGTTCAAGATCGAGTCGCACAACCACCCGTCGTTCGTGGAGCCGTTCCAGGGGGCGGCGACCGGGGTCGGGGGGATCATCCGCGACATCCTGGCCATGGGGGCGCGGCCGGCGGCCAGCCTGAACTCGCTGCGGTTCGGCGACCCGGCCGAGCCGCTGCAGCGGCGGCTGCTGGAGGGGGTGGTGGCCGGGGTCGGCCACTACGGCAACTGCGTCGGGGTGGCAACGGTCGGGGGCGAGGTCGTCTTCGACCCCTGCTACGCCGGCAACCCGCTGGTCAACGCCCTGACCATCGGGTTCATGCCGGCGGACCGGCTGCTCAGCGGCCGGGCCGAGCAGCCGGGCGACCTGGCCGTGCTGATGGGGGCCAAGACCGGCCGGGACGGGATCGGCGGGGCCAGCGTGCTCGCCTCGGCCACCTTCGAGGAGGGCGACGAGGCCAAGCGGCCCAACGTGCAGGTCGGCGACCCGTTCCAGGAGAAGCTGTTGATCGAGGCCTGCCTTGAGCTGGGGGAGCGGAGGCTGCTGCGCGGGCTCCAGGACCTGGGCGCGGCCGGGATCAGCTGCGCCGTCGCCGAGGTCGCGGCCAGGGCCGGGATGGGCATGGAGGTCGACCTGGACGCGGTGCCCCTGCGCGAGCCGTCGATGGAGGCCTGGGAGGTGCTGGTCTCGGAGTCCCAGGAGCGCATGCTGGCCCTGGTCGACCCGGCCCGGCTCGAGGACGTGCTCGAGGTCTGCCGGCGCTGGGAGATCCTGGCCAACGTGCTCGGGGAGATGACCGCCGGGGGAACGCTGCGGGTACGGTTCCGGGGCGAGGTGGTGGCCGAGGTCCCGGCGGCCAGCCTGGCCGACGACGGGCCGGTGTACCACCGCCCGATGGTCGCGCCCTCGCCGCCGCCCGCCGGGCCGGGGGCCGAGGTCCCGCTGGACGCTGACCCGGCCGAGGCCGTGCTCGCCCTGGCCGGCGACCCGACCTGCGCCTCCAAGCGCTGGGTGTGGGAGCAGTACGACCGCTTCGTGGGCCACGGCACGGTCGCCGGCCCGGGCAGCGACGCCGCCGTGCTCCGGGTGCCCGGGACCGGCGGCGCGGTCGCCCTGGCCACCGACGGCAACGGCCGCCACGCCGCCCTCGACCCGGCCGCCGGGGCCGCCCTGGCCGTCGCCGAGGCCGCCCGCAACGTCGCCTGCACCGGCGCCCAGCCGGTCGCCGTCACCAACTGCCTCAACTTCGCCAGCCCCGAGCGGCCCGAGGTGATGGGGTCGTTCGCGGCCGCCGTCGACGGCCTGGCCGCCGCCTGCCAGGCCCTCGGGCTCCCCGTGACCGGCGGCAACGTCAGCTTCTACAACGAGTCGTCCGGCCGCCCCATCCACCCCACCCCGATCGTCGGCGTCCTCGGTCTGCTCGCCGACCCCGCCACCGCCGTCCCCTCCGGCTTCCCCCGGCCCGGCCTCGACGTCTGGCTCCTGGGCGAGACCCGGGTCGAGCTCGGCGGCTCGGCCTGGCAGCGCCTGACCACCGCCCGCCTCGAGGGCCGCCTCCCCACCCTCGACCTGGCCGCCGAGGCCAGCCTCCACCGCCTGCTGACCGGCCTGGCCGGCCGCCGCCTGCTCGCCGCCGCCCATGACCTCTCCGACGGCGGGCTGGCCGTCGCCCTGGTCGAGGCCACCCTGGCCGCCGGGGTCGGCGCCACGGTCGCCCTACCGCCCGGCCTGCCCCCGCTGGCCGCCCTGGTCAGCGAGTCGGCCTCCCGGGTGCTCGTCGCGGTCGCCCCCGAGGCGTCCGGCGACCTGTCGACCCTGGCCGCCGAGGCCGGCGTCCCGGCCACCCGCCTGGGCGCCACCGGCGGCGACCGCCTGGTCGTTCCCGGCCTCCTCGACCTCCCCCTCTCCCAGCTCCGCGACGCCTATGAGGGCGCCCTCCCCCGTGCCCTCGGCGAGCTGGCCTGACACGCCTCCTCAGCCGGTGAGCACTCGGAGGTAGGGGACCCGACAGTCGACGGCTAGATGGCGACGGTGCGTTCGCAGGTGAACGCCTGGTCGGTCCCGCCGGCGCCGATGCAGGTGTCGAAATGGGGAGTTGGGTCGACGGTGGGCGGCAGCCCGTCCTCGGACTCGTTGTTGGGGATGTCGCCGACCAGGAGGTCATCACCCGGTCCGGCGTTGAGCAGGTCGCTGTTCTGGCCGCCGAACAGACCGTCGTTGCCGGTACCGCCGAGCAGGGTGTCGATGCCGAAGCCGCCGATGATGAAGTCGTCGCCGGACCCGCCGATGCCGATGTCGTTGCCCTGAGCCAGGGGCAGGAAGTCATTGCCGGGGCCGCCGTTGACGACGTCGTTGCCCGGGCCGGCCAGGATCTCGTCGTCACCGGCGCCGGTGATCACCACGTCGTTGCCGCCCGCCGCGGGCGGTTCGGGCTCCCCTGGGTCAGGTGGACCGCCGGGGGGAAGAGCCGAAGTCGTCGGCGGCGACCACGTCGTTGCCGTCGCCGGTGATGACCTTGTCGTTGCCGAGTCCGGCGCAGATGAAGTCGTCGCCGCCCAGGCCAAGGATGACGTCGTTGGCGTCCCCGGCAACGACGAGGTCAGGGCCTGGGGTGCCGCGGAGGACGTCGTTGCCGGCGGTGCCGACGATGGCGCCGGGTGGGTTGGCGCATGGATCTTCTTCCTGGGCGCTGGCCGGCTGGACCAGCAGCAGGGTGGCAAGGAGCGCGAGCAGGGCGCTCAGGACGACGGCGCGTTTGCCCATGGCAACCCCCCAGACTTCTCGACGCATGGGCCGAGGGAGCGCTACGGGCGAAACGGGGCGAGGTCAAGACAGATGACAGGATTGCCCCATACGAGCTAGGGCGGGCTGGCCGAGATGCAGCCGAACGCTTGCCAACAGCACCGTGGGACCTGGCGCCGGCCGGTCGAGCGGCTCAGCGAAAACTTCGGGGGCCGTGCGACAGTGGGTGGAGGACGTCGGCTGGCCGGAGGACCGCATGGGTGGATGGCGGCGAGCCGGCGTGGCCGTGCTGGCGCTGCTGCTGGCGGTGGGGATTGCGCCGGCCGGGGCGTCGGGAGGGCAGGAACAAGAGCCCAAGACCTGGAACACCGAGGTGGTCGGGCACCTGGCGCCGCCGCAGCAGGGTGGGTACGGGGATGTGTGGGCCCACAAGGACGTCGCCTACCTGGGGAACCTGCGGCAGGCGGACTGCCGGCCGGCCAACGGGATCTGGGCGATCGACATCAAGAACCCGGCCAAGCCCAAGGCGCTGGCGTCGTTCGCCAAGTTCCCCGGGAGTGACGGGGAGGACGTCTGGGTCGGGTCGGTCAGGACCAAGGCGTTCAAGGGCGACCTGGCCGCTGTCGGCCTCCAGCGCTGCTCGCGCCAGACCTCGGGGTTCGCCGGGCTCGCGCTCTACGACGTCACCAACCCCAGGAAGCCGAAGGAGCTGGGGCGGCTCGCCACCGGGGTCGTCTCGGGGGTGCACGAGATGGGCGTGGTCCAGCGGCCCGACGGGCGGGTGCTGGCCCTGGCCGCGGTGCCCTATTCGTTCAACCTGAGCCAGGGCCGCCAGGGGGACCTGCGCATCATCGACATCACCGACCCGCGCCGGCCGCGCGAGCTGGCCGACTGGGACGTCCGCCGCGACGGCCCGGCCGAGACCCGCGGCCAGCTCGCGGCCAGGCGGGACGTGTTCGACCACAGCGCCTGGCCGTTCGACAAGGGGAACAAGCTGTTCGCGTCCTTCTGGGCGGCGGGCGTGCAGTTCCTGGACATCAGCGACCCCGCCACCCCCCGGCTGATCGGCCAGACCCCGTACCGGCCCGAGGACGGCTACCGCGGCGCCCACTCGGGCTGGTTCAACCAGGACGAGACCCTGTTCATCCAGAACGACGAGGCCATGCAGGCGGTCGGGAGGGGGTCGGAGGCCAGCTGGACCTTCCAGCGGGTGTTCGACACCAGCTCGCTGGAGCGCCCCCGGCTGCTGTCGACCTTCGCCACCGAGTCGGCCGTGCCCGGCAAGGACAGGAAGGTGGCCACCGACGGCGTCTACTCGGTCCACAACGCCGTCATCAAGGGCGACACCTCGTACGCCTCCTGGTACTCCGACGGGGTCAGGGTGGTCGACCTGTCCGACCCCGGCCGTCCCGAGGAGGTGGCCTGGTTCGTGCCACCGCCGACCTCGCCCCGCCAGTCCGCGGCCACCGCCCAGGGCGGCCGCCGGGACATGCCGGTGGTCTGGGGCGTGTTCCCCTACAAGAACGTGGTCCTGGCCAGCGACATGAACAGCGGCCTGTGGATCTTCCGGGTCACCGGCGACGCCGCCGGGAGCAACGGCGGCGGCAGCGCATCCGGCGGCGGGGGAACGGGATCCGGTGGGTCGGGGCAGGCCGCCCCGGCCCCGCCGCCGACCGCCCCCGGCTCGCCCGCCGACCCCACCGCCGAAACGGGCGACCCGGGTGCCTTCATCTGGGTGGGCCTGGCCGGCCTGGCCCTTGGCCTGCTCGCCGTCGGCGCCGTGGTGCGCGCCACCCGCCTCAGGTCACGTCCCGGCGGCGGACCAGCAGGGCCCCCAGCGCGATGAACGCGGCCACGTAGACGGCCAGGGAGAGGGTGGCCCGGCCGCCGGTGACGGCGTCGACCACCCCGGGCGGGGCCTCGCCGCTCGCCCCGCCACCGGGAGCCAGCGACCAGACCAGGGAGCCGGCGTTGACCCCGGGGAGCAGGTTGCGCAGGGGCTGGAGCGAGGTCAGCAGGCTGTCGGCGACCGCCGAGACCAGGCCCTCGACCGCCAGCACCCAGACCACGCCCAGGCCGATGGGCAGGGCCACCCCGCGGAACGCGAACCCGAGCAGGGCCCCGAGGCCGGACCACATCCCCAGGATCAGCCAGCCCGACCCGATGCCCTGGGCCAGCTCGGCCAGCGACGGGTAGTCGAGCGGCCGCGACTCCACGGTGGCGATCACCCCGGCCACGGCGGCGTTCAGGGCGAAGGTGGCCAGCACGATGGCCAGGGTGCTGGCGGCGAGGGCGGCCAGCTTGCCGCCGTAGACGGCCAGACGGGTCGGCCGCTGGGTGAAGGCGGTCTGCATCGTGCCCCAGCCGTACTCGCTGCCGGTGGCCAGGGCGCCCAGGATCAGGGCGAGGGCGCCCGCGAACACCGGGAAGCCGCCGAGCGAGGTCGGGACCAGCTCGCCGGGCAGGGTCCCGGCCAGCACGGCCTGCGGGTCCATGCCCTCGGTCTGGAAGTTCTGGTCGCTGGTGGCCCAGCTCGAGTAGGGGAGGAGGTAGCCGAACAGCTGGGTGAGCGCCAGCGCCACCCCGAGCAGCACCCAGGTCGCCGGCCGCTTGCGCAGCTTGAGGATCTCCGCCTGGAAGCTCGCGATCATCGTCCCGTCCTTTCAGTCCCGGTCATTTCCAAGAACACCTCTTCCAGCGTGCGCTCCAGGGGACGCAGCTCGGTCAGGGTCACGCCGGCGTCGGCCAGGGCCCGGCTCACCCTGCCTGCCTGCTCCGGCCCGGTCCGCAGCCGGAAGCTGCCGTCGGCCAGGGCGACGTTGCCGGCGCCGGCCAGCCGCTCCAGGACCTCGCGCGCCTTGTCCGCGGGATCGGCCCTGACCAGCAGCCCGGCCTGGCCGAGCAGGTCGTCGACCGTGCTCTCGGCCAGCAGGCGGCCGCCGGAGATCACCCCGACCCGGTCGCACAGCTGCTGGACCTCGCCCAGCAGGTGCGATGACAGCAGCACGGTGTGGCCGCGCTCGCCCAGGTCGCGGATCAGGGCCCGCATGTCGCGCATGCCCGCCGGGTCGAGCCCGTTGGTCGGCTCGTCCAGGATCAGCAGCTCCGGGTCCTTGAGCAGGGCGGCGGCGACCCCGAGGCGCTGCTTCATGCCAAGGGAGTAGCCGGCGTACCCGTCCCCGCCCCTGCCGGCCAGGTCGACCGTCTCCAGGGCACCCTCGACCCGGCGGTCGGGCACGCCCGCGTAGCGGGCGACCACCCGGAGGTTGTCGCGGCCCGACAGGTAGGGCCAGAAGCGCGGCGCCTCGATCAGCACGCCCGTCCGGGCCAGGGCCCGCGGGCTTCCCGGCTGGTCGCCGTGGACGCTGGCCGACCCCGCGGTCGGCCTGACCAGCCCGGCAAGCATCCGCAGGGTGGTCGTCTTGCCGGCCCCGTTAGGGCCAAGGAACCCGTACACCTCCCCGCGCCACACCGAGAGGCTGACCCGGTCGACGGCCGTGACCGCGCCGTAGGTCTTGCTCAGTCCGTTGGTCTCCACCAGCTGCTCGCCCATACCCGCCGTCCTCAGTCCGGTTGCCGGATGCTCGGGACGATGGTCGCGGACGGGGCGGCCGGCGTCGTCGGCCGGGGGAAGGCCGTGCGGCTGCTCCCAGGGAGGCAGGCCGGGCCGGGCCGGCTACCGCGCCGGTGGTAGGCGGTCCGGGCTCAGGGCTTGCGGAGCCGCCAGATGCACTCGGCCGGCCAGCGCCGCGACCAGGCCAGGTCCTCGGCGTCCCGGTAGGTGCTGGTGGCGTCGGCCGGGGGCCGGGGCTCGATCAGGTCCTCGACCACCAGGCCGGCGTCGCGGAACAGCCGGATCCAGGTGCCGTAGGGCAGGTTGAACTCGACCGTCCCGTCCATGTCCTGCATCCGGTACAGCCCGAAGTAGTCGTTGACCAGCCGCTCGCCGGCGTGGTCGGCATCCGGCGGGAAGGCGATGTCGTAGATGGGGCTGAGGTGGGTGAAGGCGAGCAGGCCGCCGGGACGCAGGATCCGGGCCGCCTCGGGCACGGCCCGGTACGGGTCGGCGAACAGGAACGCCCCGTAGTCGGCGAACACGATGTCGAAGCTGGCGTCGCGGAACGGGGTCCGCTCGGCGTCCGCCTGGACCAGCGGGATGGTGATCCCGGTCTCGGACCGCAGGCGCAGGGCGTGGGCCAGCTGGCGCTCGGAGAGGTCGAACCCGAACGGCCGGGCGCCGTTGCGGGCCAGGGCGGTCGACCACTGGGCGCCGCCGCAGCCGAACTCGAGGATGTCCTTGCCGGCGACCT
>Ga0126306_10002257_pt1 | contig 10800 bp, 12 predicted proteins | sample Plot27_FD_92592 | JGI IMG/M metagenome (GOLD analysis project Ga0126306, IMG submission 92592) | Serpentine soil microbial communities from UC McLaughlin Reserve, CA, USA - Plot27 | ecosystem: Environmental > Terrestrial > Soil > Grasslands | place: USA: UC McLaughlin Reserve, Lake County... | reverse complement strand
CCGGGTCGCCGAGCTCGTCGAAGACACGCGTTCCGGCCCACCCGAGGTCGGCCTTGCCGGCGTTCACGTCGCGGATCAGGTTGGCCTCGGCGTTGCCGTCCCTATCCCTGCCGTACCCGTTGAGCCACTTGATGCGCAGACGGCCGCCGGAGATCCGCCCGACGGCATCGCCGAACGCCTCGAGTTCGCCGAGATCTTCGTTCACGTTGGCCAGGGTGAGGACCTTCGCCTTGACGGGCTTCGCGCCCCCGGCGCGGTCCGAGTTCTCGGAGCCGCAGCCGGCCAACAGGGCGGCGGCGAGGACTGGGATGAGAGGTGTGCGCTTCATGCGGCGAACGTATGGATCGCCCGTCGAGCCGACCACGGAGCGGTCCCTGCATCTCACATCCGAATCCTGGGGTCAACCCTGACGTCCAGGAGGGAGCGCCCCGACGCTAGCGCACGGTCACCTGCAGCCGCTCGACCTCGTTATTGGCGAACCCCTTGAGGTTCCACGGCGGCTCGAGCGGCTGGGCGTTCCCGGCGGCGTCGGTCGCGCGCGAGCAGATCACGTGGCTGCCGGGCGCGGGGGAGGCCCACGCGTACGACCAGCCGCGCCAGGCGCGCTCGCCCTGTTGCTCGCCGAGCTCGGCGTCGTCCCACGTGGCGCCGCCGTCGAGGCTGACCTCGACGCGCTCGATCGGGCCCCAGCCCGACCACGCGCGGCCCTCGAGCACGCAGGGAACGGCGTCGAGGAAGCGCTCGCGCGTGAAGAAGTCCGGGATCCCGGGCGGGATCGTCAGCGAGCGCGGCATGATCCGCGTCACCGGGACGCCCTCGTCGCCCTCGTCCGCATAGAGCCGGTAGCCGACCTTGTTCTGGTACCCCTCGAACGGTTCGGCCAGCGCCGTGATCGCGGTCAGCCACTTGACGTGCGCCATCCCGTACCAGCCGGCGATCACGAGCCGCAGCGGGGCGCCGTGCTGCGGCGGCAGCGGGCGGCCGTTGATCGCGTAGGCCAGCAGCGCGTCCGGGCCGACCGCCTCGGCGCGCGGCAGGCTGCGCTCGTAGGACTGCTCGACGCCGCCCTCGATGCCGCGGTCAAGCCCGGCGAAGAGCAGCTCGACGGCGTCGTCGCGCAGGCCGGCCTCGGCGAGCAGCGGCGCCAGCGGGGCGCCGGTCCACTCGGCGGTCCCGACGGCCTCGGTCAGCCACGGCTGGCTGAGCGGGCGCGGGGCGAGCCGCGCGCGCCCGTTGCCCGCGCACTCGAGCGTCACGGGTACCGTGACCGCCTCACGAGCGCGCAGGTCGTCGAGCGACAGCGACAGCGGCCGTTCGACGCAGCCGCCGATCTCGAGCCGCCACGCCTCCGCGTCGACGGCCGGGATGTCGTAGTGGATCAGCAGGTAGTGCAGGCCGACCGGGGTGACCGGGTAGCGCAGCGCCTCCAGCGGCATCGCGTGGTTGCGGGCGGCGAGCCGCAGCTCGTCGAGCGTGACGTCACCCAGCGTCGTGCCATCGGGAGCGTGCATCGAGGGCGATCCTAACCGCACCGCTGCCGACCGACGGTCCCACCGCACCGAGGCGGCCTACGAGGAGCCGCGCGGCGCGCGCGTCCGAGGCGCGCTTGGCGGGTCGGACCGCTTCACCGGCGGCGAGCCGGACCTCCCGATCACCGTGCCCGGCGCGACCGCGTCCGCGACCACCGCGTAGGAGCCGACCACCGCGCCGCGTCCCACGCGGGCGCCGCTCAGCGCGACCGCATGGGCGGCCAGCCGCGCACGCTCGGCCAGCCGCGCGTCGCCCTCGACACGGGCCCAGTCGCCGATCACGCACTCGCGGCCGACGGTGACGGCGCCGGTCAGGATGCAGCGGGCGCCCAGCGCCGAGCCCGCGCCGACGGTCAGCGCGCCACCGACCGCCTCGAGGCGGGCGCCGTCGCCGACGGCGACCCCGTCGCCGAGCACCAGTCGCGCACCCCGCGCCGCACGCAGCGCGACGCCGCGCCCGAGCCGCACCTCGGCCCCAACCCGGACGCGCGGGCGCAGTCGCGCGCGCCAGAGCCGCAGCCGCGACGCGCGCGGCGCCACGACGGCGTCGGCGCCGACGGTCTCCATGCGCCGGCGGACTCAGCGGCCGGGCGCGGGTCTCCCGCCGCCGGCCCGCCGGAGCACGAAGCCGGCGACCAGGAGCACGATCACGACGCCGATGATGGCGCTCAGGATCCCGCCCAGGTCGAACGCGTCGTCGTCGCCGATCCCGAGCAGGCGGGTGAAGAAGAGGTAGCCGACGAACGCTCCGGCGAGGCCGAGGATTACCGAGACGGCCCACGAGGTCGGACCGCTCATCTCGCTGAAGACGTCGTTGGGCACGAGTGCGCGGCCGATGAAGCCGGCGAGCAGACCCAGGATGAGCGCACCAATCACGGCTGTCCCCTTCGGAGCTGGCTGGGAGCGGAACCCTACCGGTCCGCCGAGCGCCCTGGGCACGCTGCGACGCCGCTTGCAGGGTCGCCGCGCTGCGCGAGAACGCTCGCAGGACGACTCCTGCCGCGCGAACATAGGTCGATGGCCGGCAGCGCGAGGACGATCCGCGAATTCGCGGCGTCGGTGCGCCGCCGCTCGGCGCTCCACGGCTGGCGCCTCGTGCTGTGCGCGGCGCTGGTCGGCTCGGCGATCGCCTTCAGCGGGTCGATCGGCGTCCTGCTGGCGATCATGGCGCTGATGCTGGTCCTCGACTCCGTCATCCCGGTGCCGCGGCCGCCGTGGGCGGAGGCGGACGACCGCTTCGGCCGGCTCGTGCGCGAACGCCGCCACGCGCGCCGCACGCGCAGGCTGCGCGGGCTCTCCCCCGAACGGCTCGACATCTTCGACGACCACGGCGGGTGGGCCTCGATCGCGCCGCGGCGCGAGCTCGGGGTCGAATCGATCCCGATCGACTCGATCACCGGCACGGTGGAGACCTCCAAGGCGATGGTCTTCGACCGCAGCTTCCGCCCCGACGGCTCGGCGTCCGAGCGGTGGAAGTCGCTCTGGATGGCCCACGCCCGCGGCGAGCCGCTGCCGCCGATCTCCGTTTACCGCGTCGACGGCGAGCACATCCTGCGCGATGGGCACCATCGCGTCTCGGTCCTGCGCGACCACGGCTCGCCGGCGATCGAGGCCGAGGTCGTCGAGCTGCGACGCCCGCGGACTACTAGTCCGCAGCGATCGTGACGTCGCGGCCCGCCTGCTTGGCGGCGGCGAGCGCGTCGTAGCAGCGCGCCTGCAGCAACTCGGCCGGCTCCTCGCCGTCCCAGCGCCCGACGCCCGCGGACACTGTCTGCTCGCGCGGCGTCGCGGCGCGCACGCGGTCGATCACGTCGACCGCCTCGCCGAGCCCGCAACTGGGCAGCACGACCGCGAACGACCCGCCGTCCAGCCGCGCGAGCACGTCGACCTCGCGAAGCTCTCCTCGCCACAGCGCGGCGGCCTCCTTGATCAGGCGGTCGCCCTCGCGCTCGCCGCGCAGCATGTTGAACGCGCCGAGGTGGTCGATGTCGAGCATCGCGAGCGAGACGGGGTGCTCGCCGCGCCGGGCGCGGGCCAGCTCCCGCGGCAGCTCCTCCTCGAACACGCGCCTAGTGGCGACGCCCGTCAGCTCGTCGGTGAGCGTGAGCGTCTCCATGCGCGCGCGCAGTCCGGCGTGCTCGATCGCCACGGCCGCCTGGCCGGCGAGCAGCCGCAGCATCCCGGACGTGCCCTCCGGCACGGATTCGATCGGCAGCTGCCAGATCACGATCAGCACGCCGCACACCTGGCCGTCGCGCAGCACGGGCTCGAACAGCGCGGATCGCGCGCGGGTGGCGTCGACGAGCGGCTGCGCGAGCGCGGCGTGGCTCCGCGCGTCGCCCACGAAGTAGCTCTCGCGCGCCGTGAACGCGCGCCCGGTCGTCTCCGGCCGCGGCTGGATCGTCACGGGCGCGATGTCGGCGCCGCTCATCGCGGTCGAGACGAACTCGCGCCCGGACGGCTCCAGCAGGAACGCGACGGGCGCGCCCGCCATCTCGCAGGCGGCTCGGCACACGGCACGGCGGCCGTCATCCCCGCCCGCCAGCACGCGCACAACGCGCCCGATGGCGCCCATCCCGCGGGCGTGGTCGCGCAGCGAGTCGTTGAGCCGCCGCAGGTCGCGCTCGTTGGATTCGCGCTCGAGCTCGTAGGCGAGCACGCGCGCGAGCATCGTGAAGAGCTGCTCGTCGTCCGGCCGGAAGCGGGCGGCCTGCTCCGACAGCGCCGCGAGCGCGCCGACGCGCGAGCCGTCCGACAGCTCGAGCGGCACGCCGAGATATGAGCCGGCGCCCGCGCGGCGCTGCATCCCGACGGCGGCGTAGACCGGGTGGCCGCAGACGTCGTTGCACAGCCGCGGCGCGTGATCGTCCGTCATCGCGACGTCGAATGACTCCCCCAGCGGGGTCGCAAGATTGGAGCGCAGTCCGAGCGCTGCGCCGGCGCGCGCGTCGACGATCCGGTGCACCGCGTGGGCGCGGTCGAGGTGCGAGAGGTAGAGCGCACAGCCCGGCAGGAGCCGCTCCAGCAGGTCGAGCACGGAGCGCGTGGCGTCGGCGAACGAGCGGTAGGAAGCCGTCGACGCGGCGGCCGCCGCCTGGATCGCGCCTACGTCCATCCACACATGATCGTCGGCCCGAGCACGGATATGAACCCCCCGGCGTGGGATCATTCGTCCAGATGCGGCTCGCCACGTTCGTCCCGCCCGGCGCGGAGAACCAGCACGCCGGCGAGGTACGCGGCGACGAGCTGGTCGCGTTCGAGTCAGGCACGGTGCTGGACCGGCTCGCCGACGGCGACCGGACGCCTGCCGGCGGGGCCGCGTTTCCGCTCGCCGACGTTACCCTGCGCGCGCCGGTGCCGCGGCCGCGCGCGATCTTCGGCATCGGCCTCAACTACGCCGCTCACGCGCGCGAGACCGGCAAGGAGCTGCCCGGGGCCCCGATCGTGTTCATGAAGCTGCCGAGCTCGAGCGCGCCGCCGTCCGGTCCGGTGCTCTGCCCGGCGGTCGTGCGACGGCTCGACTACGAGGTCGAGCTCGCGGTCGTGATGGGCGCGGGCGGCGAGATCGCCGGCTACGCGGTCGCCGACGACGTCTCCGCGCGCGACCTCCAGGGCCGCGAGCCGCAGTGGACGCGCGCGAAGGGCGCCGACACCTTCTGCCCGTGGGGCCCGTGGATCACGACCGCCGACGAGGTGCCAAAGCCCGAGGACCTGCGCCTGACCTGCCACGTCAACGGCGAGCTGCGCCAGGACTCGCGCACCTCCGATCTGATCTTCGGCCCGCGCGCGCTGGTCGACTTCATCTCCGAGGTCATCTCGCTCGAGCCCGGCGACCTGATCCTGACCGGAACGCCCAGCGGCGTCGGCGTGGCGATGGACCCGCCGCGCTTCCTGGCGCGGGGCGACGTCGTCCGCTGCGAGGTCGAGCGGCTCGGCGCGATCGAGCACGCGATCGCCTGAAGCGTCGCGGAGCTTGAGCGGAGCTGGCCGCGGCTAGGAGATGCGTCCGCCTGGCGCGTAATGCACCGACCTCGTGCCCGCCGCGGTGTTCGAGCGTCTGAACGGATTCCCCAAGGAGGCACCTCCATGCACCGCAAGACCCGTATCGCCGCCGCCCTCGGCGCAGCGGCGCTGCTGATCCCCTCGGCAGCGATCGCGAAGGACAAGCCCGCCAAGCCCGCCAAGCCCAAGACCGCGAGCTACGTCTTCAAGGGCGTCTGGCACGTCAACGGCACCGTGACCGTCACCGGCGGCAACTCGCGCGTCCGCAAGGGCGGCTTCGTCGGCCAGGACGTCGGCTTCCTCCTCGACACGGCGAAGCTGCGCGTCGCCGACACGACCCCCGACGGCGTCGTCAACGCGGCGGACCTGCTCGAGCTGGACAAGGTCGTCGTCAAGGCGCGGCTGCCGCGCACCGACCCCGGCACCGGCCCGTTCGCGGCGCGGATGCTCGTCGACCAGACCCACCCGGCGGTCGAGGAAGCCGAGGTGGCGCCCGCGCAGGGCTGAGGCCGCGCCTCAGCCGGCGCGGTCGGTCAGCGCCTGCTCGCCCTCGTGCCGGGCGCAGTGGGCGCAACAGAAGATCCGCTCGCCGGCCTGCACGCCGTGGCCGATGATCCGGCAGCCACAGTGCGCGCAGGCCGGCGCGAGCACATGGATCGCGCACTCGAAGGAGTCGAACGTCCCGGAGCCACGGCCGGGAACGTCGATCGTGAAGGCGGCGTCGTAGTCGTTGCCGCAGTGGTCGCAGGTCGCCATTCCGGTGCCATACCCGGAAGGCATCCGCTTCCCACCTGCGCTCAGTGGTGCTCCAGCACCCGGTCGATGAGGCCGTACTCGACGGCCTGATCGGCCCGGAAGAAGCGGTCGCGCTCCATGTCGGCGTGCACGCGCTCCTCCGTCTGCCCGGTGTGCTTGGCGTAGATCTCGTCGACGCGCTTGCGCGTCTTGATGATCTCGCGCGCGTGGATCTCGATGTCGCTCGACTGGCCCTCGAAGCCCGATGTCGGCTGGTGGATCAACTGGCGCGAGTTCGGCAGCGCCATGCGCTTGCCGGGCGTGCCTCCGGTCAGCAGAAGCGAGCCCATCGACATGGCGATGCCGACGCAGATCGTCGCCACGTCGGGCTTGATGAACTGCATCGTGTCGTACACCGCGAGCCCGGAGTAGATCGAGCCGCCGGGGGAGTTGATGTAGATCGAGATGTCCTTGTCGGGATCTTGTGACTCGAGGTGCAGCAGCTGCGCGACGACGAGGTTGGCGATCGTGTCGTCGATCGGGGAGCCGAGGAAGATGATCCGCTCGTTCAACAGCCGCGAGTAGATGTCGAACTCGCGCTCTCCGCGCGCCGTGCGCTCGATCACCATCGGGACCAGGGGCATGGCGGAGAGGGATAGCAGGGTTGAACGTCAGGCCGCGGCGCGGGGCCTCGCGCGCCGCAACCGCCCGAGCACGCGCTCGGTGCGCTTGGCGACGCGGCTGCGATCCATGTGCAGCGCCGCGGCCACGTCGGCCGGCGACGTGCGGTCCACGAGCATCGCCAGCAGCGCGAGGTCCTCGGGCTCGACGCGATGCGCGGCGGCGTCGAGCTGCTCGCGCGTGAGCGGCGGCAGCGCCGCCTCGCCGCGCGCGACCAGCCGGATCGCCTCGAACAGCTCGTCCGGCGGCGCGGCCTTGTCGATCAGCCCGTCGGCGCCGGCGACGCGCGCGAGCAGCTCCACCTCCACATCGGGCAGCGACGTGTAGAGGATCACGCGCGCCGGGTTGCTCTCCGCCTTCATCCGGCGGCACAGCCCGATGCCGTCGCCGTCGCGCAGGTGGTGCTCGAGCAGGACGACATCCGGGCGCTCGCGCGTGAGCAGCTCGTGGGCGTCGGAGCTCCCCGCGGCGGTCCCGACGGGCACCATGCCCGGCTCGGCGCGAAGGAGCATGACCAGCCCCGCGCGGACGGCGGGCTGCGGGTCGATGACGGCGACGCGGGTCACGGAAACGAACCCTCTCAGCGCTCCTTCAACCCGATCTAAACGGCGGCTGCGAACAGCGTTAGATTGCGCGCCCATGAGACGGATCCTCGCGGGGGTGGCGGCTCGCCGCGCTCCTGATCGTGCCGTCGGCGGCCGGCGCTTCACCGAGCGCCAGATCAGGCGCGACCCGCACCACGCGCGCAAGCGGGTGAGCGGGCGCCGATGAGCCGCGAGCGGCCCGTCGCGGTGGGCCTCGTGCTTGCCGCGGCGGGCTCGCTGCAGGTCGGCGCCGCCTTCGCCGTCACGCTGTTCGACGAGCTCGGCCCTGGCGGCGCCGCGTTCCTGCGGCTCGCCCTCGCCGCCATCGTGCTGTGGGCGATCTGGCGCCCCCCGATCCCGTCCCACCCGCCCGACCTGCGCCTGGCGGGCGCGTTCGGCGCGGCGCTCGGGCTGATGAACTGGTCGATCTACGAGTCGATGGCGCGGATCCCGCTCGGTGTCGCGGTCACGATCGAGTTCGCGGGTCCGCTGCTCGTCGCCGTGATCGGCTCGCGCCGCCCGCTCGACCTCGTCTGGGTCGCGCTCGCGGCCGCCGGCATCGTGCTGCTCGCCGACCCGGGCGGCGGCTCGATCGACGGCGCCGGGGTGGTCTTGGCGCTTTGCGCCGCGGCCTGCTGGATGGCGTACATCTACCTCTCCCAGCGCACCGGCCAGACGTTCCCAGGCGGCTCCGGGCTGGCGCTGGCGATGGCCGCCGGCGCGCTGATAGTGCTTCCGGCCGGACTCGTGCAGGGCGAAGGCGCGCTGACCGAGCCGGACCTGCTGGGCGCCGCGCTGGTCGTGGCGCTCGCGTCCTCCGTGCTGCCGTACTCACTCGAGCTGGAGGCGCTGCGGCGGCTGCCCGCGGCGATCTTCGGGGTGCTGATGTCGCTCGAGCCGGCCGTCGCTGCGCTGGCCGGCTTCGTCGTGCTCGGTCAGGACCTCGGCGCGCCCGAGCTCGTCGCGATCGCGATGGTGGTCGTCGCGAGCGCGGGCGCCGCCGCACTCAGCGCGCGCTGAGCGGGCTCACGCGCGGCCGTCGAGCCACTCGCGCATCGTGACGTGGCGCGCTGAGTGCTCACCCGAGGCGAGCTCGTGACGCAGCTCGCCCAGCAGCCCGTGGCGGTCGGCGACCACGTTGTGCTGGTGGATCGTCTCGAGGTTCTCCTGGCGCGCGGATATGAACGAGTCGTCGCGCAGCTCGGGCAGCTCGTCGACGACGCCGCGGATCATCTCGCGCACGCAGTCCTCGACGAAGCGCGGGCGGCGATGTGCCTTCTCGACCACAGCGCCCTCGTCCGAGCGCTTCATCAGCTCGTAGATCTCAGACGACATCGAGTTCTCGACGATCGCCAGCAGGCGCTGGGCGTCGATGTCGGTGTCGCAATCCTCCGGGCAGCCGATCTGAAGGGTCCCCAGCCCGCGCTGGTTGTGCGTCGCGACGGGCACCGCCTCGAAGATCCGCTCGATCTCGCGCTCTCCGAAGCCGTCCGCCTGCAGCCGTTCGCGCGAGCTGGACTGCACGAGCGTCTGCGCGCAGGGGCAGGCCGTCATCCCCTGCGCGGTGACCCCGACGATCCGCTTCGTGCCCGTGGCGCCGGCGACCGCGATGCCGTGGAGCGTGTAGATCTCCTGCGTGCGGATGCCGCTGTGGGGCGCCGGCTTGTACTCGGGGTAACGCGCCTCCAGATGCATCTCGGCGCGGTCGGCGCCCTGGCGGTCGCGCACCCTCTCGGCGATGCGCTGGGCCAGGGTCTCGGCCCGGAATGCGCTCTCGCCGAGGATCACCTCGCCGATCGCGTCGTTGACGACCTCCTCGAAGCGGGACATGTGCGCGCCCTTCTGGCGCGGGCCGAGATCGACGAAGCAGTCCAGCTTCGCGTAGAACAGCTGTTCGGTCCCATCGGACGCGATCCGGATCACCTTCTCGACGTTGGTGACGCCCACGCGCGAGAGCGAGACGTGCAGCGTCGGGACCTGGTTTTGGACGTCCTCGAGCGAAATCGCCATGCCAGGCACGATAGAGGGTTGCCCCTGAGACCCCATGGGGGTCAGGAAGTTCACCCATTCGGCGACTGCCGCAGGCCGTTTCCTGTGCTACAAGTCACGAGTACGAAACGTGGTTTCGGGGCCGGACCCGGAGGGCCCGGCTGGTTTTTCGCTCAAGGATCGAGGACGTTGAGCACCAAAGCTGATGTGCTGCTGGCGGAGGAGATCTCCATCACGGAGGTCGAAGAACTTCACTCGCTGATAGCCGAAGGCCAGGAGAAGGGCTTCCTCACCTTCGCGCAGATCGCCTCCTCGCTGGAGGAGATCGACGTCACCAAGGAGCAGGTTTCAGAGCTCCACACCTTCCTCGAGGAACAGGGGATCGACGTGGTCGGCGAGGACGGCCGCCCGGCGATCAGCGAGGCGGGCCGCTTCGAGCGGACCGAGCCGGCGGGCGAGAAGACGTCCGACGCGCCGCGCAAGCCCGCGGTCGACCTGACGGTCGAGCCCAGCCTGGACTCGCTGCGGCTGTACCTGCGCTCGATCGGGCGCGTGCAGCTGCTCACCGCCGACCGCGAGGTCGCGCTCGCCAAGCGGATCGAGCGCGGCGATCTGTACGCCAAGCAGGAGATGGTCGAGGCGAACCTGCGCCTCGTCGTCTCGATCGCGAAGGGCTACCTCGGCCGCGGGCTGTCGTTCCTGGACCTGATCCAGGAGGGCTCGCTCGGGCTGATCCGCGCCGTCGAGAAGTTCGACTATCGGCGCGGCTACAAGTTCTCCACCTACGCCACCTGGTGGATCCGCCAGGCGGTCACGCGCGCGATCGCGGACAAGGGGCGGACGATCCGCATCCCCGTCCACATGGTCGAGAAGCTCAACAAGGTCGTGCACGTCGAGCGCCAGCTCGTGCAGTCGCTCGGCCGCGAGCCGACCCCCGACGAGATCGCGCGCGAGCTCGAGTGCACGGTGCGCGAGGTGCGCGACATCCAGCGCATGGCGCAGCAGCCGGTCTCGCTCGAGAAGCCGATCGGCGAGGAGGAGGAGTCCGAGCTGGGCGACTTCGTCGAGGACGAGGCAGCCGTCTCGCCGTTCGATCAGGCCTCGGACAACCTGCGCCGCGAGAACGTGCGCAAGGCGCTCGACGCGCTGCCCCAGCGCGAGCGCGAGGTGATCGAGATGCGCTTCGGCTTGACCGGCGCGCGCCCGTTCACGCTCGAGGAGGTCGGCCGCGCGTTCAACGTCACGCGCGAGCGGATCCGCCAGATCGAGAATCACACGCT
>Ga0126306_10002256_pt1 | contig 10804 bp, 9 predicted proteins | sample Plot27_FD_92592 | JGI IMG/M metagenome (GOLD analysis project Ga0126306, IMG submission 92592) | Serpentine soil microbial communities from UC McLaughlin Reserve, CA, USA - Plot27 | ecosystem: Environmental > Terrestrial > Soil > Grasslands | place: USA: UC McLaughlin Reserve, Lake County... | reverse complement strand
TGGATCAGTTAGTCCTGGTTCGAATCCAGGTCCGGCAGCTTACAAAATACCTGCAAATGACCATAAACGAGAAAGACCCGGCAAGAACGCCGGGCCTTTTTACTGAGTGCGAAACGTCATCCCGGGCAAGGCAGCGTACCCTGATCGTGCGGTGCACCGCAACCTCGAGGAAGTGCACGCTCAAGCCGGACGCCTGGCGTATGTGACCACCTGATCTCGGCTAAAATGGCCCCCATGAACCCCGCGCTCAGGCCGTAGGCTCGATCCTCCGGTTTGACAAGAAGGTGAACAGCTACAAGCTCGCGCCAGTCCGCGCGCTCAACGACGTGGTGCTGTCCTTTGTAGGCGAAGGGACACGTAACCTTCGTGGCAGGACGTGTCTGGAGGCGACCCCCCACATCGAGGCACCGCAGCGTAGCCGCCGGCATTAGTTGCGCGCTAGCACCGTGAGGAGCTTGAGCAACAGCCCGGCCATCGCACTCTGAACCCGATCGGCCGGAAGGGCTAGCTGCTCGACGAGGGTGGCAAGCTCTAGCGGATCGCGGGAGGTTGTAGACTCGCGGCGCGATGGCGGTAACCTCCCATTCTGTACGAGGAGCGCGAGGAGAGCTAGTTCAGCTTCGTCAAGTTCCGCTGCCCGAGCAAGACTTTCCATGTTGTTGTGCCTCTCGAGCAGCCTCGCAATCTCAGGTGACAGAGAAACGATCGCCGCGCGCAGGGCCGAGAAGTCGAGGCTGGCCAACAGCTCGCGTGCCACATCCGGCTGCTCGACGAGTCTCGCAATAGTGCTCTTGAGCTCTGTATTAAGGATGTCCTCTAACGCAGAACGTTCGCTCGCTGGCATCCGATGCTCTTCTGGCACCGGCACTTCTTCCTCTTCCGGCTCGGCGTCCCCCTTGAACAATGTCACGCCACCAATAATTACTCGATCGGAGAACTCTTCGATGCGGGGCTGGGCTTCGACCCCAGGCGTGCCTGCGATGGAACGCGGAAGTCGATCCCCGGCCGGCGGCTGTGCGCGCACCTCGGGTGGTACCTCCCAGATCAGCCATGCTCCGGCTCCCCAAAGCTGATCGGCGATCCGGGCAGTAAACGACTCTAGCGCGATCAAAGCGTGCTGATCGGCGGTCGCCCGCACCAGCATGTGCCAACTCCGCCGCAGTATGGGCGGGGCCTCGAGCGGAGGTATCTGGAGGGGCTCGCCAAGGCGCCGTGCGATCTCAACACTCAGCGCCTCAACGTCGGGATGGCGGAACCCTTGCAGGATGGTGTGGCGCAGCCGCCTCACGACTCGGTCGGCGAGCGAAAGATCGGGCTCAGGTCGCATCAACAAGAGATGCACGCCGAAGATGCCCAACAGAGGATCCTCCCACTTGCTGTCTAGTAGCGTGCGGAGATCCTCAGAGTAGACTCCTCGCCAGCCGTGTGCAAGCGCCTGACGCGCCAACTCGGCCAGGCGCAGATCCTCGCTCGCCCACTGAGCCTGGACCCGTCCTCGTTGCACGCGCCTTGAAGGCTCAAAGCCCTGGCTTGGTCGCGCCATGAGCTGGGTCGCGCCCGGTAGATCGAGAATCGGCTGCCCGGCCACCTCGTAGCTGCCGCCCGGTCGCACTAGAAAGACCTGGCTCTGCCAGTCTGGACAGGCGACGATGGCCATCTCAACGGCCTCATCCAGATCAAGTCGCAGGCGTAGGCGATAGGTTCCCGGATCGAGGACAACGTTGCGCCCGGCCCAGAGTGCTTCGTCTTGCCGAGTGCTTGTCTCGACGACTTCGTCGAGACGCAGCAGTGTCTCGCCATCCAACCTATGGAGGCTCAATCCTTGCGCCAGATTGCCAGAGCCACCCACGTCAAGATCGCGGATGAAGACGAAAAGTTCGGCGCCATGGCCTCGCTCAAGGGGCGGTGCATGACGACTCAGCCGTTGTGCATGAGCCTGTTGATACTCGTGCGAAGTCCGGGTTAGTGGAATGGGCGCCGCCGAGGCAAACTGTAACTCACGCGTCTCCTGAAGGGTTATGGGATCGCCAGGGCGTAGCGTAATATCGCGCTCCTCCACCGCGTCTGCGGCTGCGTAGCGTACCGTGTAAAGGCCCGTCGGCAGGCTTTTCTCAATGCGTCCATAGCCTCTTGCTCGCACCTGAAAGCCTGCATCGACCACCTCAATAAGCACGGCCGGATGCCCGGCATCAACGATGAGTTCTGTCGTTAGCTGGGTCATAGCCGCACCTCCTTCTGGACACCCGCGAGGACCTTGAGCCGATAGCCTCCACCGCCGGGCAGGCGAAGGTCGTACTGGCCGGGAGTGAGAGTCCCCCGCCACACAGAGCCGTCATGCGTCCAGTCGCCGAGTGTCACCGGCATAGAACTATTGGCACCTTCCGGCCAGAACTCGATTGTGGGCGAACTCGCAGGATGCCCCTGAATGGTCACCGAGGTGCTCGGTGGATCGCTCTGCTCGTTGAAGACGACACTAGCCAGATCCTCATCTCGGCTAAGTTGTGGTATCTGGGCTTTCTTTTCATCTTTCAGGGTACATGACAAATGCTCTATTACCGATGCCTTCAGCAGCGTGCCATTCACTTGTCCTGAACGCAGTACCTCGAGAAGCGAATGCGTGAACACCCCCTGCTTCTGGTTCGTCGGCGGGAATGGAAGCTCCCGTGCCTTGCTTGCCCAGCCTGTAGCATAGATCTCGATGAGACGGCAATCCCTGCTGTCATCCACCGGGTTACCGAACATGTGCGGAATGATGGTGGCGTTGTTTTGCAGATCACGGCAGCAGTCCATAATCAGCACAACTTCGCGGAAAAGCGCCGCACTACGCGCGCCTTCGGCCCAGACATTGCCGGCAAAGCTGTCCCAGATATTCGGCGCCCTCGCGTTAGCCATGAGCAGCGCGGCGTTTCGCACCGATTCCTGCCCGCTCGGCGAGATACCGTGACCGGAGAGGTAAAGATAAAGTCGTCGGCCGTTCGTATTTTGCAACTCGTATATGAGGCTCTCGAAGAACCGACGGATCTCAGAAAATACCGGACGTGGCAAGCCGGGCGCAGCGGGATGAGGACTCGTCAGTAGCTCTGCATGGTTGTTTGGTACATCTCCGCCTCGCGGATCGGTGACCCACCGACAAAACTCTTTGGCATCGTGGACCGCTCCCTCCAGCGGATCCACGCCCGCCATGGGATAGTTGTTGATGCCGACGATAAGCGCCCAGTCATCTTCCATCAGGTGACCTCTTTCGCAATAAGATGCGCGATACTTTCCAGCGTCGTCGGATCGTTGTCAAAATCGCCGTGCTTATGAGCAAGCGTGCTCAAGCCCGGTCCCTCTCGGTTCTCCGACCAGATCCAAGGTTCCGTAAATTCCATGAACTGGTCACGGACTCGCTTGATCTCGGGGAACGTCGCAGCGTCGAATGGCGGCGCTCCCGTATGGTAGCGCTTCATCCCAACGAGTGGCAGATCGACAGCCTCTTCGAGTACACCTGAAATGAAGTATAGGAGCGACCTCATGTAAACGGGCGGAAAAATCGCATCCCTCTTCTCGAGTTCGTCATTCATCCCGAAGCTGCGGAAACTGGCTATCCTGTTGTCCGCCGTGACGAGCGTGCGTTCGAGAAGTTCAAAGCTGCAGGCAGGAGCCAGCCACACGACCTCGAAGCGTATATCCTCCGACAGCATCGCCGCCTTCTGGAGCAGATGGCAAATGTAGATGGTACCGGCGCTGTGCCCAATGACCACGATGCGCGGTTTGTGGCCTGCCTGCCAGAGCCGCCCGATTTCCTCGATGAGCGCTGTGCCACCGTGCGTGTCGCTTGCGCCCTCGAAAGAGTCGACGGTGTCCTTCTTCATGCTTTTCCACAGAGTTCCACCGATGAGGTCGCCCAAAAGGGCGCGCGCGACTTCTTCAATGACAGTTGTGTAAATTCCGTGATTGCGGTCTTTGACGAAGCGTCTCAGCACGCGAGCGAGAATTCGTACTCCCACGGTAATCAATAAGGTGGTGGTGAATAGTGCCCTCTCGCCCGGTTCACCTGTGGAGCGTTCCTGCTCGAGTTCCGCTTCGAGCGTGGGGGCAAGTTCGGGCCTATCCGGACGGTTGAGTTCCATGGCCGCGTTAGCCAGAGAAGCATCGCTGTCGAGTATGCTCTCGAACTGTGCCTGCTCGGCAGGCGCCAGTTCGGCATCGAGATTAGCTACCTCGACCTCACGTTCGGCGAAAGGCTCTCGTCCAGCGGATTGCTTTTGCTGGATCTCGTCTGTGATCGCGAAGCGTGATGGCAGCTCGACTCTTCCCCCCCTCTCGCCCGGTGCCTGATCGAGTTTGCCGATCGCGAACTGCAGCACCCGTTCGACAAGAGCCGTGAACGCGTCTTCCGTAATGATCTCCTGCCAGTTGTTCTTGAGCGTCTCACCAAGCCCCGACTGCCACATAACGAAGAGCGGATAGCCCCCGGCGTCCTGATAAAGCGGCAGGAGCCGCTCGGCGATCCCTTCCGCAGCGTTCTCGCTTACAAATTCGCCATGAAAGTGGACCACGAGCGTGTGCTTTTCCGCCGAGCCCGCGAACGCATCGAAGGCAGCGGCGAGTTGTTCACGGCTGGTGCCACTGAAGCGTCCGCCCGAAAGGATTATCTTATGATTCGAGCCAACCATGTCATACCCCTTTGATATCGGCATTTAGCTTTTGACGCTACTCTGGGCAGAGTACGTATAGTGAGACCTGTAATAGTTACGCCTAGACCGATAACCCAGTACCTTCTTTCCAGATTCACCTTGTTGGGTACGGCATGAAATCACATGCCGATGAATTCCCAATGAATCGGAGCCTTAGAAACCGTCCGAAAAGCCTGATGAGTGCGCCAATCGCCTCACCTTTCACCTGATCGGCCGTGGTTTGAGTGTAATTCCAAGAGAGGCGGCAGCCGACTCAGCCCGGCCACATCTACATCTTACAGGCGAGTCTGTGGGTGTACGCACAGGTGCGTAAACCGGAGAAGCGATGTGACATGATCGACCAGACGCGTATAGGGTCATAACCGCGGCGTTTGGAGCTGTATGGTCAAGATGAGCTATTGCTTGACTCTGCCCGAGAGCCGACGGAAATGAATAGCCCCTAGTCTCCAGAAGGTGAAGGAGATGCCAGAGTCCGGAGCAATAGGTATAAGCCACCAATATCTATGCTCGCCTAGCAGGTGTCGAATACAGCATCCGGCTGTATGCAGCAGCAAGCGCCCTCTCTTCAAGCGTCTGTTAATTCTTCTAAATCTATGGGTTGCAAGAATCCGTGAGAATCTTTCCTCTGGTTATCTGTAAGATTTCGCGCGCTTTGCTCTAGTTCGCAGTCGACGTTTCCCCAACTCGTAAAATAGAATCAATCTCTGGTAGAGCAGAGCGGCCTCTTCATCCAGCCCGACTTCTCCCCATCGAACTCAGAGAGTCCTGCACGTACGATGGCGCACGAAACACGCGACCCCAGTCGGCACCGTATATCTCTCCGAGTTGGTCAGGGATCTCGTTGTGGTTGTCTATCCACAGAACTCGGGTTCCGAGTGCATGCAGCGAGTTTTCAACCGAACCGTCGATGAGCGCCGAATCAGAGTGCTTTAAGATCGCGAAGTGACGAAGCGCCTTCACTTTGGCCCTCGCGCCAGCTCCGCCTCCATTCACGTAGCTCCGCACACGTTCTTTCCGCGAGTAATGAAGTAATCGCCGGATGTTCTCGTCTTGCATCGATAGCTCGATGAACAGGCACGAAAACTCCCGAAGGAGGTGCAGGAACGCGTAGTTGAAGAGACTCGTTGGATCATTGAAGAAGTCGAAGTAGTCCTGCTCAGTGAAAACTACCGCGTCGGTCGCCTCCGATCTGCGACGCTTGGCTTTGTTGTCGAAGCGCAATAACCCGTGCATGTGATAGATGTTGATCTCCCCAATTTCCGGTGACTTAGACGCTCGTTCAATAGTTCGCAATAAGCGTCTGTCCTCGTAACGTGCACGCACGTACCTTTGAAGCAGATGGTCGAGGTTGAACGTTACGATAGCGCGGATGTGCTCTGTATTGTCCTTGTACGTCCGCTTGCCCTTGTCTGCTAAAACCACACACAGAGCCGCAACAGCGCGCAACGTCAGATTGGGATTCTTCTCGCAAACGTCGCAGACTAGCTTACGCTGGTTGCTCCACAATATCATGTCTGCACCAAACAAACAGAAGTTACGGTACAGTGCCTCACGAACTCGCTCGATAAACTCCGCTCTACTAGAACAACCTTGCTCCAATATACTCGCGATAGTGGCTAAGGACATACCCTTCGTGCGCATCTCATCAAAGAGGCTATCATCGCCCCTGCCTATGGAATCCTTGACAAGTCCACGCAGAAGCTCGGGCCAGTTCGGTAAGTGTGAGCCTGTTGAGACGCCCGCTCCAAGAGCAAGTACGATCCCCTCCTTGTCGTAGGCTCTTCTTAGCTCTTTCCAGCTTGTTTCCTGTTCCCTATCCAATTGGTCCCCGATACAATTGTGACGTAACGATCAATCATGCCGCAAATGAAACATGTTGTCAACAGGGAGGAACGCTCACGTCAATGTGAACTCGATAAAAAGGTCGGTGACACGTGTCGTTCTCAGGAGCCCACAGCAAGCGTCAATTAGTAGAGCAGATGAAGAAGGCCGGAATCTGGAACGTTCAGGGGCTGGAATCCTCCCGCACTGTCGGCACACAGGTTGGGCATAGACCGGGACGGTGAAACTGAGTAGGCCCGGTTCCTATGGATGGCGTGGCGCCTCAAGGAGGAGAAGTACGTGATAGCAAAGAAGTCCGGCCCCGAGGTGCGCGACTACTCGAGCCTCTCGTTGGCGCACGCGGGCATCCTCGTGAAGCGACTGGAGAACCGCTCCGAAGAAGAGATACGAACACTGAAGAGGTTGAAGACGGTCCACCGACTCACGGAGCGATGCTGCACCCTGTTCGAGCGGTTCGCTGAGATGATTAGAGACACGGAGCAGACGAGCGAGGAGCAGGTGCGTGGACGATTGGAGGAATGGATTTGGGAGGCGAAGGCCTCCGGCGTCGCCGAATTGAAGGCTTTCGCGCTGAAGCTCTATCAGGACATGGAGGCGGTGGTAGCGGCGATGGTCATGCCCTACAGCCAGGGCCAAACCGAGGGTAGGATAAACAAACTCAAGCTTGTGAAGCGCTCGATGTACGGGCGGGGTGAGTTCGATCTACTCAGGCAACGTGTGCTGTGCGCCGCGGCGAGTTGAAGAGTTCCTCTACTACTCGGTGCAAGCCCGAACTCTATTCATCAGATTCTCGGAAGAACCACCAGAGCGGGTCAAGTCCAGTCCCACTCGGAGCGAGTTTTCATCAACGACAACATAACAGTAATCACCCACGTCACCCGTGCGCCTTGTTCTTGGCTCAGCAATAGCGCAGACGCCCACGTATCACTAAGTTTCGTCACGACAAGCCGACCAGAGTCGTGCACTACGCTTTCAGCTTAAGAAGAGCGTCAACGCTAGGAGGATTCCATTGAATCAGGTACCCTTGATGTGGATTACATAATTCGGAGTTTATCATTTGTTTGAACTCACAAACGGGGTTAGGCATAGGCCTTATCTGAGGGAACCCGCCCAGTGGCAAAAACTCATACTCCAGACGCTTCTCCTCTACAAACGTTAGCTTGAAGTGTCTCGTAAATTGCCCCACAGTAACTACGTATACGCCGTGAAGCATCTGCCATTGTGTGTACAAGAACTCAATAAGCGCTTGCTCTTCATTTAGTTGTGTTTCGTACCAGGTACCGTCCTCTGGCCTAGTAGTTGTTGAGGTCGCAGCTACATCTTGCCCATCAACCGTGAAATATTCTACGTCGTAGGGCTTAATGCTAACTCTTCCCTCCTTATTAAGCCTTGCGACCTGGGAGTCAGCAAACAAGCATAGACGGTATGGTTCCCGGGGTCCAGGAGCCACCTTGATTTTGTAATGCACCTTAGACTCGACAAGGCTTATGTCCTTATGATCTTCCAAGGTATGATTGATCGAAACCTCCAACTCGTCGCAGAAACGCCTACGCAAATCAGGGGCGAATTTGGAAATCAAGCTTCGACGAGCTTCCCTTTTCACTGGGTCTAGCGAATCCGTACTCTTGGGCATTGAGAATGGGAAACGGCTTTCCTGCCACGAATTCGTGTCCTCGATCCACTTACCCTGTGTCTCGCCCCATTGCCGCAGGTAGACGGTGCCCTGCTCCTTCTCGAAATCCAGGTGGACAAAGTTGTAGGCGTTGGTATAGCGAGGATCGGACTGAAGCCGACGATCATAGCTGGCCCCTGCCGGGATCGCTACCACATCACCGAGAGTGCTTTGTTGAACGTTGACGCGGGGCCGGTGCTCGTGACCGTGTAAAATGAAGTGGCAGTCTCGGTATAAACGGTCCTCCACGACATCGCGATCGAATTCGGTAAGCCAAGCGAACGGGTGATGCATTACGGCAATCTTCAAATCTACCTTGTCGTGATCCTCGACTTTGCGCAGCGCCGAATAAACTTGGTTCTCGCCTGCTATCAGGTAACCATAATCATTCACCTCTTTTTTGCTGTCGAGGTTGCGTCCGGACAGCCATGCTGAATTCAGACCAATTATGGCGATCCTCTTGCCATTACCTACTTCCATGCTGCTCACATAAGAGTATGCCGGGTGGTCGTAAACCTTTTCGGTTTCATTGCCTACGCCACATTTCGAGGCGAACTCTGAGTAGTCACCAAATGGTGACATGAGAGCCGCAACTTTCCAATCTATCGCTAGGCAGTCACGCACATTGCTACGGTTATTCAGATTGTTGCTAAGCTTGTGTAGGCTCTCATCACTGAGCTCATCTCTATCAATGTCGTGATTGCCTGGTACGACGAACAAACGGCTCCAGCCGCTATCCTCAAGTCCAGCAGCTTCCAGTAGGGGCTCGAAAAAGTCCCTCTGCGCCGCCTGGTATTCCTGCGCCTTACCGCTCCAAGCAATATCGCCGCTGAAGATGATAAAGTCGATCCGCGCCAGTTCAGGAGCTATCGCGGAGCGTTCGCGAATGTCCTTCAACAGTGCGTCACACGTGATCTTGCGGTCACTATCCCGATGAGCCTTATGCCCGTGATGCCAATCAGAAAGGTGTAGCCACGTTACTGCGCCCATTAGCTTGACCTCCCTTCGGCGGCTCCGATTAGCTTCGGCGCATGCCGCCCACCTAATAGATGTACCCCTACGTGCAGTATAACTTCTAGACCATTAGGTGAGAAGATACCCCTCATCAAAAGCGCGGAAGAACCACCAGAGCAGGTCAAGTCCAGTCATCCTTTCGACGTGTGAGTCCCAAAACTCCCAGTCGCCTAGGCTACGTTTTCGTGCCTTGCTGACCGAGGGCGGTGACCAAAGATTGCAGCGCCTTCGACTAACCCGAAAAGACGGATCCCATAATGCACCGAGTCACCGGAGAGCTGGCTCGCCGAGAGTGCGGATGGAAGCATAGCGCGCGAAGGGCAGAAAGCAGTTGCACTCGGCCACAGGGAGCGACCGCCACGTCGGTCTTGACAAACAGTGCCTTCTCATAGAAGTTCGCACAGCCGCGATCCGATGGACCACGACGGGGATCAGTAGACGTAGGGGTCCCCGTAGCGCTGCCAAACGCCCCAAGGGACGACGGTCTGCCTCCTGAGCCTGTCTCGGCGGTCGAGGTTGGTATCCGTTACGAGCACAGCGAAGCCGGGTCTCCACGTGTCCATCTCGCCCTCTTGCATGTCAAAGTCTAGCGAGCTCCACAGCAGCCGTGAGGCCTCCGCTGGAGTTTCCGCGAAGGTGTGCTGGTGTGCCTGCTCGCCGTCCTGGTCAATCATTGCGTAGCCCTCCTCGACGATGTAAGGACCTTGTCGGTAACGGGCCATCTCGTTCCTCCCTATTCCCCTAACTGCGTAGAGTGTATGTTTTCGGAAGTCCGGATGCAGGATCCTGCATGGCCCCGGTCCTACGGGACCAGAAACACTCCTCAGAGAGCCGCAGCGGCACGTGTTCTACCGGCTTCTGGGGCAGTAACCTCCGTCACCACAGTCACCACTATTGGCAAGGGGTCGTGGACCTACGGTGGGGGACACACATGTATGTGTCTTCTGCGCCTATTAGTATGAGCCCAAAGGGGTGCTGCGGATTTGTGGTGACAGCGGTGACGGCCATAACGCTCATGACGGTCCTTTACGGGCTTATTCTAAATAGGGAGTGCTCCTCTACTTCGTAGACCATTACCCCTTCAAGTTGACCCGACGAAGCCGACGCGCAGAGCAAGGAGTCCCGTACCTATGCGATCTTTGAGGCCACTAGCGGCGTGGGGTTACCGGAGAGATTAGACAAACCCGACGAGAAGGACATTGCCACGTTCGAGGGGGGAGCCGAGGTAGCCTACTTCAGGGACCCACATGGCAAAACCCTCTCGATAGCCAAGAAGCCGGGTACCTGATCGCGCTCTGAGCCCGTCTGTTCAGTCAGCGTTAGGGAAGGGGTCCTCTCCGAGGTTCGAATGCCCCGTTCCCCTCTTGGGGCTTCTTCACTAAAGTAGTGCAGAAAGTGCTGACGTAGCAAAGACCCTGGCCGCGTTCATCGCCTAGGCTCATGCATGAAGAGACCGACCTGTACAGGCTGGACGAGGATCCGGGGCGCATGGTGAGCGAGACGCTGCAGCTGGAGCATGTCTCTTTTCCTATCTCCTAAAGGCCGAACCAGACGGCTACAGCGACGGGCTTTGTCGCACTTGTGCTCTCCATACTCG
>Ga0126306_10002255_pt1 | contig 10807 bp, 14 predicted proteins | sample Plot27_FD_92592 | JGI IMG/M metagenome (GOLD analysis project Ga0126306, IMG submission 92592) | Serpentine soil microbial communities from UC McLaughlin Reserve, CA, USA - Plot27 | ecosystem: Environmental > Terrestrial > Soil > Grasslands | place: USA: UC McLaughlin Reserve, Lake County... | reverse complement strand
GCACTGGCCCGGCGCGCCGCCCCCTGGGACTTCCTGGCTCGCGACTGGTTCGACGACTCCGAGCGCCTCCGCGTGTTGGCCGGCGGCCTGTTCGGCGGCGACGGCGAGGGCGTCGCCCTCGTCCCGGCGTCGAGCTACGGCATGGCGGTCGCCGCCCGCAACCTGGCCGACCGGGTCGGCGGTGCCGGCGGCAGGGCGGTCCTCGTGCTCGACGGCGAATACCCGTCGGGCGTGCTGACCTGGCGCCGGCTCGCGGCGGACACGGGGGCACCGATCGTCACCGCCCGCCGGTCGGAGGGGCGGGACTGGACGGATGCGGTCCTCGACGTCCTGGACGAGCGGGTGGGCATCGTCAGCGCCCCGACCGTCCACTGGACCGACGGCGCCCGCGTCGACCTGCCCCGCATCGGCGATCGGGCTCGCGAGGTCGGCGCCGCCCTGGTGGTGGACGCCAGCCAGTCCCTCGGCGCCGTGCCGTTCCCGCTCGACGCCGCCCGCCCCGACCTCGTCGTCGCCGTCGGCTACAAGTGGCTGCTCGGCCCGGTGGGCCGCGGCTACCTGTGGGTGGCGCCCCACCTGCGGGACGGACGGCCGCTCGAGGAGAACTGGATCGTCCGGACCGGCGCCGACGACTTCGCCGCCCTGGCCGACTACTCGGACGAGTACATGCCCGGCGCCCGCCGCTTCGACCAGGGCCAGCGCTCGCTGCCCGAGGTCACGCCGATGGCGATCGCCGCCCTCGAGCAGGTCCTCGCCTGGCGGCCCGAGCGCATCGCCGCCGCCCTGGCGGAGCTCACCGGCACGCTGGTCCGCCGCCTGGCCGAGCGGGGCCTCGACCCGACCGTGCCCACCGCCGAGCGCAGCCCGCACATCGTCGGGTTCCCGGTGCCGGACGCCGCCCGGGCGGGCCTGCTGGGCGCCCTGGAGGCGAACGGCTGCTTCGCCTCGCTGCGCGGGAGGAGCCTGCGCGTCGCCCCGCACCTCCACGTCACGCCGGACGACGTCGACCGCCTGGTGGCGTCGGTCGACATCGCCCTGCGCGAGACGCCGGCGGGCCGCCCGCCTACAGCGACGCGATGACCTTGGCGAGCTCGTCGAGGAAGCCCGACGTGCCCTCGCGGGCCTCGCGGTAGCCCTCGTCGGTGAGGTTGCCGCCGCTCTGCCGCAGGACCATCTCGGTGCGCCCGCCGTCCTCGGTGAGCGTGTACGAGATCAACTCGAGGGGCTCACGCAGCTCGCCCTGGTCGGTGATCGCCACGACCAGCCGCTCGGGCTCGACGACCTCGACGAAGCGGCCCAGCCAGGGGATCTCGGTGCCTTCGTAGGTCATGGTGCCGCGCCACTCGCCGCCGGGCCGCAGGTCCCACTGGTGGACCTCGAGGTCGGTGTCGGCGCCGAACCAGCGGGCGAAGAGGTCGGCCTCGGTGATCGCCCGCCACACGAGCGCCCGCGGGGCCTCGTAGGTGCGGGTGATCGTGTAGCCACGCTCGGCATCGCTGGCGGCGGGTGTGTTGGTCATCGTCTCGCGCTCCTCGGCGTCCTCGGAGGGAGCCGGCCGTTCACCGGTCCCGGTGTCGATTGGTTGACCCTCGCGCCGCTGACGTGCATAGTCAACCCATAGGTTGATAAGCCGCGTGGTTGAATACAGCTGGAACGCGCGGACGCGAAGGGAGGTGTGACGCCATGGCCGTGCCGATGACCGACGAGCAGCTCGACCTGACCTTCGCCGCCCTCGCCGACACGACGCGGCGGGCGATCCTGGCCCGCCTGGCGACGGGCGAGGCCACCGTCAACGAGCTGGCCGAGCCGTTCCCGATCAGCGTCCAGGCGGTGTCGAAGCACCTCAAGGTCCTCGAGCGCGCCGGGCTCATCACCAGGGGCCGCAACGCCCAGTGGCGGCCCTGCCGGCTGGAGACCGAGCCGCTCGAGTCGGCGTCGGCGTGGATCGACGAGCACCGCCGCCAGTGGGAGCACCGCCTCGACCACCTGGGCGCGGTGATCGACGACCTCCGCCGCGAGGCCGGCGACTAGAGGCGGCGGGGCCTAGGGGCGGCGGTCGATCGTGGCCCGGCGGCCCATGGCGGCGGCGCTCACGCCGAGCATGCCCAGGGTCACGCCGAGCTGGGCGACCCACCACAGGCCGTAAGTGTGGTGGCCCGACGCCGGGCAGACGACCGTGAAGGCGGTCATCACGCCGCCGGCGACGAGGGCGGCAGGGGCCGCCAGCCGGTGCCGGGTGATGGCGGCGCACACGGTGGCGATCAGGGCGACGAGGAACGCCCACGCCCCCAGGTCGACGACCAGCGGCACGGGGGCGTTCGGGTCGACGGGCGCCGGCTCGAGCGCCCCGGTGACGACGAACGCGAGGGGCCAGCCGAGGCCGAGCGCGAACGCCCAGCCGTCGGCGAGCCGCCGGTCGAACCAGCCGGGGGCCGGCACCGGCGCGGTGGCGGGCGCTGGCGGGGCCTCGGTGCCCGGCGGTTCCATGGTGGTCGCCCGCTGGAGGCGGGGGATGGTGCGGAGCACGGGGTCGATCAGCTGCGCGCGTCGTCCGTCCATGGGACACCTCCGGGCCGTCGTGGTCCCCTCCATGGTCCCACGCGTGGCAAGCCGGGCCCGAGACCCCGGGGGGATCGGGGCCCGGCTCAGCGGTAGCCGGTGACGTCCGCCGGCTTGCCGGCGTCCTGCACCTCGACCAGGTAGCGCCAGGCGTCCGGCCGGTCGCCGTCCACGTCGGTGAAGCCGTACACCTGCGCCAGCTGGCCGCTCGAGAGGGACTGGCCGTTCCAGCGGGCCCGGTCCGGGTCGGCCGCCAGCGCCGCCACCGCCCGGCCGGTGAAGAGCGGCGTCTCGGAGATGCCGAAGTGGCCGGGGTCGGGGTGCACACCGTCGGAGCCGCCCCGCGTGGCGTCGCGCCAGTTCGCCTCGGTGACGCCGTGGTGCTCGAGCATCAGCTCGGAGCGCATCCACCCCGGCGTGAGGGACACGGCCGTGGCGCCGAGCGGCCCCAGCTCCTGGCCCTGGGCGAACCCGAGGCGGTTCACCGACACCTTGGCCAGGTCGTAGAAGGCGTTGATGCGGTAGTTCGTGGCGTTGTACTCCGTCGTGCCGTCGGTGACCTCGACGACGAGGCCGCCCGGCTCCCGCAGCAGCAGCGGCAGGGCGTAGTGGCTCGTGACGAGGTGCGTCTCGACGGCCAGGCGCAGCAGGCGGAGGCCCGTGTCGAGGTCGTGCTCCCAGAGCTTGGCGGTCCAGTCGACCATGTTCTCGGCGCCCCAGATGTCGTTGACCAGGACATCGAGCCGACCCTGCTCCGCCTCGACGCGGGCGACGAGCGCCTCGACCGCGTCGTGCTCCAGATGGTCGACGGCGACGGCGATGCCGGTCCCGCCGGCGGCGGTGACCAGCTCGGCCGTCTCCTCGATCGTCTCGGGGCGGTCGTACTCGCTGCGCCGCTCGCGGGTGGTCCGCCCGGTGCCGTAGACGGTGGCGCCGGCGGCGCCGAGGCCGACGGCGATGCCCCGGCCGGCACCGCGGGTGGCGCCGGCGACCAGCGCTACTTTGCCGTGGAGGGGGCGCTCCTCGGGCGGGAGCTGCTCGTAGGCCGGGGCGTGGGTGGCGGTCATGCGCCCACCTTGCCGGCCCTCCCCTGACACGTGGTGTCAGGGTCTCCCGGTACGGTCGGGGACATGCGTGCCGGCCGGCTCGTCGCCCTGATCCTCGCCGTCGAGCGCCGCAAGGGCGCCACGGCCCGGGCGCTCGCCGAAGAGCTGGAGGTGTCCGAGCGCACGATCTACCGCGACGTGTCCGCCCTCCAGGCCGCCGGCGTGCCGCTGTGGACCGAGCCGGGGCCGGGCGGGGGCATCCGCCTGGTGGAGGGCTGGTCGGCGCCGGTCGACGGGCTCACGGCCGACGAGGCGACGGCGCTGTTCGTGGGGGCGTCCGGGGCGGCCGACCTGGGGCTCGGCGGCGTGCTGGCGGTGGCCCGGTCGAAGGTCCGCTCGGCGCTGCCGGACACCGAGCGGGCCGCGGTCGACCGGGTGCGCGAGCGCGTCCACCTCGACGCCCCCGGCTGGTTCCGCAAGCGCGAAGAGCTGCCGGCCCTGCCCACCATCGCCGCCGCCCTGTGGGCGGACCGGCGCCTCGACATCCAATACGGCCGGCCCGGCTCGGGGTCGACGGTGACGCGCCGGGTCGACCCGCTTGGCCTCGTCTCGAAGGCCGGGACCTGGTACCTCGTCGCCGCCCACCGGGGCGAGCCCCGCACGTACCGGGTCTCCCGCGTGGCCGCCGCGCGGATGCGGGAGGAGGCCGTGACCCGGCCCGACGGCTTCGACCTGGCCGCCCACTGGGCCCAGGCGGCGGACCGCTTCGACGCCGCCATCCGCCCGCTCACGGCGGTCCTGCGCCTCGCCCCCGGGGCGTTCCGCATGCTGCCCCGGGCCGTGCCGGGCCCGGCCACCGACGCCGCCCTGGCGGCCGCCGGCGAGCCCGACGTCGACGGGTGGCGCACGGTCACGATCGCCCTCGAGCCGATGCCGATCGCCGCCGGCATGCTCGTCCCGCTCCCCGGCGTGGAGGTCGTCTCGCCGCCGGAACTGCGCGCCGCCCTCGCCGCCCACGGCGCCGCCCTCGCCGCCGCCAACGCCGGCCCGCCCCCGACGCCGGCCTGACGCCGGGCCGGGAGGCGCCCGTCCGCGGGACCGGTTCGTCCGGGTTGTCGATTCCGGGCGTGGCCGGGTGTCGGGTGGTGTAGGACGGGTCGCAGGGTGCGGCCCGCGACCGACGGAGGACGACAGCCATGGCGCAGTACGCAGTGCTCATCTGGGAGCGCGAGACCCCGAACGGCGTGGCGGACATCCCGCCCGAGGTGCTCGCCGCCCACGAGTCCCTCCCCGACCGCATCGCCGAGCACGGCGGGCGCGAGGTGGCCGGCATGGGCTTCGAGCCCTCGTCGGTGTCGACCTCGATCCGGGGCGACATGGTGACCGACGGGCCGTTCGTCGAGACGAAGGAGGCGCTGGCCGGCGTCTTCGTCATCGAGGCCCGCGACCTGGACCATGCCATCGAGCTGGCCCGCCTGACCCCGATCGTGGACGGCGGGGTCGAGGTCCGCCCGCTTCTCGGGTTCGAGGTGGCGGGCGAGGGGTGAGCCCGGGCGCCGTCGAGGCCGCGGTGGCCGACGCCCACCGGCGCGAGTGGGCGTCGGTCCTGGCCGCGACCGTGCGCGTCACCCGGGACCTCGACGCCGCCGAGGAGGTCGTGCAGGACGCCTACGTCCGGGCGCTCGACGCTTGGGCGCGCAACGGCGTCCCGGAGCGGCCGGGCGCCTGGCTGACCACGGTCGCCCGCCGCCTGGCGCTGAACCTGGGCCGGCGCCGCCGGACGCTGGAGCGCAAGCTGCCGCTGCTCGTGACGCCGGACGCGGCGGCGCCGGGCGCGCCGGCCGCGTCCGGGCCGGGCCTCCCGGAGGGCGCCGCCCGGTTCCCCGACGACCGGCTGCGGCTCGTGTTCACCTGTTGCCACCCCGCCCTGTCGCGCGAGGCGCAGGTGGCGCTCACCCTGCGCCTCGTGTGCGGGGTGGCGACGGCGGACATCGCCCGGGCGTTCCTCGTGTCCGAGCCGACGATGGCCGCCCGCATCACCCGGGCCAAGAAGAAGGTGGCGGTGGCGCGCATCCCCTACGCCGTCCCCACCCCGGCCGAGCTGCCGGAGCGGGTGGACGCCGTGCTCACGGTCGTCCACCTCCTGTCGGCGGCGGGGCACACGGCGCCGACAGGCGACGCCCTGGTCCGCCACGACCTGGCCGAACGGGCGCTCGACCTGGCCCGGATGCTCCACGAGCTGCTCCCGGGCGAGTCGGAGGCCACCGGCCTGCTGGCCCTGCTGCTGGCCCACGAGGCCCGCCGGGCCACGCGCACCGATGCCGCCGGCCAGCTCGTCCGCCTGGAGGACCAGGACCGGGCGCGCTGGGATCCGGCCCTGGTGGCCGAGGCCGACCGGCTCGTAGTCGCCGCCCTGGCCGCCGGTCCGCCGGGCCGCTTCACCCTGCAGGCGGCGATCGCCACGCTCCACGCGCTCGCCCCGAGCTGGGAGGCCACCGACTGGCGCCAGATCGTCACGCTGTACGACGCGCTGCTGAAGGCGTGGCCGTCCCCGGTCGTGGCGCTCAACCGGGCGGTGGCCGTGGCCATGGTGGACGGCCCGGCGGCGGCGCTGGCCGAGGTCGAGGCGCTGGCGTCGGACGACCGGCTGGCCGGCTACGCCTACCTCCCCGCCACCCGCGCCGACCTGCTGGCCCGCCTGGGCCGGGACGCCGAGGCGGCCGCCGCCTACCGCGCCGCGCTGGGCCTCACCGCCAACGCCGCCGAGCGGGAGTACCTCGCCGGGCGGGTGGCGGCGCTCAGCGGTCGGTGACGGCGAGGCGGGCCGCGAAGCCGACCAGCAGCGTCCCCATGGCCCGCTGGACGCCCCGCAGCACGCGGGGCCGGCCCAGTACGCGGGCCCGGACGGCGGCGCTCGCCCAGGCGTAACCGGCGAACACGGCGAACGTGACCAGCATGAACACCGCCCCCAGCGCGGCCAGCCGGCCGTCGAGCAGCCCGGGCGAGCTGTCGAGGAATTGGGGGAGGAAGGCGAAGAAGAACACCGTCAGCTTGGGGTTCAGCAGGTTGAGCAGGATGCCCCGCCGCACGATGACGTCGGCCGGCCCCTCGGTGGCGGCGGCGTCGCCGTCGAGGCGCAGGCTGCCCCGGTCCCGGATCATCGCCACGCCCATGACCAGCAGGTAGGCCACGCCGGCCCAGCGCACGGCCTCGAAGGCGACGGCACCCGCCTGCATGATCCCGGAGAGCCCGAGCATCGCCGCCGCCACGTGGGGCACGATCCCGAGCGTGCAGCCGACGGTGGCGAGCAGGCCCCGCCGCCAGCCGCCGCCGAGGGCACTCGAGACCGTGTAGACGACGCCCGTGCCCGGGACGGCGGCGACGACGGCGGACGTGACCAGGAACTCGGTGGGCCCGGCGTCCACCCACGAGCGGGCGGCCAGGGCGCCGACCACCGACGCCACCACGGCCAGCCCCACGAGGGCGGCGGGCCGGGTGAGCTCGCCTCCCCGCAGGGCGCGGGCCCGCAGGGTCAGCGCGGCGTGGACCAGGTCGGCGACGTCGGCCAGCGACGCCCGTGGCCCGCCGGCGTCGGCCAGCGTGGCCAGGAACTCGTCCTCGTGGGCGGCCCGCCAGGCGGCGGGGAACAGCGGGCGCAGGCGGCGGTAGGCGTCCTCGGGGGTCATGCCCGGCTCCCGCCCGCCGCGTGCGCCCCGCCGGCCGCCGGGCCGCCGGCTCGAAGCGCGAGCTGGTCGCGGGCGGCGGCGGCGTTGGCCTCGATGCGGTCGACGCCGCTGCGGAGCAGGTCGAGCCCGGCGTCGGTGATCGCGTAGTAGCGGCGCAGGCGGCCGTCGACGACCTCCTCGCGCTCGACGGCCAGGGCGCCCTCGCCCACCAGCCGGTCGAGGGCGGCGTAGAGCGTGCCGGCCCGAAGCCGGGCCCGCCCGTCGCTCAGCCGCTCGACGGCCCGGATGATCCCGTAGCCGTGCAGGGACGCCGGGGCGACCGCCGCCAGGATCAGGAACGTCGGCTCGCGTAGCACGTCCGTCGGTATATACCGACCATCGATACATGGGCAAGGGCGCCAGGCTGTGGTCGTGCTGATCCGGGACGCCACCGCCGACGACTGGCCCGCCATCTGGCCCTTCCTCCGCCGGATCCTCGCCGCCGGCGACACCTACACGCTGCCGGTCGACCTCCCCGAGGAGGACGCCCGGGCCATGTGGATGCTGTCCCCACCCGAGCGCACGGTCGTGGCGGTCGACGACGGGGTCGTGGTGGGCAGCGCCAAGATGGGCCCGAACCACCGCGGCCCGGCCGCCCACATCGCCACCGCCAGCTTCATGGTGGCGCCCGAGCACTGGGGCCGCGGCGTCGGTCGCGCCCTCGGCAAGGAGGTCATCGCCTGGGCCACCGCCGAGGGATACCGGGCGATCCAGTTCAACGCCGTCGTCGAGGCCAACCGCAGGGCTGTGGCCCTGTGGCAGGACCTGGGCTGGGAGATCGTGGGCACGCTCCCCGAGGGTTTCCTCCACCCCACGGAGGGCTACGTGGGCCTCCACATCATGCTGCGCCGCCTGGTCGGACCGGAGGGCACAGCCGGAGGGGCGCCCGGCTAGCGCGTGCGGCGGTCGTAGGCCGTGTCGGGGTTGGCGCGGACCCACTCGTCGAGCTTGCGGGCGTCCTCGCCCACCAGGATCCGCCACTGCCCGGCGCGGACACCGTCGAGGATGATCGTCGCCGCCTGGGCGGCGGTGTCGCGGCCGTGCCGGGCCAGCGCCTCGTCCCGGAAGGCGATCACCTGGGGCTCGTCCGAGACGTCGCAGTGGTGGCCGGTGACGAGCGTGCCGTCGGGCGCCCCGGCGGACGCCAGGGCCACCGTCTCGGCCAGGGCCTCGTTCGCCACGTCGCAGGTGGCCACCGAGCACCCCGCCGCCGCCAGCTGGATCGTCAGCTCCCGTCCCATCCCCGTGCCGCCACCGGTGACCACGGCCAGCTGTCCCTCGAACGAGTCCATCGGGCGGTATCTGACCCTGGAGTTGAACGTCGGTCAAGTTGAGGCCCGCCACGGGCGGCCTCCTCGGCCCCCACCCTGTGACACCGGCGGCGATGTCACACTCGCGGGGAGATCGGCGTCGTCCCGGGTACGGCGCCCGTCCGGGGTGCCCCGACCCGAGGAGCCGTCCATGGACCGCCCCCGCACGGCCACCGAGACCAGCGACGTCGACCTGCGGGTGGACCGGGCGTGGCGCGACCACCGCCGTCACGTCCTCGACGTCGCCTTCCGCATGCTGGGCAACCTCGCCGAGGCCGAGGACGTGGTGCAGGAGGGCTACGCCCGCCTCGTCCGCGCCGACATCGACGCCATCGAGGACGTGGGCGGGTGGCTCGTCGTCGTGGTGAGCCGGCTGTGCCTGGACCGCCTGCGGTCGGGCAAGCGCCATCCCACCGGCCCGGACGCCACGCTCGGCGACCGTCCCGCCGCCGGCTCCACGACCCTGGCGGGCGGGCCGTCCGTCCCGCTGCTGGCCGACCCGGCGGACCGAGTGACGCTCGACGACAGCGTGCGCCTGGCGCTGCACCGCGTGCTGGAGCGCCTGACCGCCGCCGAGCGGACGGCCTTCGTCCTGCACGACGTGTTCCAGTACCCGTTCGACGCGGTGGCGGAGGTCGTCGGGCGGACCCCGGCCGCCTGCCGCCAGCTGGCCAGCCGGGCGCGGCGGGCGATCCGGGACGACGGCGCTACCGCCCGCTTCGTCGTCGAGCCGGCGGAGCAGCGCCGGGTGACCGAGCGGTTCATCGCCGCCTGCGCCCGCGGCGACCTGGACGGGCTGCTCGCCGTGCTCGACCCCGACGTGTCCGGCGAGGGCGAGGTGGGCGGCGCGGTCGGGCGCCGGGTCGTGCACGGGGCGCAGGAGGTGGCGGCGACGCTGCTGTTCTTCCTCGGGCCGGCGTCACCCACGACCCTGCTGTCGCTCCCGATCGACGGCGAGCCCGGCGTGGTCGCCCTCCGCCGCGACCGCGTGGCGGTGGTCTTCCGCCTGACGGTCGCCGGCGACCGGGTCACCCACATCGACGCCATCGCCGACCCCGCCCGGCTGGCGACCCTGCGGGCGGCGCTGGGGTCGTAGAGGGCCGGCGGATCGGCACGGTTGCCTTCTCGGGCGCTGGCGCGCCCGAGAGGTCGAACGACGCGGCATCCCCGCTCTTGGCGCCTTCGGCGCCGGGCCGCTGGGCCACGGCTGCGCCTGACGGCGAAGCCTCCTAGACGGTGTCCTCGGTGCCGGTGATCTCCATGCGGGCGACCAGGCCGTCCTCGATCGTGTAGACGTGCTCGACCTGGCCCTCGGACAGGAGCGTGCCCTCCGGGGTGCGGACGGTCTGGGCGACCTGGACCGCCACCCGGCCGTCGGGCATCAAGGTCATCGTGCCGGGCACGACCCTCGGGTCGATCTCGGCCCACTGCCGCTCCCAGTAGGCGCGCACCTCGTCGTGGCCGTGTACCCAGCCGCCCTCCCAGGCGTTGGGCCACGCCACGTCGGGCGTCATCCCCGCCAGCACCCGGTCGATGTCGCGGGCGTTGAAGGCGGCGTAGGCCTCGTTGATCAGCGTGACCACCTGGGGGGCCGGCAGCGGCCCGGGCATCGACGTCACAGCTCGGCCGGCCGGGCGGCGGCCGCGGCGCGGGCCTCGGCCGCGGCGCCGGCCTCGGGCAGGTAGCGGCGCTCGACGATCAGGTAGGCACCCAGCGGGATGACGGCCGCGACGACGGCGACCGCGGTGCGCGTGAGCGACCAGCCCAGCTCGTCCCGGAGGAACACCACCGCGGCCAGGTAGAGGAGGAAGATCACGCCGTGGATCGGGCCGATCACGGCGGTGGCCTCCTCGGCCTCGAACGCCCGCTTCACCGCGGTGGTGGCGATCAGCGCCAACCAGCCGACGGCCTCGGCGAGGGCGATGAGGCGGAATCGAGCGATCATCGGCGGCCTTTCACGTCGGTGTGGGCGACCATCAGCCAGGGGATACCACCCGGTTCGTGGGTCGAGCCCGGCAATGGCGCGCAGGCGGCCGAGAAGCGTAGGGCCGACCGGCCGTGCGTCACGCATCGCCGACGGCAGGGCCGGCGGGCCGGGCCTAGGCGGCGTCGAGGCCGGCGAGGACGGCGTCGGCGAACGCGGGCGGGCGCTCGACCATGGGCCAGT
>Ga0126306_10002254_pt1 | contig 10809 bp, 11 predicted proteins | sample Plot27_FD_92592 | JGI IMG/M metagenome (GOLD analysis project Ga0126306, IMG submission 92592) | Serpentine soil microbial communities from UC McLaughlin Reserve, CA, USA - Plot27 | ecosystem: Environmental > Terrestrial > Soil > Grasslands | place: USA: UC McLaughlin Reserve, Lake County... | reverse complement strand
GGCGGCGCAGCCGGGTGGCGCGGCGACGCAGGCCGCGCCGGATGCGGGTGAGGTCGCGGGTCACGGCCGCCCAGGGGCCGACATCACGGAGGGCCCGCCTTGTAGCCCACCCCGCGCACCGTCAGCACGACCTCGGGCTTCTCCGGGTCGCGCTCGATCTTGGCCCGCAGCCGCTGGACGTGGACGTTGACCAGCCGGGTGTCGGCCGCGTGGCGGTAGCCCCAGACCTGCTCGAGGAGCACCTCGCGGGTGAAGACCTGCCACGGCTTGCGAGCCAGCGCGACGAGCAGGTCGAACTCCAGCGGCGTCAGGGCGATCGCGGCGCCGTCGCGCTTGACCGAGTGCCCGGCGACGTCGATGACCAGGTCGCCGATCTCGAGCAGCTCGGGTGCCGGGTCCTCGCTGCGGCGCAGCCGGGCCCGGATCCGGGCGACCAGCTCCTTGGGCTTGAAGGGCTTCACGACGTAGTCGTCCGCGCCGGACTCCAGGCCGACCACGATGTCGACGGTGTCGGTCTTGGCGGTCAGCATCACGATCGGCACGCCGGACTCGGCCCGGATGGCCCGGCAGACGTCGATGCCGTCGGTGCCGGGGAGCATCAGGTCGAGCAGCACCAGGTCAGGCTTGTGCTCGCGGAACATCGGCAGCGCCTGGTCGCCGTCGGCGCACAGCGTCGGCTCATAGCCCTCGCCGCGAAGCACGATGCCGAGCATCTCGGCCAGGGCGGTGTCGTCGTCGACGATCAGCACCCTGCCCTTCATCCGCTCACCCACGCGCGCTCGACCTCATGTGCTCATCGTGACACGTCAGCCGCGGGTTCGACGGTCGGCGTGACAGCATGTGCCGGGTGAGCGACCGACCGGGGTGGACGTCGCCCAGCGACCCGGGGCAGCCCGCCGACGACGTGCCGCCGGGCTGGGCCCCGCAGCAGCCGCCCGCCTACCGGCCCGCCGGCCCGCCGGCACCGCCGCCCGCTGGAGGTCAGCAGTGGGGCGGGCAGCCGCAGTGGGGTGGGCAGCCGCAGTGGGGACCGCCCCGACCCTGGGCGCCACCGCCGCCGAAGCCCGGCGTCATCCCGCTTCGACCGCTGGGCGTCGGAGAGCTGCTCGACGGCGCGATCTCGGCGATCCGGGCGCAGCCGGCGCTCATGCTCGGCCTGTCCGCGGTCGTCGCCGTCATCACCCAGCTGCTCACCGTCCCGCTGACCTGGCTGCTCCTGCGCGACGCCGGCGACGTGGCCTTCAGCGTCGAGGAGCCGGCCGACCCCGGGGAGGAGTTCTCCTTCGCAGCCAGCGCGCTGTCGGCCGGCGGGATCCAGCTCGTGGTGACACTGGTCGCCAGCCTGCTGCTCACCGGGATCCTCACCGTCGCGGTCAGCCGGGCCGTGCTCGGCGAGCGCATCGGCGCCGCCGTGGCGTGGGAGCGGGTCCGCCAGCGGGTGCCCGCCCTGCTCGGCGTGACCCTCCTGGTCATCCTGGTGGAACTCGCGGTCCTCGCCGTGTGCCTCGGTCCCGGCGTGCTGCTGGCGGTCACGTCGGCACCGACGGTGGCGACGGTCCTCGCCTTCGTCGTGGGCATCCCGCTCGGCCTGGCGGCCGCCGTCTACCTGTACGTCGCCTTCGCGCTCGCCCCGGTGACCGTGGTCCTGGAGCGGCAGCCGGTCGTCGGCTCGCTGCGCCGCTCCAGGTCGCTGGTCACCGGTGCCTGGTGGCGGACCTTCGGCATCCTCCTGCTGGTCAACGTCATCGCCCAGCTGCTCGCCGGGGTGCTGAGCATCCCCTTCACGGTGCTGACGTTCCTGGTGTCCTTCGCGACCCAGGACGGCGCGATGAACCCGTACGAGGCCCTGCCGCTGATCGTCACGGCGCTCGGCACGATCGTCGCCTCCGCGGTCACCTGGCCGTTCACGGCGGTCTCGACCGCGCTGCTGTACGTCGACCGGCGGATGCGGCGCGAGGGACTGGACATCGAGCTGGCCCGCGCCGCCGGGGTGTCGAGCCCGATGTCGAGCACTCCCGCGGGCAGCCTCCCGACGGGTGGGCAGCCGCCGACCGGATGAGTCCCACCCGATGAGCGTGCCCGTCGAGGTCGGCCGCGAGGCCGCGCAGCAGGCCGCCCGCGAGGAGCTGGCCAAGCAGGTCTACCGCGAGGCCGGGCCCGGGCTCACCGAACGGTTCCTGCGCTGGCTGGTGGACAAGGCGACCGACCTGCTCGACGGGGCGGCCGGCGTGTCGCCAGGAGGGAAGGTCGGCGCCCTGGTCGTCCTGCTGCTGCTGGCCGCGGCCGCGATCGCGGTCCGCCGTCGGCTCGGCCCGGTGCGCCGGGCCGCCGGCGGGGACCAGCCGCTCTTCGACGGCACCGAGCGCAGTGCCGCGGAGCACCGCCGAGCGGCCGAGGCCCACGCCGCCGCGGGCGAGTGGGCCGAGGCGGTCCGCGAGCGGCTGCGCGCCGTCGTGCGCGACCTCGAGGAGCGCGGCGTCCTGGAGCCGCGCCCCGGTCGCACCGCCGACGAGGCGGCGGTCGAGGCCGGTGCCGTGCTACCCGCCTGCGCCGGCCAACTGCGGGCGGGGGCTCGGCTCTTCGACGACGTCTGGTACGGCGGCCGCCCCGCCACCCGCGCTGCCGACGACGAGCTGCGGGCGCTCGACCAGGCGGTCCGGTCGGCCCGCGCCGTCCCTGCGAGCGAGGGCTCGACGGGCGACGCCCCGGCGACCGCCGGTCGGCCATGGTGACGAGGGCATGGTGACGAGGGCATGGTGACCACGTCGTGGTGACGACCGCGCGCGAGCGGTTGCGAGCCGTCCGCGGCCCGGTCGTCGTCACGGTGGTCGTCCTGCTGGGCGCCGTCCTGCTGGCGCTCGCCGCCGGCGGGCCGACCTCCGGGCGCCTGGACCCGCGCGCACCCGACCCGTCGGGCAGCCGGGCGGTGGCCGAGCTGCTGCGGGACCAGGGCGTGCGGGTCGACCTGGTGCAGTCCACCGCCCGGGTCCGCGAGACGGCCGGGCCGGGCAGCACGCTGCTGGTCACCGATCCCGAGCTGCTCGCCGACTCGCAGGCGGCTGCGGTCCGGCGGACCGGTGCCGACCTGGTCGTCGTGGAGGCGGCCCGTCCCGGCCGCTTCGCGGCCGGGGTGGCGGCCGGCGCCCCGTCGGAGTTCGAGGTCCGGCAGCCCGGCTGCGGGCTGCCGCCGGCCCGGCGGGCGGGGGCCGCCGACACCGGCGGGGCGGCGTACGACGTGCGCCCTGGCGTCCCGGCCAGGCTCTGCTACGCCCAGGACGGCCGCCCGTCGGTGGTCCAGGTGCGCGACGGTGGCCGGCGGGTCACACTGCTCGGCAGCGGGGTGCCGCTCACCAACCGCCGGCTCGGTGACGAGGGCAACGCGGCCCTTGCGCTCGGCCTGCTCGGTGGCCACGATCAGCTGGTCTGGTACCTCCCGTCGCTGGCCGACGTCCCGGCCTCCGCCGCCCGGGAGTCCGTCTACGACCTGGTCCCTGACGGGGTCTGGTGGGGGCTGGTGCAGCTCGGGGTTGCGGTCGTCCTGCTCGCGCTGTGGCGGGCCCGGCGGCTCGGGCCGGTGCTGACCGAGCCGCTGCCGGTCACGGTGCGGGCGGCCGAGACCGTGGAGGGCCGGGCCCGGCTCTACCGGCGGGGCCAGGCCCGTGACACGGCAGCCGAGTCCTTGCGCGCCGTACGCCGCTCCGGCCTGTCCGCCGCGCTCGGCCTGCCGGCCCGGTCGGCGCCGACCACCATCGTCGACGCCGTGGCCGCGCGCGCCGGTCGCCCGCCGGGCGAGGTGGGGCCGCTCCTGTACGGTGCCGCACCTGCCGACGACGCCGCCCTGGTGCGGCTCGCCGACGACCTCGACGCCCTCGACCGGGAGGTCCGCCGACCGTGACCGACTCTGCGACCGACTCTGCGACCGACTCTGCGACCGACCCGACCGCGCCGGACGCCCTGCGGGCGCTGCAGGCCGTGCGGGCCGAGGTGGCCAAGGCCGTGGTCGGCCAGGACGCCGCGGTCACCGGACTGGTCATCGCGCTGCTCTGCCGCGGTCACGTGCTGGTCGAGGGCGTGCCCGGCGTCGCCAAGACGCTCCTGGTGCGCGCCCTGGCCGCGTCGCTGTCGCTGGGCACCAAGCGGGTGCAGTTCACCCCCGACCTGATGCCGGGCGACGTGACCGGCTCGCTGGTCTACGACGCCCGCAGCTCGGCCTTCTCCTTCCGCGAGGGCCCGGTGTTCACCCACCTGCTGCTCGCCGACGAGATCAACCGCACGCCGCCCAAGACGCAGGCGGCGCTGCTGGAGGCGATGGAGGAGCGGCAGGTCACTGTCGAGGGCGAGGGCCGCCCGCTGCCCGACCCCTTCGTGGTGGTCGCCACACAGAACCCGGTGGAGTACGAGGGGACGTACCCGCTGCCGGAGGCCCAGCTGGACCGCTTCCTGCTCAAGCTCTCGGTGCCGCTCCCCTCGCGCGACGACGAGATCGGGGTGCTGCGCCGGCACGCCGAAGGCTTCGACCCGCGCGACCTGCGGGCCGCCGGGCTGTCCCCCGTCGCCGGCGCGGACGATCTGGCCGCCGGCCGGGCAGCGGTCCGCGAAGTGTCGATCACGCCCGAGGTCATGGGCTACGTCGTCGACCTGGCCCGGGCGACCCGCAGCTCGCCGTCGCTGCAGCTGGGTGTCTCGCCGCGCGGGGCCACCGCCCTGATGTCCGCCGCCCGGGCCTGGGCCTGGCTCTCCGGCCGCGACTACGTCACGCCCGACGACGTCAAGGCGCTGGCCCGACCTGCCCTGCGGCACCGGGTCGAGCTGCGGCCCGAGGCCGAGCTCGAAGGCGTCACGCCCGACGCGGTGCTCGAGGGCGTGCTCGGCACGGTGCCGGTGCCGAGGTAACGGAGGTAGCCGTGGCGCTCACCGGGCGGCTGGCGCTCCTCGCCGCCGGCGCGGCGGTGGTGGTCGGCCTGGTGGCGCCGACCGGGTGGGGCGTGCTGGTGGCCACCCTGGCGCTGGTGGCCCTGGCCGCGGTCGACGTCGCGCTCGCCGGGCCGGTGAGAGCGCTCCGGGTGCACCGCGACGGCGACTCCGCGGTCCGCCTCGGCGAGCCGGCCCAGGTCCGGCTGACGGTCGAGAACCCGTCGGGGCGGCGGGTCCGTGGCCGGCTGCGCGACGCCTGGCCGCCCAGCGCCGGCGCCCCGCAGCAGCGCCACGACCTCGACGTCCCGCCCGGCGAGCGTCGGCGGGTCAGCACCCACCTGCGGCCGACGCGCCGCGGCGACCGTCTCGCCGACCGGGTGACCGTCCGGTCGGTCGGCCCGATGGGGCTGGCCGCCCGCCAGGGCTCGCACCAGGTCCCGTGGCGGCTGCGCGCGCTGCCGCCGTTCGAGAGCCGGCGCTACCTGCCGTCACGACTGGCGCGGCTGCGCGAGATGGACGGCCGGTCGGCGGTGCAGGTGCGCGGGCAGGGCACCGAGTTCGACTCGCTGCGGGAGTACGTCGTGGGCGACGACGTGCGCTCCATCGACTGGCGGGCGTCGGCGCGGGCGGCCGACGTCATGGTCCGCACCTGGCGCCCGGAGCGGGACCGCCGGGTGCTGCTCGTGCTCGACTGCGGCCGCACCGCCGCCGGCCGGGTCGGCGACGCGCCTCGGCTGGACGCGGCGATGGACGCGGCCCTGCTGCTGGCTGCGCTCGCCGCCAGGGCGGGTGACCGGGTGGACCTCGTCGCCTACGACCGCGCGGTGCGCGCCCGGGTGGAGGGCGTCCCGGCCACCGGGCTGCTGCCGGCGCTCGTGCAGGCCATGGCGCCGCTGGACGCGTCGCTCGTCGAGCCCGACTACCGCGGCATGGTCTCGACGGTCCTCGCCAGCTCGGCCCGGCGCAGCCTGGTGGTGCTGCTCACGGCCCTCGACACCGCGCCGGTGGAGGAGGGGCTGCTGCCGGTGCTCGGCCTGCTGACCCGCCGCCACGGCGTGGTGCTGGCGTCGGTGGCCGACCCGCGGGTGGCCGAGATGGCCGCCGGGCGGGGCGAGGTGGCGGCGGTGTACGACGCCGCCTCCGCCGACCGGGCCGGGCTCGAGCGCGAGCGGCTGGGCCAGGTGCTGTCCCGCCGGGGCGTCGAGGTCGTCGACGCGCCACCGGGGCTGCTGGCGCCGCGACTGGCCGACCGATACCTCGCGCTCAAGGCCGCCGGCCGGCTCTGAGCCGCCACCGGCGGCTCACAGATGGGCGAGCACGGCACGGTACGTACCCTCCGGGTCACCCTCGATGCTGCGCACCTGCACCGCGCTGCGACCGGCGAGGCACCGGACGAGACGGGCGTACTGGTGGGCGTACCCGCCCGCCTCCTCGATGATCGACGCGGCCACCCGCTGATGCTCGGCCCGGACGGGGTCGTCCATGCGGGCGTGGAAGCGACGCTGCGCCGACCCGGGCTCGTCGACCAGGACGAGCTCGACGTGCCGCGCCCCGACCTCCCGGGCGAGGCCGGCCAGCCGGTCGAGGTAGCCGCCGTCCGCGACGAACTGGGGGATGACGACGTCATGGCCGGCGCCGAGATGCGTGCGCGCCATCGCGACACAGATCTCCCGGGCCAGCAGCCCGGACTGCGTCTCGCTGGCGCGCCAGACGCCCAGCAGGCTCCGCACGACGTCCTGCTCCACGGACAGGGCCATCGGGTGCTCGGCGAGGTAGCGCGACGCGAGCGTCGACTTCCCGATCCCGGGCGGCCCGTTCAGGACGAGGAGTGTGGGCGCGTCCGTCACCGCGTCTCGCCCGACTGGACCACGAGGCATCCGGTCACGCTGCGACCGGTGCCCGGGCCGCCTGGCCGGCGCCGGTCACCGCGCCGGTCTCGCCGGCCCGGACGGCACGGCCGCCGATCAGCACCACGTAGGCGAGGAAGGCCAGCCACACGGCGGCGCCGATGCCGACCCGGGCCCACGTGGGCAGGCCGGAGGGGGTGACGAACGCCTCGACGACACCGGAGACCGCGAGGGTCGCGGCCAGGCCGATCGCGAGCGCCCCCGCGGCCTGGCCCTCGTCGGCCAGCGCCTGCGACCTGGTGCGTGGCCCCGGATCCACCCATGCCCAGCCGAGACGCAGCCCGGCGCCGGCGGCCACGAAGACGCAGGTCAACTCGAGCAGGCCGTGCGGCAGGATCAGCCCGAAGAACACGTCGAGTCGCCCGCCGGCCGCCATCAGCCCGCCGGAGATCCCCACGTTCAGCGCGTTGGTCCACAGGATCCAGAGGACCGGCACGACCAGCACCCCGAGCGCCAGGGCGAGCGCGGCGACCCACGCGTTGTTGGTGGCGACCCGGGCGGCGAAGGACCCGGCCGGCGCCGAGGAGTAGTAGTCCTCGAAGTCGCGCTGCACGAGCTGACGGATCTGCTCAGGCGCCGCGATGCTCGCCTGCACCCGCGGTGTCGCGGCCACCCACCAGCCGACGACCAGCCCGACCAGCGAGAAGCAGACGCCGACCGGGACCCACCACCGCGCGCTGCGGTAGAGGGCCGCCGGGTAGGTCCGCGCGAAGAAGCGGCCCAGGTCGGTCCAGGCCGGGGTCTCGGTGCCGGTCACGGCCGAGCGGGCGCGCGCGACGAGCGCGGACAGCCGGCCGACCAGGGCCGGGTCGGGCGACGCCGACCGCACGACTGACAGGTGGGTCGCGACCCGCTGGTAGAGCGTGACGAGCTCGTCGACCTCCGGGCCCGACCAGCGGCCCCGGCGCCGGACGCCTCCGGCCCGGCGGAGCAGCTGGTCCAGCCGGTCCCACTCGTGCCGGTGGGCGGCGACATACGCGTCGATGTCCACCCGCGAAGGCTAGCCTCGACCCGATGTCCCACCCAGCGATGTCCCACCCGGCGATGTCCCAGCGCGACGCCCTGGTGACCGGCGACGCGGTGGTGCTCGAGCTCCGGCCGGCCAAGCTGGCCAGCCGCGGCCTGGCGCTGGCGATCGACCTCGCGGTCCAGCTCACCGTCCTGTTCGTCGGCGTGCTGGTCGTCGGCGGGCTGCTCGGCTCAGCCGACGCGGCGCTGGCCGCGGCTCTCGGCCTGACGTTCTTCGTCGCGGTCGTCGTCGGCTACCCGGTCGCGATGGAGACGTCGACGCGCGGCCGGTCGCTGGGCAAGCTGGCGCTCGGGCTGCGCGTCGTCCGCGAGGACGGCGGCCCGGTCCGGTTCCGGCACGCGTTCGTCCGGGCGCTGCTCGGCGTGGTGGAGATCTGGCTGTCGCTCGGGTCGATCGCCCTCATCGCCTCCCTGGCCAGCCGGCAGGGCCGGCGGCTCGGCGACTACCTGGCCGGCACCGTCGTCGTCCGCGAGCGGGTGCCGGTCGCCGGCCATCCGGTGGCGCCGATGCCGCCGCCCCTCGCCGGCTGGGCGACCGGGCTCGACCTGTCGCGACTGCCCGACGACCTGGCCCTCGCCGCCCGGCAGTTCCTGACCCGTGCCGGCGAGCTCTCCGCCGCCGCGCGCGAGGACATGGGGTCCCGGATCGCCACCGCGGTCGCCGCCGTCACCGCACCCGCGCCGCCCCCGGGCACCCCGCCGTGGGCCTTCCTGGCAGCGGTGCTGGCCGAGCGCCGGCGTCGGGAGCTGGCCCGGATGGGGGTGCCGGCGCCCGGAGCGCCCCCGCCGTTCCCGGCCGGACCGGCAGCGCCGTACGCCCCGCCGGTCGTCGCACCGCCGTACGCCCCGCTGCCGTACGGCGCCCAGCACCCGGCCGCGGCCCCGCCACCGGCCCAGCCGTCGGACCTCCCGCCCGGTTCCTTCGCGCCGCCGGGCTGAGCGGCCGCGCGTAGCATCACCCCGTGACGACCACCCCGCCGCCGGACCAGCCGGACTTCGCCGACCTGGCGGCCCGGTTGCACGGCGGGCGGAGCGTGTCCGAGGTGCACGAGATCGTCGTGTCCTCCGCGCCGTCGCTCATCGACGGCTGCGACCGGGCGGCGATCGGCGTGCTCGAGGGCGACCGGTTCCGCAGCGCCGCCTCAACCGACGACGTGATGCGGCTGATCGACGAGCTGCAGGACGAGCTCGGCGAGGGGCCGTGCCTGGAGGCGAGCACTGAGGGGGTGGTGCAGGTCGACAACGACATCGCCTCGCACAGCACCTGGCCCCGGCTGGCCCAGGTGGTGCTCGCGCGCACGCCGGTGCGGGCGATGCTCGCGGTGCCCCTGATCAACGACGGCCAGCGCTCCGGTGCGCTCAACGTCTTCGCCGACCGGACCGGCGCGTTCGACCAGGACTCGGTGGCGCAGGCGAGCATCCTCGCCTCGTTCTCGTCGGTCGCCCTCGCCGCGGCCCGCCAGTAGACGCTCGCGCAGCAGTACCAGGAGGGCATGGCGACCAACCGCGAGATCGGCGCAGCGGTCGGGATCCTCATGGCGACCCACAAGATCTCCCAGGCGGCCGCCTTCGACATGCTCAGCGGGGCATCGCAGCGGCTCAACCGCAAGCTGCGCGACATCGCGGCGAGCATCGTCCGAGACCACGACGGCAGCGGGCACACCGACGCCGGCTGACCCACCCAGGGGCAGGTCAGCCGGCGTCCGGTCAGCGGGTGGTGACTCCCGGGGCGTCGGCGGTCAGTAGCGGTAGTGGTCGGGCTTGTACGGCCCGGCCACGTCCACGCCGATGTACTCCGCCTGCTCCTTGCTGAGCGTGGTGAGCTTCACGCCCAGGGCGTCGAGGTGCAGCCGCGCGACCTTCTCGTCGAGGTGCTTGGGCAGCACGTAGACCTGCTTCTCGTACTGGTCGTTCTTCGTCCACAGCTCGATCTGGGCGATCGTCTGGTTGGCGAACGAGTTCGACATCACGAAGCTGGGGTGGCCGGTCGCATTGCCCAGGTTCAGCAGGCGGCCCTCGGACAGCACGATGATCGAGTGCCCGTCGGCGAAGGTCCACTCGTCGACCTGCGGCTTGATGGTCGTGCGGCGCACGTCCTTGGTGCGGGCCAGCCCGGCCATGTCGATCTCGTTGTCGAAGTGGCCGATGTTGCCGACGATCGCCTGGTGCTTCATCCGCGCCATGTCGGCCGCGCTGATGATGTCCTTGTTGCCGGTGGCGGTGATGAAGATGTCAGCGGTCTCGACGACGTCGTCGAGGGTGGTGACCTGGTAGCCGTCCATCGCGGCCTGCAGCGCGCAGATCGGGTCGACCTCGGTGACGATGACGCGGGCGCCCTGGCCGCGCAGCGACTCGGCGCAACCCTTGCCCACGTCGCCGTAGCCGAGGACGACCGCGACCTTGCCGCCCATGAGCACGTCGGTGGCCCGGTTGATGCCGTCGATCAGCGAGTGGCGGGTGCCGTACTTGTTGTCGAACTTCGACTTGGTCACCGAGTCGTTGACGTTGATGGCCGGGAACAGCAGGTCGCCCGACTTGGCGAACTCGTAGAGGCGGTGCACACCGGTCGTCGTCTCCTCGGTGACGCCCTTGATGCCCTCGCCCATCCGCGTGTACTTGGTCGGGTCGGCGGCCACCGACGCGCGCAGCAGGTCGAGGATGACGGCGTACTCCTCGGAGTCCTCCTCGCCCGCGGTCGGCACCGCGCCGGCCTTCTCGAACTCGGTGCCCTTGTGGATCAGCAAGGTCGCGTCGCCGCCGTCGTCGAGCAGCATGTTCGGCCCCTTGCCGTCAGGCCAGGTCAGCATCTGCTCGGTGCACCACCAGTACTCCGGCAGCGTCTCCCCCTTCCAGGCGAAGACCGGCGTGCCGGCCGGCGCGTCGACGGTTCCGTCCTTGCCGACGACGACCGCAGCGGCGGCGTGGTCCTGGGTGGAGAAGATGTTGCAGGAGACCCAGC
>Ga0126306_10002253_pt1 | contig 10810 bp, 9 predicted proteins | sample Plot27_FD_92592 | JGI IMG/M metagenome (GOLD analysis project Ga0126306, IMG submission 92592) | Serpentine soil microbial communities from UC McLaughlin Reserve, CA, USA - Plot27 | ecosystem: Environmental > Terrestrial > Soil > Grasslands | place: USA: UC McLaughlin Reserve, Lake County... | reverse complement strand
GATACAGCGCAGCTCTCGCCCGAGTCGTGACTTCAACTCCACCGCAGTAGGAACATCTCCCGCTCTTCTCCCGTAGCGTCTTCTGGCGCCCGCGAGCGTCAGCTCCAGTAACATCTTCCCTGCTGTCTTGCCCGGAGGCAGGATCGCCGCCGGCATGTGGACTCTGCCTGACAGCTTCACCGCCCCTGTGCACCGCCGCGCGACATCCGCAACGTTCTCCAGGGCGTCGGGATAGCCCTCGAAGAGCCGCCTTATCTCCTTACCGGACCTGAGATGCAACCGGTCGGTCGGCCTGTACTCGGGGCCGGGGAGCGCCGTGAGGTTCGCAGCAGACACGAGTACGTCGTGCAGCCTGTGGTCAGAGGGAAAGAGGTAAGCTACATCGCCAGCAGCAACGATCGGTACGCCAGCATCCCGCCCAAAGGCCGCCACTTTTCCCATGCTTCGCCGCCCGGCCGCCGTCTCGTCGTCGGTCAGTTCGACGTAGAGCCGGTCCTGGAAGACCTCCAGCAGAGAGATCAGCACCCTGGTCGCTTCTTCCGTTTGCCTGGTAAGGATCAGGCGCGGCAAGAGCCCGAACGGGACGGCTCCTGTGAGGCAGATCAAACCTTCTTTATGCTTCAGGATCTTCCCCAGCGAACAGACAGGACGGCGCCGGTTCTCTGAAGATGTCCTGTAATCCGTGATGAGCCGGCATAGGGAGCGGTACCCTTGCATGGACTCGGCCAGCAGCACGACGTGCCCGCCCGCCGTCGAGACCTGGGCCCCGACGATGGGAAGAATGTCCGCTTTATACGCGGCCTCGAGGAAGCGGGGGATGCCGTAGAGCCCGTCGCGGTCCGTGAGCGCCAGAGAGGACATCCCCATCCTCGCCGCGGCCTCCACCAGCTCCTCCGGTCTCGCGACCCCGAAACCGAAGGAGAACCCGCTCCTGACGTGCAGATGGACAAAGTCGTTTAGGGACTCTCCGTTCAATCCGTCACTCCTACGAGAAACCACTCCCCTTCGTTCTCCCGCGCCAGGTCGACGATCGAGCCGTCGGAGAGTAGGACTCTCACGAGGCTCCTGTCCTTCGCCCGCTCCTCGTCCCACCACGCCCAGACCTCCCGCCAGCGGTCGAGCACCTCGAGGACGTGCTGCCTCTTGCGGCACCGTCTCCGGCCCGAAGCCCACACGATCCGCAGGCGCCCGTGGCGGTTTTCCAACTCGACCGGCTCATATCGGGCGTGTGCGGCCTGTCCTCCTCTCTCTTCCATCTCCGAGGCCCGCGAGAGCCAGGGGGACCGCAGCAGGTGGTCAAGGACCGCCAGCCTGGACTCACGGGTAGGGAATAGCGGCTCCTCGAAACCCTCGGGCCGCAAGGGGTAGCGGTGTATCTCCGAGACGCTCGCCTCCATCTCTCTCCTCCCTCCGGGGAGCGCCTGAGCCGGGGGATGAGAAACCCGCGCCTCCGGATATAATCCGGAGAGCAGGCGTCCTCGCCTCCTTCTAACCCTCGCTAGCCGGTGCTGGTTGGACGCCGGCCGGCTAGCGAGGCCCGGGGTGGGGGCGCTCCTGCTTTGCCGTTCCTCTCTACGCTACCACAAACTATTGTTTGCAGTCTACGGCAAAATCGTATAAAGTGTCATGGCGAGGCGTTCAGAGGAGGCACGGGTGGTCCCTGAGAACTGGAAGGTAAGAATGGAGATGCTCAGGCGCCTGGCCCGCGCGAACGTGAGGGGAGAGGGGCCTCCGAGCGTGCGCGAGGTGGGGGAGGCCGTGGGCCTGAGGAGTTCCCAGACCGCGTACAAGCACCTCAAAAAGCTGGAGGAGGCCGGGTATATCGAGCGGGAGGGTGGGCGGGCGCGCGGCATCAGGTTGACGGAGAAGGGTTGGGAGGCCGCTGGCGAGATGCCTTTGTTGGGTAGGATCGCCGCCGGACGCGGGCTCGAGGCCGTGACGGTCGGAGATGAGGCCTACTCGCTGGCAGCGGAGCTCGTAGGGTCCCGCTCGGGCAGGCGGCGCTACCTCTTGAGGGTAGTGGGGCAGTCCATGATCGGGGCGCACATAGCCGACGGGGACCTCCTGGTCGTAGAAGAAGACGAAGACCCGCCAGACGGCGCCGTCGTAGCGGCCCTCATCGAGGGCGGCGAGGAGGTCACCGTCAAGCGACTCTACAGAGAGGGAGACCTCCTGCGGCTAAGGCCCGAGAACGGGGACCACGAGGACCTCGTCGTGCCAGCCGGGGATGTGGCGATACAGGGACGCGTGGTCTACGTCGTACACCCGCCCAGGGGGAGAATATAGTTTGCAAAGAGGTTTGACCTCTTTGCAAACGCCATCAGCATTTCAGCCGTCACAGACACTGACAGGGGGACGATCAGAGGTCCGCGACCGCGGGGATGACCTCTCGGCCGATGACCTCCAGCGGCGTGATCCGATCTACGCCCGGGACGAAGCCGATCACCGTCTCGATCCCCATACCGGCGAGCCAGCGCAGCCCACCGATCACCTCGCCCACTTTCTCGCCGTTCTCGCCTACGTCGAAGGCGAACGCGCAGGTCTTCTCGATCGAGTCGTAGTCCCTGCCCTCGGCCTCGCAGTGCCGGCGCAAGACGTCGAGCTTTCTAGGAATCTCCGGGCTCGGACGGAGGCTGCAGGCGTCGGCGTAGCGCGCGACCAGGAGCAGCGTCTTCTTCTCCCCGTCGCCGGCGATCATGATCGGTGGGTGGGGGCGGGTGAGGCTTTGGGGCACGTTGAGCGGTCGTTCGAGCCGGTAGTGTATCCCCTCGAAGGGACGTTCGTCGCCGCGATCCCCGCTCCACATCCGCAGGCAGATTTGCACGGCCTCTTCCAGCATCTCGAAACGCTCCTTCTGAGGCGGATACGGTATGCCGAGACCCGTTGCTTCTTCTTCGTAGTGGCCCGAGCCGATGCCGAGCCAGGCGCGTCCTCCCGAGAGTACGTCGATCGTGGTCACCGTCTTCGCCAGCATGGCCGGGTACCGGAAATGCACCCCCGACACCATCGCCGTGAGCTTGACCCTTTGCGTGTTGGCGGCCAGGAACGCCAGCGTCGTGTAGCATTCCGGTTCGTTGGCCTCCGGGCCGCCCATGATCGGGTGCTGCCACACGTGGTCCGCCACGGCGATGCAGTCGAACCCCGCCTCTTCCGCGGATCGGGCGATGTCCGCCAGGGTCCTGCCGAATCGCTCAGGTCCCCCGTCCCAGTCAAAGCTGTTGAGTTGCAGTCCGAGCTTCATGGATTCATCCTTCCGTTCTCGCCACCCGATGTTTTACCGGTTCTTGCATGGGATCGACTCCTTTTGTCGGGGTCGCACCTCGACGGTCGCTCACGGCCTGCCCAGGATGGGGCTCAGTTGCAGGCCGGCCAGCACCCAGTTCTCCTGCTGCTTGACGAAGATGAGCGTCGCGCGGAACTGCTCCTGGATGTCGTAGCGGCCGTTCTCGTCCTCGTATACCCCCTCGGCGGTCTGGCGGCACACTGCGACCACCGCGTCCCCGTAGGGGCGAAACGCTACTTCGTCCAGCCCGAAAGTCTCGTAGCGCAGATTCCCGGCCTCGTGGCGAGAGAGCCACTGCTCTTTGGTGAGCGTGAAGCTGCGTGGTCCTACTCCGACGAAATCATCCGCCAAGACGTCTCTGAGGAAGGAGGTGTCGCCGCGCAACTCGGCGGTGGCCCAATTCTCCACGAGGCTATTCAGTTCTTCGATACGGTCGTTCATAATTCGTCTCCTCTCTTATTGCTCGTCATGTTGTGTCAACGGCGTGCTACTCATAGCGCAGGGCCTCGGCCGGGTAGACTTTCGACGCCTGGCGGGCTGGCAGGAAGGTCGTCAGGAGCGCGGCGGCGTAGCCGACCACGATCACGAGCAACAGCTCGGCCCACGGCACCCGGTACTCCAGACCCGGGATGTTCTGGCTGATGTTGTCTATGAGCGTGCTGGAGAACCCCAGGCCCAGTGCCACCCCCACGCCGATGCCGAGCAGGGCGACGAAGGAAGATTCGAGCAGGAAGACCAGCCACACCTGCCCTCTCTGGAAGCCCAAGGCCCTCATCATCCCGATCTGCTGGCGCCTCTCGACAACCGAGCGCGCTGCTATGACACCTAATGCGGCGATGCCGACCACGAGCCCGAGGCTCATAAACCCTCGCAGCAGGAGAAAGACGATCCTGCGCGTCGTTGTCCCGGATCATCTGCGCCGTAACCTGGGTCTGGAGGCCGTTCCGGGCGAAGACCTTCTCCAGCGTCGTTGCCGTCGCCGCGGCGTCCGTGCCGCTCCCGAGTCCAAAGTAGTAGGTCTGGGGCGATACGGTCCGGCCGGCCAGGGAGTCGAGCGTACCCTGGGAGGTTACGATGTCCCCGGCGAAGTAGGCCGAGCTTTCCAGGACCCCGATCACGCGCAGATCCCTCATCTTCCCGGAGTCGGGGTTTTGCACCCGGAGATGGAGTTCGTCTGGCAGGTTCTCGTCTTCGCGGTAGAAGCCGGTGAGCTTCACAGACGGTTCCACGGCTGGGCCGAAGGTGGAGACGTTCCTCGAAGGCGCGAGGTCCGAGGAGATGACGACCGTGTCCTCCTCCGTCTGCAGGGCCTTCCAGACCTCGCGGACCGAGTCGTAGCCTTTGGCTGTCGTCTCGAACCCGTAGCCGGCACTCTTAGAGTAGTCTTCGTCCACGCCCTGCACGTAGAGGGATTTGGGATCTCGGTCGGTGCCTCTCTGCTTGATCTCCGCCGGGAAGTTGGAGACCTCGCCCACGGCTGCCCGGAATGTAGGAGCAGGGCTGTCTCGACCTTGTCTCCCTTGCCGACGCCGAGCCCTTCGGCGGTCTCCCGGCTTACGTAGACCTCGTCCGTACCGAGTTCGCCGAGGGCGAGGACTTTACCGGACGCGGTGGTGAGCCCGTCGAAGTTCTCCATCGACGCCGCGTCCATGCCCAGCACGTCCACCCGCGGCTCGCTGAGGTCCGTCTTCGAGGACGTGACGGGCGCGGTCTCCCTGGCTAGAGGCGCGACGCCCGCGACGTTTTCGCCGGCGAGCCGGTCACGGACCTTGCCGGCGAGGTCCTCGTCGAAGTACCGCTCGCGGGAAGCGGGGGCAGCCGGTCCTCCGGCACCGGGTCCGAACGCCGACCCGCCGCCCGACTCCGGCTGTTCGGCCTTCACGGCCACGTCCACACGCCCGATGTTTTCGAGCGCCTGGACGCGCAGCGAGTTGGTCAGGGTGTCGCCGGTCGTGAACGCCGCCGAGAACAGCAGCGTCGCCAGCATGAGGCCAACGACGATCAGGGCGGTCTGCGCGCGGCGGCGCGGGACGTTCCGGACCGCCATCCTGAAAGAGGTCCGGTCGCGCAGTGCCAGCGCGGCGAGGATCAGGAAACCCGCTCCAAAGACGCAGAGGAGGATCCACATCAACGGTTGCGTTGGTATACCGAAGAGCCTATCCATCGTGACCCTCCCTACCTTTCTGCTCGTTGTTCGCGATCAGGCCGTCGCGCATCCGGATCGTGCGGTGGGCGCGACGGGCGACCGAAGGGTCGTGGGTGACGAGCACGAAGGTCAGCTTCTGCTCTTCGTTCAGGCGGACGAGGAGGTCCATGATCTCCCTGGATGTCTCGGAGTCCAGGGCGCCTGTCGGTTCGTCCGCCCACACGATGACGGGCTCGTTGACGAGCGAGCGGGCGACCGTCACCCGCTGCTGCTGGCCGCCGCTCATCTGGGCCGGGAGCTTGTTCGCCTGCTCGGGGATGCCGACAGTTTCGAGGGCGGCGAGCGCCCGCCCGCGCGCCTCTTTGGTCCTCACGCCTGCGACCAGGAGGGGCAGCTCGACATTCTCCACGGCGGAGAGGACAGGGATCAGGTTGTACGTCTGGAAGACGAAGCCCATCGTCTCCGCCCGGAAGCGGGTGCGCTTTCTGTCGGACATGCCGGAGATGGACCAGCCGCCGACCAGTACCTCTCCCCCGTCGAACTCGTCGAGGCCCGAGAGGCAGTTGAGTAGCGTAGTCTTCCCGCACCCGGACGGGCCCATGACGGCGACCATTTCCCCGCGAGAGATGGAGAGATCCACCCCTCGTAGGGCGTGGACGCGCCCCTCGCCCGCCGCGTACTCCTTCTCGACGCCGCGGGCCTCCACCATGGCCGCGCCGGCGCCTTCCTCATGCGCCACCATCTCACTCGTATTCCCGATCAAGATCCACTCCTTCCGTTTTGAGCCTTCGGGATTTGACTGCTGCGCAGGTTCTGTTCCCACGCCGATACCCTCGCGCCTCTAGCCGCTGGCTGATGGTCGATGCTTACGTTGTTGGCACCGCCCGTAACGGCCACGTCGTAGCGGTTGGCGGCGCCGTCGTAGGCCCGGTCCCGCAGGTCCAGCTCACTGCCGGCGGCGCCGATTCGCCTGTCGTCGAACCTCAGGTGGGTGGCGCCGCCGCCCACGCGGAGCCGCGCGGCCACGCCTTCGGGGCGGCGGATGGCGACGTTGCTGGCGCCACCGAGGATGACAACGAGCACGGCGCCCGCGGGTGTGGGGAGCATCATCTGCAGGCGGCTGGCGCCGCCATTCATGCTGAGCGAACCTATCCGGAGCTCGCGCAGGTCGGCGACGAGCCTCGAGGCGCCGCCGCGAACCTCGATTTCCCAGGGAATTCGCGCGTTGAGCTCGACCTCCGCGGGACGCTCCGACGGGCAGTCGAGCCAGTCGCAGGCCGGAACCCGGGGGTACCTGATGGTCACGACGCCTCCTTGCACACCTACCATCGGCATGCGGTCCCCGAAGCGGGCGCGGTAGAGGCCCCGCCCACGTAAGTCGGCTCGGATGGCAACCCGATGAGCGCCGTTCATGAACCGCAAGCGACCGCTCCTCGAGACGCCGAGCTGTGCCGCGAAGTGGTCCTCTGTGCTCATCGTTCCGGACACCTCCAGTCCTGCTTTCTTGGATCAATTGCGTGACTACCTTCTTACAGGGGAAGAGGGTGGAGATGCATCGGCCAAAAGGTAGATCGAGGGGGTAGAGATACTCACGGCCCGGCTGTGACGTTCCGCGCCACGACCCGAGGCAGCGGCGAGACTAACTTCGAGGTTGGCCAAGACCATTCGTCTCGGTGGGAACGATCAAGAGCCACACGGGCAACCTCTACCGCAAGTTCGGCGCCGGGAACCGCGCCGAAGCCCTCGCCCTGGCACGGGACCTCGAGTCGAGAATCCTGGCCGCTCCCGGATGCCGATCTGAAGCGGCCCGATAGTTCGGTCAAGCTGGCGAGGATTCCTACAGCAGGTTTAGTTCCCTGGCCCTCGCCACCGCTTGCGTGCGGTTGTGCGCATCCAGCTTGCGGTAGAGGTTGTTTAGGTGGGTCTTGACGGTGCCCACGCTGACGAACAGGTCCGTCGCGATCTGGCGGTTTGACTTGCCGGCTGCTATGAGCTGGAGGACTTCCAGCTCGCGTTCGCTCAAGGGTTCGAAGAGTCCGTCGTCCGGCAACACGTCGCCCGAGGCCTCCCGCTCCAGCGCCGCCGTGAGCTTCCTGAGGTAGTGCGTCGGAACCTCGTCCGCCGGTTCGAGGCGTCCCCGCTGCCGGGCCTCGAGCGTTTCGGACAGGAGAACGGCCATCGCGGGACCCTCGTCGACGAAGATGCGCACGTAGCCCTCCGGCTGGCCCAGAGCGAGCGCCTGTTCAATGACGTCTATTGCCCGGGTCTTCTCGTCCCTGGCTCTCAGGGCCAGCGCCCGCAACGCTAGGATCTCTATCTTTCTCGGGCCGCCCCTGCCGTCGGCCACTTCGGCCGCCCCGCGTAAGCCGTCGAGCAGTTGCAGCGCCCCGTCGTGGTCCTCCCTCGCAATAAGCAGCCGCGCCAGGGAGGCGCGTTCCGATTCCCGCGTGGAGCTGGGCACGTCGTCAATCTCCGTCGCGCGCTCGAGGTCGGTGGCAGCCTGAAGCTCGCCCCTCATCAGGTGCAGCCGCGCCTTCCAGAGGGTTGCCCAAACGGTCGCCTGAGGCACGCCCGAGTGCCGCGCCATCCGCTCTGCCTCGTGGGCGAGGTCGAGAGCGCCAACCGTGTCGCCTCGTGCCCGCCTCGCCTGCGAGAGGGCAACCCGGGCCCTCACCAGTACGTCCAGTTCCCCAGCCCTCTCGGCGAGTTCCGTGCCAAGCGTCAGCTCGCGCTCGGAGGCGTCCAGGTCGTCGCGTTCGTAGAGGAGTTCGCCCAGCCCGATGCGCACGCGCCCCACGGCGGGCAGCAGCTCGGCCTCCCGCTCGGCCGCGAACTCGAGCGCATGGCGTAGCGTCGTGTCCGCCTCGCGGAGCCGTCCTTGCGCCATCCTTAGTTGGGCCAGGGACCCCATGGCCGCCAGGGCGATGTAGTCGTGGCCGGCGGCCCGGCCCAGTTCGGCCGTCTGGGCGAAGGCATCGGTCGCCGCTTCGAGGTCGTCGGCCGCCCGGTAGGCCTCCGCCAGGCAGTGGGCGGCGAAGGGGCGCGGGTTCAGGTTGTCCTCGGGCAGGAGCGCCAATGCCCGTCGGGCTTGCTCGATGGCGCCCGGCGGGTCCCCCCGGAGGCGTGCGTGCAGGGACCTGACCGCTGCGGCGGTCGCATGCACGTGCTTAGGGTCGCCCCCGCCGGACCGCAGCCCCTCGGCGCTGACCGCACGCTCGGCTTCATCCAGGAGGGCTTCGACGCCGTCGGGCCGGCCGACCAGCATCAACGCCGCAGCGTACCACACCAAGAGCAACGGCCGGCGGCGCATCGTCTCTTCTGGCAGCTTCCTGAGCCAGCCCAGCAGCGTCACCACCTCGCCGCGGTACCAGGTCTGGCCGATTCCGCCCTCCATCAGCCGCGCAGCGCGTTCGTTGTCGCCGGCGGCGAGCGCGTGCAGCACCGCCTCGGCGACCAGCGCGTTCTCTTCGCACCACTCGGAGGCCCTCAGGTGCAACGGCGCCAACTCCTCGGGTCGCTCGCGTTCGAGGCTACCGCGCAGGAAGTCGGCGAAGAGGTGGTGGTAACGGTACCAAACCCGGTCATCGTCCAGTGGGACAACCAGCAGGTTCTCCCTCTCCAGCTTCTCCAGCGTCCGGTGCCCGTCGTCGCGCCCGGTGAGGCCGTCGCACAGCGGGCCGCTGAGGCGGTCGAGAATCGAGGTCTCCAGCAAGAATGACTGGACCTGTTCGGCCTGCCTCCCCAGAACTTCTTCGGCCAGGAAGTCGAAGACGTCGCGGTGGCTGCCGGAGAAGGACTGTATGAAGCCCGAGACGTCCTTGCGCCCCTTCATGGAGAGCGCGGCCAGTTGCAGGGCCGCGATCCAACCCTCCGTGACCCCTTCCAGAGCCGCGATGTCTCCTTCGGAAAGATCCAGGCCCATCACGTCATTCAAGAAGGCCGCTGCTTGCTCTGGTGTGAAACGCAGATCGCCAGCGTGCAGCTCGGTCATCTGGCCCCGGGCACGCAGCCTGGCGAGCGGTAGGGGCGGGTCGATGCGGCTGGAGACGACTAGGTGTGCACCCTCTGGTAAGCGCTCCAAGAGGAAAGAGACGATGCGATGGACGCCCTCGGAATCGATCACGTGGTAGTCGTCGAGGACCACGACCACCTCTGCCGGGAGATCGGCGAGTTCGTTGATTAGCGCGCCAAGCACAGCCTCCATCCGCGGCGGTTCGGGGGAGCGAAGCGCAGCCAGGACCCCCTCGCCGAACCCCTCCCCACCACTCCTCCTGAGCGCGGCAACGAGGTAGGACAGGAACCGGACAGGGTCGTTGTCCCCTTCGTCCAGCGTTACCCAGGCGACGGAGCGCCCGCCGCACTCCTGGTCCCTGCTCCACTCGTTCAAAAGGGTGGTCTTGCCAAAGCCTGCGGGGGCGGAGAGGAGGGTTAGCCTGTGCCCTGTATCTCGCGTCAGGATCTCGACCAGCCGTGGCCTGGCCACCAGCTTCGGACGTGCCCTCGAGGGATGCAGTTTGCTCGATACGAGCGGGTCCAACGCGCGGGCTACCTCACCTTGTGGTTGTTGATCCTGGAGGAGATCCTTCATCGTCTCACGCCCCGTCGCTTCGAGCCGGTCCTAGATTTGTTTCGGGCGCGTGGGTTGCCGCTAACGCCGTTTAGCAAACCTTGTTGCCTACTATTGGGGCCCCGAGGCTTCACAGGCTTCGGCAGCGGATCGTGATGGTCCTCCAGGCCATGTTGTCGTGGGCCGCGACGGTCGCCGAGACGCCCTCGGATAGAGTACGGTCGAACGGGTAACCCATGTCTCGCCTGTCGGACTGCCATGTGAGTCCACCAGGTCGATCGTGCATCGGTGCATTTAACTCGTCGGTCGTCGTGACGGTCTCCCCGCCGGAGTGCTCAACTGTGGTCGACGCGAAGTCCTTCTCCCAACTGTTGCTGCCCTTGCCTCGGCCCCACAAAACGTCGACTATCTTTGTTTGCAGAACATCAATGTCGGCCAAAGCGCTCCTTCCCCGCCGGATTGCGCCCGCAGTCAGCTCCATACCAACACACCGCAAGTGTAATACGCTACTATATCGTGCGCTACTGCGTCGTTGCAGATCGGGTCTGTGAGGAGGCGCGGTCGCGGCGCTACGACCACCCTCCAGGCGGGGTTGGACCGGGGGCCCAGCGTGATCTGTAACGGCGAACCGGAGGAGGTTGGCCATGATGATCTCACCGTCGGCGCCTGCGTCGGCTCGGGGCTGTGAGGATACAGGGACGCGTGGTCTACGTAGTACGCCCAGGGGAGGATCTAGGCGCGCTCCTCGCCTGGGAAACTGGCAGTCCTGGCGGGTAAAGTAAGAGGCGTGAACGGGCCGGCACAAACGACCGGG
>Ga0126306_10002251_pt1 | contig 10817 bp, 8 predicted proteins | sample Plot27_FD_92592 | JGI IMG/M metagenome (GOLD analysis project Ga0126306, IMG submission 92592) | Serpentine soil microbial communities from UC McLaughlin Reserve, CA, USA - Plot27 | ecosystem: Environmental > Terrestrial > Soil > Grasslands | place: USA: UC McLaughlin Reserve, Lake County... | reverse complement strand
TGACAGTCGCGCTGCCTGGGCGGACTTGGACGCGCCGACGCCGGCAGGCTCGCTCCGCTTCCACTCTCTGCCTCGACCGCCACAGGCGCCAGTGAAAATGACCGGCTCGGGTAAATCCCGGTCGCCCGGTCGCGAGCTGTTCCACAGCCGTTCACCCGCCGTCCACGGGCGGCTCTTGACGACCGTGCCGCCGACCTCGGTTGTAGCCGAGCCGTCTCCAACGTCGCAGGTGGCGCTCAGGCGGGTGGGCGAGCCAAGCTGTGCTGCAGGCGAGTGCAGCATTGTGGGAGGCGGCCGTGGCGGCAACCGATGGCGGGCGATTCGGGCGCCTCGACGGCGTGGTGCTCGGCTTGCTGGCCGACCCTGACCTCCCTGCCGAGCTGGCCGAGCGGTTGGCCGGCGAGCTGCCCGAGCTGCTGGCCGAGCGCCTCGACGACCAAGTGTCCTGGCAGATCCGGGTCGGGTGCGAGCGCTTTGATCTCGCCGATGAGGAGCGGATCATGGCGGTCGCTCGCGAGAGTCGGGCGCGGGAAGGCTGGGATCTGGTGGTCTGCCTGACCGACCTGCCCCGCCGCAGCGGCCTGCGGCCGATCGTGGCCGAGGTCAGCTTGACCGACGGTGTCGCCTTGGCCTCGCTGCCGGCCCTCGGGGCCCGCCAGCTATACCAGCGTGTCCGGGAGATGGTCATCGGCCTGGTTGAGGAGCTGGACCGGGAACGCCTCGCGCTTCCACAAGCCGGTCACGAGCGTCCGTCGACCCGACGCCCCAGGTTCGTGGCCTCCATCCGGCGGGTGGTCGCAGCCGATACCGACGTCGATGTGCGTTTCGTCCTCCCTGGGATCCGCGGCCAGGCGAGGCTGCTGGCCGGCATGGTCCGCGCCAACCGCCCCTGGCGGTTGATCACCGGCCTGTCCGGCGCCCTGGCGGCCGCCCTGGCCGCCGGCGCCTTCGCCGTGGTGACCTCCGACCTCTGGCAGCTGGCGGACTCCCTTGGCCCGCTGCGGCTGTCGGTGGCGACCGTGTTCTCGATCGGGGCGATGGTGGCGTGGCTCATCATCGACCACGAGCTGTGGGAGCGCCCGGGCGGCCGGGTCGCCCGCGACCGGGCCCGGCTGTTCAACGCGGCCACCCTGCTCACGGTCGCCCTGGGCGTCGGCTGCCTGTATGTGGCGCTGCTGATGGCCACCCTGGCCGCCGCATGGTTCCTGATCACCGGCAACGTGCTCAGCCAGAACCTCCGGCATCCGGCCGGCTGGCCCGACTACCTGACCATCGCCTGGCTGGCCAGCTCTATCGCCACGGTCGGGGGGGCGCTCGGCTCGGGGCTGGAGAGCGACCAGGCCGTGCGGGCGGCCGCCTACGGGTACCGGCAGGGGGAACGAGGCGGCCGAGATCCCACGACCGGCTGACCGACTACCCGTTGGGGTTGTCGGCCAGGGTTACCGTGAGCTGTTGTTCGCGGCCGTCTCGGACGACGGTGAGGGTGGCGCGGTCGCCCGGGCGGTGTTGGCGGAGCTCGCCGAAGAGGTCCTCGACGGTGTCGATCGGCTTGTCGTCGAGGCGGACGATGACGTCGCCGGGCTGGAGGCCGGCCTTGGCGGCCGGGGTTCCGTCCCCCACCTCCATGACCAGGATGCCGGCCGCCTGGTCCAGGCCGAGCTGGGCGGCGACCTCGCGGGTGACCGGGGCGGGCTCGATGCCGAGGTAGGCGTGGGTGGCGCGGCCGGTGCGCAGCAGGTCGCCGACCACGTCGACGGCGGTGGCGGCAGGGATTGCGAAGCCGATGGACACCGCGCCCTGCTGGGGCGGGATGTAGGCGTCGCTGATACCGACGACCTCGCCGCGGCCGTTGAGAAGGGCGCCGCCGGAGTTGCCGGGCGAGATCGCCGCGTCGGTCTGGATGAGGTCGACCAGCGACCGGACGCCCTGCGCGGCCGAGCCGGGGATCTCGCGGTGGAGGCCGGAGATGATGCCGGCGGTGATGGTGTTCTCGAAGCCGAGGGGGCTGCCGACCGCCACCGCCAGCTCGCCGACCTGCGGCAACGCCCGCTGGAAGGTGGCCGGCTTGAGGTCCTTGCGGTCGACCTGGACCACGGCGAGGTCGGTGCTGGGGTCGGTGGCCCTGACGGTGCCGGGGACGCGGCGGCCGTCGAAGAAGGCGACCTCGACGCGCTCCACGACCTGGTCCTCGACCCGGACCACGTGGTTGTTGGTGACCACCACGCCGTCCTTGGACCAGATCACCCCGCTGCCGGTCCCCTGGTCGTGGGCGATGGTGACCACCGACGGCTCGACCCTGCGGACAAGCCCTGGGATGTCGCCGGTGGCGGCCTGCGCGCTCGGGGCGAGCACCGGGGCGGGGGTCGAGCGGGCCTGCGGCTCCTGGCCGAGCGTGCACCCGGTCAGGGCCGCGGCGAGCAAGGCGGCCACCGCCAGCGCCGGGAGCGCCGGCCGTCGCTGTCGAGATCGTCTGGTATCGCTGTGGTGAGCCCATGCGGCGACCATCGTTCGGCTCCTCTCTGGCGGTGCCCGTCGTAGCTCTGGACCACGCCGGCGCGGAACCTGATGGGGCTTGGAGCTCCAGGTCGCCGCGGCGCGGATGGAGCGCTCGAACCTGGTCAACGCACTCACCGGCACGTTGGCCGCCTCCTCATTGTCCTGAGCCTCCGACCTGCTGGAGGTGGTCGTGGACCAGACGGACGGCCATGGCGCCCTCGCCGACGGCCGAGGCCACCCGTTTGACCGAACCGCTGCGCACGTCGCCGGCGGCGAACACGCCGGGCCGGCTGGTCTCAAGCGGCAGCGGTTGGCGGCCCGCCTGCCCCGCCTGGCCAGCCGTATTCGGACTCGCGGCGTCGGCGCCGGTGCGGATGAAGCCGTTGTCGTCGAGGGCGAGCTGGTCGGCCAACCACCGGGCATGTGGCTGCACACCGATGAAGACGAACATCGCCCTGGCGTCGAGGGTGCGCCGTTCCCCGGTCCGGTTGTTCTCGACCACCAGCGCCTCGAGGGTGTCGTCGCCGCGCAGCTCGCGGACCTCGGTGTCATACAGCACCTCGACGTTGCCGAGACGCTCGATCCGGTCCACCAGGTAGCGTGACATGTTGCGGCCAAGGGCATCCTCGCGGACGACCAGGTGGACCCGGGCCGCGTGCTGGGCGAGGAACAGGGTCGCCTGCCCGGCCGAGTTGCCGCCGCCGACCACCGCCACCGGGTCGTTGTGGCATACCCTGGCCTCGACCTGGGTCGCGGCGTAGTAGACGCTGGTCTCCTCGAACTGCTCGAGGCGGGGCAGGTCGAGGCGGCGGTAGCGGGCGCCGGTCGCGATGACTATCGTACGCGCCGAGATCGAAGGGCCGCCGTCCAGCCTGACGACGTAGTGCCCGTCGTGCCGCTCCAGCGCAATCGCCTCGGCCGGGACGTTGATGCGGGCGCCGAACTTCTCCGCCTGGATGACGGCTCGGCCAGCCAGCTCCGAGCCGGAGATTCCCGAGGGGAAGCCCAGGTAGTTCTCGATCCTGGACGAGGTCCCCGCCTGGCCGCCCGTCGCCACCCCGTCCAGCACGACGGTGGTTAGGCCCTCCGAGGCGCCGTAGACGGCGGCGGCCAGCCCGGCCGGGCCGGCGCCGACGACGACCAGGTCGCAGGAGATCGGGACCGAGCTCGGGTCGAGCAGGCCGATGCTGCAGGCCAGCTCGGGGTTGCTCGGGTTGCGCAACACCTGCTCCCCCCGCCAGATCACCACCGGCGTGTCCTCGGGCTTGACGCCCAGATGCTTGAGCAGCTCCTCGGCCTCCCGGTCCCGCTCCAGGTCGATCCAGCGGTGCGGCAGCAGGTTGCGGGAGGCGAACTCGAGCAGCCGCTTGGTGTCGGGCGAGAAGCGCGAGCCGATGATCCGGAGGCCGACGCCGAGCTCGATCAGGATCGAGCGGCGGATCAGGTAGGCCCGCAGCACCAGGTCGCCGAGCGCCGGGTCCTGGGAGACCAGCTCGCGTAGGCGCTCCACGGGCACGGCCAGGACCTGGCCGGGCTCGTGGACTACGGCCGTCAGAAGCGCGGCCTGGTCGGTAAGCAGGCTCAACTCGCCGAGGAACCGGCCGGGCCCGTGCACGCCGACCACCCGCTCGGCCCCGCCATCCTCCTGCTCGACGACCGCCACCGTTCCCGCGAGGACCACGAAGAAGTCGTAGTTCTCGTCGCCCGCCCGGTAGAGGATCTCGCCCGGCCGCGTGGCTCGCCGCTCGCCGTGGGCGGACAAGCTCTGAACTTGCTCGTCGCTCAACCGCGGGTAGGCCCCCTGGAGATCCGGGGTCTCGGGCAGCGGCGCCGGGTCAGCCGTGGGCACGTCCATCACCTCCGTCCTGGTCACCGGTGACGGCTCGCATGACCCAATCCGTGGAACCCCAGCCCACAGGAGGCGCAGAGCCTGGCCGTCCGCCGTTCCCAGGTCTGTTAGCCGGACTCCGAGCCGGCGGCGTCGAAGCCCTGAAAGGGGTCGAAGCAAAGGATCGTCATGGCACGACCTCCTCGGGATCGCTCCCTGGCTCCAGTCTGGGTCAGGCTGCCTGCTCGCTGATCACCTCCTCGGCCCACCGCCGAAGGGTCGGCGGGGGGACCGCGCCGACCTGCCGGGCGACCTCTCGGCCCTGGCGCAGGATCAGCAGGGTCGGGATGCCCTGTACGCCCAGGCGCTCGGCGATCCGCGGGGCCTCGTCGACGTTGACCTTGACCGCCTTGAGGCGGCCGGCCAGCTCCCGTGCCACTCGCTCGACCCCGGGGGCGACCACCCGGCAGGGCCCGCACCACGGCGCCCACAGGTCCAGTAGCACCGGCAGCGTCGAGGCGGTCACCACCTGGTCGAAGTCGCCGTCGCCGGCCGCGGTCAGCCAGGGCAGGGCGGTGTGGCAGGCCGCGCAGCGCGGCACGCCGCCGGCCGCGGCGGGCACCCGGTTGCGCTTGCCGCAGTTCGGGCAGGTGACGATGTCGGCCATGGTCAGGCCGCCTCCCGGGCGTCGGGCGGGTTCTCATAGCTGACGGTCAGCTCCCCACCGGTGGCGTCGACCCGGATGGTGGCGCCGTCGCGGACGTCGCCGGCCAGCAGGGCCCGGCCGATGCGGGTCTCGACCTGGTGGGAGATGTAGCGGCGCAGCGGCCGGGCCCCGTAGACCGGGTCGAAGCCCTCGGCGGCGATCAGGCGGCGCGCCTCCTCGGTCAGCTCCAGGGTCATGCGTCGCTCGGCCAGGCGCCGCCGCAGCCCCTCGACCTGGAGGTCGACGATCTGCTCGATCTGGGGGAGGGTCAGCGGCTTGAACAGGACCACGTCGTCGACGCGGTTCAGGAACTCGGGCCGGAAGTGGCGGCGCAGCTCGCCCATGACCGCCGCCCGGGCGTCCGGCTTGAGCTCCCCGTCGGGGGTGACCCCGTCCAGCAGGTACTCCGAGCCGATGTTGGAGGTCATGATCAGCACCGTGTTGCGGAAGTCGACGGTGCGGCCCTGGGCGTCGGTGATCCGCCCGTCGTCCAGCACCTGGAGCAGGGTGTTGAACACGTCGGCATGGGCCTTCTCGATCTCGTCGAACAGCACCACCGAATAGGGCTTGCGCCGCACCGCCTCGGTGAGCTGCCCGCCCTCCTCGTAGCCGACGTACCCGGGCGGGGCGCCCAGCAGCCGGCTGACCGTGTGCCGCTCCTGGTACTCGCTCATGTCCAGGCGGACCATGTTCTCCTCGGTGTCGAACAGGGCCGCGGCCAGCGTCCTGGCCAGCTCGGTCTTCCCGACCCCGGTGGGGCCGAGGAAGACAAACGAGCCGATGGGCCGGCGGGGGTCCTTGATCCCGGAGCGGGCCCGGATGATGGCGTCGGCGACCAGCCGGACGGCCTCGTCCTGGCCGACCACCCGCTGGTGGAGGATCTCGTCCAGGCGCAGCAGCTTGTCGCGCTCGCCCTCCTGCAGCCGGCTGACCGGGATCCCGGTCCAGGCCGAGACGATCTCGGCGATCTCCTCCTCGGTGACCACCTCGCGCAGCAGCCGCCGCTGGCCCTGCTTGACGCCCAGCTGCTCCTCCTCGGCCTGGAGGCGGCGTTCCAGCTCGGCCAGCCGGCCGTAGCGCAGCTCGGCGGCCCGGTTGAGGTCGTAGGCCCGCTCGGCCTCGTCGGCCTCGTGGCGGACCTGTTCCAGCTCCTGGCGCAGCTCCTGGACCCGGCGGATGGCTTGGCGTTCGGCCTCCCACTGGGCGCGCATGGCGTCGGCCTCGCCACGGAGGTCGGCCAGCTCTCGCCGCAGCTCCTCCAGGCGGGCGCGGCTGGCCGGGTCGGTCTCCTTGTCCAGGGCCGCCTCCTCGATCTCCAGGCGGGTCACCCGGCGGGTCAGCTCGTCCAGCTCGGCCGGCATCGAGTCGATCTCGGTGCGCAGCCGGGCGCAGGCCTCGTCGACCAGGTCGATGGCCTTGTCGGGCAGGAACCGGTCGCTGATGTAGCGGTGGCTGAGCACCGCCGCCGCGACCAGGGCGCCGTCCTGGATGCGGACCCCGTGGAACACCTCCAGCCGCTCCCGCAGCCCGCGCAGGATCGAGATGGTGTCCTCGACGCTGGGCTCGTCGACCAGGACGGGCTGGAAGCGGCGCTCGAGGGCGGCGTCCTTCTCGATGTGCTTGCGGTACTCGTCCAGGGTGGTCGCGCCGATCATGTGCAGCTCGCCGCGGGCCAGCATTGGCTTGAGCATGTTGCCGGCGTCCATAGCCCCCTCGGCGGCGCCGGCCCCGACCACGGTGTGCAGCTCGTCGATGAACAGCAGGATTCGGCCCTCGCCCGCCTTGACCTCGTTCAGCACCGCCTTGAGGCGTTCCTCGAACTCGCCCCGGTACTTGGCCCCGGCGACCAGGGCGCCCATGTCGAGGGCGAAGATCGTCTTGTCGCGGAGGCCTTCGGGGACGTCGCCGCGGACGATCCGGCCGGCCAGGCCCTCCACGATGGCGGTCTTGCCGACCCCCGGGTCGCCGATCAGGACCGGGTTGTTCTTGGTCTTGCGGGACAGGATCTGGACCACCCGCCGGATCTCGGCGTCGCGGCCGATCACCGGGTCCAGCTTGCCGGCGCGGGCGTCGGCGACCAGGTCGCGCCCGTACTTGGCCAGTGCCTCATAGGCGACCTCGGGCATCGCCGAGGTGACCCGCTGGTTGCCGCGGATCCGGGTCAGCGCGGTCAGGAACTGGTCGCGGGTCAGCCCCTGCTCCTTCAGGCGCCGCCCGGCCGCCGTGGCCGACCCCTCCTCGACCAGCGCCAGCACCAGGTGCTCGACCGACACGTACTCGTCCTTGAGGCGCCTGGCCTCGCGCTCGGCGGCGTCGAGCAGCCGGGCCAGCCGCTGGGTCACCATCACCTGCCCGGGGGCGGCCCCCGGGCCGGTGACCCGGGGCCGGCGGCCCAGGTCCTCCTCGACCGCGGCCCGGAGGCCGTCCGGGTCGGCCCCGGCCCCCTCCAGCAGCCGTGGCGCCAGGCCATCGGGCTGGTCGAGCAGGGCCAGCAGCAGGTGCTCGCCGTCGACCTCGGTGTGGCCGAAGCGCAGCGCCTTGGTCTGGGCGTCGTGGAGCGCCTCCTGGGACTTCTGGGTCAGACGGTTGAGGTCCACGGCTACGTTCACTCCTTCGCTGGCGGGCGGGGACGGGCGCGCAGGTCGCGCTCGAGGACGTCGATGCGGTCCAGCAGGTCGAGGACGAGCCCGATGGCGGCGTAGTTGAGCGACAGGCCGGCCCGCAGCCGCTGGATGCGGGCCACGGTGACCAGCTCGGCGCGGGTGAACCACAGCTCGCCGGCGCCGTCGCGGGTGGCCCGGAGCAGGCCGAGCTTGACGAGGCGGCGGACCAGGTCCGGGTGCAGGCCGGCGCTGCCGGCGAAGCCGTCCAGGCTGAGCCGCGGTGGCCGGGCCAGCGGGTACCGGACCGCGAGCGGATGCGTGCCGGCCGTGCCCGGCGGTCGTGGCCGGCTCATCGTGGGCTCCTCGGGTCGAAGTCCGACGCCTTGGCCAGCTCCTCGAACAGCTCCCGCTCGCGCGGGCCGGGGCTGCGGGGGACCATGATCCGCACCTCCGCGTACAGGTCGCCCGGCTGGCCCCTGGGGTTGGGCAGGCCCTGGCCGCGCAGCCGCAGCCGGCGGCCGCTGGAGGACCCGGCCGGGACCTTGACCTTCGCCTGCCCGCCCGGGGTGTCGACCGGGACGGTCGACCCGAGCGCCGCCTCCCACGGGCTCACCGGCAGCTCCACGTGGAGGTCGCGGCCCTCCAGGCGGTACCGGGGGTGGGGCGCGATGCGGACCACCAGGTACAGGTCGCCGGGCCCGGCCCCGCCGGTGCCCCGGCCACCCTGGCCGGCCAGGCGGATCCGCTGCCCATCCACCACCCCGGCCGGGATGGTGACCTCGTAGCTGCGCTGCCCGTCCGGCCCGGCCAGGCTGACCCAGCGCCGGCCGCCCCGGTAGGCCTCCTCGACGGTCAGCTCGAGTTCGGCCTCCTGGTCGGCGCCGGCCATCGGCCCGGACGCCCGGCGGCCCCCGAACAGGCCGCCGAGCAGGTCCTCCAGGTCGACGTCGTCGAAGCCCTCGCCGCCGACGAAGACCTGTTCCTCGTCGAACGTCCGGCCGCGCCCGGCGCCGCCCGGCGGGCGGCCGCCCGGGCCACGGGGCCCGGCGCCGGCCCAGGCCCGCTCGGCTCCCTCGGGGATCTGCCGAAAGTCGGGACCGAAGCGGTCGTAGCGGGCCCGGGTGTCGGGGTCGGCGAGCACGTGGTAGGCCTCGTTGACCTCCTTGAACCGCTCCTCGGCGCCCGGGTCCTTGTTCACGTCGGGGTGGTAGCGGCGGGCCAGTCGCCGGTAGGCCTCCTGGAGCTGGTCGGCGTCGGCGGTGCGCGGGACCCCGAGGGCCTCGTAGTAGTCGCGCGCCACCCGGCCTCACTCCTGCCTTGGCGGGGTGGCGACCGCGACCGCGGCCGGGCGCAGCCAGCGGTCGTCCCGCCCGTAGCCGGGCCACAGCACCTCGACCACCGTGCCCGCCGGCACCTCGTCGCTCTCCACCACCCTGGCCGCCTCGTGGCGGTTGGGGTCGAACGGCACCCCCACCTCCTCGTAGCGGGGGAAGCCCAGCCGGGTCAGGGCGGCCAGGGCCTCCTCACGCACCGCCCGGACGCCCTCCACGATCGCCCCCGGGTCGCCGCCGGCGTGGGCCAGCGCCCGGTCCAGGTTGTCCACCACCGGCAGGAACTGGGCGGCCACCCGGGCCCGCTCGGCGGCCCGCTCCCGCTCCAGCTCCCGCGCGTAGCGCTTGCGGAGGTTGTCGAGGTCGGCCACGGCCCGTCGCCAGCGGTCCTCCAGGTCGGCCAGCGCGGCCGCGGCGGCCTCGTCGGCCTGGGTCGTCTCGCCGTTCGGCTCCGGCTGCTGCTGCGCGGTCACGGCGGCCACCCCCTAGCTGGGGGTGAAGTCGGCGTCGATCACGTCGTCGTCGCCGCCCGGGGGCGGCTGGGACGGCCCGCCCGGCCGGCCGCCACCGCTGCCCGACGCGGCCAGCATTAGCCCTTGGAGCGCCTGCTGGAGCTCGCCGGTGAGCGTGCGCAGGCGCTCCAGGGGCGCCTCCTCCTTGATCGCCTGGCGGGCGTCGGTGACCAGCAGCTCGGCCCGGGCCCGCTCGTGAGACGGGACCGCGTCCCCACCCTCGGCCAGCTGCCGCTCCACCTGGTAGGCGACCGTGTCCAGCTCGTTGCGGGCGTCGACCTGCTGGCGGATCCGTTGGTCCTCGGCCTGGTTGCGCTGGGCCTCGGCAACCATGCGCTCGACCTCGCCGCGGTCCAGATTGCTGCTCTCGGAGATGGTGATCTGCTGCTGGGCGCCGGTGTCCTTGTCCCGGGCGGAGACATTGAGGATGCCGTTGGCGTCGATGTCGAAGGTGACCTCGATCTGGGGGACGCCCCGGGGGGCCGGGCGGATGTTCTCCAGCCGGAACCGGCCCAGCACCCGGTTGTCGGCCGCCCGCTCGCGTTCGCCCTGGAGGACGACGATGTCCACGGCCGGCTGGTTGTCCTCGGCGGTCGAGAACACCTCGGTGCGCCGGGTCGGGATGGTGGTGTTGCGTTCGATCACCTTGGTCATGACCCCACCGAGGGTCTCCAGCCCCAGCGACAGCGGGGTCACGTCCAGCAACAGCACGTCGGGCCCCTCGCCAGTCAGCACCCCGGCCTGGATGGCCGCGCCCAACGCCACCACCTCATCGGGGTTGACGGTCATGTTGGGGTCCTTGCCGCCGGTCAGGCGACGCACCAGCGCCTGCACGGCCGGGATCCTGGTCGAGCCGCCGACCAGGATCACCTCGTCGATGTCGGCCTCGGTCACCTTGGCATCCGCCATCGCCTGCCGCACGGGCTCCAGGCAGCGTCCGACCAGGTCGGCGGTGAGCTGCTCGAACCTGGCCCGGTTGATGGTGGCGGTCAGGTGCTTGGGCCCGGAGGCGTCGGCGGTGATGAACGGCAGGTTGACCTGGGTCTGGGTGACCGAGGACAGCTCGGCCTTGGCCCGCTCGGCGGCCTCGAACAGCCGCTGCAGCGCCTGGGGGTCGTTGCGCAGGTCGATGCCCTGCTCGCCCTTGAACTGGTCAGCCAGGTGGTCGACCAGCCGGCGGTCAAAGTCGTCGCCGCCGAGGTGGGTGTCGCCCGAGGTCGCCCGGACCTCGACCACCCCGTCGCCGACGTCAAGCAGGCTCACGTCGAAGGTGCCCCCGCCGAGGTCGAACACCAGCACGGTCTCGTGCTCGCGCTTGTCGAGCCCGTAGGCCAGCGCGGC
>Ga0126306_10002249_pt1 | contig 10818 bp, 9 predicted proteins | sample Plot27_FD_92592 | JGI IMG/M metagenome (GOLD analysis project Ga0126306, IMG submission 92592) | Serpentine soil microbial communities from UC McLaughlin Reserve, CA, USA - Plot27 | ecosystem: Environmental > Terrestrial > Soil > Grasslands | place: USA: UC McLaughlin Reserve, Lake County... | reverse complement strand
AGATGCGGAGCCGGACATGACGATCCTTCGCTGGCTGCGGACGCGGGACGCCAACCTGTCCGCCCTGCGCCGCAGCGCCCGGGCCGCGCTGGTGATGCCGGCGCTCTTCGTCCTGTACGCCGAGGTCGCCGGCAACCCCAACGCCGCGACGTTCGCCGCCTTCGGCTCGATGTCGCTGCTGCTCTTCGTCGACTTCGGCGGCCAGATCCGGGATCGCGTCCTCGCCCAGGGTTCACTCGTACTGGCCGGCGCCGTGCTGATCTGCCTCGGGACCCTCGCGGGCCAGCGCGTCTGGCTCGCCGTACCGGCCATGTTCCTGGTCTCGTTCGCGGTGTTGTTCAGCGCCGTCGTCAGTTCGGTCCTCGCGAGCGCGACCACCGCCCTGCTGGTCACCTTCGTCCTGCCGGTCAGCATCCCCGCGCCGGTGGGTTCCATCCCGGACCGGTTGCTCGGCTGGCTGAGCGCCGGGCTGCTGTCGATGATCGCGATCGCCGTCCTCTGGCCCGCGCCCACCAAGGATCCGTTGCGGTTGGCAACTGCCCGGACCTGCGCACTCCAGGCCCGGACCCTGCGCGCCGAAGTCGCCCGCATCCGCGCTCGAACCCCCTCCCCACCGACCCCGGCCGACGCGGCTCCGCGCGACGCGGCTCCGCCCGACGCGGCTCCGACCGATGAGGCTCTCGTCGACGAGGCTCTGGTCGACGAGGCGTTGGCCGACAGCGCGGCGGCCGTCGAGGATCTCCGCACGACCTTCTTCAGTACGCCGTACCGCCCGACCGGGCTGTCCACCGCCACGCGGACGCTGGTCCGGCTGATCGACCAGATCCTGCTGCTCCAGTCCGTCCTCGGGCAACCGCCGCTCGCCCACACCCCTGGCCGGCACGTCCAGGCGGTCTGCGAGGTCAAGCTCGCGGCCGCAACCCTGCTCGACCACGGCGCCACCGTGCTGGAAACGGTAGGTGACCCCGCCACCCTCGACGACGATCTCGTCCGGCTCCGCAAGACCCGGCGAGCGATGGAAGAGGCGATGACCTCGGCCCTTCCGCGCAAGGATGACCCGGCCGAGTTCGTCACCTCACTGGAACCGGGCTTCCGGGCCCAGGAGATGGCCTTCGCGATCTCGGAGATCGGCGAGAACATCAGGTTCACCGTCGCGGCCCGGCGTCGTACCTGGTGGCAGCACGTGGTCGGCAGCCCACCGCCGGGCGCCGGGTCGGTCCTGGCCTCTGCGCAGGACCGCGCAGGCGCTCACGTCGAGCGCCACTCGTTCTGGCTGCACAACAGTCTCCGCGGCGCCGCCGCCCTGGCCATCGCAGTACTGGTCGCGGATCTCACCGGCGTCGGCCACTCCTTCTGGGTGGTCCTCGGCACGCTGGCCGTACTCCGCTCGAACGCGTTGAGCACCGGCCAGAACGCCGTCCGCGCACTGGCCGGGACCTTCGTCGGCATCCTGATCGGCGTCGGCCTGATCCTGACCGTCGGCACCGACAGCACGGCCCTCTGGTTCCTCCTCCCGGTCGCCGTCCTCTTCGCCGGCCTGGCTCCTGCGGCGATCTCCTTCGCCGCCGGGCAGGCGGCTTTCAGCGTGGTGATCCTGATCCTCTTCAGCCTGATCCAGTCGGCCGGCTGGGAACTCGGCCTGGTCCGGATCGAGGACGTCGCCCTCGGCGCGGCGGTCAGCCTCGTAATCGGCACCGTCTTCTGGCCGCGTGGGGCGGTGCCCGCACTCCGGCAGGCCCTGTCCGAAGCGCTCTCCGACAGCGCTCGGTACCTCGGCAGGACAGTCGCGTACGCCGTGTCGCAGTGCGACGTGCTCGCCCCGCGGGCGGTCGCGCCCACCGCGGAGGCCCGCCAGGCGGCGGCATCCGCCCGGCGACTCGACGACGCGTTCCGGGGATTTCTCACCGAGCGCGGCACCAAGCAACTCCCACTCGCCGAGGTGACCGCGCTGATCTCGGCGGTCGCGCTGATCCGCCTCACCGCCGAGTCGATCCTCGACCTGTGGCGCGACGATCAGGGCGAGCCCGGCGTCGACCGGTCAGCCGCGCGCGCCGAGATCGTGGCCGCCACCGACGAGGTCCTCGCCTGGTACCAGAAGACCGCCCGCGCCCTCGCCGGCCCCGACGCCGTCCCTGCACCCCTCCAACGAGACGGCACGGCGAACGCGCGACTGGTCGACGCGGTACGGCGGGACCTGGGCGGGGCGCAGACCCCGGTCGCAGTACGGCTGATCTGGACCGCGGACCACCTGGACGCGATCCGGCGTCTCCAGCACGGGCTGTCGGCACCGGCCGAGACCACCAGCCGGAGCGCTCTGGCGGACTTGACCCGCTAGGAGGCCGAGGACTCGCGGACGATCAGTTGCCAGGGGAAGTCGAAGACCTCGCCGGGAGCCCCTTCGCGGTCGGTCAGCCGGCGATGATCCGGCTCAGCGCCGCGTTGAACCCGACCGGCCCGACCGATCCCGAAGCCTTCGAGGGACGACGTTGGCGGACGGGCACTCAGCCAGTCGCGATGATCAGTCGCGGTTGGTGACCTCGAAGGCGACGACGGCCGCGGCGACGGCGACATTGAGGGACTCGACGCCGGGGTGCAGCGGGATCTGCAGGTCCTCGTCGGTGGCGACCGTGATGCCGTTCGTCTCGCCGCCGAGCACGAACACCGAGCGAGGCGCCAGGTCGGCCTTGAAGAGCGACTGCCGGGAGCGCGCGGACAGGCCGTAGATGCGATAGCCGGCCTCGGTCAGCAGGTTGACGGCCGCCTGGGCGGTCGCGACGTTGACGATCGGGGCCTGGAACGCCACGCCGGCCGATGCCTTGATCACCAGCGGCCCGACGTGCGGAGTACCGGCCTTCGGCAGGATGACGCCGTCGAAACCCGCACCGGTCGCGGTCCGCAGGATCATCCCGACATTGCCGGGGTTGGTGACGCCGTCGAGCAGGAAGACCTTGGTGGGCCGTTTGCCGCGAGCCCGGACGAACTCGGCCAGCGGAGTCATCCGGGGCGCGTTCACGTCGGCGACCACGCCCTGGTCGTGCTTGCCGTTGCCCGCCAGCCACTTCACCCGGGTCGCCGTCGCCCGCTCGACCGGCGTACCGGTGCGGTCCGCGGCCTTCAGGATGTCGTCCAGCGAGTGCCCGCCGGCGTTGTCCGCGACGATGATCTTGGCGACCGACAGGGCCGGGTCGTTGAGCGCCTCGAGCACCGGTTTGCGCCCGAAGATGGTGATCCACTTGTCCCGCGGTGACGACCGCTCCCGCTCCTCCGACCCCTTCTGGTTCACCGCAACACCGTACAGGTGTCGGCCCGGCGGCCGAGCTCCCGCCACCGAACTGATCGTCCGCGACAGCACCACGAGCCGGAGCTAGGACAGCAGTTGGTCGGTGGCTGCTGCCACCAGTTCCGTGCGGAGCTCGTGCCCCCCGTCGAACTCGCGGTAGTCGACGTCGTAGCCGTCCTCGCGAAGGATCGGCACCAACCGCCGGCTGCAGCGGTCGATCGGCAGCACCCGGTCCCGGACGCCGTGGGAGACGAAGACCTCGGCCGGCCGGACCGACGTCCCGAGACCGCGAAGCCCGGCGAGAAGGCGAGCAAGTCGGTGAACAGGTCGCCGTTCACCAGCCCGACGCTCAGTGCGTACGACGCGCCGTCGGAGAATCCGGCGATCGCGAGCCGACCGGGATCAACCGGGAAGCGGTCGAAGACTTCCTCCAGCACCAGGTCGAGCGTGCCGACATCCGGGCCGAACCCGCCGCGGATCACGTCCCAGGTGTAGTCCTGTGACTTGGGTGCCAACAGCAAGAATCCTCGCGTCCGAGCCTCACTTTCCAAGTAGGGCAGGGCTTCGCGCGGGCTCGAGCCGGCACCGTGCAGGAGAACGACCAGCCGCGCGGGACCGGCGGGCAACGTCGGTGGCACCAGCAACGCAGCGGACTGATCCCCAACCCCAAGCCGATGGAGGCCGACCGCGAAGGAATCCTTGCCCGGCTCACCCGGCCTCGCGCTCAGGACCCCGGACCGCCACCCCTGGCGCACCCCGGCGGAACGCTCACGATCGATCATCTCCGGACCCTACCGAGTGCGCCCGCGCAGTACCGGCTGGTCAGGCTTGTTGTTTCGGGGCTCGCCAGAGGAGAGAGTTGCGGAGGTCGCTGGACGGACGTTCGACGCAGTTGTTGTGCTTCGGCCGGTCCGCGCGCCCCCAGGCGTCGTCGCCGAACCACGGCGGCACGCCGTACGGCAGATCGCGGAGGGGGACAGCGGCATAGTCCGTCTCCAGGAACTTCGGTCCGTAGTTCGGCACGGTCGCATCCCCGTCGGCGTCCGGCGTCACGATGTCGCGCAGGTCGGTCACCGCCTTGCGCCAACTGTCCAGCAGCACCTGCGGACTGCGGCTGGACGGATGCGGCACCTCGAAGACCGGAACGTCCGGTCTGCTGTCCCACAGCCGTACCGCGGTCTTCGCCTGCGCGCCGAAAGCCACGATCGCCTGGGTCTTCGGCCCCGTGATCAGGTCGAGCAACGCGTTGCGCCAGCGCAAGTGGTCCGGCTCGGACAACAGAGGCGCCGCCTGCTGCGCGTGGGACGGCAGCAAGGCGTAGGCGTAGGCATTGACCAGCGCGTAGCTCGAAGTCAGTCCGAGCTTGGTCAGGAATCCCTGCACCCGTTGCCCCGCATCACCTACCAGCGTCCGGCCGGCGATCCGCTCGGTCGGACCCGGATCGGACGCCACGCCGAGCAGCCGCGCCGACCGGTTCAGCCGGCCGCGGTAGAAGATCGGCCCCCAGTCGTACCAGAAATGCTCCCGGTATGCCGCATAACTGGGCAGCGCTGCGAGATGCCGTGCCACCGCTGCCGGTGGACCCGCGTCGAATTCCACCATCGAATGCCTCCCCCTGGAGGCTCCATAGCATACGCTCGTGTCCACACGGCCGGGGGGTCTTGATCAGGGGAGGCGGCCATGTTCGTCCTGCGCGGCACCGTTGTCACACTACGACCGGACGGCGAGGTGCTCCGACGCGGCGCGGTCTACGTCGGCGAAGACGGCCTGATCGCCGCGGTCACGCCGGGCGACGACGAGCCGCCGGGGTTCGAGGACGCGCCCAGGATCACCGCGGGCGGGGTGATCTACCCGGGACTGATCGATCTGCACAACCACCTGATGTACAACAGCCTGCCGCTGTGGACCGAACCGGCGCGCAAGATCCCCTGGACCTCGCACAACCAGTGGGGCGGCGCCCCGACGTACAGCGACACGATCAGCAAACCCGCGCGGCTGCTCGGCGCCGCGGCCGGACGCGCCCTGCTCCGGTACGTCGAGACCCGCGCGATCGTGGGCGGGACTACCTCGATCCAGGGCAACCCGCGGGGCGCCGTACCGCCGGACAACGACCTGATCCGCAACGTCGACTCCGAGAAGCTCGGCACCCGGGAGGACTTCATCCGGGTCAGCACACTCGTTGCCGACAGCACCGAAGCGCTGGCGTCGTACGTGACGGCGGTGCAGGAAGGCCGCGGTTTCATCGCGCACACCGCCGAGGGCACCGATCCCAGGCTGCGCAAGGAGTTCCAGCTGCTCGACGACGTCGGCGTGGTGAAGCGGCAACTCGTCGCGATCCACGGCGGCGCGCTGACCGCGGACGACTTCGCGAACCTGCGGGACGGCGGCTCCAGCCTGGTCTGGTCGCCCTTCTCGAACTACTGGCTGTACGGCGCGACCGCTGACGTCGCCACGGCGAAGGAGAAGGGGGTCCGGCTCTGCATCGGCTCGGACTGGGGACCCTCGGGGACCCGCAACGTGCTGTGGGAGCTCAAGGTCGCCGACCTGTGGAACAAGGCTCAGGCCGAGGAGGTGTTCACCGACGAGGAGCTGGTGCGGATGGCCACCTCGAACCCGGGCGAGGCACTGTCCGGCGTGTGGCCGCATCCGGTCGGCCGGATCGAGAAAGGCGCCCTGGCCGACCTGATCGTCGTCGGCCGAGGGCACGACGACGTGCACCGCAATCTCATCGCCGCCACTGAGGCGGACATCCGCCTGGTGGTGGTCGGTGGCCGCGCGCGGTACGGGGTACGGGCGCTGATGTCGACGCTGGCGCCGTCCGCGACCAGGATCAGCGTCGGCCGACTCAGCCGCGCGATCGACTACGGCGACCCGGCCATCACCTGGAAGTCCGTGATCGGCGACCTGGAGAAGGTCCGGAAGAACCCGGAACGCGCCGCCGAACGAGCAGTGGACGCCTTGACCGCGCTGGCGGCCGACGGCGAGATCGGCGAGGACTCGTTCGTGCTGCTGCCCGACATGCCGGCGCCCGAGGTGGACGTCGACGCGCGCCGCCGGAACGGCACGGTCGCGGAGGCCCCCGCACCGGTCAGGGTGCCTCCGCCCGAGCCGCTCACCACCGGTCCGTCATGGTTCGACGCCGTCGACGCGAACCCCTTCCACCAAGGCCTGCTGTCCGGCCTTCGCGGGTACGCCTGACCTCGCGTTCCGCAGTACTCATGCAGGCTTGGTGGCCTTGCCGTCGAGCCAGAGGGTGTCCGACTCGTCGCGGTGGACGCCAGTGGTGCCGACGTGCTTGGTGCCGATCTGCGGGCCGTTCTTGATCACGTACACGAGCGCCATCGCGTGCCCGCGACCGAGGTCGTAGTCCTCCTTCAGCCAGTCCGCGACCGCTCCGGCCCTGGTGCTCGGCCCGTCGAACCCGCGCTCGCGCGCGAGGTCCACCAACTGCCGCGGCGTCAGCCCGGTCTTCTCCTCGATCTTGTCCAGGTAGGCCTGAAAAGACATCCCGATCACCCCTTTTCGCGAGCAGCCCCAGCGGCCGCCTCACTCCAGCGTCGAAGACCCCGCCCCGAAATCGACACCAGCCGCTCCAGGGATTTCCGGGAAGGCCGCACCCGGGTCTGACGGCAGGGTCCGGGCCGGGAAGGTTTGCGGGTAAGGCGGTGTTGAGGGCTAGGCACAACCAGACAGAGGAGGCTGCTGATGAAGGTTCGACGTTCATTGCGCGCGTTGAAGGCCAAGGACGGCGCCCAGGTGGTGAAGCGGGGCAAGAGGGTCTACGTCCTCAACCGCAAGAACCCCCGCCTGCAGGCCCGCCAGGGCTGACCCGGTTCCCACCCCGGAGCCCATCGAGGCCGCCGGGGTGATCCGGCTGTCACAACCGGGCGCCTGTTCCTGTCTTTCCTGACAAGGATCGATGGAGAGACGGGAGCAGAACCTTGGCGACCAGCAGGATCCGCGTGCGGATGCGGGGCCGCCCGATCGACGAACCGCACCGGGCCTCCAGCCAGCTCGAGCTGCTGTTCGACCTCACCTTCGTGGTCGCGATCGCGGCGGTCACCGCCGAGTTCGCGCACAGCATCGCCGACGGTCACGCCCTGGACGGCCTGATGCCGTTCCTCCAGGTCTTCTTCGCGATCTGGTGGGCATGGATGAACTTCACCTGGTTCGCCTCGGCCTACGACACCGACGACGTCCCCTACCGGCTGCTGACGATGGTGCAGATGGCCGGTGTTCTGGTGCTCGCAGCGGGTGTCCCGATCGCGGCGAACCACAACGACTACATCGGTGTCACCTCCGGCTACTTGATCATGCGGATCGGCCTCGTAGCGCAGTGGTTGCGAGTCGCGGCCGAGGAGCCGGCGGACCGCCGTACCGCGCTGCGGTACGCGGGCGGGATCTCCGCCCTCCAGGTCGGCTGGTTCCTACGTCTTTCCCTGGTGGCTCAAGGTCTTCTGTCCTCATCCGCCCAGCTGCTCTTCTTCGTCGCCCTGGCGATCCTGGAAGTGTCCGTACCGAAGTGGGCGGAGCGGACGCGAGCCACCAACTGGCACCCCCACCACATCGCCGAGCGGTACGGGTTGTTCACCATCATCCTGCTCGGCGAGAGCGTGCTCGCGGCCACGACCGGAGCTCAACGGGCGCTCGAGGCCACCGCGGTCACCGGCTCCTTCGTCCTCATCGCGGCCGGTGGGCTCGTCCTGCTGTTCGCGCTCTGGTGGCTCTACTTCCTGCAACCAGCCGGCGCCGGGCTTGCCGAGCGGCGTGATCGTTCCTATCTGTGGGGTTACGGTCACTACGGCATCTTCGCGTCACTGGCCGCCCTCGGCGCCGGCCTGGAGGTCGCGGTCGAGCAGACCGCCCATCACCTCGCGGCCTCTCCTGTCGCCATCAGCTACGCCGTCGCGGTGCCGACCGGCGTGTTCCTGATGCTCGTGTGGGCGGTCCACGCCCCGCTCGTCGCGACTCCCACGATCCCCGCGGCAGCGTCGTTCGCCGGGGTCTTCGTCATTCTCCTGCTCCCGCTGACCGCACCATGGCTGGGCGTCCCCGGCACGACCGCCGCGACCGCCGCCATCAGCGCCCTGCTCGTCGCCATCACGATCGGAGCGACGCCTGCCCTGCACAAGGCCTAGACACAGGCGGTCTCAGGACCAGCTGTCCAGCAGGCGGAGATCCCGCTCCAGCCGGGCGGGGATCCGACGGCGCCGCGACAGGGCCGCGGGAAGACGCGGTACTGCGTCGCGTAGCCCGCGCCGCCCGTTGGGTGACCTCGCGAGCTCGCGGGCCGTCCTCAGCACGATCGTCCACGGCCGCCGCATCACCGCGGTCAGGAAGTCGTTGCGCGCGACCAGGGCGGCGCGGATGTCCCGGCCTTCCCGGCGCACCGACGGATGGTGGTGGACGACGAGTTCCGGGTCGTAGCACAGCTGCCAGCCGGCCGCCGCGAGGTCGATCGCCAGACGAGCCTCCTCCCCCAGGAAGAAGACCACCTCGTCGAACCCGCCTGCGGCCAGGAAGCTGCTCCGCCGGACGAACGCCCCGCAGGCCGCGAACCCCAGCACCGGCGTACCGGGGAGGTCGGGGCCGCCGGACAGCGGTGAGGCAGCCATCACGTCGCACAGCGGATCGCGTCGTTCGGCCGGTCCAAGCAGGATCCGCGCCGCGAGCAGACCCACCCGCGGATGAGCGTCCAGCGTCGCGATGGCGCGGTCGAGCGAGTCTTGCTCCCACCAGGAGTCGTCGTCGGCGAACGCCACGTACGGCGTCTCGGCGAGCTGTACTCCGAGGTTGCGCGCAGTGGCTCCGTGGTTACTGCTCAGCCTGATCACTCGGACGTCCGGGACCGACTCGGTGACCGCGGCGACCGAGTCGTCGGTGGACGCGTTGTCGATCAGGATCACCGGCCGACGGTGCCGGGGAAGAGTGGCGAGCAACTCGTCGCGCCGGTTGCGACTGACGACGACAGTGGTCACGGACCCGCCGTGCTGCATGACTTCGCAGGACCCGCGCTAGCCGGCCGACTCGTACTGCGCGGCCTGGTTGTCCCGCTCGGCGCGGAACCACTCGACCGTGGAGGCAAGCCCTTCCCGCCAGGGGATCCTGGGTTTCCAGTCGAGCAGTTCGCGGGCCAGGGTCGCGTCGGGCCGCCGGACCCCGGGGTCGTCGACCGGGCGATCGACGAACCGGATGGTCGAGCGGTTGCCGGTGGCCTCGATCACGTCCCGGGCGATGGCGAGCACCGAACGCTCGTCCTCGTTCCCGATGTTGACCGGGCCTGGGTGGGTGCTGTTCGCGAGTGCGAGCACGCCGGCGACGGTGTCGGCGACGTGGCACACCGACCGGGTCTGCAGGCCGTCCCCGGCGACCGTCAGGGGTTCACCGTCGAGGCCCTGCCGGATGAAGGTCGGGATGGCCCGGCCGTCGTCAGGGCGCATCCGCGGGCCGTAGGTGTTGAAGATCCGCACGATCGCGGTGTCGACCCCCTCGCTGGTGCGATAGGCCGTCGTCAAGGCCTCGGCGTACCGCTTGGACTCGTCGTACACACCGCGCGGTCCGATCGGGTTCACGTGACCCCAGTAGTCCTCGGGCTGCGGATGCACCTGCGGATCGCCGTACACCTCCGACGTACTGGCGAGCAGGAAGCGGGCGCCCTTCTTCTTGGCCAGGCCGAGGGCGTGCCACGTACCGATGGCGCCGACCTTCAACGTCTGCAGCGGAAGCCGCAGGTAGTCGGTCGGCGACGCGGGACTGGCGAAGTGCAGCACGAGATCGACCTCGCCCGGCACCCGGAGGGGATCGGTCAGGTCGACGCGCAACCAGGTGAAGGCCTGATCGTCCTTCAGATGGGCGATGTTCGCCGAGGTCCCGGTCATCAGGTTGTCGACACAGATCACCTGGTTGCCTTCAGCGAGTAACTCATCGCAGAGGTGACTGCCGAGGAATCCCGCGCCTCCGGTGACAACGACTCTCCGTCCGTCCATGCTGGGCAGTACCCGGCCGGGTCGGCGGGCAAACCGCTTCTCCGGGTTCGGCCGGGGAATCCCGCGGAGAACCGCCGGGTTGAACCCCCCGTACCGGTGTGAACTGGCAGGCTCCAGAGCAAGCGATTCCGCGCGGCCCCGTGAGTGACCGACCACCCGGGTTCCCCCGCAATCGATGCTGTGACGAGTGATTCCTGATGTTCCAGCGCGTCCTCGACCGACGCCGGCCCCTCCCTCCGACCCCAGACTCCACCAGTCCGTGGCGAGCCCTGCGCAGTTCCAGCCTGCGCCTCTGGGTGATCGCCAACACCGTGAGCAACGCCGGTGCCTGGATGCAACTGGTGGCCCAGAACCTCCTGATCCTGAAGCTGACAGGCTCGATCGCGCTGGCCGGTCTCTCGCTGTCGATCCAGGCTGTACCCGGGCTGTTGCTCGGCGTGTCCGGCGGTGCCCTGGTGGACCGCTGGCCGCGTCGCCTGACGGCGGGGCTCGGCCAGGTGGGGATGGCAACGATCGCCTTCGCGACCGCGGCACTCGCGGCACTCGGGCTGT
>Ga0126306_10002248_pt1 | contig 10818 bp, 11 predicted proteins | sample Plot27_FD_92592 | JGI IMG/M metagenome (GOLD analysis project Ga0126306, IMG submission 92592) | Serpentine soil microbial communities from UC McLaughlin Reserve, CA, USA - Plot27 | ecosystem: Environmental > Terrestrial > Soil > Grasslands | place: USA: UC McLaughlin Reserve, Lake County... | reverse complement strand
GGTGGACACCGTCGCGCCGAATACCTCATTTGCCTCGACTCCGCCAACCACCAGCAACACCCCGTCTGCGACTTTCACATTCACGAGCAGCGAGGCGGGGTCGAGCTTCGCGTGCAGCCTCGACGCTGGAGGGTTCACTCCTTGCGCTTCGCCGCAGACCTACACGGGGCTTGGTGACGGAGATCACACCCTCCGCGTGCAGGCAGTCGACGGGGCGGGCAACGCCGATTCGTCACCTGCGCTGTACTCGTGGGAGATCCGGGGTGTCGGCCCGGCGACTGTGGATCACAAGCCGCCCGCGAACGTTCGTCGGCTCAAGCGGACCGTCGGCTACGGCAGCCTCCGCCTCAGATGGACGAAGCCGCCCGACGCCGACTTCGACCACGTGGGCGTCTTCGTGTCCACGAGCCCGAAGAGCCTGCCGCGGACCCTCGTATACAAGGGCAAGGGAACGAGCTACACGAACAAGCGCTTCAAGAACGGCTTGTACTACCGCTACGCCGTCATCAGCTACGACCACGCGGCGAACGCCTCACGCGGCGCGCAAGCGGTCGTGCCGCCCAGCGTTCTCCTTCGGTCACCGAGGAACGGCCGGGTAGTCCATTCCCCGCCGGTTTTGCGCTGGGCCGCGGTCCCGAAAGCGACCTTCTACAACGTTCAGGTGTTTTACCGAGGCCAGAAGATCCTGAGCGCCTGGCCTGGCAAGGAACAGCGTTTGCTCGCCCGGCGCTGGACGTACGAGGGCCGCGGCCTGTCGCTAAGGAGAGGGACGTACAGCTGGTATGTCTGGCCGGCGTTCGGCCCGCGCACGAAGGCGCGCTACGGTCAGCTCCTCGGCCAAGCGACGTTCCGGGTTCGCTAGCTCACCAGAGCTCCGCCAGTCGACGGCGCGTCTCGGCCAGGTGCTCAGGTAGCACCTTCACGTCCGCGAGCACGGGCATGAAGTTCGTGTCGCCGGCCCAGCGGGGGACCACGTGGAGGTGAACGTGGTCGACGACGCCGGCACCGGCGATCCGGCCGAGGTTCCAGCCGAGGTTGTATCCCTGGGGCGTGTAGCTCTCGGCGAGGGCCGCGATCCCGCGTTGCGCCAATCGGTGCACCTCGAGCGCCTCTTCGTCCGTAAGCTCGGCGAACTCGCCCACGTGCCGGTAGGACGCGACCATCAGATGCCCCGAGGCGTACGGAAACTTGTTCAGCAGCACGAAGGCCTGCTCGCCGCGGTGCACCACGAGCCGCTCCTCGTCAGCGCCGGCGGCGGCGTCGCAAAAGACGCAGCCGGACTGCTCGTCCGCGTGGGCGATGTACTCGAGCCTCCAGGGCGCCCAGAGCTGCCTCGTCATGGGCGCGAGACTACATTTTGCGCGCGGTGGCTCTAAAATCCTGCATGTGAAGCGTTTCCTGCTGTTCGTTGCACTCGCCGGAATCGCCTCCGGAGCCGCCGCCCCGAGCGCGAAGCGCACCGCGATCGTGCCCGCGGGCGTCTCGGTGGGAGGGGTCAGGGTGGGCGGGCTCGACTCGGAAAAGGCCCGCTCCGCGATCTCGTGGTGGTACGACCGGCGGCTCCGTTTCGTCTTCCACGGCAAGCACTGGAGCCTGAGGCCATCGGCGATCGGAGCGAAGCCCGATGTTGACTGGGCCGTGAAGGAAGTGCTCAAGGCGCGGCCGCGGCAACACCTCTCGTTGCGCGTGGACGTTGACGAGAAGCTGATCGACCGCTACGTGGGCGCGCTCGACGCGCGGCTGTCGTTCGAGCCCGAGGACGCGACGGCGACGCTGGCGGGACTGCGGCCGGTCATCAAGGCGGGCAAGCCCGGCCTGAAGCTCAATCGGCCCAAGACGAAGCAGCGGATCGAGAGCGCGCTCGGCGTGGCGAAGTACCGCCCGCTCCTGCGGCCGGTGGCGAAGACGGTCGCCCCGTCGGTGACGCGGAGCAACTACGGCGCGGTGGTCGTGATCCACCGCGGCTCGAACGTGCTACGGCTCTACAAGGGCGACCGCCCGTGGCGCACCATCCGCGTCGCGACCGGCCAGGCGATCTACCCGACGCCTACCGGCTCGTTCACCGTCGTGGACAAGCAGCGCAACCCGTGGTGGCGTCCGCCCGACTCGGAGTGGGCCAAGAATCTGAAGCCGATCCCGCCAGGCCCGGGCAACCCACTCGGCACGCGCTGGATGGGAATTTCGGCTCCCGGCGTCGGCATGCACGGCACTCCCGATGCGGCGTCCATCGGCTACTCGGCCTCGCACGGATGCATCCGCATGCAGATCCCGGACGCGGAGTGGCTCTTCGACCACGTTCGCATCGGGACGCCGGTCTTCATCGTCAGCGCCTAACTTGCTTCGAGCCCGATGGGCTCGTCGCGATCATTGCAAAGGCTCTCGAAAAGTCGGAAGATCGAGAGGCGGCTGTCCGTCTTGTCGTTGTAAGCGTCGTTTCTCTCCCGGCGCGCTACATGAAGGAGGCAACATGGACGAGAGAAGCGGAACCGTCCGCCTCGTCGATTCCCTACCGGACGACGAGGTACGTGGCCTCGTCGCAACGGTTTCGAGGGACGAGGTGGAAGAGGTACTGCGCACCGACGAGGGGCCGGTCGACCTCTTGCTGGACGTGCAGCGGGTCGCCGCCAACGGCGACAAAACCGAGACCGAGCGAATCGCACTTGCTTGGGAGCCACAGGACCTCGAGCGACTGCTGGCCACGACGAGTGGCGACCAGATCGCGTTCACCTTCGACGAGGAAGAGGTCCGGCAGTTGCTGGACGACGTCGAGGCGCACGGAATGCGAGAAAAAATCGCCGTGCTCTCGGTCGTCGCCGGTATGGCTGCGGCCAGTGTCGGATCGGCGAGTGGAGCGGCATTCGCGCCAACGGGAGGCGCACCGTCGCTGGGAACGCCCGCCGCGGTAGCCACCCACGCGACCGCATCCGAGGTCAGCACGGGGTTGACCGGCGTCTCGAGTGCACCCGTGACGGCGTCCGAGGTGAGCACGGGGCTCGGCGACGTGCAGGCATCGCCTGCCGCGGGTCAGGCTGGACGCGCGGCGAATCCGTCCGAGATCAGCACGGGCATCACCGGCGAAGCGCCGGCCGCGCCGTCCGAGATCTCCACCGGAATCGTGCAGGAGCCGCTCGTAACGCCGGCCGAGGTCACGACCGGCATCGTGCAGGAGCCGACCGCCACGCCCGTCTCCGCCAGCCCCAGCGGGTCCTCCTGGGCCCCGGGTCCGGAGGCGGTCGCACTCGCGGCCGGCGCGATCCTTGCGCTCACCGCCGTTGGGTTCGCGCTGCGTACGCACCGGCGCCCGCCGGCAATGCCGTAGGCGTGCTGTAGGGAGCTCGGGCGTCGCTCGGGCTCCCTGCCGGCTACGTCAGCTGACCGACGCTTCTGCTCAGAGCCAGCGCTTGAGCCGGAAGAACGCGGTCAGCCCGATCGCGAGGCCGACCATGCCGCCGATGATCGCCCAGAACGCGGCCGCGGTGCCGAAGCCGGGGAAGTGGACGTTCATGCCGAAGATCCCGGTGATCAGGGTGAGCGGGAGCAGGATCACGGTCACGACCGTGAGGAAGCGGAGAACGTCGTTCTGGCGGTGCGAGATGACCGACTCGTTGGTGTCCTCGAGCGCTTCGACCACCTCCTTGTAGTTGTCGAGGAGGTCCCAGATCCGCTCGCTCGCGTCCACGATGTCGTCGAAGTAGAGCTCGAGCTGCTGCGGCAGGAACCGCTCGATATGCCGCTCGAGCAAGCGCAGGGTTGAGCGCTCCGGCTTGATGATCTTCCGGTAGGAGATGATCTCCTGCTTCACGTTGGAGAGGTCGCGAACGACTTCCTCGGCGCGCTTCTCGAACAGGTCGTCCTCGACCGAGTCGAGCTTGTGCCCGATCTTGTCGAGGATCGGGAAGCAGTAGTCGAAGAGGTCGTCGAGGATGTGGTAGAGCAGGTAGCCCGACCCCTTCGTGAAGAGCTGCTCGCAGAGCTCCTCGTCCTCCTCGCAGCGCCGGAAGAGCCGCGTCACCGGGAGCAGCTCCACGTTCGGCAGCGTGACAAGGTAGTCGTGACCGACGAAGACGTCGAGCTCGGCGGCGTTCAGGCGCTGGACGGCCTTGTCGTAGACCGGAAAGTGGAGGACGCCGAAGAGATACTCGGAGTACTCGTCGACCTTTGGCCGCTGCCGCTTGGAAAGGACGTCCTCGAGGTCGAGCGGGTGCCAGCCGAAGCGCTCGGCGAGGGCGGTCGCTTCCTCATGGCCGGGATTGTCGAGGTGAACCCAGGTCAGGCCGTGCGCGTGGAGCTCTGCAACCCGCCTCTCAGGGCGTGCGGCGACGTCCCTCGCCTGCGTGCGAGGTCTCGGGCGCTTGATGCGGGGAAGGCTTGGCACCGGGACTGAGGGGGTCGTCGAGTATCACTGTCGGGGTTCGCCATAGTACCCGGAAAGCCTTGTTGCCTACTCGCTCCGAGCCCGGCGTTCTGGCTGCCCGCGGGGGCATGCGGCGCTCCAGCAGGAGGAACCCGATGGCCGCTAGGCCGCAGGCTACGGCGCAACCCGCCCAGAGCCCGGTCGGCGAGCGCGCGAGCAGCAAAGCGCCGATCGCAGGCCCGGCGAGGAAGCCGAGCTGCCACGACGAGGTGCGCATGGCCATGTAGCGGCCCATCAGGTGCTCGGGCGCGAGATCGGCGATCAGCGGGTTGTTAACCGCGCCGTGCAGGCACTCGCCGATGCTGAAGACGACGATCGCGCCACAGAGCAGAAGCACTGCTGTCGTGTCGCTGAACCAGGTGCCGGCGAACAGCACCGCCAGGCACGTGCCGCTGAAGATCGCTCCCGTCAGCGCGAGCGTACGCAACCGCCTGCGGCCCCGAAGCGCCTTGGCCAGCGGAAGCTGCGCGAGCACGAGCACCATCGTGTTGACGAGGAAGATGATCCCGATCCCGGCCTCGCTGACGGAGGCGTGCTTCTTGGCGTAGGGCGGCAGCATGGTGGAGATCTGCGCGTAGGCGGCGGCGACCAGCAAGGCGGTCAGCGCGAGCAGCCAGACGAAGGTGCGGTCGCGGAGGACCTCGGCGTACCCTCCCCGGAGCCGCGCGGCCGCCGATCCGAGCGACGGTGACGGGACGAAGAGCAGCAGGGCCATGAACGCGACGAAGGTGCCGGCGTCCACCGCGAAGAGCAAATCGAAGCTCTCGGGTACCTGGGTCGTCGCGATCAGGCCGCCGACGAGGCCGCCGATGCCGAAGCCGAGGTTGTCGCTCACGCGGGTGAGCGCGTAGGCGACGGTGCGCTGCTCGCGCGAGGTGAGCGCCGCAAGCAGGCTCGAGTGGCTCGGCGCGAAGCCCGCGTTCCCGGCCCCGGCGATGGCGGCCAGAGCGAACGCCTGCCACGAATGCCGCACGAACGGGAAGCCGCCGTAGCCCGCCGCGAGCAGGGCGAGCGAGATCATCAGCGTCGTGCGCGCTCCGATCCGGTCGACGACCCGTCCCGCGAGCGGGCTCCCGACGAGGCCGATTCCCAGCAGTTCGGCGACCACCAATCCCGACGTGCCGAGGCCGATATCGCGCACATCATGCAGGTAGATGATCAGGAACGGGATCACGATCCCGTTTCCGAGCGAGTTGGCTACCCCCCCGGCCTCGAGCAGCCAGACGGGGCGTGGGAGCTGCGGTCTCAGCCCTCGGAGGTACGCGGCGACGGCATTCAGCGCCGCCAGAGGGTATCCCCGAAAGAGACAATTGCCTAGCGCGCTGATTGATTCGTCATCGAACCTGAGTGCGCGCGATAATTCGCGGAGAGGTTCGACCGGCGACTTGCGGAAGCTATTGCCCCTGAGCCCCGCCGGATGGACCGGCGGTCCGGGAACCGTGTCCTTCGAGTTCCCGTCTGTAGAAGTACCTGTCTCTCTGGCTCTACGCTGTGGGCATGAGCGCCTGTCCGAACTGTGGCCGAGAGAACGCAGCCGAGGCGAGGTTCTGCAGTGACTGCGGGACCCGCCTGACCACGGATCGAGTGGGCGCGCGCGAAGAACGGAAGATCGTCTCCGTCGTGTTCGTCGATCTCGTCGGCTTCACCGCCCGCTCGGAGAAGCTCGATCCCGAGGACGTGCGGGCGATCCAGACCCCTTATTTTCAACGGGTGCGGGCGGAGATCGAGGGCTTCGGAGGAGCCGTCGAGAAGTTCATCGGCGACGCGGTGATGGGTGTCTTCGGCGCGCCGGTGGCGCACGGGGACGACCCGGAGCGCGCCGTCCGCGCGGGGCTCGCGATCAGGGACGGCGTGGCCGAGTTGAGCGGTGGTGCGTCCGAGTTCGACCTGCAGGTGCGCGTCGCCGTCAACACGGGCGAGGCGATCGTCACCCTGGATGCCGACATGGCGCAGGGTGAAGGGCTGATCGCCGGCGACGTGGTCAACACTGCCTCGCGACTACAAGGTCTCGCTCCGGTGAACGGCGTGCTCGTCGGCGAGGAGACCTACCGTGCGACGAAATCGATCGTCGAGTACGAGGCCGTGGAGCCGGTGACCCTCAAGGGGAAGAGCTCGCCGGTGCCCGCGTGGCTTGCCCTCTCCGCATCCGCGCCTCCGGGAGAGCGCCGAGATAAGGGACAGCCGTTTGTGGGGCGCAACCACGAGCTTGGGCTGATGCAGCGGATCTGGGATCAATCCGTCGCAGAGCAGCGACCGCACGTCGTGACGGTCTTCGGGCCCGCCGGCATCGGCAAGAGCCGGCTTGCGCTGGAGTTCTCCGAGGCGGTGAGGGAATCCGGCGGGGAAGCGATCCGCGGACGGTCGGTGCCGTACGGGGAGACGGCGACCTACGGAGCCTTCACGCAGCACATCAAGCAGATCGCGCACATCTTCGACAGCGACCGCACGGCCGAGGCCTGGACGAAGCTCCGTGACGCTACGGCAGAGCTCGTCGGCGAGAGCGATTCCGCCGAGGTCGCGGAGCACATCGGCAGTCTGATCGGGCTGGAGATCGAGGCAAGCGCTGCGGGTCGGGAGGAGCTGTTCTACTCCGCGCGGCGACTGATCGAGGGGCTCGCCCGCCGGCAGCCGACGATGCTCGTGTTCGAGGACGTCCACTGGGCCGACGCGGGCACGCTCGATCTGCTCGAGACGCTTGCCTCGCGCCTGCGCGACGTGCCTCTGGTGATCTTGGCCCTAGCGCGCCCGGAGTTGCTCGAGCAGAGGCCGTCCTGGGGCGGGGGGCTGCCTGGGTACACGGCGCTGCCGTTGGAGCCGCTCGGCAAACCGCAGGCGCGGGAGCTTGCAAAGCGTCTCCTCGCCGACACGGGCCTCGAGCCGGAGGCGATCGTCGGGACAGCGGAAGGGAACCCGCTGTTCATCGAGGAGCTCGCCGCGGCCGTCTCGGAGCAGGGCGACGGAACGGGCAACCTGCCCACCAGCATTCGGGCGATCGTTTCCGCTCGGCTCGACGCGCTTCCCGAGGCCGAGCGAAGCGTCCTGCTCGACGCATCGGTTGTGGGGAAGGTTTTCTGGCGGGCGGCGCTTGCCGAGATGGGCTACGGAGGCGAGTGGCTCGGGCAGCTGCTCGACTCCCTCGAGGGCCGGGATTTCGTCAGGCGCGAGCCAGTGTCACGGCTGCGCGGGGAGCAGCAGTTCAGCTTCAAGCACGAGCTGATCCGCGACATCGCCTACGCAACGCTGCCGCGACCTGCTCGCCGCGATCGCCACGCGAGTGTGGCCGAGTTCCTCGAGGCGAGGACGCCCGAACTCGCGGCCGCGGCATCGGCTCTTGCGCACCACTGGCGCGAGGCGGGCGAGCCCGTGCGGGCGGCCGACCACCTGACCGTCGCGGGCGACCAGGCCGGACGCGGCTGGGCCAAGGACGAGGCGGTCGCGTTCTATCGCGACGCGCTCGCCGTCCTGCCAGAGGAGGAGAAGGAGCGGCGGCGCGGGATCACCCGCCGAATGGCCGTCGCGCTCCAGGCGGTGCTGCATGTCGCGGACGCAGAGCTGCTCGGGCGACGGGCCCGGCCCGCGAGCGCCGCCGATCAGTCCTGAGCGAGCGGAAAGTCGTCCGGCGTCACGTCGCCGGCTATCTCGTAGATCGCGACCACGTTGTGCATGCCCAGTTTCTCCGCGTGACCGCGGACGATCTCTTCGCTCGGCGCGTCGTAGATGCAGAACGACTTCACAGTTCCCGAGTCGTCGACGACCACGTGGCTGTGCTCCCAGGTGATCTCCGGGAAATACTCGTTCCGGACTTCTCTCGAGCGTCGCCCGATCTCTGGCATCCGGTCCTGCGTGACCTCGTAGGTCCGTTCGATCAGATATCTCGTCATGGGCAACAGCCTAATGATCGACGGGAGCCATCCTCAACCTGAAGAGGCAGCGCCGCGCACATCCGGCTCAACGATGTCCGGCCTAGCAAGAAGCCGGAGTGCTAGATCGCCTGACAGCCCTTGCTGCAGAAGCTGAAGCGCCGCATCCTCGGCGACTTCGACCTGGGCCGCGAGCAGTAGTGCCTCACACGGCGCCGCGCCCGCATCGAGGAACAAGGCCAGGCGGCCGCGCAGCAAGCATTCAGCCTCGGGCGCCGTCAGTTGTTCGAATTCCGCCGCAGTCACCGCCACTCCTTCTTGCACACCTACGCCAGTAGCGGTATCGACCGAGCCCGGGCTAGCGCCCTCCCTCGTTTGGGTACACCCAGTACTTGTGGTCAGAACCGACCTTTTCGAGCGGCGCTGACTCAGTCGGAGCCGGAGAGGGTCACGCTGGCTTCAAAACTCGGCAGCTGACGCTCTTCTCGGGCATCGACGACCGCGGCGCTCATCGCCGATCCACGTACGCTCCATGCATGCTCCTCTACGACAGCCCCGTCTCCGGCAACTGCTACAAAGTGCGCCTCTTACTCGCGCACCTCGGGATCGAGTACGAGCGGCGCGCGATGGACGTCGTCGACCGATCCAACCGATCGGCGGTCCTCGGTGGACTGAATCCATCGCTGCGTGTGCCGACGCTCGTGCTCGACGACGGGCGTGCGCTCGGCGAATCCGGCGCGATCATCTGGTACTTCGGGGACGGGACGCGCTTCGTGCCGCAGGACAGATACGAGCGAGCACGGGTGCTGCAATGGATGTTCTTCGAGCAGTACGACCATGAGCCTGCGATCGCGGTGGCGCGGTTTTGGCTCGCGTACTCCGGACGCGCAGACGAGGTGCGCGACCAGATTCCGGAGTGGCAGGCGGAGGGCAACCGCGCGCTCGCCGCGATGGAGCAGCACCTCGCGGAGCGTGAGTGGTTCGTCGGCGGCGGTATGACAATCGCCGACATCGCGCTCTACGCGTACACGCACGTTGCGAACCAGGGTGGCTTCGACCTCGAGCCCTACCCGGCGATCCGCGCCTGGCTCGAGCGCGTTTCCTCGCAGCCGGGGCACGTGCCGATCGAAGCATGACCGAAGACGATCGCTCAGAGGGGAAGCGGCAGGGCTGACACCAGCGCTCGCGCCCGCTTTTGGCCAGACGCAGGCGCGCTCACCATTGCCGCAGTAACCCTGCCGCGCCTGCTCGATACCCCGAGAGCATCAGCTCTAAGCGCGAGATCAGCGAAGGAGCGAGGCCACCGAGGAGGCTCGGTCAAGCACTCGGGATGACCCGGAATCGATCCCGGCCGGGTCGCAGGCTTTCGGAGCGCCCGCTATCCCATTTGACGAGGATCTGGAGTTGATCGGAGTAGAAGACGGTTCCGCGCTGGAGGATGCCTGTGCGCGGCCGCTCGACCCGCTCGCCTTTCCTTGGGATCCGCTCGCCGCCTCCGCGTTCGACACTCTCGTTTTGCTGTACGCGCATGGATGACTAGATCCCACTGGGTGGGGGATCTGGTGGCGCCTTCACGAACCTTTTACAGAGAGGTCGCTCGTGGGCGAGCGACGCGGCGAACGCCGACCCTCGGCTCATCCAAGGTTTGAACTATCACCGGCGGTCATCTTCGTGGAGTTGAGCCAGAGAGAGCGAATCGCCCTTAGCCGGAGTGGGTGTTCTCCCACTCGAGAGTCCACGCCGAATTCGCGAGGTTTCATTGCGCCTCGGCAGGGAACGCGTCGGTTAGCAATTTGCGTCTTTTCCTTCGGAAGGGGTTGATGGCGATGTTCGAACGAACGCGAACTGGCTTGCGAGAGATGCCGTCGAATGCCGCCTGGCTCGTGTCCCGGGCCCTGAAGCCGGCCGAGAACGCGGGACCGGCGCACGCGACCAAGGCCGAAAGATGACGGCCGCCGTGGTCGACGCCGCGCCGGTCGGCGACTCCGTCGAGATCCGCGCGAGGCGCGCCCACGACGCCGCGGAGCGCGCTCGGGACGCCGAGGAGCGAGCAGTCGAGGCCGCGCGGAGGTCTAAGGAGCTCGCCGACCGCGCCCGCGAGGTGAGCGAGCAGGGTCGCGCGCGCGTCAAGGGAGTCGATCAGGAGATGACTCGGCAGGTTAGACAGCGCGTAGCCGAGGCTCAGAAGTCCGCGGAGGAGTTCGTAAAGCGCGAGCGCCAAGCGGCCGAGGCGGAGGCCGAAGAGCAGCGACAGGAAGTCGAGGAGGAGGTCGAGGACGAGATCGCGGAAGCCGAAAGCGAGGCGGAGGCATCCCAGCAGCGAGCCGAGGAGCTCGTCGAGGACGCGACCGAGGCTCTGGCGGAGGCAAGACGGCTGGCTGACGAGGCCGCCCAGGCCGCGCGCTCAGCCGCGCAAGAAGCGAACCGCCAGGCTGAGCAGCTCCAAAACGAGGCGAAGCAGAGAGCGAGCGACGCCGAGGCACGCGTGAAGGCGGCCGAAGAGCTGCGCAAGCGGGCAGTGGCAACCGCGAAGCACACCGCGCG
>Ga0126306_10002247_pt1 | contig 10819 bp, 9 predicted proteins | sample Plot27_FD_92592 | JGI IMG/M metagenome (GOLD analysis project Ga0126306, IMG submission 92592) | Serpentine soil microbial communities from UC McLaughlin Reserve, CA, USA - Plot27 | ecosystem: Environmental > Terrestrial > Soil > Grasslands | place: USA: UC McLaughlin Reserve, Lake County... | reverse complement strand
CCTCTTTAGCTTCGCCGAACAGCATTTACCTTCTCCTTCGCCAAATTCACTCCTCATCAGAGAGTCTATGGACGGTCCTCTCCGCCCGGTAGTGAGGCGAGTCGTAATTTCAAGGTGACAAATGTCATCGGATCAGGCCGTTCGCGCCCTGAGAGGGCGGTCTGTGCAGGATGCCGGATACAAACTTCCTTACCCGGTGGCGAGGCACTGGACTTGCCCTCCACTATCCCAACATCAGTAAACCAGTTCGCCGGGGCGCGCATATCTCACTCCTCTCGGAGATCTCCTACCTCCGAGAGGAGAACCGCCGCAAGGACAAGACGTTCTTCCTCTAACGCAAACCCTGCACGGCTCGGATTTACTCTGATATCCAAAGACGGTAGGCTAGAGACAGCCTTCGAACTAGATCACAATGCCCGAAGTAGCTTCTCCAAATAGTGGACGTTACTCGTCGGTACCGGCGTCCGGTCCTACCTGCATAGTTAGTGGCTGCTCATCCGCTGCGTAGTAAGCGTAGGCGAGGATCCTCTCTACTTCCGAGGTAAGATCATGATCTCGGCTAGGCTCAGACCGAATCTTCCGCAGGCATATCGCTGATACCTTAACCGCGCGCGGCGCCCCCCGCCGCGATGTTCAGCAAGCATACGGCGTCGCTCAACGCTTCTACCGTATGGCGTACCCCGGCATCGCAGGTGAGCACCGTCTCCGCTCCGGCCTCGATTGCCTCGTCCGCGGCCGAAAAGCGGATCCGTCCCTCGCGAACGCTCAACGAGATGGGCCCCGCCGCCGAATGCTCATCGAGCCGGTCGCCTGCCTTCATCACCAGCAACACCAGGCTGAGGCCTTCTCCCTTGCGTAAGGTGATTGCGTTGCGCCGCCCCTCACTCTCCTCGCGCAGGCGCGAGATCTCAGCCTCCAGGTGGAAGCTCTGAAGCGCACCGCGCAGGGGACGATCGGGCCTCGGATGGGTTTCTGTCGACAAGCTGACCTCCTCTGACTCGAAACCCTTACATATTATTACAAATTAGGTAATGGTTTGGGGCCCCCTCGGTGAATCCTGTAATCTTCGGTCCAGGGATAAGAGGACAGGTCGAAAAGGACTGAGGCACGAACTCTTGGGAAGGAGCTTGGGGTTTGCAGCTGGAGTTGAGCAGCGAGGGGCGTTACGCTCTGAGAGCCTTGCTCTATCTTGCCTGGATCGGAGAGCTGGTGACGGCTGAGAAGATCTCGGCCGAGGCCCACATCCCTCGGCGCCTGTTGGCCCGCATCCTGGCCAAGCTATCCCACGCGGGCCTGGTCGAGAGCGAACAGGGCCGCGGCGGGGGCTCCCGGCTGGCGCAGCCCGCTACCAAGCTAACGCTCCGGGAGGCCGTGGAAGCCGTGGAAGGTCCATTCGCCGTTACCCGCTGCATCGTGGAAAACCGCGCTTGCGGAGAAGGTGCCCCCTGCGCCCTGCACGACGCCTGGGAAGAAGGCCAGCGGGCTATCCTCGAATACCTCGATACCCAGACCCTCGAAGAATTCCTCGTGCAGAACCCCTCCGGAAGGTTTCCTCCCAAGACCTAGCACGGTCGCGCCGACCCGCGTCGGCGGACCAGAACATCCGAAACCTTGCGCGCTCACCTGACCCATAGTTATATTACTAAATTAGTAATAGTTAGCCGGGATCGGCGATCCGGCGTCTGTGGAGGTGGCTCGTGGAGCGAGGATCTGGGCGGCGCGAGTTATTGGTCTCGAAAGGCTGGGTGCAGGCCGTGGCTCTGGTGGTCTTATTCGGCTTCTTCGTGCTCGGGTTGCTGGCTTACCGGACGTACTCGGGGCAGCCCCCAATTCCGGACCGGGTCGTGGACCCGCAAGGCGACGTCGTCTTCACCGACGAGGACGTCAGGGCCGGGCAGGGGGTATTTCTGAAGAACGGTCTGATGCAGTACGGCTCCATCTTCGGGCACGGCGCCTACCTCGGCCCCGACTTCACCGCCGATTATTTGCGCCGCTCTGCTCTCTCAGTGCGTGAGAGTTACGGCGGCGAGGGTTCGGACCGCGCAGCGTCGCACACCGTGGAGGACTTCAAGCAGAACCGTTACGATGCCGAGAGCGGGACGCTGGAGTTCAGTGCGCCGCAGGCTGCGGCCTTCGAGGAGCTTACGGAGCATTACGGGGGGTACTTCGGCGAGCCGACCACCAAGTATGGGCTCAGGCCGGAGGCGATCACCGACCGGGGAGAGATCAGGCAGCTCACCGCGTACTTCGCCTGGACGGCTTGGGCTGCGTCGGCCTTGAGGCCGGGGACCGACTACACGTACACGAACAACTGGCCGCCGGAGGCGCTCGTGGAGAACGAGCCGACGGCCAACGTCGTGGTGTGGAGCGTTCTCTCCCTGATCGCGCTCCTCGGTGGCATCGGGTTGCTCTTCGCCGCCTTCGGACGGTGGAACTTCCTCGGCTGGCGCGGGCGCGAGCAGGCGTCCCTCTCCTTCCGAACCCCCGGCGACGTGGCACTCACGCCCGCGCAGCGGGCCTACGCGTGGTTCTTCCTGGTAATGGCGGCTCTGTTCCTCATCCAGACGATGGTTGGCGCTGCCTCACAGCACTACCGAGCGGACCTCGCGAGCTTCTTCGGCATAGACCTCGCGCAGTTTCTGCCGTACAACCTCATGCGCACCTGGCACGTGCAACTCGCCATCTTCTGGGTAGCGACCTCTTTCCTCGCCGCCGGGATCTTCCTCGCTCCGATGATCGCCGGACGCGAGCCGCGGGGCCAGCACCTCCTCGCCTTCGGGTTGCTGGGCGCTCTGGCCATCGTCGTCTTCGGGAGCATGATCGGGGAGTGGCTCGGCATCTTCGGTCTTACGGGCGGCCTGTGGACCTGGTTCGGAAACCAGGGCTTCGAGTACCTGGACCTAGGCCGCTTCTGGCAGATACTGCTCTCGGTTGGCCTCTTTTTCTGGGCCGTGATGTTGTTTCGGGCGATGCGCGGGCGGCTGCGGCGCGAGCACATGGGCAACATGCCGTGGCTATTCTTCTTCGCCGCACTCGCGATCCCGGCGTTCTACGCCGTCGGGCTGCTTGCCCGGCCCGAATCGCACTTCACGACGGCCGACTTCTGGCGGTTCTGGGTCGTCCACCTTTGGGTCGAGGACTTCCTCGAGCTCTTCACGACGGTCATGGTCGCCTACATCTTCGTGCTGCTCGGGGTCGTGCGCGAGAAGGTGACCCTGACGGTCATCTATCTAGATATTTTGCTCTATTCGGCGGGGGGTGTGATCGGGACGATGCACCACCTCTACTTCTCGGGCACGCCCGCCGAGCATATGGCCCTGGGTGCGTTCTTCTCGGCGGCGGAGGTGATCCCCCTGACCTTCCTGACCGTGGAAGCCTGGAGCTTCCTACAGCTCGGGGCGCGGCAGGAGTCGAGGTCGCGCACGCCGTTCCCGCACCGCTGGGCGGTCATGTTCTTGGTCGCGGTCGGTTTCTGGAACTTCCTCGGCGCCGGGATCTTCGGCTTCCTCATAAACCTGCCGATCATCTCCTACTACCAGATAGGTACGGCTCTGACCGCCAACCACGGCCACGCAGCGATGATGGGCGTCTACGGGATGCTCGCGGCGGGGCTGGCGCTCTTCTGCCTGCGGTACCTGATTCCTGAGGAGCGCTGGTCGGAGCGGGCGGCCAAGATCAGCTTTTGGTCACTCAACATAGGACTCGCCTGGATGTGCTTCGCTACGCTCTTCCCCCTGGGCATCCTGCAGCTCTACCAGTCGGTGAGCGTGGGTTACTACGAGGCCCGCACGCTCGAGTTCCTGACCAACGAGACGAACGCCCTCCTCGAGTGGATTCGCCTGCCGGGCGACGTGGTCTTTATCGTCGGCGGCGTATTGCCGCTCCTGTACCTCTGCTACCTCGGCGTGCGCCATACGGTTCCGCGAATGACGATGGAGGAGCCGGAGGACATCCTGTTCACCGAGATCTCCGAACCCGAGACGGCCGGGCCGAGGGAGCGATGAACATCCACCCCGAGGTGTTCCTCGCTGTGGCGTATGCTGTCCTCCTTCTCGGCGTCGCCGTCGGGCTCGACCTCCTGGCCCGCCACTCGCACGCCCGCTCGGAGCGCTACCGCACCGCCGGGTTCGCCTACCACCCTGCGCACGATGCCTGGATCTGCCCAGAGGACCAGCTCCTCGTCAGGAGCGAGGTGGACCACGAGCGCCGCCTCATCCGCTACCGGGGGAGACCTCAGATCTGCAACCACTGCCCAGCCAAGACTGAGTGCACCGACTCCGAGGAAGGACGGGAGGTCGTGCGCGCCGTTGACCCTTGGCCCCACTCCGAGGCGGGACGCTTCCACCGCGGTATCTCGCTAGCCGTCGTCCTCATAGCCGGCCTGATCCTCACGGCCGAGGCGCTCCGCAACCACGCTCCCTTGGAACTGGCCATCCTCGGGGCCACGCTCGTGATGGTTGCGCTGATGGCTTGGCACCTCCACTCCGCCTTCCGTGCCACCCCGGCCAACTTCCCGGCTCCCCAGACCCCGCCTATCACCATCCCCGAGGAGACCCTCAGTACGGGTTACAGAAAGAGCAAAGAGACGCGTCGTTGAGCGCGGAGCAAGCAACCGCCGGTGGCCGAGACAAGATTCTCCTGAGGTTGATCAATGCTCACCAAGAAAGTGAGCAAGACTGCCCAGGCAGGCTCTTTCGGCGCTCGCTACACTCCAGGCCTCTTATGGACCAGAGGCTCTGCGGCTGCCGGTGCTTGTACTCTGCCGGGTTCGGGCAAGGGCTGGGCGAGAGGACGGCTCTGCAGGGCTTCGGAGACGAACAGAATTTAGAGAGGCCTTCGTGACCAGGCAGAAATCTTCATCCCCAAACCAGCGCAGGTTCGACTTGCTTCTCGTTGGCGTCGTCTCCTTAGCCGCCGTCACGGTTGCCTTCCTCGCCTGGCTTAGCGAGACGGGCGTCGGCGGTGGGACGGTTCTTGAGGGAGGGGCGGAGGCGCAGGAGCTTCTGGCGGGCATCCCGCAGAGCGGAACCACGCTCGGCGAGGAGGATGCGCCGGTCACCATCCTCCTCTACGAGGACTTCCAGTGTCCCGCGTGCACCCAGTTCCTCCGGGAGACATTCCCCGACCTCGTCGAGCGCCACGTGGAGCCTGGTGAAGTGAGGGTCGTCTCCCAGACGCTCGCCTTTCTCGGCCCCGCTTCGATCTCGACCGGGATGGCAGCCCTCGCTGCCGGGCAGCAGGATCGCTACTGGAACTACGCCGCGCTGCTCTTCTTGAATCAGGGGCCGGAGAACAGCGGCTACGCGACCGACGAGTTCCTGATGGATCTTGCGAACGAGACGCGCGGATTGTACGTGGACCGGTGGAACAAGGCGCGGACCTCAGGCTCGGTCGAGTCGGAACTCGAGGCCGTCGAGTCGAGGGCGCGGGCGGATGAGGTTTCGTCGACGCCGACCCTCGTCGTCAGCGGTCCCGGAGGCGAGAGAAAGCTCGTCGGAGCGGTGCCCATAGACGAGGTCGAGACGGCCATCGAGGATGTTGGGGCTTCGTGAGCGAGAGGCGCACACGCGCCCTGCTAGCCGCGCTATCGGTGGCGGGACTCTTGGTCAGCGCCTACCTCACGTGGAGCCACCTGCAGGGGGTAGCGCCCGCGTGCGTGGGGGGCAGCGGCGGTTGCGAGGCGGTACAGACGAGCCGCTACTCACAGATTGTGGGGATACCCGTCGCGGCGCTCGGACTCGCCGGTTACGCCGGCCTGCTGGTTTCAGCTCTGATCAAGGGAGAGGGCGGGATCTTCTTTGGCCTGTTCGTCGCCCTCGTGGGCGTCCTGTTCAGCGCGTACCTCACCTGGCTCGAGCTGTTCGTGATCGGAGCCGTCTGCCAGTGGTGCGTGGTGAGCGCCGTCCTCATGGTGTGGTCCTTGCTCCTCGCCGCCCTGAGGGTCAAGCGTCTCCAAAGCCGGTGGACGTGAGCGGTCGAGCCAGGCCGTGCGCACTGCTCGACCCTCCAGATCCGACGACGGGGTTCTCGGCTCGGGAGGTGACGTAACCATGACGCGACCGGGCATTAATGTCGTTGGCTCAGAGGTAGTCGGGAGGTGGGGGCGTTGAGCCAGGTCGTCCACGTAGTGCACGTGGTCCTCGCGGGGGTGTGGCTCGGGGGCGTCGTCTTCACGACGGCGGTTGTCTCGCCGGCGCTCAAGACGATCAAGTGGAGCGAGGCCGAACGGGTAAGGGTGCGCTCGGCGATAGGGAGGCAGTACGCCCGGGTGGGGAGCGCGAATTTGGCCCTGCTTCTACTCTTCGCCGTTCTGGATGGGTTCTTCGGCGGATTCGAACCGGGTTTGTACGCGGAGTATGTACTACTGCTCTTGCTCTGCAGCCTCGTGGCCGCGCACGGCGCGTACTTCGGGTGTCGTTTGGCAAGGTTAGCCGGGGCCGAACGGGAGGCAGGGAGCGAAGAAGCGGCCAAATCCTTCGCCGAGCGGCGCCGCTCGCTTCAGAGGCTCTCTCTGCGGGTCTCCCAACTGAACGTGCTGGTCAGCGTGGGCGTCATGATCCTCGCCGTCGGTGCGCTGGCGGGATGATGTTCGTCGGAAGGGGAAAGAGCCCCTCGCGAAGGGACTCGGACCCGGAGAAACAGTATGATGACGTGGTAGCGACGAGAGCATTCAGGGGGTAGGTCTTGGAAGGTGCGTTGACGGTATCGCGCTTGCAGTTCGCGTTCACGGTGACCTATCATTACCTCTTCCCTATGCTCACCATGGGGCTCGCGCTGCTCATCTTCGTCCTGAAGAGCGTCTACATGCGCAACCGCGGCGAGCTCTACAACACGGGGGCGCGGTTCTGGGGCAAGATCTTCGCGGTCACCTTCGTCATGGGCGTCGTCACCGGCATCCCGCTCGAGTTCCAGTTCGGGACCAACTGGGCCGCCTTCTCCAGGTACGCCGGGGACATAATCGCCCAGACTCTGGCTATGGAAGGGGCGTTCGCGTTCTTTTTGGAGTCCGCGTTCGTGGGCTTGTTTCTGTGGGGGGAGCGCAGGTTCGGACAAAGGGTGCACTGGTTCTCGTCGCTCATGGTCTTTATCGGGACCTGGGCCTCGGGCTACTTCATCATCACGACCAACGCCTGGATGCAGCACCCTGTCGGTTACACGACGCTCGAGAACGGCAACATAGTGCTTGACGACTACTGGGCTGTTCTGTTCAACCCGTGGATGTTCCCCCAGTACGCGCACAATATGGGCGGGGCCGTGGTCTGCGGGGCGTTCGTTATGGCCGGTCTCGGGGCCTTCTACGTGCTGGGGCGCCGCCATGAGGAGTACGGACGTGTCTTCCTCAAGGTGGGAGTAATAGCGGGGGTGCTCGCGAGCATCTGGATGCTCTTTCCCACCGGCCACTTCTCGAGCGAGCAGGTCGCCGAGCACCAGCCGGTCTCTTTAGCCGCGATGGAGGGGCTCTTCGAGTCGGAGAGGCAGGCCGGCGTGGTCCTTATCGGCCAGCCGGACGTGGAGAACACGACCATAGACAACCCCATCGTCATCCCGCGCGCCCTCAGCTACCTGATCTACCAGAACTGGGACGCCGAGGTGAAGGGCCTCGAAGCGTTCCCGGAGAAGAACTGGCCGGACAATATCCCGCTTCTCTACTACAGCTACCACGTCATGGTGGGCCTGGGGACCTTCTTTATAGGGATCATGCTCCTGGCGACATTTTTGCTCTGGCGCGGGAGGCTCTACGAGTCGCGCTGGATGCTCTGGATCCTGATGCTCGCCATACCCTTCCCCTTTATCGCGAACACCGCCGGGTGGTTCACGGCCGAGCTCGGGCGCCAGCCCTGGCTAGCCTTCGGCCTCTTCCGCACCCCCGAGGGCGTCTCGCCCCTGGTCTCCTCGGGGAGCGTGCTCTTCACCCTCATAGGCTTCGCGGGGATGTACCTGGTCATGGGACTCCTGTACATCCTGCTCATGGTGCGGGAGGTCGCCCACGGCCCCGAGGCAGAGGCGGAGACGCTGGAGTCTCCCGAAGGCGTGACGGCCTAGAGACCGACAGGAGGAACGGTGGATACGGTTTGGTTTATCTGCGTAGCGTTCATGATCGCCATGTACGTCCTCCTGGACGGCTTCGACCTCGGCGCCGGAGCCATACACCTGTTCGCCGCGAGAAACGACCGGGAGCGCCGGACGATCATACGCGCCATCGGCCCGGTGTGGGACGGGAACGAGGTCTGGCTCATCGCGGCGGGCGGCACCCTGTTCTTCGCCTTCCCCGCCCTCTATGCCTCCGGCTTCTCCGGGTTCTACCTGCCGCTGATCATGGTGCTCTGGTTCCTGATGATCCGGGGTCTCTCAATAGAGCTGCGCGGGCACATAAAGGACCCCATGTGGACCTCATTCTGGGACGTTATGTTCTTTATCGGGAGTGCCCTGCTCGCGATCTTCTTCGGCGCCGCCTTAGGCAACGTCGTGCGCGGGGTACCGCTCGACGAGAGCGGGAACTTCTTCCAGCCGCTGTGGACCGACTTCAGCCCCTTCTCCGAGACCCCAGGCATCCTGGACTGGTACACGATCCTGATCGGGCTCCTGGCCCTCACGACGCTCGTGGTGCACGGCTCGAACTTCGTAGCGGTCAAGACCGAGGACGAGCTTAACGCCCGCTCGCGCCGGATTTCGCGCCTATTCACCCTCGCGACCGCCGCGCTTACCGCGCTCGCCACCCTGGCCACCTTCTGGGTAAGCCCCTGGATGCTCCAGGGCTTCAACGAGCGGCCCTACGGGTACGTGCTCCCGCTCATCGCCATAGCCGGGCTTGTCGGGATGGTCTTCTTTAATCTCAGAGGAGACGACAGGAGGACCTTCCTCTCGTCCAGCGCCTACATAATCGGGATGCTGACCAGCACCGTCTTCGGCGTCTACCCCCGGGTCCTGCCCGCCGTGAGCCCCGAGAACAGCCTCACGATTCAGAACGCGGCCGCCTCCGACTACGGCCAGGCGGTCGGCTTGGTGTGGTGGAGCATCGGAATGGTGTTCGCCGCGATCTACTTTATCGTCATCTACCGCCTCTTCCGCGGCAAGGTGCGCGTGGAAGACGAAGGGTATTGAGGCCCGAGCGCCGCCGATGAACAGAGGCCTTCTGCGGCAGGTGAGGTCCGCGCCCGCCTCTCTAAGCCTGACAGTAGCGCTGGGACTTCTGGTCGCCGTCGCCACGATCGCCCAGATGGTCTTCCTTAGCAAGACCGTGGACCACGTGTTCCTCAAAGGTGCGGGTCTCGAGGAGGTGAGCGCGCTGCTTCTCCTCCTGCTCGGCGCCTCGGTCCTGCGCTCCGGGCTTCTGTGGGCGCGCGAGGCCGCCGCCCAGAGGGGCGCCGTCCGGATCAAGTCCGAGCTAAGGGAGCGCCTTTTCGCGCACATCCTGCGCCTGGGTCCCGCGTTCGCGCGGGGCGAGCGCACTGGCGAGCTTGCTACCACGACGACCGATGGCGTCGAGAAGCTGGAGGCGTACTTCGGCAGGTACCTGCCCCAGACGGCTCTGAGCGTCTTCGTTCCGCTCCTGATCGCCGGCTACATCTTTCTGCAGGACCCTTCTAGCGCCGTCCTGCTGCTCGTTACGGCGCCGGTCATCCCCATCATGATGCTCCTGGTCGGCAGCTACGCCGAGGAGCACATGCAGCGTCAGTGGGCGGCGCTCTCGCGCATGGGCGCCAGCTTCCTCGACGCCCTCCAGGGCCTTACCACCCTCAAGGTCTTCGGCCGCAGCGCCGCCGAGTGCGAGAGGGTGGCCGCGGCCAGCGAGGAGTTCCGGGGGCGCACGATGAAGGTGTTGCGCTACGCGTTTCTCTCGGGCTTCGTCCTCGAGTTCATGACCGCGATGGCCATAGCGCTAGTCGCCGTGACGCTGGGGGTGCGCTTGATCTCCGGGAACATGCCGTTCGAGGAGGCCTTCATCGTGCTGCTCCTCGCCCCCGAGTTCTACAGGCCGCTGCGCGAGCTCGGAGCCTACCGCCACGCCGGGATGGAGGGGAGCGCCGCCGCCGACCGGATCTTCGAGATCCTGTCCACCCCCGTGCCGACGCGCGAAGGTGCGGGGGCTTCGGCCTGTGCCGCAGGCGACATCACGGTCGAGTTCTCCGGCGTCGGTTACACCTATCCCGGCAACGAACGTCCGGCGCTCTCTGCCCTCGCCCTTACCCTCCCGGCCGGAACCCGAACCGCCCTCGTCGGACGCAGTGGGGCTGGCAAGAGCACGCTGGTCAACCTGCTCCTGCGCTTCATGGACCCGGAGTCCGGTGCGATCCTGGCGAACGGCGTACCCGTTGATAAGCTGGCCGCGAAGACCTGGCGTCAGAGCCTGGCACTCGTGCCGCAGAGGCCACACCTCTTCTACGGGAGCGTGCTCGAGAACATCCGCCTGGCCCGTCCCGAGGCGAGCCGTGAGGAGGTGGAGCGGGCGGCGGAGCTTGCGGGGGTCGCGGAGTTCATCCGGCGGCTGCCAGAGGGTTACGAGACCCGGATCGGGGAGCGCGGCTCGCGCCTGAGCGGGGGCGAAGCGCAGAGGGTGGCCATCGCCCGCGCCTTCCTCAAGGACGCTCCGGTGCTCGTTATGGACGAGCCCACCTCAGGCCTCGACCCGGAGAGCGAGCGAACGATCCGGGCCGCGCTCGAGCGCCTCGCCCGGGGCCGGACGGTACTCATAATTGCCCACCGCCTGAACACCGTCTACGGGGCGGACTGGATCGCCGTTCTCGATGGGGGCAGACTGGTCGAGACCGGCACCCACCGGGAGCTGGTCCGCCGCGGCGGCCTCTACGCCCGCCTCGTG
>Ga0126306_10002246_pt1 | contig 10823 bp, 12 predicted proteins | sample Plot27_FD_92592 | JGI IMG/M metagenome (GOLD analysis project Ga0126306, IMG submission 92592) | Serpentine soil microbial communities from UC McLaughlin Reserve, CA, USA - Plot27 | ecosystem: Environmental > Terrestrial > Soil > Grasslands | place: USA: UC McLaughlin Reserve, Lake County... | reverse complement strand
TCCTGCGAGAAGATCTTCTATTCTTTTACCTTCAAGTATAACCCAAAGATAACCATAAGAATCAGTAACAGTGCGATAGGTTAGTTCAAAATCTGTCTTGCTTATATCAAGAAACCGCTTAATGTCGTCTTTCATTTCATTAAAATACATCCCACTGATACTTTTAAGACTCAATGCACATCTTCCAGAATTTTTTAGACCTATCTTGCTCTCTAGAGTTAGATATGCTGAAGAGAGCGAAAAAAGGACATCAGAATCCGTTTTTGGATTATAGTTCTTTTTTAAAAATTTTCCAAAGAATCTCAACTCATGGATGCCTCCATCTCCATGAGTTTTTGTACTCTCTTTTCAGTAGGGGGATGAGTCGAGAAAAGATTGCTGATCGTACTTCCAGAAATAGCTGGTATAATAAAAAATGCATTTAATCCTTCTACTTGTCTCAAGTCTTTTGTAGGAACTCGGCGCATATTACCACTTATTTTCATCAAAGCATTAGCCAATTTGACAGGTTTTCCTGTCATCTGGGCAGCTCCCCTATCAGCTGAAAATTCCCTATATCGAGAAATTGCCCTAATAATAAGAAAACTGATAGCCCATACTAGAACAGCTACCACTATCACGATTATCATAATGCCGCCACTATTTCGGTCTCTTCCATATCCCATCCCACCATGTAATCCGCCATAGAATCCAAACTGCACAAGATACCATGCAATGGTAGGCAAAACACTTACAAGCGTTAATACAAGTGCATCTCTATTTCTAATGTGTGTTAGCTCGTGTGCTATGACGCTTTCTAACTCTTCTGGATCGTCTAGACTATCCATTAAACCTGTTGTAACTGCCACTACAGAGCTCTTCTTACTTTTCCCTGTCGCAAAGGCATTAGGCATGTTTGTATTTATCACTGCTATCTTTGGTTTAGGAAGGTTATTTCTTGCAACTATTCTTTCTACCATATCATGAAGTTTTGGAAATTGATCTCTTGTGACTATCTTTGCTCCAGACATCCATAGCACTATTTTGTCTGAGAAATACCACTGTGCTAGAACTATCAAAAATGCAATTATCGTTATAGGAATAATCCCAAGACCAAGATACGCAAGTACACTTAGAAATACCGCAATAATTAAGCCAAGAATTGCAAAACAGAGGATCATCCTAATGGTTAGGCCATTATCTCTCCTTTGCCATGATGGGGTTCTTGAAATAGAACTCAACTGTATCAGTAATTGTACAGTAACCACTTTTAATTATTTGCTTGATTGATTTATAAAATGCTCGAGACTATCAATTGCTCTCTCAAGTATATCTTCTTTTGGAAGATAAACTATTCGGAAGTGGCTCGCGCCAAATGCTGTTCCAAATCCTGAACCGTGCACCGTCAGGACTCCAGTATTGTTAAGTAGATCTATAACAAAATGCTTGTCATCTTTCCATCTATGATTAAGATCAATTTTTGGAAAAACATAAAAGGCGCCACGAGGTATCCTACATGAAACACCTTTTATTGCATTTAGACGTTTTACTGTATAATCCCTTCTTCTGCGCAACTTTTGCACCATATCTGCAATATGTCCTTGGGGTCCTCGTAATGCTTCTACTGCAGCAATTTGTACGGGCAAATTAGTAGATATTCGTACTCTTGCAAGTTTTGGAATATTCTTTCGCAGTGCATCCAATTTTTTAGAATCGCTATTCATGCATATATACCCACAACGCCATCCACTCATTAGGTATGCTTTTGAAAAACCATTAAGAAGTATGACTGGAGCATCTCTTGCCACTTTTCCAATTCCAGTAAATTGATCATCGAAAACTATTTTGTCATAAATTTCATCACAGATTACATATAGATCATGTTCGGCTGCAACATCAATTATCTGTTGAAGGCTTTTCCGGTCAAATACCTCTCCTGTAGGATTATTTGGACTAATTATACATATTGCACGCGATTTTGAAGTTATTTTTGATAAAAGATTCTCCAGATCTGGTTTACCATCTTCATGCAGTTTGAATTCAACAGGCCTTCCTCCATAAAATTTCACATATGATGAATAAGGCGGATAATAGGGCCCCGGCATAAGAACCTCTGTGTTAGGATCAACAACAGATGATAAAGTCATCTCAAGACCTTCAGAAACACCATTAGTAACTAAAACATCTTCTTCTATTATCGATAATCCTTTTTGTGATTCTTTCTCTACAATAGCCTTACATAATTCAGGCAACCCTTCTGATTTAGTATAATAGTTCTCATCATTTTTTACAGCTTCAATTAATGCAAGTTTAATATGTTCAGGAGTCTTGAAATCATATTTCACTGGATCTCCAATATTTAAATAGATTATTTGTTTTCCAGATTTTTCATAATCACTTGCATATGAAATGATATCACGAATAGCATATTCTACTTCACGCGTCCTATCAGAGACTTTCAATTGATACATAAAAGAAAAGTTTACTAGGATAAATTGTTATTTGTCTAACGATAAAGTATGAAAAATTTAGTTATGTGAATTAAAGGTATATCTCAATCGTACGATTATATTGTCACATAATATTAACTACGAACAATACGAAAAATCTTTGCTGATGTCTAGTTGTAGTTTTTTACACCATTATAGACCACATAAGAGCAAGTTAATGCTAGAACATATCGGTTACTCAATGAGTTATTATAATATTAATAATAAAAACAAAATGACAATTAATTTGGAACATCTGCCAATGATAGATTCCAGACATCAGGGTAATCATCTTTTGCGACTGAGCAAAGATGAATAAACAAGACATACTTTGAAGGTTTCCTTACTCGTTAATGAAATCTGCTACAGCATTATTAAAAATTGCTGGTTTGTCAACATGTGGCCTATGACCAGAATTTTCAAGGAGTATCAATCTGCAATTTTTCATCTTTATGAAAGGTTCAATAAATTTTACAGGGATTATACGATCTTCTTTTCCCCAAATCAATAGTGTCTTTGCCTTTATTTTATGTAAACGCCTGTTTAGTCTTGGTGAATGAGCGCTACCTCTAAGAGCAGACAGGAATGCCTCCTTTGCTCCAGGCACAGACAACTTTTGATAAACTACCTGTGCGTAATTTTCATCAACAAGACTGTCATCTACAGAAGATAATGCTCTCTTTACTTCTTGGATGGTCCTTGCTTTTAATATATTAGTATACTTTAGCAAAGAAGGTGTTCCTCTAAACGAAATAGGCGATGCACCTGCCGGGCTTACCAAAACAAGTTTGCAAACTATCTTATAATAATGTATTGCGACTTCCGCTGCAATATGGCCTCCAAGTGAAGAGCCGACAATAGATACAGGACTTGATATCTTTAAAGAATCAATGAACTTTGCAATGAATTTTGTATAAAAATTTATTGTATAATTGATTTGTGGTTTATCGCTAGAACCAAATCCTGGAAGATCAACTGCAATTACTCTGAGTTGCATTGTTGAAAGTATGTCAATATTATTGATCCAACTCTCTATCGACCCACCTAAACCGTGAATAAGCAACATAGATTTGCCTTTCGACTTTGTATCTATATAACGAATATGAAGGTTATCAACCTTCAAAAAGTGAAAATCCATATTGTATCAATTGAATATTATATTTTATTTAGTATAAAATGCCTTTTTTATTAATGACATGGTTATTTGAAGATAACATTTTCATAATTAAAATACTCTCAATACCTACAAAACCATCTTTCAAGTATAATTTGGACATTATCTTATTACAGATGTTTCTATGTTGTTTCCTGTTTCAATAACATCTTAGGCTATTTCTTAAAGATATTGCCTTATCATAGAGGATTCATAAAAAACAGCGTCATTGATAATAACATCATGCAATAATATATTGTTTTAGCACATTTTAAGAATAAGAATTTTATAACTGGTCTAAAATTGCAAGTATATATTATGAATAATAGCAAATCCAACTTAACTCTTACTGACACTGAATGGCAAACTGTCTTAGACGCTCTCAGTAACACAATTTTTAACCAAGATCTCACCGAAGAAGCTAGGAAAAACGCAAAGGAATTGTTTTTGAAGCTACAAAAGGAGCTTCCTAATAAGTGAATTAGTTGAAATCTACTCAACATGTCACCCCAACATCTGTCACAATTTTTATTATTTAAAATTCAAAGACTATTCTTGATAAATTATTATCACTAATATGTAAGAGATAGCCCGAAGCAGATTTTGCTATCCTCTTTGCTATTGAAGAACCTTTTCACCTTTATCTAGAGTAGTAATATTAATTGCCTGCTCTATAGTAGATACGAAAATAACTCCATCGCCATGTTCACCTGTCCTAGCAGACTCTGTAATCGCCTGAATAACAGAATCCATCCGATCATCAGGAACAATAATTTCGAATTTTGCCTTTGGAAGAAGATCATAGGCAACAGGTTGGCCTCTCCATTGTAAATGGAGTTCTCTTTGTTTACTCCATCCTGAAACAGTAGAGATTGTCATGCCACCGATTCCCAATTGTCTAAGGCGCTCCTTGACTAAGGGCATTCGTTCAGATCTTATAATTGCATCTATCTTCTTCATAATGACGTCAATATGCAATTAGTCTTAAAATGTTTATGGTGATATTGTATTTGAAACTTAGGTCAATAATTAAAATTACTTCTTCCTAAGAAGATAAAAGCAAGAAGTCTTGAGTCATTTCGATGCTCTAGTAGCATATCATTAGTTGTGACGATAGATATTTTTTCGAGATATTTTATTGTCTCCTGTCTAGAAGTAATAGTGTTTTTGTTCCAAATACTTCGAACCAAATGAGCATGCATGCATAATCAATTCCCTTTACTTTCTTTTTTCTGATATATGCCATAGATTAATTTAATAATATTCATGCTAATAATTTTAAAGAACTTCACTATGCTGACGTCCCCATTCTTTTCTTATTCTCCATTCTTCATTATTCATTATTCTATCAATATTAACTATTGTAGTTACATATTCAATATTAATCATAGAATAAGTAAGATATTCTAAGGACGTTAATTGTGGCTTTATTTAACTCTCCATCTCAATCTAGTTTGAAAAATAATAAAAATAAATCATATATAGTTTAAATGTATAATCAACTATAGTATTAGTGTCACGCTCCGCCTTTATCTCGTCACCTGGAAAAAACTATTACCACTTGTTATGTATGATCTTGAATTCCATCTACCTAATGTAATGCATTTTTGATCAAATAATACCACACACTATTATCAATGAGAGGTTGACGCTGTTCTCAGTAATATTAACAACATTAGTTAACTTTTTTTCAAGTAATATATAATTCAAAGTGCTCACTGTGAATGGTATGTTAGGTGATATCGATATAAGAAAGATGATCGAAAAGACACTTGATAAAATATATGATGACTTCCAGGATGTAGACAAGCATAATCCTGACAGAATTCATGCTCTTGAAGTATCTAGATGTACTCGTCTATCATACTATGAACGCAAAGATCCACTCCTTGGTGATAAAACTGCAAGGATGTCCAGCCTGCTTAAGGATAGCATCAGAAGGACTTTTAATAATGTTCATGGTGAATACAAAGTTGATAATTTAATACTTGAAGTCAATGCCGATATGGTGATCAATGAAGAATTTATCTTAAGGTTTGAAGTTGTAGCAAATCTTCCTGAAATTCCTCATCCACGAGACCTTTTATATCTTAATGCATGTCTTTTCGCCTTTAACAAAAGTGATGGAATTATAATGTATATTAATTTGGAAGGAAAAACCATCGGATTTTCTGTTACTAAAAACAATAGGATGTTTGAAGAGATTATACGACGAACACGCGTATTAAATACATTATTGAAGGAAAGCAAAGTCCCCATAGTAGAGCCGTCTGATCTATGCCTAACATGTAAGTATTATCAGAGATGCTATTATAGAGAAAAGAAAACTTCCAACTTTTCACTGGAAACTTTGCTTGGTATTGGAAAAAAAGGGAATGATTAGACAATACTACTACTAAGAGAAGTAGCATTACTCTGACCTTTGTTTGGCCACATCCATTACTACATGTTAGCTCCTGCTCCAAAAATGATAGATAATAGTATCGAAAAATCTAGTTGAGTATATATGAAATATTTCACCCTCATCTAAGAAGTACTCTAAAAGTTTTATCCTATCTGATAGTCAGATTTTATAAAATAAATAATAATAATAAATAATAATTAAATGCTGAATCAACTAAAAGGATCAACTTCAGTAAAAATTACTTGTTTAAAGAACAGAGACTTTTGATTAATTGTTCATCATCTACTTCCCTCTTGTTGTTAAATCTTTACATTTCTATAGGTAATAGCACTCCTCATATTATATAATGACGTATTAAAGTGTCAAGTATTTGCTTTCATGTAACTTTGGTTATTGTCATTTTTTTGCAAACAATAGAAAAGATAAAGGACAGATAAAAGAAAGGGAATTATATGCTGCAATATTAACCGATTATTGTCTCTTATAAAAGAAAAAAATAAAATTATATAAAAGATCGGATCTCTGTCTTGCACAGAATGGACAAGTACATCGCGGACAAAAATTTGTCCACAACTTTGCCCACATCGTTATTTTTTGCGCCCTTTCAAAAGTTAAGTATTAAAAAATAACTTTAACGCTTATGCAAGTACTGAAGCCGAACCAAAGAAAAACAGTAGCTTTCAAGTAACAGAAAAAGAACACAATAATTTATAACACTACGCTAACTTATTTTACAATCCGAGGGTAGCAGATCCAAATAGGTCCACCAAGACTGATATTGGAAAAACATTATATTGGCTTGCTAAAAGAATGCAACTTGCTCATATATCGCTCAGTATGGTATCATAATATATTAATGGAATGCCAATTGAAACTCCTTATCTCCCCCCGTTGCTTGGAAACTTGAAGTCTGTTTATACGAATATGTTCCGTTTATAATATAACTAGCACTGCCATCTACTACCTCGTCCCAGGTAGCAGCATTCATGTCATTTCTTTCTACAGTTTGAACATCTTTTAAAGTTACTGTACCATTTCCTATAATAGGATAAATTCCTTCTTGTGAAGCTACAAATCCTTCTGGCTTTTCTCCAATATCTCCAGAAACTATACGCATATTATCTACAAAAACATTATATCCAATTGCTTCAAGAATTACAGTTCCCATGTTTGGATTATATGCATCAAAAACAACTTGAATCTCTGCAATTCTATCGGCAGTTTGGTTTGCAGTGACATTTTTGATCGATAGTTCGATTGCCTCTATATTCATCAGTGCTCCCTGATTAAACCCCTGTCCACTAGAGTTATTATTACTGAAAATTCCTGTACTCATAATGAGAAATATCGCTACTGCCACTGCAGCAATACCCCCGCCGGCTGCGTAAATGGCCTTTGTGTTCATATGATGTTCATGATTGTGGTTCTTTATAAAGGGAGAGAGAGATACGTCGCCTCATAGAACAATGTTACCTATATATACTATAATAGTCACGGCTGATTATAATATTATTTATTGGTTTATATCATAGAACTAAGCCGTTGGCATCAATTATACTAGTAGCATAATATAACAGTCATTTAACATCCTCTTGATATCCCTCCATTCCAATACAAACTTTATTGAAATATGATAGTTGATCCAATTTTTTACGTATTGGGATATCTTCACTTTTTAAGCTAATGCAATTTCTTTAAATGATTTATCATAATGACGCATCGAGCATAACCTATATCTTCGTATATTTTGCAGCCATTATCAATACATATATCTGAAGTTAAGTTTCTTGCTTCACCATTTTGGATATCGCGATGGATTTTCTTCTGAACCAGGATATCAGAATATTTTAAATTTTTTAGCAATTTTTTCTACATTCTAGCTTAAATGCAGAGGCCACGAATAGACTCAATTGATTTACCGTGAGACTGCAGAATTCTATAAAGAATTCTATAAAATATGAGGAATTCCTTTTCTTCTCTCATCGATATTGTATTATAGCCATATCATTATGATTCAGATTGTTTCTTCTTAGGCTTGGACATGGTGTAAAATCCATGAGCAGAAATTAGAAATGCAGCAAGAGACATTTTGGTGGCAAATACAAGATTCCACGGCGTTTTGGGATTAGGATACGCTACGTTTATGTCATCAAGCCTTATTACTCCTTTTATTGCATCTGCTGTGATCAGGGAATTCCATACGATAAAGTTGTAAATGAATTCATACAGAGCTACTACTGCTATAGATAAGACAATCAATTGTAAGATCGACTTGACAGATTTAGGAATATATTTTACTTTCTCTCCGCCTAGTCTGGTTACACAATACCATCCCAGCACAGATACTATCATTAAATAAGTGACAAGTTTCGCAAATCCAGGGAATGGAAATTCTGTGTTTACTAGTACTTCACCAATAACCACTCTTCCTGTAACAAGGTATTCTATTGTGCTAATATAGAGAGCATAAAATGTGATAATTGCCATAGCAGCGGCACAAAAGTAGAAAATTCCTAGAAAAAGATTCTTTGTCCTTATCTCGTCTCTCTCTAGAGCTGGGTTATGCATATACTGTACGATGCTTACTAATCAGATAGGAATATAAAAATTATATATTTCGATCGATTCGATTACTTCAAGCTTTTAAGTAATGTATCACCAGCTAATGTATTAAGCACGTCTGATTGTTTTGCCCAACCACGTCTGGCTTGACCTATGCCAAATTTCAAAAACGCAAAATGGACAGGATGATGAGCATCTGAATCAATTACAAGTTTGATATTATTTTCAACTGCCATTCTTATATAATCGTCTTTTAGGTCAAGGTGGTCATAATGAGCTTGATGATTTTTTTGATCCTGAATATGCTGATCATTTTTATCTTGTCATTTATTTCTGCGATTTTATTAGCCTGATTCAGTAATTGTTTTTCGTCAAGTCCATTAGTTAATTTCAAGCTTTTTGTATGGTCTGTGATAAGAACATATTTAGTCCAAATTTTTCTTTTGCAGATAATGACATAATCTTAACATTTATCTATCGTTGCATCCAATGAAAGATTACTGTTACTGCAGAGACGGTAATGATGACCACCTTCTAGCTCTGAGCCGTTTCCGCAAAAATTAATCTACATATGCCTTATATTTCTTTTTAAAATAAATCAGATTAAAATAACACACTGAATTTAAGAAGTAATATATTTCGAAATATTTGAGTTTTCTTTAAAATTAAGTCAACAACTTTTATACTGTCTGTTATTGACAAGTCACAACATGAAAAGACCTGACTGGGATATCTACTTTATGCTTCAGGCAGAGGTCGCAAAGCTTCGTTCAAACTGTCTTACAAGGCATATCGGCGCTATAATAGTAAAGGACAATAGGCAAATAGCAACAGGATATAATGGAACTCCTTCTGGTATCAAAAATTGTTTTGAAGGCGGATGCCAGAGGTGTTTAGCTAGAATAAAAGGAAAAGTAAAGTCAGGCGAACGCTTAGATCGATGCCTGTGTACTCATGCAGAGGCTAATGCAATAATGCAATGTGCATTATTTGGAAATGCTGGGAGTACTAAAGGCGCTACGCTATATTCCACCTTTGCTCCATGTCTGGAATGTAGTAAGATGGCCATCAGTGTAGGTATTACGAGAATAGTTGTTCTTGCCAACTATCCAGAGGATGGCACACAATTACTAAAGGAAGCCAAAATTAAATTACAAAAATTAAATCAGAATCGACTACTGCATTGGACAATGCTTATCACTCAAGATCCTATCATATCTACCAAAATTATGGATAAAGCTTGAAAATAAATGGCTATCATAAGAAGAAAAGTAGACATCAATATTATGAAAGTATAATTTGATAACCCCAAATATTATGACAAAATTATACTAAACTAGGCTTTTGGGACATCTTTATTAAGTCATAGATAAGGTCACACCGATGGCAACAAGGAATTTCATTATCAATATTTTAGAAAAGGTAGAAATAATCCAGAACTAGATCTTGCAAGGAGAGAATAAAGTAATCAAACCAGCATATAAGAACGCAATATTAAAAGGTGCCCTTGAATACTGTTGAGAAAAGTAATGGGCATAGCTAAATTATTCTAAGCTCTTCTTGACCCAGAATTAAGCTTTGATAGTGCATAGTGCATAAGATATTTCTCATCTTTAAATCCTGTTGAGTTCCAGTAATACTTATTGACAATAAAAGAGATAAACATCCAAATAGCACTGTTTACGATAATACTAAATAAAAAGCCATAGTAATATGTCACAATTATACCAGTTATAGTACCACCTATAAGGAAGGGAATTTGTCATTTCAGAACTGCCTTAAGAATTTTATCCATCCTTTTATTTTCTCTATAGCAAATAGATGGATTACTTATCAATATATATTCTCACCTACAAATAAAATAAAAATACTATAAAATACCCATGCATTAGCTCCATAGATATATACCTTGTCATTGTTAGAATCTGAGAAACTAAATTTGTTAGTTATCAATTCCAAACAATGGTTTGTGATACTCTTCCGCATACATGTCACTTGAATCTTACTACTATATGTAAACTGATTTATTACAATACCAGACGAACCACTACCAAAAGCAGGATCTTTTCCCATACTTTAGGATAAAGGATTGATTATTGTAACTGCTGATGTTTTCAAGTTGCATGTTGATCTCTTTTCTTACATCTTTCAGTATCATTAGTATCAAAAACATTTCCTATTTCACTATGGTACTTTAAATTATATTCTCTATCAAATGACGGACTTTTTTGTCTTC